>Ga0070734_10000055_pt1 | contig 339747 bp, 311 predicted proteins | sample Coa_R1_8_FD_66444 | JGI IMG/M metagenome (GOLD analysis project Ga0070734, IMG submission 66444) | Surface soil microbial communities from Centralia Pennsylvania, which are recovering from an underground coalmine fire - Coalmine... | ecosystem: Environmental > Terrestrial > Soil >...
GCGCCGAAACCGTGCAGCAGCGTGCGCAGGATGCGCCGCATGTGGGCGTTGTCGTCGATCACCAAAAAACGCAGCCGATTGAAATCGATCCGGACCATGTCCGGCAGGTTAGGCGTTTGTCATTAACGTGCGGTTAAGCATTGTCGCCGGAGCTCGGCTCGACATGAGCTTCCGGTGTCAGGCATCTGATTTTTAATCCGATTCTCAGAAGCCGAACTGCTCGCTCAGGATCCGCTCGTCGAGACTGTGGCCGGGATCGAACAGCATGTGCATGGCGACCGAATGGTCCATGCCGATCTCGACCGAATGCACCGAGCGCACTTCGTTATGATCGGCGACGGCGGCGACCGGGCGCTTTTCGGCTTCGAGCACCTCGACGGTGACGCGGGCGCGGTCCGGCAACAGCGCGCCGCGCCAGCGCCGCGGCCGGAACGGGCTGATCGGCGTGAGCGCGAGCAGCGCGGCGCCGATCGGAATGATCGGCCCCTGGACCGACAGATTGTAGGCGGTCGAGCCGGCCGGCGTCGCCAACAGGACGCCGTCGGCAATGAGCTGCGGCATGCGGATCTTGCCGTCGATCAGGATGCGCAGCCGCGCCGCCTGGTAACTTTGCCGGAACACCGACACTTCGTTGATGGCGTGATGGCGATGCACGCGGCCGGCGGCGTCGCGCGCCTGCATCAACAGCGGATGGATGACGGTGACGTGGGCGGCGGCGAGCCGCTCGCGCAATTTGTCTTCGGAAAATTCGTTCATCAGGAAGCCGACGGTGCCGCGATGCATACCGTAGATCGGCTTGTTCGTGTTCGTGAACCGTTGCAGGGTCGACAGCATCAGGCCGTCGCCGCCGAGCGCGACGACGACGTCGGCGGTCTCCGGCCGGGCGTCGCCGTAACGTTTGGCCAGGCGCCGGCGCGCCTCCTGCGCTTCCGCAACGGAGCTGGCGACGAAGGCGATGCGCTTGTAGCGTGGTGCGGCGGGGCGCTTGGACATTTAGCTGACGCTTGCTCGGCCGACGGCTCGGGTTCTTGGCAACGAAAGCGGCGGGCGACCGGCGGCGCCGCGGGAGACGGACATGGAACGGGCGGTTTTCGTCTATACGACCTATCCCTCCATTGTCGAGGCGGAGCGCGCCGGCCGCGCGCTGCTCGAACGGCGGTTGGCGGCCTGCGTCAACATTCTGCCCGGCATGGTGTCGTTCTACTGGTGGCAGGGGCAAATCGACCGCGGCGACGAGGTGGTGATGATCATCAAGACCCGCGCCAGCCTGGCCGAGCCGGTGCGTGCTGCGGTCAAGGACATGCACTCCTACACCACGCCGGCTATTCTGGTGATCCCGATCGAGACGGTCGATCCGGCCTATCACGCCTGGATCGAAGGGGAGACAAAAGGGGAGGGCGCCACATGAACAGATATGTCGGGGCGGCGCTCGGGATTTTGGCTGCGGTTATTGTGCCGGCGGCGCCGGCAAGTGCGCAAAACTTCCCCGATCATCCGGTCAAAATCATCGTGCCGTATCCGGCCGGCGGTCCGGCCGACACGGTGGCGCGGGTCACCACCCAAGGCCTCGGCGCCGAACTCGGCGGCAACGTCATCATCGAGAATGTGGCCGGAGCAGGCGGCCGCCTCGCCACCAAGGACGTGACCCGCGCGGCGCCGGACGGCTACACGCTGCTTCTCGGCAGCTCCAACGAATACGCCATCACGCCCGCGCTCTACCAAAAGCTCGACTTCGATCCGGTCAAGGATTTGGTGCCGGTGGCTCCGCTGGTCACCGATTCGATCGCCATCGTGGTGCATCCGTCGCTGCCGGCGAATTCGCTCAAGGAATTGGCGGCTTACGCCAACGCGCACGCGGGCAAGCTCACCATGGGCTCGACGCTGGGCATCGCCCCGCATCTCGCGCTGATGTATTTCGAGGCGCATATGCACGCCGACATGGTGTTCGTGCCGTACAAGGGCGCCGCTCCCGGGCTCGCCGACGCCATGGGCAATCAGATCCAGGTGACGTCGAGCGCCAAGTCGGTGCTGGTGCCGCTGATCAAGGCCGGCAAGCTGCGGGCGCTGGCGGTGTCGAGCAGCGCGCGCTGGCCGGAATTGCCCGAGGTGCCGACCTTTGCCGAAAGCGGTCTGGACGGCTTTCCGCCGACCATCCTGTTCGGCTTAATGGCGCCGGCCGGGACGCCGGCCGCAATCATCGCCAAGATCAATGCGGCGGAAAACGCCCGGCTCAAATCCGAGGCGACCCAGGCCGGCATCGCCAAGCTCGGCATGTATCCGAACATCGAGACTACCGCGGCGTTCGGCAAACAATTGGCCGATGACGCGGTGCTGTGGCGCGCGGTGGTGAAAGAAGCCGGCGTGCATTTGGAGTGATTTTTTCATCCTTCCCCGCTTTTGGCGGGGAAGGATGAAGCAAAGCGCTAGTACGTCGCCGTGCCGTCGATGACGCCTTTGAGCTTGCGGTACTCGGGGCAATCGGTGTTGCCGCAGATGACGCGGACTTTTTCCAGATCGTCCTTGGCCTTGAGCAGGTTGCCCTGCTCGGCCTGCCACATGCCGTAATAGGACCAGGTCAGGGCGTGGTTGGGATCGGCGGCGAGCGCCTTTTCGTACCAGTATTTGGCGTCGTCATAGCGGCCGAGCTTGCGGCTTGCATAACCGATCAGCGTCGCCACGTCGGGGTGGTCGTCGTAGCCGAGCGCACGCAGCGTGGCGATGCCGCTCACATAATCTTCCTTGTCGTAGATTTGCGCGTAGGCGGTGTGATAGCCGGCGTAGAATTGCTCGAGCGCGCCGTTCTTCTTCGGCTTCGGCTTCTTGGTATGCGCTTTGTGGCCCTGGCTCGGCTGCTGTGACTGCGGCTGTTGCGGCGGGGCCGGACTATTGGTCTCCATGGCGGCGGCGATATTGGCGGCGCCAAGCGCGGCGCCGAGGACCAGTGTGGTGGCAAGCAGGTGAATCTTGCGCATGAGGGCCTCCCGGCTTTGTGCGGCAGCCAAGTAAACACCGCCAGCATAGCACTTCATCCCGGCTGAGGCCGCCCGGCATTACCGAAATTTCACGTAGGTGAACGGTAATTGTCGCTGCGCTTCAGCACGCATTCAGGGCAGGGCGCTTACAAGAGGCGGCAATGACGGCGCCATGCGGCGCCGGAAAAACAAGAGGACACTACCATGATGAGGAAATTCGCCGCCGCGCTGCTCGCAACCGCGCTGATTGCGGGCCCGGCGTTCGCCGCTTCGGCCACGGGCAATGACAGCAAGACGCCCGCCGCCGAGCAGACCGTCAAACCGGCCAAGACCGCCAAGACGAACCACGTGCGCAAGCACCATCGCTACGTCGTTCGCCACCGCAACGGCGGCAAGCTCGTTGCCGTGCACCACATCAAGCGGCACAAGCGGCACGGCCATTACATGGCCCATTACACGGGCCATTACACGGGCCATGGCGCCAAGCCGGCAAAGACCGACAAAATCAACAAGTCGGACAAGAGCTGATCTGCGATTGCTCGCGGAGCGTCGTTTCGGCGCCAAAGGGTAAGGGTCGAGGCGCGCTTCGTGGCACCGGCTTGCGGCGCTAGTAGCAACCGCCGCAGCTTTCGCAAGCCGGACCTTAGTCGTCCCGGCGATCAAAACCAGAGGCCCCCGTCGGGATCAGGAGGCCGGCCGCCAATGGCCGGCCTTCTTTTCTTTTCCATTCCCTGCAGGGCGGGGATCGTTCACAACGTCGTCTGCCACTCCACGGGCACGTGTTCGTAGCCGCTCGCGGTCTTCACCAGATGCCCGAGCGCCGGAAACGGGAAGTGATAGCCGGTCACCAGCATGCGGTCGGCGGCGGCGCGGTCGAACAATTTTTTGCGGGTGACGACGGTTTCACGGCCGTCGACGTCGAAGCTGGCCTGCCAATCGGGATGACGCGCGAACACGGCCGGGTGTTGCGCGGTGTCGCTGAGCACCATGAGCGACTCGCTGCCGGAATGCACCGCGAACACCGTGTGGCCGGGTGTGTGGCCGGGCGCCGCCAAGGTGACGATGCCGGGCGCGACCTCCTTGCCGGGTGCAAAGCGCGCGACCTGCTTGGCGATATCGGTAAAGATCCGGCGCTGATTGCGAAAGGTCTCCTTCATCGCCGCCGGCGCCGCGTTCAGGTTGCCATCGTCCATCCAGAACGCCCATTCGGCCTCGGGCACCATGATCTCGGCATTAGGGAAGATCAGATTGTTGTCCTTGTCCTTGATGCCGTTGATGTGATCGGGATGAAAATGCGAGATCGCGATCTGGTCGACGTCCTTCGGCGCGATGCCGGCGGCGGCGAGATTGGCGACGATCATGCCGGCGGTCGGCGCGATCTGGCCGCCGGTGCCGGTGTCGAGCAGAACGAGTTTTTGGCCGGTATTGACGATCAGCGTGGTGAACGGCGTCGTCAGCTTGTCGTGCGGCATGAACGCGGCATCGAGCGCGTGCTCGACGTCGGCGAAGGCCACGTTGCGGATGAAATCCTGGCCGATCGGCCGATACCAGATGCCGTCGTAGAGCGCGGTCAGCTCGTAGCTGCCGATGCGGTAGCGATAGATGCCGGGTCCGGTCTTGCCGACTGGCGGAGCTCCAGCGCGCGCGGAGGCAGCTGCCGCGCCGAACGCCGTCGCTGCGGAACCAGCAAGAACGCGGCGTCGCGTTAGCCCAGACATGCGAAACACCCTGCGTCGGCCCGGATGAATAACACCGGCCGCGCGGCGTTTATACGGCAAGGAATTCGGATATTTGGGACCGGCGCGATGCGTATTCTTCCGATTGGCCTTGCCTCGATCGCCATCGCCATCGCTAGCGCGGCGCACGCGCAAAACTATCCGTGGTGCTCGAATTTCCACGACGGCGCCGGCACCAATTGCGGCTTCTCGACCTACGAGCAATGCATGGCGACTGCCCGCGGCAGCGGCGGTTATTGCGCACCGAACAATCTTTATGTCGTGCCGCATGCGGCGGGGCCTACCGGCCACGCCACCGGCAAGCAAAGGGTTCGAAATTCACGCCGATGATCGTGAGAAATGGTGCCGGGTGAGAGACTTGAACTCCCGACCAACGGTTTACAAAACCGCTGCTCTACCGCTGAGCTAACCCGGCGCGCAGGCTCATATAGTACTGCGGATCGATGTTCGTTTCACCGCTCCCCATTCGTGCAGGGCAAAGAAGCCCCGGTCAGTGGCTCAGCACCACATTGAGAATGGCCGTGGTGCCGCCTTGCACCTTCTTCATCGCGGCCTGCAGCGCCGGCTTGAGCTGCGCCGGCTGTTCGACCCGTTCGCCGTGCTGGCCGAAATGCGAGCCGAGCGCCGAATAGTCCGGACCCTCGAGGCGTGAGCCGAGATGGATCTTGGCGGTTTCGGAGGCGCCGTCGGGATAGTGATGGACGTGGCCTTTCTGCATCGCCTGATAGCCGTTGTTGTTGAACACGACGATCAGGATCGGCAGGTCGTGCTGCTTGGAGGCGCCGAGCGCCTGGATCACCGGGTTGTACATGAAGCCGCCGTCGCCGACCAAACACGCCACCGGGCGCTCGCGCGACGCAAGTTTTACGCCGAGCGCGGTGCCGATGCCCTGGCCGAGCCCGCCAAAGCCGCGGAAAAAACTCTGCGGATGGGTGAACGGCAGGTGCTGGCGCAGCACCGGGCCGTGCAGGATGGTCTCGTCGACGTAGATGGTGTCGGTCGGCATGGTGTCGGCGAGCGCGCCGATCAGGTTGAGTGGGTCGATCGCCTTGCCGTTGCCGCTCGCCGCCGTTTTGTTGCGCTCGGCCTTCAGCGCGGCAACGACGCTGTCGTGCTCGCGCTGCCATTTGTCGCGCCGGCTCTTTATCGCATCGCCGTTCGGCTTGGCGGCGCGCGCGGCCGCCGCCAGACCCTGCAGCGACGCCGCGATATCGCCTTCCAGATAAACGTCGGCGTGCAGCTGCTGATAGATCATATGGCCTTTGAACTGATTGTCGTTGACGGCGACGATCTTGCCCTTGGTCGGCCGCTTGTGCGGCGGATACCAGGGCACGCGGCCGCCGACCAGCAGCACGAGGTCGGCGTCGGCGAGATGCTTGTAGTTGGCGACGCCGAGATAGAGCGGATGATTGGTCGGGAAATTGCACAGACTGGCGCCGCGGCCCCAGGTCACCGGCAGGCCCAACAGATCGGCCAGCTCGACCAGCGCCGCATAGGCCGCCGGATCGCGGCCGGATTGCTCGGCGACCACGACCGGATTCTTGGCGCCGAGCAGGAGATCGGCGACCTTCTCGATCTCGCTCGCATGCGCGGCGACGCGCGGCGCAAACGGCACTTCGCGGTCGTGCGCCGGCGGCGTCCAGTCGTGCAGCATGTGCTCGAGCGCGACGTTGAGATAGATCGGCCCCTTCGGCGTGCGCTGCGCCATCTCGCCGGCGCGGATCACGCTTTCGTACAGCGTGTACGGGCTCGTCACCTGGCGCGACCATTTGGTGATGTTCTCGACGTAGCGCTCGGCGCCGCCGACCGAGAGGCCGCCGTACCATTGCTGCTCGATGTCGAGATCGGGATTTTCGCCGAGCGTCTGCGATTCACCCGACATGACGATCATCGGCACTTCGGCTTGCAGCGCGCCGTGCACGCCGAGCCCGGCCTGCAGGAGGCCGACGCCGGCATGCACCAGCACGGCCTGCGGCCGGCCGGTGATCAGCGTGTAGCCGGTCGCCATGTTGACGGCGAGCGTCTCGTGCTGGGAATCCATGTAGGTCGGCCCGGCCCGGTTGCCGAGCTTCTGGCGCACCAGGGCTTCCCAGACCGGCGACCATTCCGAGCCCGGCGACGACATGATGTAGTCGATCTTGAGCTTGCGGAACGCCTCCAGGATCGCTTCGCCGCCGTCCATGTAGTTTTTCATCGATCGGTCCTTTTCCGTGGGCCGCGTGCGCAAAACGGTTCCGGCCGCTGATCGGCTTTTCCGTAACAACGGCCGGCTTGCTTGCCAAGTAGCGGCCCTGACGTGAGGGCGGCCGCGTCGGCGCCCGGGGCAGCGGTTGCTTATTGACCGGCGCTTCGCCCATAACGGCCGCGATTTGCTCAAGACACGACACCGCCGAAGAGACCGTCATGACCGCCGCCAGAGCAACGACCTTGCGCAGCCCCGCCGAACTCGCCGAAGCCGGCCTTGCCGAGCGCGGCCGACTTGCCGAGCTGGAGCGCGTGGCGTCGCGCTATGCCGTGAGCATGACGCCGGCGATCGCCGAATTGATCGATCCGGCCGATCCGGACGATCCGATCGCGCGCCAGTTCGTGCCGGACGCGCGCGAGCTGGCGGAGCACGCGGAGGAAAGTGCCGATCCGATCGGCGACGACGCGCACAGCCCGGTCGACGGCATCGTGCACCGCTATCCGGACCGGGCGCTGCTGAAGATCGTCAGCGCCTGCGCGGTGTATTGCCGGTTCTGCTTCCGCCGCGAAATGGTCGGGCCGGGCAGGGGGTCGCTGTCGCCGAAGGCGCTCAAGGCGGCGCTCACCTATATCCGCGCCACGCCGCAGATCTGGGAAGTCATTTTGACCGGCGGCGATCCGCTTATTCTGTCGCCGCGAAGGCTCAAAAACCTGATGAGCGAACTCGCGGCCATCGACCACGTCAAAGTTTTGCGCGTGCACACTCGCATGCCGATCGCGGCGCCGGAACGGATTTCGCCGGCGCTGATCCACGCGCTACGCGTGCCCGGCAAGGCGAGCTATGTGGTGCTGCATGCCAATCATCCGCGCGAGCTGACCGCGGCGGCGCGGGCGGCCTGCGCGCGTCTGATCGATGCCGGCATCCCGATGCTGGCGCAGAGCGTGCTCCTGCGCGGCGTCAACGACGATGTCGCCACCATGAGCGCGCTGCTGCGGACTTTGGTGGAGTGCCGAATAAAACCCTATTACCTGCACCACGCCGATCTCGCGCCCGGCACCGCGCATCTGCGCACCGGGATCGCCGAAGGCCAGGCGCTCATCCGCGCGCTGCATGGCCGCGTCTCCGGCCTGTGCCAGCCGACCTATGTGCTCGACATTCCCGGCGGGTTTGGCAAATCGCCGATCGGGCCGAATTATGTGAGCGAAGGCGGCACGGTGATCGAGGATTTCAACGGCCGGCGGCATCGCTATCCGCCGCACCTCAGTGCGTCATTCCGGGGCCGAGCAAAGCGAGGCACCCGGAATCCATAACCCCAGCGCAGGGATTATGGATTCCGGGTTCGCCGCTGCGCGGCGCCCCGGAATGACGACAGAAATTACGCCGCTTCGGCGAAGAAGACTTCGGTCTCGAACGCGTAGCCGCAGGCTTCGCACGACCAAGTGTGCCGCACCCGCCGCTCGTTGAGATATTCGGACCAGTCCGGCGCCAACAGCCATTCGTCGCATTGCGGGCACTTGTTTTTACGTGCCACCGCGAGCCGGTCCTTTGCCGCTTTCTCGGTCTGCAGGGTCATTGCCATCTCCCTGGACCCCTCCCCGTGCCGAGCTAAGGTTGGCCCAACTCTGTGGCACTGGCGTGACCAAGCTGCGTCGCGCGCGCGGACAGAGCGAGGTATTGTCTTGCCGAAAGCTGATGACGCGTTCATTGCAGTGCGATCAAGCTTGCAATAAATTTTAGGAATCGCAGCGGCGACGGCCGCGAAGGAGCGCGCGATGCAGCAAAAACTTGCCACGCAGATGGCGCTTGCGATCGTGTTTCTTCTTGCCGGCGCCCACTGGTGTCCGCGCGCCGATGCGAGCGGCGTTGCAGCGCACAATGACGCGACGCAACGCGCCGCGCCTGGGGGCGCCGCGCCGCTTAAGCTCGCGCAAAATCCGTTCAGCGCGTTCAGCCTGCCGCAAATGCCGGAGCCGCCGGTCTCTCCGATCAATCCCGGCACGCTGCCTGGAACGAGCAGCGCGGCCGGCGTCACCGGCACCAATCCGCTCACCGGCCGGCCCTGCAACGGCGCCGGCTCGCTCTCAATCAGCGGCGCCGGCAGCCTGCCCGGCACATCGGCCAATCCCAACACCTCGAGTCCGACGCCGTTCACCAGCATCTACGGCTCGCAGTCGAGCCTGGGGGCGTGCTGAGAGCTTCCGGGCGTCGCTGAGACGATCCTCGCGCTTGCCCATTCAGTTCTTGGCGTTGGCTGCGCAGCTTCTGTCGCATCGCTTTCGGCTTGCGGCCGTACCACGAACCGCAATAGATGCTGGCCCAATCCAATCAATCGATAACGCGTGCATCGCGAGGCTGCGGATGTCGACGGGAGAATTGCGGAACCAGACTGACAGCATCTGGAACGACTTTGGTCGGGTGGGCTATCCAACCCGCTGCAAGTCATCGAGCAGACTACCTACCTGATTTTCATCAAGCGCATCGACGCGATGCAGGAGCGGCGAAGAGCGCTCCGCTCAATGTAAGCCGTCGGCTCTCCTCCGGGGGCTTTGAGGAGATCGGCACGCGCCGCGCGAGCATCAGGAGAATTTAACTGGGCGGCCTGCCTGTCGTAGCTGCTTCGACGCTCAGTAACTAACGCGCCAGGCAAAGACCACTTGCGCATTCGATGAGGGTTTCGATAAGAAGAGCGCGGACGGGCATTTTTGGCCCTTTTACCGTTATTCTCGCGAGGAGCAAGCGATGCCCGGTGGTGTTGGACAGGTCAGTCAGGTATTTGGCGCGGTCGTGGACGTGGAGTTCACCGGCGATTTGCCGGCGATTCTCAACGCGCTCGAAACCGATAATCATGGCAGCCGCCTCGTTCTGGAAGTTGCCCAGCATCTCGGCGAATCGACCGTTCGAACGATTGCAATGGATACGACCGAGGGACTGGTGCGCGGACAGAGCGTCACTGATACCGGGCAGCCGATTTCAGTGCCGGTCGGCGAGGGTACGCTCGGGCGCATCATCAACGTGATCGGCGATCCTGTCGACGAAGCGGGTCCGGTAATACATCAGGAGCGGCGGGAGATACACCAGCCGGCTCCAAAATACGTCGATCAATCGACCGAGACGCAGATTCTGGTCACCGGCCTCAAGGTCATTGATTTGCTCGCACCGTACGCCCGTGGTGGAAAGGTGGGCTTGTTTGGCGGCGCCGGGGTCGGCAAAACCGTGACGATTATGGAGTTGATCAACAACGTGGCGAAGGCTCACGGCGGATATTCCGTATTCGCCGGAGTGGGGGAACGCACCCGCGAGGGAAATGATCTTTACCACGAGATGATCGAGTCGGGCGTAAACAAAGACCCGAAAGAAAACAACGGGTCGGTCGCAGGTTCCAAATGCGCATTGGTGTATGGGCAAATGAACGAGCCTCCGGGGGCGCGCGCCCGGGTTGGGCTCTCCGGTCTCACGGTTGCCGAGTATTTTCGTGATCAGGGTCAGGATGTTCTTCTTTTCATCGACAACATCTTTCGCTTCACGCAGGCCGGCTCCGAGGTGTCTGCTTTGCTCGGCCGAATTCCTTCGGCAGTCGGATATCAGCCGACGCTTGCGACGGACATGGGTGCACTGCAAGAGCGGATTACGACGACAACAAAAGGATCCGTCACTTCGGTCCAGGCAATCTATGTCCCAGCCGATGACCTCACCGACCCGGCCCCGGCGACGTCGTTCGCCCATCTCGACGCTACCACCGTGCTATCGCGCGGGATTTTCGAAAAGGCCATTTTTCCTGCGGTCGATCCCCTTGATTCCACCTCCCGGCTGCTCACTCCCTCGGTCGTCGGCGAGGAGCACTACCTCGTTGCTCGCCGCGTGCAGGAGATATTGCAACGCTACAAGGCCCTGCAGGACATCATCGCCATCCTGGGACTGGACGAGCTGTCCGAAGAAGACAAGATAATCGTAGCGCGGGCGCGGAAAATCGAGCGGTTACTGTCCCAACCGATGCACGTGGCGGAAGTGTTCACCGGTTTGCCCGGCGTGCTGGTCAGTCTGGAGGACACCATCCGAAGCTTTAAAGAATTATGCGAAGGCAAACACGACAACTTGCCCGAAGCGGCGTTCTATATGGTCGGCACTATTGATGATGCAGTTGCAAAAGCAAAGCGTATGGCTGCGGAGGCATAACGCGTTCCTGGCTGGCTGAATCATGGCGCGTCCTCGCGGGTGAACTGCCGCTAATAACTGCGGCTACTGCTGCGCGGGATGCGGCTGAGTTATTGGTTTAACGAGCTGGCGCGCCCTACGGGAATCGAACCCGTGTTTCCGCCGTGAAAGGGCGGCGTCCTGGACCGCTAGACGAAGGGCGCTTTAAGCGCGCATGGGCGCGCGCAACGGCGCGGGAGATATAGAGAGGTTCGCCGCGGGCGACAAGCAAGCGGTTCGGTCGCTAACGTACGCCCGTTTCCCGGATGCGGTGCAGCGCCACAATCGCGTTTACGCGCGTCTGCGACGCGCTATGGCGGTGCACCGCTGATCCGGGATCGTCCCAGACTCGGCGTACGTACGATCCCGGGTCTGCAGCGCACCACTCCGCTGCGCTCCGTGCTGCGCTGCGCCCGGGAAACGCGGCTTGGCCTCACCACTTCCCGGTATTCGGCATCGAGGTCCAGGGTTCCTTGGGCGGCAGGGGGCTGCCTTTTTGCAGCAGCTCGATGGAGTGCTTGTCGGGCGAGCGCACGAACGCCATGGTGCCGTCGCGCGGCGGCCGGTTGATGGTGACGCCGGCCTTCATCAGGCGTTCGCACAGCGCATAGATGTCGTCGACCTCGTAGGCGAGGTGGCCGAAATAGCGGGCCTCGCCGTAATCCTCGCTGTCCCAGTTGAAGGTCAGCTCGACCAGCGGCGCCTGGCGGGTCGCCGGGCCCTTGGCGACCAGCTCGTCGTCGCCGGAAGCGGCCAGGAACACCAGCGTGTAGCGGTTCTTCTCGTCGACCCGGCGACGTACCTCGGTCAGCCCGAGCTTGTTGCAGTAGAAGTCGAGCGCGGCATCGAGATTGCGCACGCGCAACATGGTGTGCAGATATCGCATGGGAAAAACTCCGCTCCTTGAAGCCTGCCGCCGCGCCCCTGGTCATTTGGGCTTGGCGGCGAAAAATAAGAGACCGCGATGACGTCACCAGCCAAGATCGCTCCCGATCTCGCCGCCGCGATCGCGCGGCTCGGCGAGATGATACACGAGGCCGGCGCCATCGTGCCATTCACCGGCGCCGGCATCTCGACCGAGTGCGGCATCCCGGACTTCCGCTCGCCCGGCGGCTTGTGGACCAAGAACCGGCCGATCCAGTTCGACGAATTTTTGGCCAGCCAGGAGGCCCGCAACGAATCCTGGCGGCGCCGCTTCGCCATGATGGATGAGTTCGGCGGCGCCAAGCCCGGCCGCGGCCACCGCGCGCTGGCGAGCCTCTACCGCGCCGGCAAGGTGCCGGGCGTGGTCACGCAGAACATCGACAACCTGCACCAGGCCTCCGGCATCGCCGCCGAGGACGTGGTCGAGCTGCACGGCAACACCACGTTCGCGCATTGCCTCGACTGTCAGACCCGCTACGAGCTGCCGTGGGTGCGCGAGCGCATGGATGCGGGCAATGGCTGCGCGCCCGATTGCCCAAGCTGCGGCGGCTTCATCAAGACCGCGACCATTTCGTTCGGCCAGGCCATGCCGGAAGCGGCCATGCTCAGGGCGGAAGCACTGACGCTCGGCTGCGATCTGTTCCTGGCGATCGGCTCATCGCTGCAGGTTTGGCCGGCCGCCGGCTTTCCGTTGATGGCCAAGCGCAATGGCGCGCGCCTCGTCATTATCAATCGGGAAGCGACCGATTTCGACTCCGCTGCCGATCTCGTCGTGCGCCAGGACATCGGCACAGTGCTGGAGCCCTTCATCGTGCATTGAACGAGTGCGCGTCATCCACTTGTTCACAGGCCGATGTCGCTTTTGCGCAGGTGTTGCATTTTTGCCCTTCCCCAACCGACCGCGGGTGTTATCCTCGATTGTAGAGATTCGAAAAGCGCCCGGGGGGCGCCAGCACAGCGGCGGCAGCCACGCGTCATGGCGTCGGACGGGTTCGAAGCAAAATCCACGAGACCGGGACTGGAGCCCGAGGTCGATCTCGCCAACGAGTCGGCCGCGAGCGTTATTGAAGTCTCCGGTGTCATCAAGTGGTTCGACGTCGCCAAGGGCTACGGCTTCATCGTGCCCGATAACGGCATGGCCGACGTGCTGTTGCACGTCACCTGTCTGCGCCGCGACGGCTTCCAGACCGCCTACGAAGGCGCGCGCGTCGTCTGCGAGGTGCTGCCGCGGCCGAAGGGCCTGCAGTGCTTCCGCATCCTGTCGATGGACGAATCGACGGCGATCCATCCGGCGCAGATGCCGCCGCCGCGAACCCATGTTACTGTGACCCCGACCAGCGGTCTCGAACGGGCACAGGTGAAATGGTTCAATCGGCTTCGCGGCTTTGGCTTCCTCACGCGCGGCGAGGGCACGCCGGACATTTTCGTCCACATGGAGACGCTGCGCCGCTTCGGCATCGCCGAGCTGCGGCCCGGCCAGTTCGTCCTGGTGCGCTTCGGGCCGGGTCCGAAGGGCATGATGGCCGCGGAAGTGCGGCCGGAAACCGGGTCGCTCGGGCCGGCCTCGCACTAGCGGCGCTGCGCGCCGTCTTTCCATCCGCTGCCGGTTCGGTGGTGCGCTTCGCGGCGCTGATGCTTACATTCGCAACCGCGTCCATTGCGGCTTTGCCGCCGGCGCAGGCGGCGGGGAGGGCGACCATCGAGATCGTATCCGGCAGCGGCGTCCACGCCTTCAATGTCGAGCTTGCCACCAATGACGCCGAGCGCTCGCGCGGGCTGATGTTCGTGAAATCGCTGCCCGAAGGCCAAGGCATGCTGTTCGATTTCAAGCGCGATCAGCCGGTGTCGTTCTGGATGCACAACACCTACATCCCGCTCGACATGATCTTCATCGCCGGCAACGGCCGCATCATGCACATCGCCGAGAACGCCAAGCCGTTGTCCGACGACCTGATCCCGTCGCAATATCCGGTGCGCGCCGTGCTCGAAGTGATTGGCGGCACCGCCGAAAAGCTAGGCCTCAAGCCGGGCGACAAGGTCACCGGCTCGATCTTCGGCGGGCGTTAGCTACTTGCCGCCTTGGCCGAGCTGGTAGATGTCGACCAGGCGCTGCTTGACCGCTGGCGGGATGGCGTAGGCGCTGGCGACCAGTTCGGCGACGGCTTGGCCGCTCTTGGCGTCGCTGCATTCCAGGCGTTGCTTTTCGCAATCCGCCTGGAAGGCCGGATCGGCGAACGTAGCCATGAACGCCTGCCGCAGCGCGGCGAGCCGATCGGCCGGCACGCCGGGCGGCGCGGCAAACGGGCGGCCGAGGCCGAGCGGCGCCGCGGCCGCCTCGAGCAGAAGCTTGTCGTCCTCGCTCTTGAGGAGATCGGCGGCGAACGGCACGTCCTTGAGCTCGGGATGCGGCGCCCGTCCATATTGAAACAGCGGACGGACCAGATGGTCCGGCACCCAGCGCGGCCGCGACGTTTTCAAGCTCGACCAAAACGGCGACGGCATCGCTTCCACTTCACCGTTCTCCATCGCCAGCAGTATTTCGTTCTGGCCCGGATAGCCGGTGATGAAGCGCGCCTTGAGGCCCAAAATGTCGTTGAAGATGCGGCCGTAGAGGATCGGCGTCGATGCCGCGCCGGCGCCGCCGGCGACGAATGTGTGAGTACGGGCGTCCTCGAGGCCGCGGATCTTCGACGTGTGCCAGACGATGTAGACCGCGATCTCGGTGGTCGGCGTGCCGAGCCAGTTCATTTTCAGCGGATCGAATTGCGCCTGCCGGTTGCCGAAGAACGGCTCGAACGGAACGGTGTTCTGCACCGCGGCGATGACCGAGCCGTCGCGTTCCGCGAGGTTATAAAGGTGATTGGAGGCTGCCAGGCCGCCGCCGGCCGGCATGTTCTGCGGCACGATCGCCGGATGCCCCGGCAGGTGGTCGGCCAAATGCTTGGCAATGGTGCGGGCATAGACGTCGTAGCCGCCGCCGACCGACGAACTGATGATCAGCCGCAAATCCTTGCCCCGATAAAAATCCGCAACCGGATCGGCGGCTGCCGCCATCGACGGCGCAAGGCCTGCCAGCACGATGGCCGCGAGGCCGCACCGAAACGCGCGTTTGCCCGACATTCGATCCCCCATGCCCCGGCTTGCATTGTGGCATGGTTCGGTCGGCCGTGGCAGCGGACGATCGGCAGGCGCGAATGCGCTCGGTGAAACGCGCTAATGGGTCCAGGCGCCGCGCCGCCCGGGCGCGAAATTGTCTGCATAGGCAATGCGCGGCCGGCGGCTGGGCGGCTTGCTTTCGAATACCTGGTAGGCAATGCCTTCGCGCTCGCAATAGGCGATGGCTTCTTCTTTGCTCTGGAAGAACAGCCGCAGTTCCTGCTTCATATCGCCCGAGGAGGTCCAGCCCATCAGCGGCTCGACCAGGCGCGGCTGCTCCGGCTCGTAATCCAGCACCCACTCCTTGGTCTTGGCGGTGCCGGACTGCATCGCGGTGCGGGCGGGCTTGTAAATGCGGGCGGTCATGAAGTTTGTAACCCTTCGTGGCACGCTTCAGAGACATCCGCCTTTGCACCGAACTCTGGCGGACGCAAGTCATGCCGGAGCGAAGCGACGGCGGAAGGCGGATGGTCGGGGCAGCAGGATTTGAACCTGCGACCTGCAGTACCCAAAACTGCCGCGCTACCAGGCTGCGCTATACCCCGCCGGGTCGGCCCGGATTACACAATTGATGTTATGCCAGCAAGCGATCCGGCAACCATCATATAGGATGCAGGGCGCGGTGGGCCCTTAAGCCCGCCGCTTGATCAGGGGCCGTGCGCCCGAGCCCGGTGCCGCGGGCGCCGCCGGCTTCTGCGATCCGGCGCGCTGGCGCAGGAGCGACAGGAAACGTTCCTCCGGCATCGGCTGTCCGAGCAAAAAGCCCTGGCCGTAATCGCAGCCCATGCTGACCAGCGCCAGCGCGTCGGCTGCCTTCTCGATGCCGATCGCGACCGCGATCGAGCCGAAATTGTGGGCGAGATCGATCACGGTCTTGCACAGCGGCGCGTTGACCTTGTCGGTGCCGCAATCGGCGACAAAGGCGCGGTCGAGCTTTAACTCGGCAAACGGCAGCTCCTTGAGCCGTACCAGCGAGGAATAGCCGCGGCCGAAATCGTCGATGGCGAGCTTGACGTTGAGGTGCGCGAGATCCTTGGTGAGTTGGCTTGCCAGTTTCAGATCGGTGACGATCTGCTCTTCGGTGACGTCGATGATCAGGCCCGGCCATTTCTCATATTGCGGCTTGTAGGTCTGCACGATCGCGGCGACGTCGATTTTCACCAGCGCGTTCACCGGAACGTTGACCGCGATGCGCAAATTGACGCCGAGCTTGGCGAAGTTGAGCCCGGCGCGCAGCGCCTGCGCCAAGGCCTGTTCCGAGAGCGTCACCAAGGTGCCTTCGCTGGCGCCCGGCATGAAGGCGCCCGGCATCAGCACGCCCTGTGTCGGATGGCGCACCCGCGCAAACGCTTCGGCGCCGACCAGCTGCTTTTTGCGCAGATCGATCTTGGGCTGAAACCAGAATTCCACCCAATTGTTCTTCAGCGCCTCGACGAGTTCGACGCGGCCGGCCATGGCGGGCGGATCGCCGAGCTTCAGCTCATGGAGGATCTTGACGATGACGCCGGTCTCGAACGGCTTCTTCAGCGGGGGCAGCATCAACAGCCGATGCTGCTCGCCGATACCCTTGACGTGAGCGAGCACGGCCGAGCCGCGGTTCGACATCAGCTGCAGGTAACCGCTATAGCCGCGCTGACCGAGCATCACGACGCAGCCGATGGCTTCGGCCGATTCCAGCGCGATGTTGAGGAACACCGCGTCCGGCGTGCGCTTGGCCAAGGCGGCCGCCAAGCCTTCGCCGTCGGCCAGTTCCAGGGTATCGACGCCGGCGCCGTGCATGATCAGCGACAGGAAGTGGCGGATGCTGGCGTCGGAATCGATGATGAAGCAGAGCGGCGTGCGGGCGCCGCGCATCGCGTCGGGCGGCGGCGCGCCGGCGGCGGTGGCGGCTGGTTGGGCGGAGCTGGCAGTCATCGCGGTCTGTGCGCCCGCCTGGTGGAAGAGCGGCATCATTGGCATAAAAAGTCTTAACCGCCGGTTTCGCGGCAGGACGAGCCCGGCTGTCGCAAACCGCCGCGACACTCTGTGATTGAACGGCGCGGTGTTCCAGCCGGGCCAATGCATGCACCGGCTGCGGAGCGCGGCCGCGCGCGCCCGGCTGGACGGCGGGACGCGGCGTGCTAGCTTGCCAGCAAGCTGCCGCGGCGCTTTAGATGTTGCCAACCAAGACGTTTCGACGGGAGACCGAAATGCCGAAAAAGGATGCCAGCCCCAATTTGAACCGCCGAAAATTCCTCGCCGCCGCCGCCGTTGCCGGCGCCGGCAGTGCGGTCCGCCCGGCGGATGCCGCCACCACCGCGGCGCCGCAGCCGGAACGGCGACTGCCGTCGGCGCTGCCGCCGAACGAGCACGTCGCCGCGGCTGAAACCGGCACGCCGAACATACCGAATATCGCGCCCTACGCCGCCGAAGGACGGCCCGGCTCCGATTTCATGGTCGACGTCATCAAGACGCTCGACATCAAATACCTGCCGGCCAACCCGGCCTCGAGCTATCGGGCGATCCACGAATCGCTGATCGACTACGGCAAGAACGCCATGCCGGAGTTCCTCACCTGCACGCACGAGGAGGTCGGCGTCGGCATCGCTCATGGCTATTACAAGATCGCCGGCAAGCCGCTGATGACGCTATGCCATGGCACCGTCGGCCTGATGCACGCCACCATGAACGTGTACAACGCGTTCTGCGACCGCGCGCCGGTCATCATCCTCGCCGGCAACGATCTCGACGCCGCGCATCGGCCGCCCGGCGTGCCGACGGTCCACTCCGCTCAAGACATCAATGCCATCGTCCGCGACTTCACCAAGTGGGACGACACTCCCGTCTCGGCGCAGCATTTTGCCCAATCGTTCGTGCGCGCCTACCAGATTGCCGTCACGCCGCCCTGTGCGCCTGTTATTCTGTCGCTCGACGACGGCCTGGCGACGGAACCGGTCCGCGATCTGGGCCAAAAGCTCTACATCCCGAAATACGTGGCGACCGCGGCGCCGGCCGGCGAATTGAGCGCGGTGCGCGAGGCGGCGCGGCTTTTGGTCAATGCCGAGCGCCCGGTCATCGTCGCCGACCGCGCGATACATACGCAGCGCGGCATCGACCTGTTGGTGCAGCTGGCCGAACTCTTGCAGGCACCGGTGGTGCGCGAACGGGCACGGCTGAATTTCCCGAACACGCATTATCTGAGCCGTCCGGCGACGGTGATCCCGCAGGCGGACGTGATTCTCGGCCTCGATCTGACCGATTATTGGGCGACGGTGAACAAGTACACCGACAATAACCACGAGGGCGTCGGCACCGTCAGCTCGCGCATAAAGCCCGATACCAAGCTGATCAGTATCACGACAATCCCGTTGATGACGAAATCCAACTATCAGGAATTCCAGCGCTTCCAGAGCGTCGACGTGCCGATCGTGGGTGACGTTGAGGCGACGCTGCCGGCGCTGATCGAAGCGGTGAAGATCGCGCTGCCGGACAGCCGCAAGGACGCCATCGCCAAGCGCGGGCAAACCATCAAGGAAGCCTACGCCAAGGGCCGCGAAGCAACGCGGCAAAACGCGGCGCTCGCCTGGGATGCGAGCCCGATCTCGACCGCGCGGCTGTGCATGGAGCTTTATGCCCAGATCAAGGATTTCGACTGGTCGCTGGTGCCGTCATCCGGCAACGTCAGCAACTGGCCGATCCGGCTGTGGCCGATGAGCAAGCATTATCATTGGACCGGCACGTCCGGCGGCTACGGCGTCGGCTGGGGCGCGCCGGCTTCGGTCGGCGGCGCGCTTGCCAACCGCGACGAAGGCCGTTTCTCGGTGTCGATCCAGTCCGACGGCGACCTCATGTACGCACCGGGTGCGCTGTGGACCGCGGCGCGGCACAAGATTCCGTTGCTCGCCGTCATGCACAACAACCGCGGCTATCACCAGGAGGTGATGCACGTGCAGCGGCTTGCCAACTTCCGCAACCGCACCGCCAACATCGCCGACGATCTGGGCCCGGTCGGCACCAGCATCATGAATCCGGACATCGAGTATCACAAGCTTGCCGAGTCCATGGGGTGGTGGGCGAAAGGACCGATCAAGGATCCCGCCGATCTCGGCCCCGCGATCAAGGAAGCGGTCGCGGTCGTCAAATCCGGCCAGCCGGCGCTGGTCAATGTCTGGACGCAGCCGCGCTGAGGAGATTTGTTTGATGGCAAATGTTCGCGTGTATCTGGCGCTGGCGGCATTCGCCGGCAGCGCACTCGGTTCCGGCACGGCGCTGGCGGCATCGGCGGAAAACGGCAAAGTCGCCTTTGTCAAGAATGGCTGCTGGCAGTGCCACGGTTATGAAGGACAGGGCTCGAGCGACACCAGCGCCGGCCGCGTGCTTTCCGACACCAAGCTGCCGTTCGACGCCTTCAAGGCGTATGTGCGCGATCCCTCCGGTGGCATGCCACCATTCCATGTCGAGATTCTCTCCGACTCCGATCTGTCGGATATTTACGCCTATCTGCAATCGCGGCCCCAGCCTCGGCCGGTGAGCGAAATTCCGCTGCTGCGGCAGTAAGCCTAGCGCAGATCATTGCGCCGGCGGCACCGGCGCATATGAAACGTAGCGCGTCGCGACGCTTAATCGGAGGATCGATGTGATCAACGTCAGACGATTAGCGCATGCCACGCTGACCACGCCGGACATCGACCGGCAGATTGCCTATTACACCGAAGTGGTCGGCCTGACGCTGGTCGAACGCGGCAGGGATCGCGCCTACCTCGCCTGCAAGCTCGGTCTCGAAGCCATCGCGCTCGAGCCCGGCAAGGGCAATGCACTGTCCCGCATCGCTTTTCAGGTCGCGCCCGACAGCGACCTCGGCGAGATTGCTGCGGCGCTTGCCAAGCACGGCGTCAAGACCGAGCGGCGCGGCGGTATTTCGCCCGGCGTCGCCGAGGCGATCGTCTTCAAGGATCCCAAGGGCACGCTGGTCGAGATCTTTGCCGATTACGCGTTCGCCAAGGACGACGGCCGCAGCCAGGGCATCATGCCGCTCAAGCTAGGCCACGTCGCCTACCGGGTCGACGACGTGCAAAAAACCGTGGATTTTTACTGCGACGTGCTCGGCTTCCGCGTCTCCGACTGGCGCGACAACAGTTTTGCGTTCCTGCGCTGCAATACCGACCATCACACCGTCAATTTCGTTTACGACGCCGAGCCGCAGCTCCATCACATCGCGTTTGAGGTCAAGGACTGGGCGGCGATCCAGCACGCGGCTGAGACGCTGGCAAAGCACGACATTCATCTGGTCTGGGGTCCCGGCCGCCACATCATCGGCCACAACATCGCGATCTATCACCGCAACGCCGACAAGGTGCGCGTCGAGTTCTTCTGCGAGATGGATCAGATGAAGGACGAATCGTTGGGCTATTTCGATCCGCGGCCCTGGCATCAGGACCGGCCGCAGCGGCCGAAAGTGTGGGGACCGGAGACGCTGCGCAATTACTGGGGCTACGGCTCCGAGCGCATCATTCGCGGCTATCAGACAATCGAGTAGGACGCCGCGTCAGGCGGCCATGGCGCCAGGAGGACGATCGTGAAGCTCTGCATGTTCCACCTGATGCCGTATCGCGATCTGCCGGCGGATTTCGAGCAGCGTTACGCCTCGGCCTATATCGATCCGCCGTGGTTCGAGATCGCCGATCCGGACAAAGTCGGCCAGTACTACAATTCAACGCTCGACGAACTGCTGTACGCCGGCAAGGCCGGCTTTCATGGGCTGTGCACCAACCAGCATCACCAAAACGTCTACGGCTTCATGGCCAATCCGAGCCTGCTCGGCTCGGTGCTGGCGCGCGGCACCAACGGCTCGAACACCGCCATCATTCAGCTCGGCTCGACCTTGCCCTCGACCACGCCGCCGACGCGGATTGCCGAGGAATACGCCATTCTCGACTGCATCAGCGGCGGCCGGCTGGTGGCCGGCTTTCCAACCGGGCTGCCGACCGACGCCACGATTTCCAACGGCGTGGTGCCGGTCGAACAGCGCGAGCGCTATCGCGAGGCGCTGGCGCTGGTCAAAAAGGCGTGGTCGGCGAAGGAGACGTTTGCCTGGAACGGCAAGCATTATCAGCTCGGCATGGTCAACCTGTGGCCGCGCCCGATCCAGCAGCCGCATCCGCCGATCTGGATTCCGGGCTCCGGCATTTCGTCCACGGCCGAATTCGTCGTGACCAACGATCACTGCTTCTGCCATCTGAGCTACCACGGCGCCAAGAACGCGACCTATACGGCCGACCGCTATTGGGAGCTGGTGGCCAAGAAGGGCCGTGACGACAATCCGCACCGCTACAGCTTCCTGCAATTGATCGGCGTCGCCGACACCGACGCGGAGGCGGAAGAACTGTACGCGCCGCACGCCGAGTATTTCTTCCGCAAACTGTTGCACACGCCGTCGTACTACCAGCAAATCCCCGGCTGCCTCGAATACGATGCGCTGGTGCAGGCGCTGACCTACAATCCGCGCAGCGGTTTTAATCTGCGCGACATGCGAGCCAAGGATTTTTATGACAATGGCTTCGTCATTGTCGGCAGCCCGAAAACGGTGCGCGACCAGCTCAAGGAATGGATGAAGCGGCTGCGCGTCGGTCATCTGTTGGCATTGCTGCACTTCGGCTCGATGTCGACCGCGCTGTGCAAGCGCAATATCGACCTGTTCGGCCGCGAGGTGCTGCCCCATCTGGCGCCGATGTGGGACGAATACGAAGACCGTTGGTGGCCGCAGCGCCTGCGCGCGACGCGCTCCGCGGCCGCCATGGCCGCTGCGTCCTGAGCCCGGCGGAGCAAGCCATGATAGCGCCGACGCAGCGCCGCATCCGGCTGTGGCAGGACCGGATCGAGACCGAGGTCGAAATTTTCGGCAACGGTCCGCCGGTCGTTTATCTGCACGGGCCGTGGGGGTTGGCGCCGGACCGCGTTTTTATCGCGCGCTTGGTCGAGACGTGCACGGTCTACGCGCCGCGGCATCCGGGTACGACGCCCGGCGATGAAAACGCCGTGCATGCGCTGCGCGATTGGCTCGATCTGGTGGTCTATTACGGCGAACTGTTCGACCGGCTGCAGCTTGCCGGGCCGCTTACGCTTGTCGGTCATTCGTTCGGCGGACTGGTCGCCGCCGAGTTCGCGGCGGCCGTGCCGAAATCCGTCGGCAAGCTCGCGCTCATCGATCCGGTCGGGCTGTGGCGCGACGATAGTCCGGTGAAGAACTGGATGCTGTTGCGCGATACCGAGCGCCGGCCGTTTCTGTTCGCCGATCCGCAGGGTGCCGCGGCGAACGCGTTCTTTGCCGTGCCGAGCGACGCCAACGAACGCGCCGCCGTGCTGGCGCCGTTCGTCTGGGCGCAGGCCTGCACCGGCAAATTTGTCTGGCCGGTGCCCGACCGCGGGCTCAAGAACCGCATCCACCGCATCGGCGCACCGACCTTGCTAATGTGGGGCGAAAACGACCGCATCGTCGTGCCGGTCTATGCCGACGATTTCGCCAAGCGCATCGCCGGCGCCCGGGTCAAGCTGATCGCCAGCGCCGGTCACCTGGCGCATCTGGAGCAAGGCGAAGCCGCCGCCAAGGCGGTTCTCGATTTTATCGCCTGAGCGCCGCGCATTGTCGCGCCGAGCTACACGCCAGCGTGAGCGGAGTGCGAGCGGCGACCCTGGCAAATGTGATTGGCTCGGCAGCCAAGAGCTGTTCTAGAAGTTGCGCCAATCGGCGCGGTTCGAACCGCGGCCGCGCGGGATAATCGCGGGAATGGAGGATGACATGACGGGCAGATTGTGGCCACCGGGCGGGCGGCGCTTCTCCTTACGCGGCATGCTCTATGCAACGGGGTTCACCGCAACGTTCGCGCTTGCCGCCACGCTGTTAGCCAGCGCGGCCGAGCCTGCCGTCGTCATTCCGCCGCCGGCACTCGATGCCGCGGCGCCCACCGGCGATGGACAGCAGACCGTCGTGCTCGCCGGCGGCTGCTTCTGGGGTGTCCAAGGCGTCTTCGAGCACACCAAAGGCGTCGCTCAGGCGGTGTCGGGGTATTCCGGCGGCACCAAGGAAACGGCACATTATGAGATGGTCGGCACCGAGCGAACCGGTCACGCCGAGTCGGTCCAGATCACCTATGATCCGAAGCAGATTTCCTACGGCAAGATTTTGCAGATTTACTTTTCGGTCGCGCACAATCCGACCCAGTTGAACTATCAGGGTCCCGACCGCGGCCCGTCCTATCGCTCGGCGATTTTCTACGCCAACGACGAGCAAAAGCGGGTCGCCGCGGCCTATATTGCACAACTCGACAAAGCGCACGTTTTTCACGCGGCAATCGTAACCAAGCTCGAGCCGCTGACCGGCTTTTATCCGGCCGAGAATTATCACCAGGATTTCCTGGTGCTGCACCCGGACTATCCGTATATCGTGTTCAATGACCTGCCCAAGGTCGAGAATTTAAAGCGTCTGTTCGCGGATTATTATCGCGAAGCGCCGGTCACCGTCATGGCGGCTGGTAAGGCTACCCAGTAAGGCAGGGCGTCGCTCCCGGACGGAATTGTTCCGAAGGCTTGCGGCGCAAGGCATCGGCCTGTTGCGCCGAGCGGCCGCATGCCGCGGCCCAGACGTGGGAAAAGTCGACCTTTAGTCTATAGCCATGGCCCGCGGCCTGACGTATCGTTGGTTGCGGAGAAAGGGCCGACACAGGCCCGCTCCGAGCTTTTGGAGGAACGGGAAGGGGGAGGAAAGTCATGGCCATGGCATCGACGACCTACGGCACGCTGCCGGAGGCTGAGCACAGCGCTCAACTCCGCAAAGCCGTCATTGCATCGACGGTCGGTACCGCGATCGAGTGGTACGACTTTTTCCTATACGGCACGGCCGCCGGCCTGGTCTTCGGCAAGCTCTATTTCCCCAATCAGGACCTGCTGACCGCGACGCTGCTCGCGTTCGGCACCTATTTCATCGGCTTCGTCGGCCGTCCGATCGGCGCGGCGATCTTCGGCCATTATGGCGACCGCATCGGCCGCAAGGCGACGCTCATCGCGACGCTGTTGTGCATGGGCCTGGCGACCTTCGCCATCGCCTTTGTGCCGACCTACTCATCGATCGGCGTCTGGGGCGCCATCCTCCTGACGGTGTTGCGCGCCATTCAGGGCATCGGCGTCGGTGGCGAATGGGGCGGCTCGGTGCTGCTGGCGATGGAATGGTCGCGCACCCATGGTCAGCGCGGGCTGGTGGCTTCCTGGCCGCAATTCGGCGTGCCTTGCGGGCTGCTGTTGTCCAATCTGGCGGTGCTGGCGTTCAGCTCATGGTCGGGCGACCAGTTCCTGGTCTGGGGCTGGCGCATTCCGTTCGCGCTGTCCATCATCCTGGTCGGCATCGGCCTTTGGATCCGGCTCGGCATTCTCGAGACCCCGGTGTTCCAGCAGCTGCTCGACAAAGACCAGATCGAGAAAGCGCCGATCGTCGAGGTGATCAAAAAGCAGCCGAAAGAGATCATCTTGTCGGCGCTGCTGCGAATGTCCGAGCAGGCGCCGTTCTATATCTTCACCGCGTTCGTCTTCACCTACGCGGTCGGCACGCTGCACATGACGCGGAACTTCGTTCTCGCCGCGGTGATGGTGGCAGCCTGCGTGTCGTTCGTCTCGATCCCGCTGTCCGGTCATATTTCCGATCTGATCGGACGGAAGAAAATGTACCTGATCGGCGTCGTCACTGTCGGCGTGTTCGGTTTCATCTATTTCGGCATGGTCGATAGCGCCGTGCCGTGGTTGGTGTTCCTCGCCATCGTGCTGTCGCTCATTCCGCACGACATGCAGTACGGGCCGCAGGCGGCGCTGATCGCCGAAGCGTTCACGCCGCGCCTGCGCTATAGCGGCGCATCGCTCGGCTATCAGCTGGCCTCGATCATCGCCGGTGGTCCGGCGCCGATCATCGCCACGGCATTGTTCGCCTCCTATCACACCGGCTATGCGATCGCGATCTACATCGCCGCCTGCGCGGTCGTGAGCCTGATCTCGGCGTCGATGATGCCGGATTATACCGGCAAGGACATCGGCGATTCCGCCTACAGCGACGATTGATGACGCGTCGGCGCGGGCGTAACAGGCCCGCGCCTCACAAAGCGCTTGCAGCCCGGTTCTGACACCTCAGAGCCGGGCTTTTGTTTTCGGCTTACAGCACCGCGCCGCTTTGCGGGTCAATCAGGTGCATGTTGTCCATGTTGGCGTAAAGCTGCATGATTTCGCCGGGCCCGGCGGCGCTATTCGGCTCGACGCGGCCGCAGACTTCCTGGCCGTCGATGCGGAAGAACACCATGGTTTCCATGCCCATCGGCTCGACCACGTCGAGCGTGGCTGCGAACTCGCGCCCGGCATCGCTGCGCCGCGGCTCGGTGATGTGCTCCGGACGCAGCCCGAGCAGCAACTCCTTGCCGGCCAGCGCCGCATAGCGTGCCGTGCGCGCTGCCGGCACCGGCAGGCTCACCGTCTCAGAGACGCGCACGCGCAGGCCGGCGCCGTTGCCTTCCAGCCGGCAGCGCAAAAAATTCATCGCCGGCGAGCCGATGAAGCCGGCGACAAAGCGCGTCTTCGGATTGTGATAGAGCTCCTGCGGGGTCGCGATCTGCTCGATGATGCCGCTGTTCATCACCACCACCCGGTCGGCCAGCGTCATCGCCTCGACCTGGTCGTGAGTGACGTAGACGGTCGTGGTCTTCACCATCTGGTGCACGCGCTTGATCTCGGTGCGCATCTGCACGCGCAGCTTGGCGTCGAGGTTCGACAGCGGCTCGTCGAACAGAAACACCTTGGGATCGCGCACGATGGCGCGGCCCATGGCGACGCGCTGGCGCTGGCCGCCGGACAGCGCCTTCGGCTTGCGGTCGAGCAACTCGACGATGTCGAGGATGCGCGCGGCGTTATCGACCCGTTTCTTGATCTCGTCCTTGGAGAACTTGCGCAGCTTGAGCCCGAACGACATGTTCTCGAACGCCGTCATGTGCGGGTACAGCGCGTAGTTCTGGAACACCATGGCGATGTCGCGGTCCTTCGGCGGCAGGTCGTTGACCAGTTCGCCGCCGATATAGATGTCGCCTGCGGAAACCTCCTCGAGGCCGGCGACCATGCGCAAGGTCGTCGATTTGCCGCAGCCCGACGGGCCGACCAGCACGACGAATTCATTGTTGGGAATATCGAGGCTGATGCCGCGCACCGCTTCCACGTGGTCGAAGCGTTTGGTGACATTACGCAACGCGACTTCGGCCATGGCTCTCGACCTCTGTGCTCAGCCCTTGGTGGCGCCTGCGGTCAGGCCCGCGATGTAATAGTCCATCAGGAAGGCGTAGATCACGAGCGGCGGTGCCGCCGCCACCAGCGCGCCGGCCATCAGCATGCCCCACTTGTAGACGTCGGCGCGGATGAGGCTCGTCACCGTGCCGACGGTGAGCACCTGCTGGTCCGACGAATAGAGGAACGCCATCGGATAGACGAACTCGGCCCACGACACCGTGAAGGCGAAGATCGTGGCGGCGATGATGCCGGGCAGCGCCACGGGAATGAAGATCTTGGTGAGCATCTGCATGTGGCTGGCGCCGTCGATCAGCGCCGCCTCGTCGAGCTCCTTCGGGATCGACTGGAAATAGCCGATCATGATCCAGGTGCAGAACGGCACGGTCAGGGTCGGGTAGACCAGCACCATGCCCCAATAGGAGTTGAGCAGTCCGACCGCCTTGACGATCTGGAACAGCGGAATGAACAGCAGCGTGTCGGGTACCAGGTAGGTGAGGAAAATCCCGGTCGCCAGGATGCCGGAGCCCCAGAACCGCATGCGGCCGAGCGAGAACGCCGCCAGCACGCTTACCACCATGGTGATCGCCACCACGCACAAGGTGACGATCAACGTGTTCTTGAAATAGATGAGGAAGTCGCTCTGTGTCAGCAGGATGCGGAATTGATCGAGCGTGGCACCGTCGGCGATGAGCCAGGGATTGGTGGCCATGTGCGCCACCTCGGCGTCGCTCTTGAACGCCGTGACGATCATGTAATAGGGCGGCGTCAGGAAGAAGATGGCGAATACCACCAGGAACACATAGGAGGTGATCAACGCCCAGCGCCGGCTGCGCGACAGGCTGGCGCGGGAAGCGAGACGGCGCGGCGCGCCTGCGGCAACGACGGCCGTGCTCATCCGATCTCCCTGCCGCGCTTGCGCACGCCGCGCAGGATGAAGACGGCGGCCACCGCCAGGATCGGGAACATGAACAGCGACGACGCGGCGCCGAGCGGCAGGTCGCCGGAGCGGATGCCGAGAAGGAACGCGTAAGTGGCGAACACGTGGGTGGTGTTGCGCGGGCCGCCCGCCGTCATGATCTGCACGATGTCGAAATTGGCGAACGTGACAATAAGCGAGAACAGCACCGTGATGGCGATGATGTTGCGCATCATCGGCAAGGTGATGTGACGGAATTTCTGCCAGGCGTTGGCGCCGTCGATAGCGGCAGCCTCATAGAGTTGCTCGGGCACCGATTTAAGCGCGGCCAAGTACATGATCAGGAAGAACGGCGCGCCGTACCAGACGTTGACCAGAATGACGGAGAACCGCGCCCAGGCAGGATCGCTCAGCCAGGCAACGTCATTGAAGCCCATGCCCTCGAGCATCCAGTTGAACGCCGAATGCGTCGGGTCGAACAGCCACCACCAGCCGAGCGACGAGAGCGCCAGCGGAATGACCCACGGCACCAGCAGCATGCCGCGCCATTTGCGCTGGCCCTTGGCCGGCAGGTTGTTGATCAGGTGCGCGGTGATGAGCCCGATCAGGGCTTTGAAGAACACCGCGGAGAGCGCGAAGATGGCCGATTGCTCAACCACCATCAGGAACACGTCGCGCGACAGCAGAAAGCGGAAATTGCCGAGCCCGACGAAGCGGGTCTGCGCCCGGTTCAGCATCGACAGATAGATCGAGTACAGCGCCGGATAGATGACCAGGCTGCCGATGATCACGATCAGCGGCAGGCACATCAGAAGCGCGACGGTCGAGCGTCGCCGCAGCAACAGCCGCAGCCGTCCCGCGGCAGGCGGGGCAGGGCGCGTCCCGGCCAGTCCGGGCGACCAGGTTTGGACGGTGTCGGCCATCTCTTGCCGTTGATCCTCGTGCTACCGCCGATCGTTACCGATCAGCTTGTGATCCGGCCGATGGGCCGGCGCGCCGCGCCGCAAAGCGGCGAGCGCCCGACACATCGCCGGTCCCAGGCACGCCCGAGACCGGCGGCTTTGTGAAAACCAAGCTCAGGCCCGCAACGTTCCTTGCAGCTCGTTCTCGGCCCACTTGATGACGTCGTCGAGTTTCTCGTTGCCCTGCGTGAACTTGGCGACCATCACCGTATTGATCGCCTGATTGTAGATCTGCGCGCCGACCTCGGAGCGCGCGGGCGCGCCTGCCATCGAGGTCTGCTCGTCGCCCCGCGGCGGGTAGGCGTACACGGTGCCGACCGGCGGTTCGACGGTCTTCCAGGTGTCGAAATCGTAGAGCGTCTTGAACGACGGCAGGTCGTAGCCGATCGACGCCGCGACGAGTTTGGCGACCGACTGCTTCTGCGAGATGTAGAGCAGCAGATCCTTGGCCGCCGATTTGTTCTTGGAAAAGCTCCACAGGCCGTAGAACTGCGGCAGTTGGCCGACGAAGCGGCCCTTCGGTCCCTTCGGCATCGGGTGCGTCCAGCAATTCTCCGCGACCTTGGGATTGTCCTTCTTGGCCACCGCCCAGGCGCTCGGCGGGTTCATGATGCCGGAGCCTTTGCCGGAAATGAGCCAGCGATTGTTGCCGGCGTCGTCCCAGGCGTAAACCTCCTTCGGATTAACCGCCATCAGCTTCTTGAGATATTCGAGCGCGGTGCGGGTCTCGTCGGAATTGATCTTGATGTTGTCCTTGTCGTCGACCATGACCACGCCGAACGAATTGAACAGCGCGCCGACCCAGTCGACCGCATCGCTGGTCTGACCCATCGGCAGGCCGACCGGATAGCCGGCCTCGTAGAGTTTCTCCGCCGCCGTCAGGTAAGTGTCCCAGTTCCAGGTATCGGTCTTGGCCTTGTCCCATTTCGATTCGTCGTTCGGGAAAAGATCGCGCACGTCGATGCCGGCATGCTGCTGGTAGAGGTCGAAGCGCGAGCAGCACGGTTTCACCTGGCTGCCAATCGTGGTCGGGATGCCGCGCCACACGCCTTTGATCTTGCCCAAATATTCGGCGACCGGGCTGATCGGGCCGTTCTGCTTGATGAGCGCGTCGGCGACGTCGTTGAGCGGCTCGAGTACCTCGCCGTGGATGCGGATGTTCCAATCGCGATGGGACATGATGTCGTGACCGGTGCCGGCCTGCGCTTCTGCCGCCGCGGTCAGCTTGTCCTTCTCGCCCTGCGAGGTGATGTAGTCGATTTTGACCTCGACGTGGTTCTTGGCGCCCCACTCGTTGCACAGCGTGGTCAGCGCGTTATTGGCGCCGGGAACCCAATGGTCCCAGCAGCCGAGCGTCAGCGTGCCGGCGGCGTAACTGGTCCGCACATAGGGGGCGGCAAGAGCCGCCGCCGAGCCTAGTGCGGCGGTTTTCAGGACATTGCGGCGTGTCGGACGCGGGCGTGGCGAGGCTGAATGGGTCATGGTGTCCTCCAAGGCTGGCCGCATTTATTGCTTCTGTTGAATACGGCGGCCGCACCATAGCCTGACGGCCCGGAGCCGGCTAGTAGCGGCACCCCCGGACTACCCCAGGTCGCGCGCTTCGAACTTGAGTTCTATCGGATCGCTGACCGGCTTCATGGATCACAGGCGGGCTTGTCCCGTTGCCGGGTACCGCCGGGGCTGCCGGCGCACTCGGCTTTCGCCGACCGTCGGTATAGCGAGCTGCCGCAAGCCCTCGCCAGAACCGGTATTTAGTCTGCTCACTCCTCGGTCTGACGCCGGCCAAGATCGTAGTGCTGCCGAACCGGATCGGGTCGGGTCACATAACAGCCGCATACAATCCAACCGATCATTGCCACCAGAATGAGCCAAAGCGCCATGTCGATAACCATGTCGTCTCCTCGATGGTCACCCCCCAACATGTAGAATGCGCAGCGCGCCGCCGAATGCTCCATGTTCCAGGGTCGCATGAGAGCGTCCCGTTGCCGCAGTGGCAGCACCGCCGCGAATTGCATCATGCGCGGATGTCGCCTATTGCTCGCGCAACGCAAATCGAGAGGTTAGGGTGCAGCGCAAAATCCTTGTCATGGGCCTGCCAGGTGCGGGCAAAACCACGCTCGCCAACGCGTTGGCACCGCTGCTCAATGCCGTGGTGTTCAATGCCGACGCGGTACGCGCCAATCTCTCGCGCGACCTCGGCTTTTCCCACGATGACCGCATCGAACACGCCAGGCGCATGGGCTGGATGTGCGACCGCGTGGTCGAGGCCGGCGGCACGGTTATCGCCGACTTCATCTGCCCGACGCCGGATACCCGCGCCGCCTTCGGCGACGCCTTTACGATCTGGCTCGACCGCATTGAGTCCGGCCGCTTCGAAGATACCAACCGGATGTTCGTGCCGCCGGACCAAATCAATCTTCGCGTGACGGCCGACGGCACACCGCAATACTGGGCCGAGCGGGCGCTCACGCTGTTGCGGCCGCCATTCGATCCGCAGCGCCCCACCGCGCTGTTCATTGGCCGTTACCAGCCGTTCCACCGCGGTCATCAGCGGCTGATCGAGGAGGGGCTGCGGCGTGTCGGGCAGGTCTGCATCGCGGTGCGCAACACCCACGGCATCGACGCCAAAAATCCGCTGCCGTTCTTTGCCGTCAAGCAACGCATCGAAACGGCGCTGGCGCCCTATGCGGGCCGCTTTGTGGTGGTGCCGCTGCCCAACGTCACCAATGTCTTCTATGGCCGTGACGTTGGTTACAACGTCGAGCGCATTATGCTCGACGAAGAGACCGAGGCGATTTCCGCCAGCAAGGTTCGGGCGCTGAGCGCCGCGCCGTAGCACGGTCTATCGTAGAACTGTGGGGTGCTCCGCCGAACCAATCAACGGACGCCGCGACGCTTGTGACTAGCAACGCGACGGCGGGGGCGGCCGGACAGACGATTAGATCAGCACCGCCAGATAGCCGCAAAGCGCGGCGCTGACGAGCAACAGCGACCATTCCACGGCACTTAGCCAGAGCAATCGCCCTTCGCTCATCACGGCCACGCACTCCTACCTCGCCGACCCAAGCGGCGGTTTGTGAAAGCACCATAGCAGAGGCGGCCGGTACAAGCTGTAGCGCGCGGAACACACATCCACGCAAACGGAGCGAGGCCGAGCCAGGATCGGCCCCAATCGCGCCTTATCGCGGCCTTGATGGGTGGCGTTTACCGTTGGTCTGATCAGAGCGGTCGCAGCCGCCGGCTGCCTCGCGCGCGCTCGGCTATGCGGGCTATCGAACGTCGGGTTCGGCGGCTCGCCGTGTAGGACTTGAACCGGTCTAGCGAAGCGCGGATGGCTTTCTTCATTTGTCGGACATATTCGAGCACGACACGGACGAACTGACTTTTGTCAAAGGCTCGAGTGTTTATACGAAGACGATAAGTCAGCGTCCGCAAGTGCGGCGTTACTTTCAAGTCGCCGGTTCCAAGCCAGAGCGCAATGGGCGCGAAAAACATTGAGATCAACATAAGCTCCAATCCAAACGAAAATTCCGCAAGGCAATCAAGCGGCCAATGCCAAAGCGCACCGATGACATGCGGCTCGCGAACCGTCGCCATGACCGGATTGATCGTTACACAAGCGGATTTCAGTGATAGCTGCTCGTCGCTGGAAAGCCCGCCCAGTCCCAGCGCCGTCAGAAGTTGACCATCGAAATCGTCTTGCGCGCCTGTCAGTTTCCTGGCGCCGTGAGAGTACGCTGCAAAGCTGGCGCGTGACGCGGCGCTGAGAACCACGGTCTGGTCGGTGACATCGAGTAGCCGTTGTTGCCAACTGCCCGCTTCGATCTCGAGCTTGAACAAGGCGGCATACCACTCGGCGTATTTTACCTGTAATGCAGCAACGTATTCTCCAAGCGGATTGCCGCGCCCGGTGTCCTTTTGACTGCCGCTTTCCGGTGGGTGCCAGGCGGCCGGTTTCACCGATTGGCCGGGAGCGGCCGCCGGATTGAGCCGGGCACGAACTTCGTCAGGCGCCGCATTGTAATGGGCCTCGAGCTTGGCCTTGGAACGAAACAGCGCCCTGACAAAATAGGGCCGCACGCAACTTGCCGACACATGCCACAACTCTGCGGTCTCGGCCGGCGCAACACGCGATGGATCAGCCCTCACCCATGTGTACTGGCCAGCGGCAGCGTGCCGGCTGTACGCCCAGCTGATCAGAGACGTGACGAGAACCGCGCACCCCAATGCGCCGATGAAAAGCCGGATTCGTGAACGGACACTACGCGACATAGGACCGGCTCGCCGTGGACTCGGAACGTGCTTCCCAGGCTCACACAGGGCCTTGGGTGTTTTGACTCGGCACGCGAATTATCGATCCAGGCGAGGTTGTTCCGGTGCGCTCTTCAGGCGATGCGCAGTCAGTTCCCGATCATTCGTCATTGCTCGCTCCCCCTCACGCGACACCACACCGAGAGCTGAGGACAATCTGGCGCATTTGAGCCAGAATTAAGACCGGGAGCTGCTGTCGTACGCTACGTGACAGGCGTGCCACAATTGCGGATCGGCTCGAAAAGATTTCGTTACGTCAAGCGATGGGCTGAATTCGACATTGCGATCGTGAGCGCTACGGGCGTTTGCCGGTCATTTGCCGCTCGACACCGCATCAACGCCACTTGGCTCTGAGCCGCGCCCCAATATCGATCGGCTTGATCGTGGCTTTGCTTACGGAAGCCGCGGCGGGTGCCACAATCGGCCAGGCGCAGGGATCGAAATTGCCAATGATGCTGTCCGGAATGAACCGTGTCCGCACCGCGTACATGTGGCGCTCGCCATTGCCGCGCTGTTGCTGGACGAAGAAACGCTGTGGCACGACAAGGTGCAGGTGATCCTTGGCGCGCGTCATCGCGACATAGAGCAGCCGACGCTCTTCCTCGATCTCCGCCGTGCTGCCGACTGCGAGATCGGATGGGATGCAGCCATCCACGCAATTGAGCACGAAGACCGATTTCCATTCCTGCCCCTTGGCCGAGTGGATGGTCGACAGGATCACATAGTCCTCGTCGCGCAGCGGCACCCCGGCTTCCGCGCTGGTGGAGGAGGGCGGATCGATCGTCAATTCGGTGAGAAAACGCTGACGGCTCGCATAGGTCGAAGCGATCTGCGTCAGTTGCAGGAGGTCCGCTTCGCGCAGTCTGGCGTCTTCGTAGCGGCGCTCGAGATGCGGCGCGTACCAGCGGCAAGCGAGCTCCAATTCGGCCGGCCATCCCACGGCATTGCTTCGGACCAGCGTCAAAGCCTCGACAAAGGCCGGCCAATCCTGCGCGCAGGCACCGGGTGGACGGAAATGGGTCAGCGCTTCCGCAGCGCCGTTTGCCGCAGCGACCTGGTCGAGGACACGCGCCGCGGTTGCCGGCCCGACGCCGGGCAAGAGCTGGACGACGCGAAAGCCCGATACGCGGTCCCGCAAATTCTCCGCCCAGCGCAGGAAAGCCAGCACGTCCTTGATATGCGCGGCTTCGAGGAATTTCAGCCCGCCGAATTTGACGAACGGAATGTTGCGCCGCGTCAGTTCGATCTCGAGCGGAGCGCTGTGGTGCGAGGCTCGGAACAGCACCGCTTGCTGCTTCAATGCGATAGCAGCTTCGCGATGGTGCAAGATGCGCTCCGCCACGTAGCGCGCCTGGTCGGCTTCATCGCGCACCGAGACGATTTGCGGGCGCTCGGCCGAGGCGCGCTCCGAGCGCAGGTTCTTCTGGTACCGCTCCGCGGCGAGACCGATCACCGCATTGGCGGCGGCGAGGATCGGCTGAGTGGAGCGGTAGTTGCGGTCGAGCGTGATGATATGGGCGGGCGGGGTGAAGTGCTGCGGAAAATCCAGAATGTTGCGTACCGTCGCGGCGCGAAACGAATAGATCGACTGCGCGTCATCGCCGACGACCGTCAAACCCCGGCCGTCGGGTTTGAGAGCCAGCAGGATCGAAGCCTGCAGCCGGTTGGTGTCCTGATATTCGTCGACCAGGAGGTGATCGAAGCGCGAGCAAATATCCGCGGCGACTTCGATCGCCTGCATCATGTGCGCCCAGTAGAGCAGCAGGTCATCGTAATCGAGCACGTTCTGGCGCTGCTTGGCCTCGACATAGGCGCCGAACAGCGCCTTGAGCTCGCTCTCCCAGCCGGCACACCATGGGAAGCTCGAAGCCAGCACCTCATCCAATGGCGCTTCGGCGTTGACGGCGCGGGAGTAGATGGCGAGGCAGGTGTTCTTGGCCGGAAACCGCTCGTCGGTTTTCGACAAACCGAGATCATGCCGCACCAGGTTGATGAGATCGGCCGAGTCCTCGCGGTCGTGGATCGTGAACGCGCTTTCGAACCCGATTTGGCTGGCATATTCGCGCAGCAATCGCGCCCCGATGGCGTGGAAGGTCCCCGCCCAGGTTAAAGCATCGGCAATGAGTCGCGCCTGTTCGGGCAGGGCATGCGCGGCGATGCGCTCGACCCGTCGCGTCATCTCGACGGCGGCGCGCCGTGAGAACGTCAGCAGCATGATGCGCCTGGGGTCGGCGCCCTGCACAACGAGATGCGCCACGCGGTGCGCAAGCGTATTGGTCTTGCCGGAGCCGGCGCCGGCGATAATGAGGAGCGGCGAAGGATTATCGAGGCCGTGTTCGACGGCGCGCCGCTGCTCGGGATTTAGGGCAGCCAGATAAGGAGCGGTCATTGGCGGCAGCGGCCAGCGAATCACGAAGGCCACCAGGAAGCATGGGATTCGCCGCGCCTGCAAATGTGGCATGACCCGCGCCTAGCTGGACAAGGTTGCCGCGACCTGTTGCGATAGCGAACTCTGTTGCGGAATTTGAGGAGCTTCCCGATGGCGATTATCGATTCCCAGGTCCATGCCTATGAGGCGAATACGCCGAAGCGGCCCTGGCACAGCGTGCCGAACTGGCCCCCCCACGTGACCGGCGACGAGATGGTGGCGGCGATGGACAAGGTCGGCGTCGACGGCGCGATCTTCATCTCGGCGTTTTCCATGTACCGCTACGACGCGAGCTATGCGGTGGAAGTGCAGCGCGCGCATCCCGACCGGTTTGCCATCGTCAAGCCGGTCGACCCTGACGACCCGGCCGTGGACGACATCGTGGCCGACTGGAAGCGCACGCCGGGTGCGGTCGGCGTCCGCATCATGATGACCAAGGAGCCGGGGCGCGACCGTCCCCCGACGCACGACGGCCTCAACCGCATCGCGCGCGCGGCCGCAAAGCATGACTTTCCGGTCAACATGCTGTGCTGGGGCAACCTGGACGCCGGCACTGCGTTGATCGATCGTAACCCCGACACCCGCTTTATCATCGACCATTTGGCGATCCAGCAGCCGCGCACGCCGCCGGCGCCGCCGCAGCCATGGGCCGACCTGCCGAAGGTGCTCGACCTCGCCAAGCGCAAGAATCTGGTGATCAAGGTGAGCGGCGCCTGCACGCTGTCGCACGAGCCGTATCCGTTTCCTGACATCTGGGATCCGCTCGCGCGGATCTTCGACGCCTGGGGATTTGAGCGCTGCCTGTGGGGCACCGACTGGACGCGCGCCTACGCCGTCGTCAACTACGAGAACGCCGTCACGCCCTTTCTCGAGACCGACCGGCTAAACGACAGCGAGCGGGCGATGCTGATGGGCGGTGCGTGCGCCAAAGCCTATGGCTGGTCGCCGAAGAAGGGTTAGCAACGAGACCCACTAAATACTTACGCGCCGCGCGCATTTTTCTTCACCCTCCCGTGCTATCGCCTTCGGCAAAAGTTCGCGAGGACGCATGCGTTCGTGGCTCGCCGCTGCCGGTTTTTTGCAGCCGCTGCGCTGTCGACAAGCGCGGCCGACGCCGATGTCGTAACGATCGGCCACACGACTTTTGATTTCGATGCGCCGGCCGCACCTTTGGCGGCGGCAGAGCTGCGATTTTTCCAAGCCTACAAAGATGCGGTAAACCGGCGCGACGAAGCGGCGTTCATGGCGCTGCAGGACGCTTCGATCAACGGCTGCACAACGGTCGGCCGGAAGCTGATCTTGCAAAATTTCGATAAGACGATACCCGACGACGCCAAGGTCCGGTACTTCGCGGTCACGGCGGACATTGCCGAGGAAATGGGTTTCGGCGATCTGGCGTATCTATCGGCTCGACCGAGTGCCGTCCTCGGTATCATCGCCAGGACGGCATCGGCACAAGAAGTCAAAATCGTCACGATCCTGGCGCCCGTTCGCCAGACGGCGGATGCATTTGCTTTTGTTCCCTATTGTCTGACCGACAAAGGCAAAGCGCTGCTGGAGCAGAAAACCCAGGCGCAGCCGTAAACACGCGCTTGGCGACCGCGCCAGGATGCGAATCCGGTCATTTAGGCGCGCGGCTTATCCTGACGCTTTTCGAAGCGGTCGTTCCGTCGGGCGCGATGCAGGTCAGAGTATACTCGCCGATCAGCCCGGAAGGATGCGTGGTGTTGGCATTAGGCGGCACGGGGAAGCGGCCAGTCGAACCATCGTCGGCGTTTCGATATGTCATCTCGCACGATCGAGCGGCGGGGGTCCTATAGGCCAAATTATAAGGTCCCGCCGCGACGGCGATGCTGTCTTTCCCATCCACCGTGAGCGATAGAACCGGCTCGGAGCTGGAAGAGAACAGTCCGAAATAGTCGAACAGTTTTAGTGAAAGGAAGAAACTTCCAATCAAAACCAGAGCGCCGCCGAGTACTGCGAAGACTGTTTTGCCCATGGTGTCGGCTTAGCTCACCCGGCGGCCGGCAACAACCCGGTGGTAGAACCATAGCAATTCCACTATGGGCCCGCATGGCTGGCGGGCGACATAATGGGTTCGATTGGCGACCCCGGCAGGATTCGAACCTGCGACCTTCAGCTTAGAAGGCTGTTGCTCTATCCCCTGAGCTACGGGGCCGCGCGGCACGAAGATATATAGAATCGCAACTGCCAACGCGCATTAAATCTGCGGGCGTGGCCAAACGCTACCCCGGGACAGCAGGCTACCGGATGGGCAGATAAGGTAGCGGGCAGGGGCACGGCTGCCGCGAACCAGTCGATGGGTCCCGCCGACAAATACTCAGCGGGCCGCTTACCCGGTCACGACCTCGACACGATCTTGACCTCAAGTTCCATATGGCCGTTTTTGCGGTCCACGGGAGGAATTCGGCAATGATTGCGCATCTTCGCGCTGCGCTGGCGGCGGCGTTGGCGGCCGTCTGCGTCGTCGCCTGGTCTGGTCACGGTTACGCGGCCGATAAGCCCTTCCAGAACGCCGACCTCGCCAAAAGCGCGACCGAGCTCGAGGCGCAGATCAGGGCCGACGCCGGCACACCAGGCCAGTCGCTCGCTCAGCTACGCCGTAATGCCGACGCCGCTTTTGCCAAGAACGATTTCCGCACCGGCATGACGGTGCTCAGCCAAATCGCGGCCGCGGCGCCGAACGATGCCGCCAATTGGCTGCGTCTTGCCCGCACCGTCATGCAAATCTACCCGCCCAACGACCAGGAGCGCGCCGCGCTGCTGGGCCGCGCCTCCGCGGCCGCTTATCTCGGCTACCAGCGCGCCACCGGCCGTAACGAGGAGGCCGACGCCCTGGTGCAGCTCGGCAACGTCTTGGCGGTACGGCAGATGTGGCGGCCGGCGCTCGATGCGCTCCGCTTGTCGCTTGAATTGCGCGAGGTCGCCACGGTGCGCGCGCAATATGAGCGCCTGCGCGACGAGCACGGATTCCGCGTGCTCGATTACACGATCGATGCCGACACCGCCTCGCCGCGCGCCTGTTTCCAGTTTTCCGAAGGCCTGCCGCCGCGCGCCGATTTCTCGCCGTTCGTGGCGCTTGCCGGGAGCGACAAGCCGGCCGTCTCGGTGCAGGACAAACAGCTCTGCGTCGAGGGCTTGCAGCACGGCCAAACCTATACGGTCACCTTGCGCGCCGGACTGCCGTCGGTGGTGCACGAGAGTCTGTCGAAATCGGTCGACTACGCGATCTATGTACGCGACCGCCAGCCTGCGGTGCGGTTTTCGTCGACCGCTTACGTGCTGCCGCGCACCGGGCAGAACGGCATCCCGCTGATCAGCGTCAATACGCGGGCGGCGGCGATCGAGATCTATCAGGTCAGCGACCGCAATCTGATCGATCTGATTGCCGGCGTCGGCTACGGCGGCGGCGATTTCCAGCGCAGCCTGTCGCGCTACGACGTCGATCGCCTCAAAGAGGCGCGCGGCGTGCAGGTCTGGAGCGGCGAAATGCAGATCGCACAGTCGCCGCTCAATACCGAAGTCACCACCGCGTTTCCGCTCGATCAGGCAGTCGGCGCGTTAAAACCCGGCGCCTATGTGATGGTGGCGCAGCCGCAGGAGCGGAAAAACACCGACGATTACGATTCGCTGGCGACCCAATGGTTCATCGTTTCCGATCTCGGACTCACCGCGTTTTCCGGCAATGACGGCATTCACGTCTTCGTCAATTCGCTGGCGTCGACGCAGCCGAAGGGCGGCATCGAGCTGCGCCTGATCTCGCGCGGCAACGAAGTGTTGGCGACGCGGCGCACCGACGCCGAGGGCCAGGCGCGATTCGAATCTGGCTTGGCGAGTGGCGAGGGCGGCGCGGCGCCGGCCTTGCTGGTGGCGGCGGATGCGGCCGGCGACTACGCGTTCCTCAATCTGAAAACGCCGGCGTTCGATCTCACCGACCGTGGCGTCGGCGGCCGGCCGGCGCCGCATGGGCTCGATGCGTTCGTTTATCCCGAACGCGGCGTTTATCGCTCCGGCGAAACCGCGTACCTCACCGCGCTGTTGCGCGACGGCCAGGGCGCTGCGGCGCTCGGCGTGCCGCTCACGCTGGTCGTGCAGCGGCCGGACGGCGTCGAATTCCGCCGCAGCCTCGTCGCCGATCAGGGCGTTGGCGGCCACAGCTTGGCGTTGGCGTTGCCCGCCTCGGCGCCGAGCGGTACCTGGCATGTCCAGGCTTACACCGATCCAAAACGCCCGCCGGTCGGTGAGACGACGTTTTTGGTCGAGGATTACATCCCCGACCGCATCGAGTTCGACCTGACCTCACCGGCGACAAGCATCAAGCCCAACGACCCGGCGAAGCTCAACGTCGCCGGCCGCTTCCTCTACGGCGCGCCGGCCGCCGAGCTGACGCTCGAAGGCGAGGTGACCATTGCGGCGGCCAAGGAGCGGTCAGGCTTCCCCGGCTACGTGTTCGGCCTTGCCAACGAGACGGTCGAAGCGGCCAGGCAGCCGCTCGAGGATTTGCCCGAGACCGATGCGGCCGGGAAGGCGACGTTCTCTATAAGCCTCGACAAGCTGCCGGCCACGTCGCATCCGCTGCAGGCCCTGGTCGCCGTGCGCATGGCGGAGGCCGGTGGCCGCGCCGTCGAGCGCACGCTCGCATTGCCGGTGGCGCCGACCGGCAACATGATCGGCGTCAAGCCGCTGTTCTCCGGACGTTCACTCGCCGACGGCGCCGCCGCCACGTTCGACGCCGTCGTGGTCGCGCCCGACGGCAAAGCGGTGGCGCAGAACGGGCTGCACTATCAGCTGATGCGCATCGAGACCCATTATCAGTTCTACAAGCGCGACGGTCGCTGGAATTTCGAGCCGGTGAAGACGACGACGCGCGTCACCGACGGCGCATTCGACGTCGCACCTGATAAGCCGGCGCGGCTGTCGATGCCGGTGCATTTCGGCCGCTATCGGCTCGAAGTCACAAGCGCCGATCCGAGCGGTCCGGTTACCTCGGTCGACTTCGATGCCGGCTGGTATGTCGAAGCCAATGCCGACACGCCCGACATGCTCGAAGTGGCGCTCGACAAGGCTGACTATCAGGCCGGCGACACCATGACGGTCGCGGTCACCGTGCGCAGCGCCGGGCGGCTGACCCTCAATGTGGTCGGCGATCGGCTCTTGGCGAGCCAGAGCCTCGATGTCAAAGCCGGGCAAGCTCAGGTCAAGGTGCAGGTCGGCCGCGACTGGGGGACCGGCACGTATCTGGTCGCGACGTTGCGCCGGCCGCTCGACGCGCCGGCGCAGCGCATGCCCGGCCGCGCCATCGGCGTGCAATGGTTTTCCATCGCGCACGCGGCAAAAATCCTGAGCGTCGAGCTGCAGGCGCCCGCGCTGTTGCGACCGAACACCACGCTGACCCTTCCGGTGAAGATCAGCGGCCTTAACGCCGGAGACCAGGCGCGCTTGGTCGTCGCCGCGGTCGACGTCGGCATAATCAACCTGACCAACTACAAGCCGCCGTCGCCGGACGATTATTATTTGGGCCAGCGTGCGCTGGCGGCTGATATTCGCGACCTGTACGGCCAGCTGATCGACGGCATGCAGGGCGTGCGCGGCCAAATCCGCAATGGCGGCGACGAGGGCGCCAAGCTCCAGGGCAGCCCGCCGGTCGGGCCGCCGGTTGCGCTCTATTCCGGGCTGGTGACGGTCGGCGCCGATGGCACCGCGCAGGTCTCTTTCGACGTGCCGGATTTTAACGGCACGCTGCGCGTCATGGCGGTGGCATGGAGCAAGGACAAGGTCGGCCACGCCACGGTCGACGTAACGGTTCGCGATCCGGTGGTGCTGAGCGCGACCTTGCCGCGTTTCCTCCTCCCCGGCGACCGCTCCACCGTGCATCTCGACCTCGACAACGTCGAAGGCGCGGCTGGCGATTATGTCATCGCAGTGGCCGCCAGCGGCCCGGTCCTGGCCGGCGCCGGCGCCGACCAGAAGCTGACCTTGCGTGCCAAGGCGCGCGGCGCCGCCGTCGTGCCGCTGACCGCAAGCGGGGCCGGCAACGGCATCGTCAGGATAAGCGTCAGCGGCCCGAACGGCTTTGCGCTGACGCGCGACTATACGGTCACGGTGCGGACGCCGGCGCAGATCATCGCCCGGCGCACCACGACTGCGCTGGCGCAGGGCGAAAGCGTCACCCTATCGCGCGACATGTTTGCCGACCTCGTCCCCGGGACCGGCAACGTGTCGATCTCGGTCGGCGCGTCGACGGCGCTCGATGCGGCAAGCCTGCTCGCCGCGCTTGACCGTTATCCATACCGCTGCTCGGAGCAGATCACGAGCCGGGCGCTGCCGCTCCTCTACATGAGCGAGCTCGCCGATCAGGCCCATGTGGCGCGCGATCCAAAAACCGATGAGCGCATTCGCAACACCATCGAGGCATTGCTGACGCGGCAGGATTCGACCGGCTCGTTCGGCCTGTGGAGCGTCGGCGGCGACGATCTGTGGCTCGACTCCTACGTTACCGACTTTTTGACGCGTGCCCGCGAGCACAAGTTCGCGGTGCCGGATGCGGCGTTCAACCTGGCGCTCAGCCGATTGCGCAATGCGGTGGCGACGAGCAACGACCCGAACAAGAACGGCGGCGCCGATCTCGCCTATGCGCTCTACGTCCTGGCCCGCAACGGCTTGGCGCCGATCGGCGACCTGCGCTATCTCGCCGATGCCAAGCTCAGTGCGCTGACGACGCCGATTGCCAAAGCGCAGATCGCCGCGGCGCTGGCGTTGACCGGCGATCGCGCACGCGCCGAGCGCGTTTACGCGGCGGCGCTCGCGGCATTTCCGCCGCAGTCAGGCGCCGACCTCGACGGCCGGCAGGATTACGGCTCGACCTTGCGCGACGCCGCGGCGCTGCTGACGCTTGCTGCCGAAAGCGGCGCCAGCTCGGCAACCGTGCAATCGGCCGTACAGCACGTTGAGGCCGCGCGCGGCTCGCTGCGCACGACCTCGACGCAGGAAGATGCCTGGCTGCTGCTCGCCGCAAGCGCAATGGCCAAAGAGGCCGGCAAAGTATCGCTTTCGCTCGGCAGCGAAGCGATCAGTCAACCGCTTTACCGCACGGTCAGTGCCGGTGACCTCAACGATCCGTTGCGCGTCACCAATACCGGCGCCGACCGCGTCAAGGCCGTCGTTACCGTCACCGGCGCGCCACTGACGCCCGAGCCTGCGGCTGAACACGGTTTTAGGATCGAGCGGCAGACCTATACGATGGACGGCGATCCGGTCGATACGGCGCAGGTCAAGCAGAACACCCGCCTGGTCGTCGTGCTGAAAGTCACCGAGGCGCGGCCGCAATTCGGCCGGCTGATTGTCGCCGATTATCTGCCGGCCGGTTTCGAGATCGACAATCCGCATCTCGTCTCGTCCGGCGACACCGGCACGCTGCCGTGGATCACCGACGGAGCGGAGCCGGCCAACGCCGAATTCCGCGACGACCGCTTCACCGCGGCGTTCAACCGCAAGAGCGGCGATCCGGTGGTGTTCACCGTCGCCTATGTGGTGCGCGCGGTCGCTCTCGGCAAATACGTGCGGCCGCAGGCCAGCATCGAAGACATGTACCGCCCCGACCGGTTCGGCCGCACCGACAGCGGCAGCGTCGAGGTGGTGGCGGGAAAGTAAGTCGGTGAGTGCAACGATTGCAGCAAACAAGACGCCGTGCCGGCGATGCATGGCTCTCACCGCGCTGTTGTTTGCCGGCATCGCGGCGCTGTTCGGCTCGGCGTGGTGGGTTGCGTCGCTCGGGCCTGTTCCGCTCGGCAAGGATCTGCGGTTTTCCGCGACCGTGCTCGACCGCGACGGCCGGCTGTTGCGCGCCTATGCGACGGAGGATGGCCGCTGGCGGCTGCCGGCGCATGTCGCCGACGTCGACCCGCGTTTTTTCGATGTGCTGTTCGCGTACGAAGATAAGCGCTTTCGCACCCACCATGGCGTCGATCCGCTGGCGCTGACACGCGGGGTACTGCAGCTTGTCGCCAGCGGACACATCCGTTCCGGCGGCTCGACCCTGACCATGCAGGTGGCGCGCCTGTTGGAGCCGCGCGCCAACCGCACGTTGGCGGCAAAACTTCGCCAGATCGTGCGCGCCATCGAGCTCGAGCGCGCGCTGTCGAAGGACGAGATTTTGTCGCTTTATCTCGAGCTTGCGCCATACGGCGGCAATATCGAGGGCATCCGCGCGGCGTCGCTCGCCTATTTCGGCAGGGAGCCGCGGCGGCTCACGCTCGGCCAAGCCGCGCTCCTGGTGGCGCTGCCGCAAGCGCCGGAGTTGCGCCGGCCCGACCGCGCGCCCGAATTGGCGCGCATCGCCCGCAACCGTGTGCTCGACCGCTACGCCGCGACCGGCGCGGTCTCGGCCGAAGACATTGCGCTTGCCAAATCCGAACCTGTGCCGACCGCGCGGCGGCCGATGCCGCTCTTGGCGCCGCATACCGCCGATCGGGTCATTACGGAGACCCCGGGTGCCGGCGAAATCCGGCTGACCATCGACGCCGAACTGCAGAAGAATCTCGAAGAGCTGGCGCGCGAGCGCGCCCAGTCGCTGGCACAAACGCTGGGGCCGAACATTTCGCTGGCCCTGCTCGTCGTCGACAATGCCAGCGGCGAGGTATTGGCCCGCGTCGGTTCTCCCGCCTATTTCGACGAGCGTCGCGCCGGCCAGGTCGACATGACGCAAGCGCTGCGCTCGCCGGGCTCGACGTTGAAACCTTTTATCTATGGCCTCGGCTTCGAGGACGGCTTCATTCACCCGCAGACATTGATCGAGGACCGCCCTGAGCGGTATGGCGGCTACGCGCCGCGCGACTTCAATTTCAGCTTTGCCGGGACGGTGACGGTCGCCCAGGCTTTGCAGCAATCGCTCAACATGCCGGCCATTGCGGTGCTCGATCGCGTCGGCGCCAGCCGGCTCACCGCGCGGCTTACGCAGGCCGGCGCTGCTCTGGTCCTGCCGGAAGGCCAAGCGCCCGGCCTCGCCATCGGGCTCGGCGGCGTCGGGACAAAACTTTCCGATCTGGTGATGCTCTATGCCGGCTTGGCACGGTTCGGCACTGTTCTGCCGCTGCGCGAACGGCTCGATGCGCCGGCGCCGCAAGCGCGACGGCTCCTCGCGGAAGTGCCGGCCTGGTACGTCGGTCAGGTGCTGCTCGGTGCGCCGCCGCCGGAGAACGCGGTCGCCGGCCGCATCGCGTTCAAGACCGGCACCAGCTACGGCTATCGGGACGCCTGGTCGATTGGCTTCGACGGCAAACATACAATCGGGGTTTGGGTCGGCCGGCCCGACGGCGCGCCGGTGCCGGGCTTGGTCGGGCGCGAGGTCGCGGCGCCGATCCTATTTGACGCCTTCGCCCGCCTCGGCCTGCCGACGCTGCTGCCGCGGCCGCCGCCTGGCGTCCTGATGACGTCGAATGCCAAGCTGCCGCCGCCGTTGCGGCATTTCCGGCCCGGCGGGTTTGCCGGCGGAGCGTCGCAGGCGGCGCTGCATATTCTGTTTCCGCCCAACGGCGCGCTGCTCGATTTGTCGGCTACCGACGGCAAGCCCGACCCGGTGCCGCTCAAACTGACCGGCGCGGTCGCGCCCCTGACCGTTTTCGTCAATGGCGTGCCGGTGTCGCCGCAGCAGCGCGGCAACGCGTTCTTTACGCCGAACGGCCCCGGTTTCTCGCGGGTCACGGTGATCGACGGCGCCGGCGCGACCGACAGCGTTGTGGTGCGGATCGGGGAGGGCGCATCGCTCCTACCTGTCGTACGGCCTCTCGGCAGCGACACGCGATGAGCGCGGCCTCGTGCCGCTATTCTCAGCAATCCTTTCCCGACGCCGCCGTTTTCACTATGGTCCGCGCGCCATGAAGCCGCTCGAAGACGCACGGATGCCAGCGTCACTGTCCGGTCGCGACGTGCCGCTCAATCTGGCGCAGTGGGGCCTTGCACTGGTGCGTCCGCCGCGCGCGTGCACGCCGCCGTTCCCGAACAGCGCATATGCCGGTATCGTTGTCATACTGGGCGCGGTGCTTGCCGCGATGTTTTTGCTTGATGTCCCGGCCGTCGCATGGGCGCGCGACCTGCCGCGCGGATTGGTCGAGGTCTTTGAGCAAATAACCAATGCCGGACTTTCCGGCTGGTATCTGATCCCGTCCGCCGCCATTGTTCTGTTGCTGGCGGCGCTGGCCTCGCCCAACCTGCCGCGATTTTCCTGGGGCGTGCTGACCGCGCTCGCCGCGCGCTTCGGCTTTTTCTTCCTCGCGATCGCCGTGCCGGGCCTGGTCACGACGCTGATCAAGCACCTGTTCGGCCGTGCCCGGCCCTATATGGAGCCGGCCGGCCATCCCTTCACCTTCGTGCCGCTCAATTGGGATTCCAATTACGCGAGCCTGCCGTCCGGCCATGGCACGACCTCGGCGTCGGTGGCGTTCGCGGTCGGCGCGCTATGGCCGTGCACGCGGCCGTTCATGTGGCTTTACGTACTGACCATCATGTTCAGCCGCATCGTATTGATGTCGCATCACCCGAGCGACGTCATTGCCGGTGCCCTGGTCGGTACGCTGTTTGCGGCCTTGGTTCGCCGCTGGTTTGCGGCGCGGCGCTTGGTGTTCTCGCCGCACACGCTCGCTGCCTATCCCGGCCCGTCGCTGCGGCGCATCGGCATGGCGATGAAGACTGTTTTCAGCTCCTAAGGTTCATTCGCGCGCTGCGGCCGCGAGCGCTGCGAAGCCACGTTCGAGATCGGCGATCAAATCCTCGACCGCCTCCAGGCCGATGTGAAAGCGCACCGTCGGGCCGCCCGGCTGCCACTGCGTGGCCGTGCGTAGCGGCGCGCAGTCGAACGGAATGGCCAGGCTTTCGTAGCCGCCCCACGAGGCGCCGATGCCGAACAGTTCGAGCGTGTCGAGAAAGGCAAAGACCGCTTGCTGCGGCGCCGGCTTGAGCACCATGCTGAACAGCCCGGAGGCGCCGGTGAAATCCCGTTTCCAGATCGCATAGCCGGGATCGCCAGGCAGCGCGGGATGCAGAAGCCGCAGCACTTCGGGGCGCTGCTGCAGCCAGCGCGCCACTTCGAGGCCTGACCGGTAATGGCGTTCGAGCCGCACCGATAGCGTGCGCAGGCCGCGCAGCCCGAGATAGACGTCGTCGGGACCTTCGTGCAAGCCCGTGTACCGCACCGTGCTTTTGAGCTCCGCGACGGTTGCAGCGTTTGCCGAGATCGTGCCGAGCATGACATCGGAATGGCCGCCGATATATTTGGTGCCGGCCTGAATCGCGAGATCGACGCCGTAATCGAGCGGGCGGAAATAAAGCGGCGTCGCCCAGGTATTGTCCATCAGCACGACCGCGCCTTTGTCGTGCGCGACGCGGGCGATGGCCGGCACGTCCTGCATCTCGAAACTGAGCGAGCCGGGGGCTTCCAGATAGATGGCTCGCGTATTGTCGCGAAATTGCTCGGCGACGGCGGCGCCGAGCAGCGGATCGTAGTAGGTCGTTGTCACGCCGAGGCGGCGGAGGATGTGCTCGCAGAAATTCCGGGTCGGCCCATAGGCGCTGTCGGTGACAAGCAGATGATCGCCGGCGCGCAACACCGAAAGCAGTGCCGTCGAGATCGCCGCGAGACCGGATGGCAGCAGCGCCACGCCGGCGCATTGCGGCCCTTCCAGTTCGGCGACCGCGTTTTCCAGCGCCTCGGTGGTCGGCGTGCCGCGCCGCCCATACTGGTAGCGCGCGCGGTGCGCCAAAAAATCCTCGGCGCTCGGATAAAGCACGGTCGAAGCGTGATAAACCGGCGGATTGACGAAGCCATGATAGGATTTTGGATCGCGTCCGGCGGTGACAAGGCGGGTATCCGTCCGGCGCGGTGGCGGGGGTTTTTTCTCGCTACTGTCGTTCATGCCAGGCTCGCCCGTCTGGGAGCGGCGTCTAGACCGCGGATTTGCATTACCCCGACATAAAACGCTGCCGTCAACCCCTTGACCTTGTGGCGCCGGCGTTCTCAGATGGCGTGCGGCTTCTGCTGAAAGGTCCGGTCATGAAACGTATAGCGACGGCGCTGTCGATTGCCATGCTGCTTGCGTTTTCCGCGCAGACTGCATGGTCGCAAACCCTGCAGACGGTCAAGCAGCGCGGCCAACTGATCTGCGGCGCCAACGGCACGCTGGGCGGTTTCGGCCTGCCTGATCCGCAGGGCAACTGGACCGGTTTCGACGTTGATTTTTGCCGTGCCATCGCCGCGGCAATCTTCAATGACCCGAGCAAGGTTAAGTTCGTACCGTTGACCACGGGCAACCGTTTCACGGCGCTGCAATCGGGCGAAATCGACGTGCTCTCACGCAATACCACCTGGACCATGTCACGCGACACCACGCTCGGGCTCGATTTCGCCGCGGTGACTTTCTACGACGGTCAGGGCTTCATGGTGCACAAGTCGCTCAAGGTCAGCTCGGCGCTCGAATTGAATGGCGCTTCGGTCTGCGTACAGCAGGGCACCACCACCGAGCTCAACCTCACCGACTATTTCCGCTCCCATCACATGGCGCTCAAGACGGTGACGTTCGCCACCGCCGACGAGGCGATCAAAGCCTACGATTCCGGGCGCTGCGATTCGTTCACCACCGACTCCTCGCAGCTCTACAGCGAGCGGCTGCGGGTCACCAATCCGGACGATACCATCGTGCTGCCCGAAATCATTTCGAAGGAGCCGCTCGGTCCGGCGGTGCGCCAGGGCGACGATACCTGGGAAGACCTGGTGCGCTGGACGCACCAAGCCATGCTCGACGCCGAAGAGCTCGGTGTCACCAAGAGCAACGTCGACGAACAGCTCAAATCGCCCAACCCCGAAATTCGGCGGCTGCTCGGCATCGAGGGTCAATTCGGCCAGCCGCTCGGACTGACCAACGACTGGGCCTATCGCATCATCAAGCACGTCGGCAATTACGGCGAAAGTTTTGAGCGCAATGTCGGGCAGGGCTCGCCGCTCAAGATCGCGCGCGGGCTCAACTCGCTGTGGACCAAGGGCGGCCTGCAATACGGGCTGCCGGTGCGCTGAGCGCGCACCGTTGCGCGCCCGCCGACCGGCGCCCGTAGTCGCGCGGTGAGCGCCATGATCGCCGCTTCAAAGCCGCGGCACTACACGGTGCGCGCCGGGCGCATTGCGCTCCAGGTGCTTTTGGCCGTGATCGTCTGCGGCCTGATCTACGGCGCGTTTGTGAACGCCGCCAACAATCTGGCGCATGCGCACATCGCCTCCGGCTTTGGTTTCTGGAACAATTCGGCCGGCTTCGATATCAGCCAGACGCTGATTGCCTATTCGGCGAGCACTTCGACCTTCGGCCGCGCGTTTTGGGTCGGATTGCTCAATACGCTGCTCGTGGCCGGTCTCGGCATCGTTCTGGCGACGGCGTTGGGCTTCACCATCGGTATAGCCCGGCTATCGCGCAATTGGTTGGTGACGCGACTTGCCGGCGGTTATGTCGAATTGATCCGCAACATTCCGCTGCTGCTGCAGCTCTTGTTCTGGTACAACGCGGTGCTCAAAGCGCTGCCGGAGTTGCGCAACAGCATTGCGTTGCCGACTGGCGGTTTCCTCAACAATCGCGGATTATTTTTGCCGCGCCCGGAATTTGCGCCGGGTTTTGCGGCGGTCATGGCGGCGTTGCTCGTCGGCGTTGTCGCGGCGATCGCGGTGCGTATTTGGGCGCGCCGCCGCCGTGAGCGCACCGGCGCGCCGGCGCCGGTCGGCTGGTGGAGCGCGGCATTGATCGCCGGTTTGCCTCTCGCCGCGTTCGTGCTCGCCGGCTTTCCCCTCGCATTTGAACAGCCGCAGATCAGCCGGTTCAACGTGATCGGCGGCCTGGAAATTCTGCCCGAGTTCGCCGCGCTGGTTCTGGCGCTGTCGGTCTACACGGCGGCGTTCATCGCCGAAGTGGTGCGCGCCGGCATTCTGGCAGTGTCGCCGGGCCAGACCGAGGCCGCGCAGGCGCTCGGACTTCGTTCCGGCGCCACGCTGCGCCTCGTCGTGGTGCCGCAAGCGATGCGCGTGATCGTGCCGCCACTGACCAGCCAGTATCTCAATCTCATCAAAAACTCTTCGCTCGCGGTCGCCATCGGTTATCCGGACCTGGTGCAGGTTTTCGCCGGCTCGGTGCTCAACATCACGGGCCAAGCCGTCGAAGTCATCGCCATCACCATGGCGGTCTATCTCACCATCAGCTTGGTCACCTCGCTGTTGATGAACCTGTACGGGCGGATGACCGCCATCGTGGAGCGCTGATCATGGCGGCGATCGCCGATACGCCGGTGGTTTACGTGCGCACCGCACCGGCCGACGTGCTGCCGCCGCCGGTGGCAACCTCGGGCTTCATCGGCTGGCTGCGCGCCAACCTGTTTTCCTCGCTCGGCAATACTGTGCTGACGCTCGCCTGCGCGGCCTTGATCCTTTGGGCCGCGCCGCCGTTCCTGCGCTTCCTTTTCATCGATGCCGTGTGGACCGGGCCCGATCGCGAGGTCTGCCTCGCCACGGCCGCGCACCCGGAACCGGGCGCCTGCTGGGCCTTCGTGCGGGTATGGCTCTCGTACTTTACCTACGGGTTCTACCCGATTGCCGAACGCTGGCGCGTCGATCTGTTCTTTGCCGCTCTGCTGTTCGGCATCGGCTGGCTTGGCTGGCTGTCGGCGCCGCGCCGCGATCTCGGCGCGATCTATTTCTTCATCATTCTGCCGGCGCTGTCGTTCGTGCTGCTTTACGGCTTTCCGGCAATCGGCCTTGCCGAGGTGCCGACCAGTCTGTGGGGCGGCGTGCTGGTGACCATCGTGGTGGCGACCGTCGGCATCGTCGCATCGCTGCCGATCGGCATTCTGCTGGCGCTCGGCCGCCGCTCCGAGCTTCCCGCGGTGCGCTGGTTCGCCGTCGGCTTCATCGAGTTCGTTCGCGGCGTACCGCTGATCACGGTGCTGTTCATGGCGAGCGTCATGCTGCCGCTGTTCGTGCCCCAGCAGTTCGAGCCGGATAAGCTCGTTCGCGCACTGATCGGCGTGGCGCTGTTCGCGTCGGCCTATATGGCGGAAGTGGTGCGCGGCGGGCTCGCGGCGGTACCGCGCGGCCAGTACGAGGCCGCGCGGGTGCTGGCGCTGACTTATTGGCGCATGATGGGCCTCGTCATCCTGCCGCAGGCCTTGCGCATCACGCTGCCCAACATCGTCAACACGTTCATCGGTCTCTTCAAGGACACGACGCTGGTGTTCGTCGTCGGCATCTTCGATTTGCTGCGTACCATCGAGGCAGCGCGCGGCGATCCGAAATGGGCAACGCCGGTGACCGCGGCGACCGGCTACGCTTTCGCTGCCTTGTTCTACTTTATCTGCTGCTACGGCATGTCGCGTTATGCGCGCGGCGTCGAAGCGCGATTGTCGCGCGGCGACCGCCGCTGAAGGGGCTGCCCATGGCCATTCCAAATCCCGACCAGGTTTCTGCAAGTCAGTCCCGCGCCGAAGCGGCCGTGCAGGTCGTCGATCTGCACAAATGGTACGGCCAGTTTCACGTATTGCGCGACATCAACCTGGCGGTGGCGCGCGGCGAGCGCATTGTCATTTGCGGCCCGTCGGGCGGCGGTAAGTCGACGCTGTTGCGCTGCGTCAACCGGCTGGAAGACTGGCAGCGCGGCAAGGTGGTGGTCGACGGCATCGAACTGACCGAGGACCCGAAGCAGATCCTCGCCGTGCGCCGCAACGTCGGCATGGTATTCCAGCAGTTCAATCTGTTTCCGCATCTCACGGTTCTGGAAAACTGCACGCTGGCGCCGATCTGGGTGCGGCGCATGCCGAAAAAGCAGGCCGAAGAGCTGGCGATGCGGTTTCTGGCGCGCGTGCGGATTCCCGAGCAGGCAGACAAATATCCGGCGCGGCTGTCGGGCGGCCAGCAGCAGCGCGTGGCGATCGCGCGTGCGCTGTGCATGAATCCCAACATCATGCTGTTCGACGAGCCGACCTCGGCGCTCGATCCCGAAATGGTCAAGGAGGTGCTCGACACCATGGTCGAGTTGGCGGCCGACGGCATCACCATGCTGGTGGTGACGCACGAAATGGGTTTTGCCCGCCAAGTTGCCGACCGCGTGATTTTCATGGCGGACGGCCAGATCGTCGAGATCAATGCGCCGAAGCAATTTTTCGAGGCGCCGCAGCATGAGCGGACCAAGCTGTTTCTGCAGCAGGTGCTGCATTAGGCGTGCACCTATAATTCGGATGGTTGCTTTGCCGATCTAGGTGAAATTGGGGAGGGAATCGATGAAACTTCTCCGCCGCAAATTTCTGCGTCTGGCCGCAAGCGCAGCGGCGATACCCGCCTTGCCGCGCGTGGCATCGGCCGTCGATTACCCCACGCGGCCGGTGCGGTTGATCGCGCCATTTCCGCCGGGCGGCGTGGTCGATCTGTTCGCGCGGCTGCTCGGTCAACCGTTATCGGAACGTCTTGGTCAACCTGTCGTCGTCGAAAATCGAGCCGGCGCCGGCGGCAACGTCGGGACCGAGGTCGCCGTGCGCGCGCCCGCCGATGGCTACACGCTGCTCTATCTCACCTCGAGCAATGCCATCAATCAAACGCTTTACCAAAACCTCAACTTCGACATCCTGCGCGACGTCACGGCGGTTGCCAGCATCAATCGCGGCGTTGGCGTCTTGGAGGTGCATCCTGATTTTCCGGCCAAGACAGGAGCCGAATTCATTGCTTACGTAAAGGCCCGCCCAGGCAGCATCAATTACGCATCATCGGGGATCGGCAGCTCGCCGCATATTTACGGCGAGTTATTCAAGATGATGGCGGGCGTCGACTTGGTCGCGGTTCAATATCGCGGCACCGGTCCGGCGCTCCCGGACGTTCTCTCCGGCAAAGTCCCGGTCATGTTCGATACGTTGGCAACGTCGATAGAACACATCAAGGCGGGCAAATTGCGCGCGCTGGGCGTAACGGCCGCGGTGCGCTCGACCGTATTGCCGGATGTGCCGACCATTGCCGAATTCCTGCCGGGCTATGAAGCTACCGCATGGCAGGGCATCGGTGCCCCGAAAAAGACCCCCGTTGAGATCGTAGAGCGGCTCCATCGCGAGATTAACGCATGCGTTGCTGATCGGAAATTCACCGCGCGGATTATTGAGCTCGGTTACATTCCGTTTATCAGCACGCAAGCCGAGTTCTCCGCTTTTGTCGTCGAATCGACCGAAAAGTGGGCCAAAGTAATCCGCGATGCCGGCATCAAGGCGGAATGAAGGACCGACGTCCCTGCACGGCGGAACGCCGTGTTATTTCATCTTTCCAGCGAAGATTACAAAGCTGTAATCCGCGCGTCGCACGTGACCAAACTTTAACTTGAGTCGCGCCGCTGCCACGCCTTTAATTTCCATCATGAGAAAATTCCTGGAGGAGCCCATGCTCAAGTCCGTTGTTGCCGCGGCGGCCGTGCTTGCCGTCGCCGGCTCGTCGATCGTGTATGCACAACACCGTTTCGGTGAACGCGACGGCTTTCGTGCTGGGCCCCCTTGGGGCCCGCGCGCCGAACAGCGTTACCGGCCGAGCGCCGAGGATTTGGCGGCGTTCACCGACGCCCGCATTGCGGCGCTCAAGGCCGGTCTCGAACTGACGCCGGACCAGGCCAAGAACTGGCCGCCGTTCGAGCAGGCGCTGCGCGAGGCGACACAGCTTCGCCTCGAGCGCCTGCAGGCCAGACTGCAGCAGCGCGACAATGCGCCGGCCGACCAAGCCGCGCCGCAGCAGGACCAAGCAGGCCCGTTCGACCGCTTGGCGCGCCGCGCCGACCGCATGGCCAAGGCCAGCGCCGCGCTGAAAAAGGTCGCCGAGACCGGTGGACCGCTCTACCAGAGCCTGACCGACGCGCAGAAGCAGCGGTTCACGCGGCTCGCGCGCATGTTGCGGCCGCACTCCCGCGGCTTCGCTTTCAATGAGCGTGACGGCGGCTGGCGTTCGGGTGGTCACGGCTTTCGTCGCGACGGCGAGGGCTACGGGCCGCGCCATCATCGGTTCGGTCCGAACGGCTCCGACGACCAAGACGGTCCGGACTCCCAACTCTAATTGTTGTTCCCCCGGCGCCCGCTGAGTTTTCGCCTCCCCGCAGCGGACGCCAAAACGGAAGCCGCAGGATCCTGGTCCTGCGGCTTTCAGCTTTGCAGCGCCCGCTATGTGGTCGTGCCGCACGGCGTCGAGCATCGGACCTGCGCCGACGAGGAGGCTTGCATCTGGTGTTTCGAACCGGCCGAAACGCTCAACACCTGAAATGTTCGCGACGCCGCGTACACGGCGCCGCGCGGCGTGACGATCTCAATTAGCACCTCCGCGAAGTCAGTGCTGACAGTTTGCTGCGCTGCAGTTCTTCACATTGCAGGCGTATTGCAGCCTGACGCCGCTCGGATTGAATTTGACACACGTCCCGGGCGGACAATAGCCGCCATGCATGCAGCGGCGCATTCCAGCACTAGCCGGCGCCATAGTGCCGATTGCGACCATGAAGGTGCCAAGGAAGAGACTCGCCAGTATAAGGTACCGCATCTCGACTTCTCCTTCGCCTGATGATCAGCGCCAACGGCAGTTCGGCCGCGGCTTGCAGTTTTTGACGTTCGCCGCTCGCCAATAGCCCAGGGGGGTGCAAGTGCCGGGCGGGCAGTAGCCGGAATTGGGCCAAAACGTCCATATCCGCGAGGCCGATGCCGGCCCCACCGTGTCGAGGATTGCCAACAGGCCGATCAGCGACGCCGCGATAACGGCGAGCAAAGGTTTCATTGTTTCTCCTATCTTTGTCCTAGTTTCTCACGTTGGCTCGCAGCGAGATTGAGCTCCCGCCTATGCCGACACTACCAGTCCCGCCATCGGCTTTATTTGTTCGCTGCCCGGAAACACGTCGGCTGCGAGCATGCCCTCGTCGGCGCGCAAGTGGTCCCGCAGCAGGCCCTTGAGAACGGCGCGAAGGTCGATGGTCGCTCGCAGATCGCGGTCTTCCAAAAGATTTGCCGGTTTGAGCCCGGGCCAGTCGGCGACGACACGGCCGCCCTTGAGTGCGCCGCCGACGGCGAGCGCGACGGTCGCGGTGCCGTGGTCGGTCCCCTTGCTGCCGTTGATGCGCGCGGTGCGGCCGAATTCGGTGATGAGCACGACCACGGTCTCGCGCCACGCCGCGCCCATGTTGTCCTTGATCGACGCCAACGCGTCATCGAGCGCGCCGAGGAGCTGCGCCAGCTGGCCGCTGGCGATGCCCTCGTCGTAATGCGTATCCCAGCCATTGAGCGAGAGCGCGCCGACGCGAGGGCCATCGGATTGCGCCAAGTATTGGGCGGCCGCGCCCACGACCGCCGAGAAGTAGGTGCGCTGTTGCGCGGCGTATGCCAGCGGTGAGACGAAAGGCCCGGCAATCGGGCCGGCCGGCTTCTCCACCATGCCGGATCTTGCGGCGAGCTCAACAAGTTTGGCGCGGCCTTCCAGAACCTGCGCGAACCGAACGTCGGTGTGGCGATAGAGCTCGACCAGCCGGGCGATCGTATCATCGCCCGCCGGCGGAATGCGCCGCGGCGACCAGATCAGCATCGGGGCCGGTCCGCGGACGACCAATGGGGTCACCGGTCCGACGGCGAATGCGCTGCCGGCGCTTGCGGGAAGACGGCCCTCGGGCGCCAGACCGGCGAGCAAACGGTTGAGCCAGCCGGTCCGGACCGCGCCCGGTTTTTCGGCGCCGCTTTCCAGCACATCCTGGCCGTCGAAATGCGAGCGCTCGCGATAGGGGGTGGCCGTGGCGTGGACGATAATCGCCTCGTTGGCGGCGAACATGCGATGCAGGTTAGGCATCGCCGGGTTGAGCGCGAAAAAATCGTCGAGCTTGAGCGCGGGCGTCTTGCCGGCGAGGGTGAGCGCATCGTCGCCGCGAAGCCGTACCCAATCCGGATCGCCGACCGGCGCCACGGTGGCGAGCCCGTCCAGTGCGCCGCGCAGCACGATGGTCAAAAAGCGCGGGTCGCGGCCCTCGGCGCGAGCGAGCTTGGGCAGGTGCGCCCAGGCAAACAGCGTGCCTGAGCCGAGCAAAAATCGCCGTCGCGACGGCTTATCCAGCGTCATGGTCATCTCCGCAAAAATTCCGGCGCCATCAGCAAGAGCGTGAGCGCCTGGACGCGATTGCCGGCGCGCGCGACGGCATCACGCGTCTCGCTGGAGGCGAGCGGGCCGAGCCCTTCGTCGAGGAGCGCGACGGGATCGACGCGGTCGGCGATGCGGCCGGCAAAGCTGTTGGTCACGTCGACGCGCTGCGCCAGCCCGTCGATCCAGGCGGCTTCGTGCTCGGGAAAACCATTGGGGCCCGGTGGTCGCCACAGCGGTTCGCCGAGCAGGGCCTGCCCGTTCATGAACCGGGCAATCACGCCACGCGCCCCGGTGAGACGCAGAGCGCCGATGTGCCAGTCGAACGGGCGCTTCAGCTTGGTGCGCCGCGGCGTCCAGGATTCGTCGGCGCCGATCAGCGCTTTCGCGACCTCTTTCAGATCGCCATCGCTGACGATGAAGCGTTCCGCCAATTTGTCGACGAGGGCTTGCGGCGGCTCGTCGGCGACAAAGTGCACCGCGAGCTTGCGCGCGATGTGCTGTGCGGTCGCCGGGTGGGCCGCGAGATCGGCCAATACCGAGCGGCCCTGTTCGAAACCGGTGTCGCGATAATGCCTGCCCAGCACGACCTGCTCGCCTGGTTCGTGAAAGCGCTTGAAGAACACGAACTCGCCGCCATGGGCGGGCACTAATGTGTTGATCAAAGTCCAACCGGTGAGCACCTTGGCGAAGCTGGTTACGTCGGCTTGCGAATAGCCGCTGCGAACGCCGAGCGTGTGCAGTTCTAACGCTTCGCGGGCGAGGTTTTCGTTGAGACCGCGATCGTTGTTGATGCCGGCGACCGAGTTCGGTCCCATCGATTGCGCGTTGCTGAGGTAGAACAGCATGGCCGGATGGCTTTCGACCGCAATCAGCATGTCGAGGAAGCGGCCAAGGACGTGCGGCCGTATGGCCTCGCGTTCATAGGCGCCCGCCATCGACAGGGAAATGTCGGTCGAAACGCAAAAGTGATTCGACCAAAACCAGACCAGGCGCTCGACGAATCCGGTTGGCGCCGAGAGCGCCGCCGCGACGCGAACTTGGGCTTCATTTTGCACCAGCAGAGCCGGCAGTTCCGGCGGCCGGTTTTGCCCGTTGTTTGTGGCTTGCGCTCCGCGAGCTTGCGCATCACCCTCCGGCTTCATTGCAGTGATATCGTCGCCGCCGGCGGGTGCCTGTTGTTTGGCCCGTTGCAAAAGTTTCTGCTGGGCCAGGCGTTCAGCCCGATATTCGGCGAAGGCGCGTCCCGCTTGGGCGCTGTTCGGCAGATTAGCCGCCGCAACTTGGCCGGCGCCGGGCCGCTCGAGTTCGGCAAGGAGCGCGCCGCGCGGATCGTCGGCGATGGCGGCGATGGCGCCCGGCACCGGGCCGAAACCGAACCGGTGCAACGCCAGGGCAGCGGTCAATTTCGGATCTATTGCCATGGTAGCGCCTCAAGTCGCTTTGACTGCGGGTCGTGCAGGGCATCCCGCGTCATTTCCGGCGACCATGGCCTGGACCGCGTCAATCCAGCGTCATCGGGGCGTCAATGAAAAGCCCTCAACAAATGAAAGGGTTAGGTCCAGTCGGACGCTTTTTTGCGAGCTTCAGCCAGGCCGTTCTAGTGTCTGCAGATCAGGAATGATAAATTCGCGCAGCTGATATCGGCGGCCAAATCCATGGCGAAGCTCGGCGGCGTCATCTTGCGTCTGCTCGGAACGTTCGCGGTCGAAGCGGACGTCGGCCGCGTCATTCCGATTTCGGTTCGGGGAAAAAAGCCGCAGGCCTTGCTCGCGTATCTGGCGATGCAGCCTGACTATCAGGCCAGGCGCGAACAGCTGGCGACGCTGTTTTGGGGCGACAACCCCGACATGCTGGCGCGCCACAGCTTGCGCCAGTGCCTTAACTCGTTGCGCCAAGATTTATGCGCGGCTTCCGAAATCCTGCTCGTCGACCGCGATACGATCAAGCTCTCCGGTGAACTGGTCCGCGTCGACGCCCGGATGCTGGTATCGCTTGCGGCGTCGGGCCGGCCGGAGCATCTCGTCGAAGCCGCCGCGCTGTGGCGCGGTCCGTTCCTCAACCAACTTACGCTCGACATCGACGAATTCGACGTTTGGCGCAATCAAGAAGCCGACAGGCTGGGGGCGGCGGCGGCAAATGTTTTCGACACGTTGTGTCGAAATGCCGAGGCCGCGGGTGACGGCGAGGCGGCCCTGGCGGCGGCAGAGCGCTTGGTCGCACTCGATCCGACGCGCGAGGATTGGCAGCGCTTGGCTTTGCAGCTGTTGGCGCGCCACAAGGGGCGCGAGATTGCCCTGAGCCGCGGCAAGTTGGTTGTCGACCTGCTGCGAAACGAGCTCGATGTTGCTCCCGAACCGGCGACGCGGGCTTTGATCCAACAAATCAAGCGCGGCGAGTTCGAGCCTGCCGAGGCGCGCGAGGTCGCATTGCCCGCGCCAGGGGTTACGCTTCAACCCGTCAGCACCATTGAAGCGCCAGCTATTGCGCCTGACTTGTCGGGTGCCGACCCAGAGGATTCTGAACCAAAGGTTCCGGCTGCCGCCCTGGTTGGCGACGGCCCGAGGCCACAGCAACGATTCTGGCGCCAAGTGCGGCCGACCCTCGTTTGGTCAGGGCTAGCCGCTGCCATCGTGGTCTTTGCCGTCGCCGGCGCACTGACATTTGCCAGCGGCTCGAAACCGACGGCGCTGGTGGCCGTTCCACTGCGCAATCAGGGCGTCGTCATTTTGCCGTTTGCGGTGGCCAACCCCGAACGCGCCGAAGATGCCGCGTTCGCCCGCGCGCTGACGCATGGTCTCATCGGCTATCTCAGCCGCTTCGTCGGCCTGCGCGTCATTGCGGAGTCCGCCTCGGAATACTATCGCGACCGCCCGTTCGATCCGAGCCTGATCGCCGAGCTCGGCGTGCGCTACGCAGTGGTGGGACACGTCACGAGCACGGACAACGGACGCAGCATAGACCTGCAACTGGTTGATACCACAAGCCGCGCCAATGTTTGGTCTGACAATCTGCAGCGCGGGGCGGACGATGGCGCTGTGACGGCGGATGATGTGGCGCGGGGCGTGGCGCGTATGGTCGCGATCGAGATCGACAATCTGGCTGCGTTGCAGATACGCGACAAACCAAGCGTGCAGCTGACGACGCGAGAACTGATCGCGCGCGGCTATTGGGCGTTGCAGCGCGGCAGCACGCGAGAAGCCCTCACCGCGGCTCTGTCCTGGTTCAACGCGGCGCTGCAACGCGAACCTCATAATCAGGGAGCGCTGCTGGCCGTGGCGCGGGTGAACGTCTCCGGCACGATGAACTTTATCGACTTTGATCCCGCGCCGGATCTCGCGGCAACCGAAGGCGTTTTGAACGAGGCGTTGCGCCGATATCCGGACTCGATTTCGGCGCTTTACAGTCTCGCGCTGCTGCAGAAGCATCGCCGCGACTACGAGGCGAGCATGCGGTTGCTGCAGCGCTGCCTCGAGATCAACCCGAGCTTTTTGCCGGCGCAAGGCCAGATGGGCGACGTTCTCGTCAGGTTGGGCCAGCCGGACAAAGGGCTCGAACAGATTCTGCAGACGATCCGCGCCGCCACGGCGAACGATCCGACGGCCGGTTACTGGTATCTGTTCGCTGCCGAGGCGGAGCTCGAACTGGGCCATGATCAGGACGCACTGGCCTGGGCGTTGCGTGCCGATACGTTCATGCCTGGCTCGCCGCTGGTCCACGCCTGGCTGGCCTCGATTTACGCCACGATCGGCGACAAGCCGAAAGCGGCGAAATACGTGGCCGCACTGACCAAGGCGGCGCCGGCGCGCACGCGGGCGTTTTTGGAACGGCCGCCCGCAGAACGCCGGAACGGCGAGAACAGCCACAGTTTGCGTCTGTTCAAGGGTTTGCGTCTAGCGCTCAGCGGTCCGGTCGGCTAAACGCCCCGCCGAAGCGCCGATAGAGCGCTCACTCCTCGTAGATCATCTTGCGCGTCATGCCGCCGTCGATGACGAAATTGGCGCCGGTGACGAAGCCGGAGCGCTCGCCGTCGAGAAGCCAGGCGACGAGTTCGGCAACGTCTTGCGGCTTGCCGACGCGGCCGGCGGGATGCTGGGCATGGTCCTTGTGGCGCAGCGCGGCGTAATCCTTGGTCTCGATCCAGCCGGGGCTGACGCAGTTGACGCGCACGTCCGGTCCGAGACCGACGGCAAGCGAGTGGGTGAGGGCGACCACGCCGCCCTTGGAGGCCGAATAGGATTCAGTGTTCGGCTCCGACATTGTGGCGCGCGTCGAGGCAATGGTGACAATCGCGCCGCGGCTTTTGCGCAGCGCTGGCTCGGCGGCGCGCGCCAGCAAAAACGTCGCGGTCAGATTGGTGTCGATGACGCGATGCCATTCGGCAAGCGTCAGCGCGCGCAACGGCTTTCGGATCATGATGCCGGCGTTGGATACGAGGCCGTCGAGCCGGCCGAAGCGGTCGGTGATCGCAGCTACGGCACGTGCCGCGGTCTCTTCTTCGCCCACGTCGCCTTCGATCAGCATGAGGTTATGCGCGCGCGCCGCAAAATGGCGGGCCAGACCGCTGCCGGGGAGATCGACAATGCCGACGCGCCAGCCTGAGCCGAGCAGATGACGACAGACGGCTCGGCCAATGCCGTTGGCGCCTCCAGTCACCAGCGCGACGCGCTTCACGGCGGCCATGGCACTGATCGCGAAGTTTAGCCGCGTTCGACCGGCAGGTCGGGCCGCGAACCCCATTCCGACCACGAGCCGTCGTAGAGACCTTTGGGCGATCGGCCGACGGATTCCAGCGCCAGGGTCAAAATGGCCGCCGTCACGCCGGATCCGCACGACGTGATGATCGGCTTATCGAGATCGACGCCAGCCGCGGTGAACGCTTCCTCGATGCGTTCGCGCGACACCAGCCGGCCGTTTTCCACCACGCGCTCGAATGGCACGTTGAACGAGCCTGGCATGTGGCCCGAGCGCAGCCCCGGGCGCGGTTCCGGCACGGTACCGGCAAACCGCGCGGCCGAGCGCGCGTCGACGATTTGCGCGCTTTCATTGCTCAACGCCATGCGTACGTCTGCCAGCATGGCGACCGGGCCGATGTCCATCTCGGCGTGAAATTGCTTGGCCGGCCGCTTGGCCTCGCCGGTCTCGATCGGCCGGCTTTCCGCCTTCCATTTGGGCAGGCCGCCATCGAGGATGAAGACGTTCTTGGCGCCGAACACCCGGAACGTCCACCATACCCGCGCCGCCGAATAGAGGCCCTGGCTGTCGTAGACCACGACCGTGTCGCCGTCGCCGATGCCGAGCGCGCCGATCGCTTCGCCGAATTGATTGGCGCCGGGCAGCATGTGCGGCAGCTCGGTGGAGTCATCGCAGATCGCCTCGATGTCGAAGAACACCGCGCCGGGGATATGGCCGCTCTTGTATTCGGCATGCGCGTCACGTTTTTGCGTCGGCAGGAAATAAGAGCCGTCGACAGCGACGACGTCGCGGTCGCGCAGGTGCTGCGCCAGCCAATCGGTCGATTTCAGCCAGCGGTTCGGCGGCAGCGGGGCAGGGTCGGGATCGGTTCGCAGCATGGTCTCAACCATCGGTGCATGGAGGTTTCGATGATAACGCCGGTGTCACGGCCAAGTTCGTGCGCAACCGGGCTGCGGCCGCGCACCGGCCGCGCTATTCGTAAGGAACCTTGATGTCCGACCGGCGCTCCAGCCACGCCGGCACCGGCAGCTTCTTCTCACGCAAGAACGCCGGATTGAACAGCTTTGATTGATAGCGCGTGCCATAGTCGGCAAGCACGGTGACGATGGTATGCCCCGGACCAAGCTCCTTGGCGAGGCGCACCGCACCGGCAACATTAATGCCCGAAGAACCGCCCAGGCAAAGGCCTTCGTGCTCAAGCAGATCGAAAATGATCGGCAACGCCTCCGAATCCGCAATGAGATAGGGCTTCTCGACTTCCAGCCCATCGATGATCGGCGTCACGCGGCCGAGCCCGATTCCTTCGGTGATCGAATTGCCCGGCGAAGTTTTGACGGCGCCGTGCGCAAACAGCTCATACATCGCCGCGCCGTGCGGATCGGCACAGCCGACCACCACGTCCTTTTTCTTCTCGCGCAGATATTTCGCCACCCCGGAGAGCGTGCCGCCGGTGCCGATGGCGCAGATGAATCCATCGACCTTGCCGTCCGTCTGCTGCCAGATTTCCGGCCCGGTTGTTAGATAGTGCGCCAGACGATTGTCGAGATTATTCCATTGATCGGCATAGAGGACACCGTTGGGCTCGCGCTGGCGCAATTGTTCGGCCATTCGGCGCGCGATGTGCTGATAATTGTTGGGATTGCCATACGGCACTGCCGGTACTTCGATGAGCTGCGCGCCGGCGAGCCGCAGCATGTCCTTCTTCTCCTGGCTTTGCGTCTCGGGGATGACGATGAGCGTGCGGTAGCCGCGCGCATTGGCGACCAGCGCCAGACCAATACCGGTATTGCCGGCAGTGCCCTCGACGACAAGGCCGCCCGGTCGGATCTCGCCGCGTTTCTCCGCTCCGAGGATGATCTGGCGGGCTGCCCGGTCCTTGACCGACTGGCCCGGATTCATGAACTCGGCCTTGCCCAAAATCGTGCAGCCGGTCGCCGCCGAAACGCGTTCGAGCCGGATCAAGGGCGTGTTGCCGATCGCCTCGACGATGCCGTTGTTCACCTGCATAAAGCGTCCCGTCCGCCGGCCGCGACCCTAAAGGAGCTAAACCGCTGAAACAAGGCACGTCCGGGCTCTCGCCGGGGGCATTTGCGGGGGCGGCATCCTGATCTGGGACAAATGCTTCGTATCGGCGCTTTCGCCGCAACGCTATCGAAACCATCGCGCCGTGCCGGTGAGTGTGCTCGGCTTTCCATTCACCTCTTGTTTGCGGCCATGGCTGTATGCGTCACCACGGGCTCTCAAAAGGCGCCAGCCCGTTTTGCTCACCCGGTCGCAGCGATGAACCTCGACGTCAACACGCTCTTCCTCGTCACGATTTACGTGGAAGCGATTTTGGGACTGCTGCTGCTGTTCGCCTGGGTGCAGAACACGGCGATCACGGCGGTGGCGTGGTGGGGCTTTGCCCATCTGTTGCGCGCCGCCTCGGTGGTGCTGTTCGGGCTCTACGGTTCGGTGCCGGATCTCGTTTCGATCGATATCGCCAACGCCCTTCTGTTCACCGCTTTCGCGCTGACCTGGACCGGGGCGCGGGTATTCGATCATTTGAAGCCGCAGCCGCTATTGTTGTTCGGCGGCGCCGCGTTGTGGCTCGTGCTTTGCCGCACGCCGCTCGTCGCCGGCTCGTTCAACATGCGCGTGCTCATCAGTTCAGGCATCATCACCACCTTTACGTGGGCCGCAGCGTACGAGTTCTGGCGCGGACGCAGCGAGCCGCTGGTGTCGCGATGGCCGGCGATTTTCATGCTGTTCGCCCACGGTGCGCTCTACCTGTTGCGCACGCCGTTCGGCGCCATGCTGCCGTGGTCGCCGACCAGCAACGAGGTATTCGAAAGCGTTTGGCTCACAGTGCTCAGCTTCGAAGCGCTGCTGTTCACCATCGCCATCGCTTTCATCCTGCTCGCCATGGCCAAGGAACGCACCGAGCACCGCCACAAGACCGCGGCGCTGATCGATCCTTTGACCGGCGTCGCCAACCGGCGCGCGTTCCTGCAAGACGGCGAAGCGCAGCTCAAGCGCCAAGCCGCCGATCCGCGGCCGGTCGCGGTGATGCTGCTCGACCTCGACAATTTCAAATCGATCAATGACCGCTTCGGCCATGCCGTCGGCGATCGCGTGCTCGAGGTGTTTGCCGAAGTTGCAAACCGCTCGATGCGGCGCATCGATCTGTTCGGCCGGCTCGGCGGCGAAGAATTTGCCGCGATGCTGTTCGACATCAGCCGCGACCGCGCGCTCGCGGTTGCCGAAGAGGTCCGCTCGGCTTTTGCCGCAGCGACCGGCGAAGTCGACGGCCGGCCGGTGGCCGCCACGGTGAGCATCGGGATCGTCATCAGTCACGACGCCACGCTCGATCTGACGGCGCTGTTGGCGCAGGCCGATCAGGCGCTCTATCGCGCCAAGGACAACGGCCGCAACCGCGTCGAGATCGCCTCGATCGAGCTTATGCTCGACCGCATCAGGCGCGCCGCCGGCGATAGCGCGCTGGCGCCACTCGCCGCGAATGCGGCTGCAAAATCAGCCGCCTAAACCACCAGCTCTATACGCTCATCTGGCTCTCAAGTTCGCCTTGACCATTCTGGCCGCGTCAGGTGGATCGGCGCGGCATTGCGCGGCAGGCTCGATGCGCTATGAGCTAGTCCACGCTCTCCGTCAGTGAGGGCGTTGCCGACGGAGAATGAAATGAAGCGTAGCAGCGACCGCATCCTCACTACCCATGTGGGCAGTCTCATCCGCCCGCCGGCGCTGCAGGAATTTTTGCGCGCCAAGCAGGCCGGCAGGCCGTACGACGAGGCGGCGTATCGGAAGTGCCTGAAGGAAACCGTCGCCGAGGTTGTGCGCAAACAGGGCGAGGTCGGGGTCGACGTCGTCTCCGATGGCGAGTTCGGCAAGTCGATCTCGTGGTCGCAATACGTGCTGGAGCGCTTGAGCGGCTTCGAGCGGCGACCGATCGAGGCCGGGGGCAAAAATCCGTTCGCCCGCGGCGTCGACCGCGAAAAGTTCGCCGAATTCTATGCCGAGCTCGATGCCCGCGAAGGCGTGGCGACCACGACCGAAGCGGTCTGCGTCGGCCCCATCAGCTACACCGGACAGGCAGAGCTCAATCGCGACATCGATAATTTCAAGGCGGCGCTCAAGGACGTAAAGGTCGAGGAGGCGTTCCTGCCGGTGGCGGCGCCGGCCAGCGTCATTCCGGACCGCAAGAACGAATACTACAAAACCGACGAGGAGCTGATCCGCGCCATCGGCGCGGCGATGCGCACCGAATATCGCACCATTATCGATGCCGGCTTTGTGCTGCAGCTCGACGACGCGCGCGCCGCCGTCACCTACGACCGCATGGTCCCGCCGGCGAGCTTTGCCGAATACCGCAAATGGCTGGCGCTGCAGATCGAGGTGACCAATGCGGCGCTTGCCGGCCTGCCTGTCGACCGCATCCGCTATCACGTCTGCTGGGGCAGCTGGCCCGGTCCGCACACCAGTGACGTGGCGCTCAAAGACATCGTCGACCTGATCTTGCAGCTCAACGTCGGCGCATTGGTGATCGAGGGCGCCAATCCGCGTCACGAGCACGAATGGCGGGCGTGGGAAAGCGCGAAGCTGCCGCAGGGCAGGGTACTGATCCCCGGCGTGATCAGTCATGCCACCAATGTGGTCGAGCATCCGGAGCTTGTCGCCGAACGCATCGTCCGGCTGGCGCGGCTGGTCGGCCGCGACAACGTCATTGCCGGCACCGATTGCGGTTTTGCCCAGGGGCCGTTTCACCGCCGGGTGCACCCGAGCATCATGTGGGCAAAACTCGGCGCGCTGGTCGAAGGCGCGCGGCTCGCCAGCGCCGAGCTGTGGCGATAGCGCCGGCTACCGGCGGACGTCGGCGGGCGTCCCGGCCAAGGTCGGCCTCATCCGGTTGAGTGGTCGTCGATTCAAGGAACCGCGCTGCATCTGCGCGGTTGATTTGGGTCGCTCGGCGAAACGACCGCGCCCGATTTGGCGAAATTGCATGATCAAGGACCTCTGGTACAAGAATGCGGTCGTTTATTGCCTGTCGGTCGCCACCTACATGGACGCCAACGGCGACGGCATCGGCGACTTCCAGGGGTTGATGCGCCGGCTGGACTATTTGCATGGGCTCGGCGTCACGACGATTTGGCTGATGCCTTTTCAGACCTCTCCGGGGCGCGACGACGGCTACGACGTTGCAGATTATTACGGCGTCAACCCAGCCTTCGGCACGCTTGGCGATTTCGTCGAATTCACCCACGCCGCCGCCCAGCGGGGCATTCGAGTGATCATCGATCTTGTTGTTAATCACACGTCGAACGAGCATAGATGGTTTCAGGAAGCGCGGCGCGACCCGCACTCGAAACATCGCGACTGGTATGTCTGGTCAAAGAAGCGGCCGTCGAACGCCAATAAAGGCATGGTCTTTCCGGGCACGCAGAAGTCGACCTGGAGCTACGACAGCGTAGCGAAGCAATGGTATTTTCACCGGTTTTATGATTTCCAGCCCGATCTCAACACCTCAAATCCTGAAGTGCAATCTGAAATCCTCAAGATCATGGGATTTTGGGTGCAGCTTGGCGTCGCCGGTTTTCGAATGGACGCGGTGCCTTTTATCATCAGCAGCAAGGGCGCCGACGTCGGCAAGCCTCGCGAACATTACGAGATGCTGCGCTCGTTCCGCGAATTCCTGCAATGGCGGGAAGGCAATTCGATCATCTTGGCCGAGGCGAACGTCCTGCCGCGCACCGATATGAACTATTTCGGAGCGGAGGGCGATCGGATGCAGATGATGTTCAACTTCCAGGTCAATCAAAATCTGTTTTATGCCCTGGCCTCGGCGGATACACGACCTCTGGTCAAGGCGCTGACCAAGACAAAAGCCCGACCCGCCACCGCCCAATGGGGTAATTTTCTGCGCAATCATGACGAACTCGACCTGGGCCGCCTCAGCGAGACACAGCGGCAGACCGTGTTCGCGGAATTCGGCCCCAATCCTGAAGATCAGCTTTACCAACGCGGCATCAGGCGCCGGCTGGCTCCCATGCTGGGCGGCGATCGGCGTCGCATTGAGCTCGCTTACAGCCTGATGTTCACATTGCCGGGAACCCCGGTACTCCGTTATGGCGACGAACTCGGTATGGGTGACAATCTTGCCCTGCCGGAACGGACCAGCTGCCGAACGCCGATGCAGTGGTCGCGCGAGCCGCACGGCGGTTTTACGAAAAGCAAAAAGCCGGTGGTGCCGGTCATCGACGACGGCCCGTACAGCTATCAGCACGTGAATGCCGCGGATCAGCGTCGCGATCCAAACTCGCTTTTGAATTGGACCGAACGCATCATCCGCATGCGCAAAGAGGTGCCCGAGATCGGTTGGGGAGATTTCGAAATATTGGATGTCGGCGACAGATCTGTTCTGGCGATACGTTTCGATTGGCGAAATAATTCAGTTCTGGCGCTGCACAATTTCGCACCGGCGCCATGCGAGATCGAATTTACGGTTGGTCTGGAAAAAGGCGTTGACGACAGACTGATCAGCTTGTTGTCGGACGACCACAGCACGCGGCTGCCGAACGGCAAGCATCGCGTCTGTCTTGACGCCTATGGTTACCGTTGGTTCCGCGTCGGCGGCCTCGATTATCTGCTCAAGCGCAGTGAATTTTGAGCTGGAATTACATGCGGGGATTCATTGCGCCACGGCCAAAATAATCCCTTCGTTCGGCCGCAGTCGTAGTCCGGTTGCCGCGCCCGCGCGATCCATAAAGGTCGAAAGCAATGCGGTCACGCCGTTCACGCCGGGGACATTGAGCGGAGCATCCTCGTCGCCAAAGTTGAGCGCGACGATCAGCCGTTCATCGTCGCAACGGCGCTCGAAGCAAAGCACATTATTGTCGACCGCGAGCACGCGAACGGCGCCCACGCGCAAAGCGCGATGGTGCCGCCTTAGCTCGATCAAGGCTCGATAAAGGCAAAGCAACGAAGACGGGCCACGCTTGAGGGCGGCAACGTTGTTGCGAGCGAAATCTGCAGCAAATGGCAGCCACGGCGTTCCCGTGGTGAAGCCCGCGCCTTCGGAGGCGTCCCACTGCATGGGCGTCCGCCAAGGATCGCGGCCAACGCCGAGTCCCGGTTCGTTCTTTTCCCACGGATCTTGCGCCAGATCTTGTGGAATCGCCACGCGCGCCAAACCGATCTCATCGCCGTAATACATCGTCGGCGTGCCGCGCAACGTGAGTAACAGCATTGCGGCGGTGCGGGCGCGGCGCGGCCCGACCCGCGCGGCAATCCGCGGCTGGTCGTGATTGCCGAAAACCCAATTGGGCCAGCCATCGCGGGGCAGCGCCTGCTCGTAATCCCGGATCAAGCCGGCTATCTCGCTTGCGCTCCACGCCGCGTGAATGAGGGCAAAGTTGAACGGCAACTGGGCGCCTTCGAGATTCTTGCCGTAGTACAAGGCAAGCCGGCTGAACGGCAGATAGATTTCGCCGATCAGCACACGATCGGCGTAGGCGTCGAGAACTGATCTCATTTCGGCAACCACGTCATGGATTTCCGGCTGGTCGGCATTGTACAGCGACAAATAACGATCGATGGCGGGCTGATTTTGTCGATAGTTGGGATTTGGCGGATTATCGCGAAACAGCGCGTCTTTGATCAAAAGCCAGAGCACATCGACACGAAAGCCGTCGACGCCGCGGTCGAGCCAGAACCGCAACACGTTATACATCGCATGGCGAACTTCCGGATTGCGCCAATTCAAGTCAGGTTGTTGGCTAAGGAAACTGTGGAGATAATACTGGCGGGTGGCCGCGTCGAATGTCCATGCCGGACCGCCGAATTGTGAAACCCAGTTGTTGGGCGGCGCGCCATCGGGCTTGCCATCGCGCCAAATATACCAATCTCTCTTCTCGTTGCGTTGCGATGACCGGCTCTCGATAAACCAAGGATGCTGGTCGGATGTATGATTGGGAACGAAATCGAGAACGACTTTCAGTCCGCGCTGATGCACTTCTTGAACCAATGCGTCGAAATCAGCCAGGGTGCCGAATACCGGGGCGATATCGCAGTAGTTCGTAATGTCGTAGCCGAAGTCGGCCATCGGCGACGGGTAGATTGGCGAGATCCAAATCCCGTCAATTCCAAGCCACGTCAGATAGTCGAGCCGCCGGCGAATTCCGTTAAGGTCCCCGACGCCGTCGCCGTTGCTGTCCTGGAACGACCGCGGATAGATCTGATAGATAATGCCGCGTTTCCACCATGGTGTATCGCTTGATATAGGTCAGTTCCTTCCACAGGTCGTCGGCTAGCTGCCATAGGTGCCGATATAGAGGCAGCAGTCGTTCGGCCTATAGCCGAGAAGTGGCCGAATGTCGCCTATAGGCGGCCGACATGGCGGCAGTGTCGAGCCTGTTGTGCTCTCGCAGGCAGGGCGGACGTTCGCCGGACACCGGCCGTCCGATTTTTAAAGACGCCTCAATGACGCTATTCGGCCGCTACAGCGTGCACGCGTTCGGCTTCTTCGATGACCGGTCCGCGCCTGGCGCCGAACAGCCAGGTCTGCAGGCGGTCGAGATAGAGATAAACGACCGGCGTGGTGTAGAGCGTCAGCATCTGGCTCAGCGCCAGGCCGCCCACCATGGCGTAGCCGAGCGGCTGCCGCATCTCCGAGCCGGCACCGTTGCCGAGCGCCAGCGGGATGCCGGCGAGCATCGCCGCCGCCGTGGTCATCAGGATCGGCCGGAAGCGCAGCAGACAGGCTTCGCGGATCGCGGCGATCGGCGGCAAATGCCGGTCGCGCTCGGCGCCGATGGCGAAGTCGACCAGCATGATGCCGTTCTTCTTGACGATGCCGATCAACAGAATGATGCCGATGATGCCGATTACCGACAGGTCCATGTGGCCGAGGCGCAGCGCCAAGAGCGCGCCGATGCCGGCCGACGGCAAGGTCGAGAGAATGGTCAGCGGGTGAATGAAGCTCTCATAGAGCACGCCGAGAATGATGTAGACGACGATCAAGGCGGCGGCGATCAGCGCCGGCTCGCTCTTCAACGAGGTTTGGAACGCTTGAGCGTTGCCCTGGAAGGTCGGGATGATGGCCAATGGCATGCCGATTGCGTTCGACGCGTCGTTCACCGCCTCCACGGCTTGGCCGAGCGATACGCCGCGCACCAGGTTGAAGGTGATGGTCACCGCCGGAAACTGCGCCTGATGCGAGATCAGAAGCGGGCCGACCCCGTTCGAGTCGACGCTGACCAGGGCGGAGAGCGGCACCGCGCCGCCGGTCAACGGCGATTTCACGTAGAGCCGGTCGAGCGTCGATAGATCCTTTTGCAGGTCGGGCAGGATTTCGAGGACCACGAAGTAGGTCTTCAGCTGGGTGAAGTATTGCGTGATCTGGCGCTGGCCGAAGGCGTCGTTGAGCGTATCGTCGATGGCTTGCGGCGAGATGCCGAAACGCGCCGCCTGATCGCGGTTGATGGTGATCTGCAGTTTTGGCGCGTTGGCCAAAAGATCGCTGGTGACGTCGGTGATCTGCGGCAGCGTGCGCAGCTTCTCAGTGAGCTTCTGCGACCACTCGTTCAGCTCCTGGATATTCGTGTCTTGAAGCGTGTACTGGAAGCTGCCGCGCGCGACCCGCGCGCCGACGTTGATGTCCTGGGTCGGCTGCAGGAACATATTGACGCCTTGAAGCGTAACGAGCTGCGGCCGCAGGCGGTCGATGATCTGCGACGAGGTGAGCGCGCGTTCGTCGCGCGGCTTGAGCACGATGAAAAAGCGTCCGGTATTCGCCGATTGCGCCGTGCCCGCCGAGCCGGTGAACGAGCCAAATCCTTCGACGTCGGGATCTTTGAGAATGATGTCGCCAATGGTGTGCATCAGGCGCATCATTTGCTGAGGCGACGTGTCCTGCGCGGATTCGGCAAAGCCCTGGATCATGCCGGTATCCTGGATGGGAAAGAAGCCCTTGGGGATCTCGATCGCCATCACCAGGGTCAACGCCATGGTGGCGAAGAACACGCCGAGCGTGATCGGCTGATGCCTCAGCACGATATCGAGGGTGCGGCGGTAGAAGTCGAGCATGCCGTTGAAGCCGCGCTCGATCGTGCGATAGATCGGACCGTGCGTTTCGGCCTCGCGGTGCATGAAGCGCGAGCACATCATCGGCGCCAAGGTCAGCGATACCAGCGCCGAGACCGCAATCGAGGCGGTGACGGTCAGCGCGAATTCGCGGAAAAGCCGGCCGATGATGCCGCTCATCAGCAACAGCGGTATGAACACCGCCACCAGCGAGCAGGAAATCGACAGCACCGTAAAGCCGATTTCGCGCGCACCCTTGAGCGCCGCCTGGAACGGCGCCTCGCCGTTCTCGACGTGGCGATAAATGTTCTCGACAACCACGATGGCATCGTCGACCACGAAGCCGACCGCGATGGTGAGCGCCATCAGCGACAGGTTGTCGAGGCTGAAATGCATCAGGTACATGACGGCGAACGATCCGGCCAGCGCCAACGGCACGGTGATGCTCGGAATAAGCGTCGCCCAGAAATTGCGCAGGAACAGCAGGATCACCATCACGACAAGGCCGATGGTGAGCATCAGCGTAAATTCCACCTCGGCGACCGAGGCGCGGATCGTCTTGGTGCGGTCGAGGATGGTCTCGACCTTGACGGCCGGCGGGATGCGCGCCGCGAGCTGCGGCAGCTCGGCCTTGATGTGGTCGACGGTCTCGATGACGTTGGCGCCGGGCTGCTTGAAGACCGCCAGAATGACGCCGTCCCGGTTGTTCTGATAGGCGGCGACGGTGCGGTCGACCTGCTCGGATACGGCCTGGCCGACGTCGCGCACCCGGATCGGCGCGCCGTTGCGGTATGCCAGCACCACGTCGTTGAACGTGTCGGCATCGGTGATCTGGTCGTTGGCGGCAATCGTAAAAGTGATGCGGTCAGTGTTGATCACGCCCTTGGCGGCGTTGGTCGTCGAGCTGATCAGCGTGCCGCGGATGTCTTCCAGTGTCAGGCCGCTCGATGCCAGCTTGGCGGGGTCGACCTGCACCCTGATCGACGGCGCGCGGTCGCCGAACACCGAGACCTGGGCGACGCCGCTCGCCTGCGAGATCTGCTGCGCCAGGAAGATGTTGGCGAACTCGTCGACATTGATCAGCGGCATGGTGTCGGAATGCACCGACAACAGCAAAATCGGTACGTCGGCCGGATTGACCTTTTTGTAGCTCGGCGGCGTGGTCAGCGATTGCGGCAGCTGCTTGGCGGCGACCGTGATGGCCGACTGCACGTCCTGGGCGGCGGAGTCGATGTTACGTTCGAGGTCGAACTGAATAACGATCGTGGCGGAGCCGAGCGAACTCGTCGACGTCATCTGCGTAATACCGGCGATCTGACCGAACTGCTGCTCGAGCGGCGCCGCGACCGAAGTCGCCATGGTCTCGGCGCTGGCGCCGGCCCAGGTCGTCGTCACCTGGATGGTCGGAAAGTCGACCTGCGGCAGCGGCGCCACCGGCAGGAACGGAAAGGCGACGATGCCGACGAAGGCGAGCGCCGCCATCAACAACGTGGTCGCGACCGGCCGCCGGATGAACGGTTCGGATATGTTCACGATTGGCCGCCTCGCGCGACAGCGCGCGGATCAATGATGGTGACAGCGGCGCCGGTCTGCAGCTTGTACTGGCCGTCGGTCACCACGCGCTCGCCCGCGGCAATGCCGGAGGTCACGATGGTGCGGTCGTCGGTCGTCGTGCCGGTGACGATGGGCCGCGGCTCGACCGTGTTGTCGTTTTTCACGATCCAGGCGAACAGGCCGTGCGGGCCGCGCTGCACGGCGACATGGGGGATGACCACGGCCTCCTTGCGAACCTCGAGCAACAGCCGCGCATTGATGAACTCGCCGGGCCACAAGGTTTCGTCGGCGTTGGCGAACATCGCCTTCAGCTTATAGGTTGCGGTGGCCTGATCGATCATGTTGTCGATGGTGGCGAGGGTGCCGCTGCTCAAGAGCCGAGCGTTGTCGCGGTCGTAGGCGGCAACCTCCACGGCGCCGCGCGCCATGGCGGCGCGCACGTCATCGAGCGTGTGAGCCGGCAACGTGAAAAGGACGGCGGTCGGCTGGGTCTGCGTGAGCACGGCGATGGCGCCCTGGTCGTTGGCATGGACGACGTTGCCGGGATCGACCAGGCGGACGCCCATGCGGCCTTCGTTCGGCGCTACGATATTGGTGTAGTCGAGATTGGTCTGCGCGGTCTCGATCGCGGCGCTGTCGGCGTCGATCGAGGCGCGCGCCTGTTCCACCTTGGCCTGCTGCAGATCGAGATTCTGCTGGGTCTCGGCGTTCTTTTGCACCAGCGCGCGGAAGCGGTCCAAATCCTTCTCGGCCGCGGTCAGCGTCGCCTGGTCCATCGCCCTGCGCGCCTTGGCCTGGTCGAGCGCGGCCTGATAGAGACGCGGATCGATCTTGGCGAGCGCCTCGCCTTTTTTGACGCGCTGGCCTTCCTTGAAAAACACGTCCTGCAGCTTGCCGTCGACCTGGCTGTGAATGGCGACGGTAAAAAGCGCCTGTACGGTGCCGAGCCCGGTCAGATAGACCGGCACGTCCTGGTGCGAAACCGTGACGACGCTGACCGGAACGGCGGCGCGGACCTTGCTACGGGAGGTGCTGTCGGCCCGCGGCGTTTGGCTCCAATAGATCAGGCCGCCCAGAACGCAGAGGGCACAAATGGCGGCAATAACCAGTCCGCGGCGCCTCCTGCGGCCCGCTTCGGTCGGTTTCGTCTCCAAGAGCTCTCCTTGGCGTCCCAGTCTTTGCGGGTGTTGTGCCGCTTTGCGTTATTGTTGGCAGTTCCGTTGCTTTTTAATGCACTCTTTTGCCACGGGAAAGCCTTGCGCCAGGTCAAATGTCACGCCCGTCCGGGGACTCACGGTAAACTTGGGCTGCCGCCGCATAAATTTCTCGTCAACGACGCTACTGAGGGTTGCGGCCATCAGGCTTGCCCAGCCCGGTTCATCGCGAATGCGGGATTTGCTAGGCTGACGCCTCCCAGCGCCCCGCCCGGCCGACCAGGAGAGATCGATCATGCTCGACATCGCGAGGAAACAAGGCATAGCCCCGTTCGATACCACGCGGCTCGATCGTCTGATGGACGAGGCCGGCATGGATTTGCTGGTCGCCACGTCGAAGCACAACGTGCAGTATTTGCTCGGCGGCCATCGGGCGTTTTTCTTCGAGTCCATGGACGCCATGGGGCTGAGCCGCTACCTGCCGGTTTTCGTCTATCCGAAAGGCGCCCCCGACAAGGCCGGCTTTTTCGGCCATCGCATGGAGAACTATCAGAACGAGGTGAAGCCGTTCTGGGTGTCCGAGCTCGATGTCAAGAGTTCAGGCTCGGTCGACGTCATGGAGAAGGCGGCAGCCTACGTTCGCAAGCTCAATGCAAAACCGCGCCGGATCGGCGCCGAACTCGCCTTTATTCCCGCCGACACCACGGCCGCGCTGCGCAAGGCTTTCCCGGATACCGAGATCAAGGACGCGCTGTTCGTGCTTGAGCGCCTGCGGGCGCGAAAGACGCCCGAAGAGCTCGAAAAGCTGCGCATCGCGTCCGATCTCGTCATCGATTCCATGCTGGCGGTGATTAACAGTCATGGACCCGGCGCCACCAAGGCCGAGCTGAGCGAGGCGCTACGCCGCGAGGAAACCATGCGCGGCCTGACCTTCGACTATTGTCTGATCGCGGCGGGCTCGAGTCTCAACCGCGCGCCGTCGGACCAGCGCTGGGAGCAGGGCGATCCGCTGTCGCTCGATTCCGGCGGCAATTATCACGGCTATATCGGCGATCTCGCCCGCATGGCGGTGATCGGCGAACCGGATAGCGAACTGGTCGACCTGTTGGCCGAGATTGAAGCCATCGAGCAGGCCTCGATGAAGCCGATCCGCGCCGGCGCGCTGGGCAAGGAGATTTATGCCGCGGCCGACGCCGTGCTGCACAAATCGAAGCTGCACAATCACATTCACTTCCTGGCGCACGGCATGGGCCTGGTGAGCCACGAGGCGCCGCGGCTCACCAATTCCGGCCCGGTGCCCTATGACGCTTACGATGCCGACCGGCCGCTCGAGGCCGGCATGGTGGTCTCGGTCGAAACCACGCTGCAGCATCCCAAGCGCGGCTTCATCAAGCTCGAAGATACGGTGACGGTGACGCCGAATGGCTTCGAAGTCTACGGCGACCGCGCCCGTGGCTGGAATCGCGCGGGCGGTTGATCGCAATTCGCACTGCAGCCGCGCGCGCTGGCGCGGTGCGACGCCTCATCGAGTCCGTTAAGAGCGGCTCTGCTGATCCTCGGCTTCGGCCCGCAGCTTGTGCACGTAGCCGAAGCAGGCGAAACCGGCCAAGGCCCAGGACGCGCCGGCGATGACAAAAGTTGTGGCGTCGATGCGCGGCCACAAGTTGGCAATGAGGCCGCAAGTGATGCTCCATCCGATCAGCACGATGAATGCACGCGGCAAGACGTAGGCCATGATTCGCGCCCCTCGAATTCGGACGCGATGGTGGTGTGACAGGCTTAATGAGTGGTAAGCATTGATGGCGTCGGCCGCAGCTGGCCGGGCAGGGCGGGAGCATTCGCGTGAGCAAAGGCGGACATTTTTTGATGTGCGTACCCGTGGTGTTGGCGACGTTGCTGCTATCTGCAGCCGCCAACGGCGCGCGCTCGCATGATCCAATCGGCTCGGCCGCGGCATACAGCGCGTCCTCGCACCTCATCGTCGCGCAAACGTCTCATGCGCCGCCGGCCGTGCCGGGGTCGACGGACTTGGGCGGTTCATCGAGCGGCGGCTCGCATGCGCCGCCGCCGGTACCGGGCTCGAGCGACGTGGGTAGCGGGTCCTCGGGCGGTTCGCACCGACCGCCGCCGGTCCCGGGCTCGACTGATGCCGGGGGCGAGTCAGGCGGTTCGCACGCGCCGCCCCCTGTCCCGGGTGCCGCGGCATCCTCAGGCGGCAATCCGCCGGCGCCCAACGCGGCAGGCTCCTCGCATGTCGCGCCGCCGGTGCCGATGATGGGTGGCAACCCTTAGCCGCGCTGCTTGACGAGTCGGCCTTGCGTCTTTACTCGACGCAGCCGCCGATCGGCTGCTTGCAGGTAAAGCCGTTGCCGCGGCAGCGCTTGAGCGCCGCGTCGGTGGTGTCGCCGGAGGCCCAGCCGGCGCGGTTCGTGGTGTGGCCGGTCGTGATATAGACGCAGCCGTAATTCCAGGCCCCGGTCGACTTGCAGGTGGTACCGCCGGCATCGCGGCAGGCCTGGACGGCGCTGCGCCTGGCTTCATCCTCGGTGTCCCGCGTGCCCGAATAGCCGATGGCGACATGGACGCGGCCGCGCACCCGCCAGATCGACGAGGCGATCGCGTTCCATTGCTTTTCCGGTAGCGGCGGAGGAGGGGGCGGTGGAGGCGGCGGTGGCGGCGCCACGGCTTGGCGCAGGTTATCGACGCCGGACAGCGCGCTTGCCGGCGGCGGCGAGGCGCGGGCGGCATCGGCGAGGCGCTGCACGTCGGGATTGCCCGCCGCGATCCGCGCCACGGCGGCGGAATCGATCTTATCGGCGATGCTGTAGTCCAAAATCGCCTGGTCCTTTTCGCCCTGGCGGAATTCGGCGAGCGCCCGGCTCACATAGGCCGTGACGTTGCGCGGCGTGAGCTTGAGCGCCTCGCTATAGTCCGAGATAGCGCGCTCGACGTTGCCCTGCGCCAGGTACAGCGCGGCCCGATACGCGTAGGCGTCGGCGCGATTTTGCGGCGACTCGCTTACGTCCGGAATGATATTGCTGCAGGCCGGGATGGCGACCTTCGGATCCTTCGATTGGCAGCCGTCCCAATCCTGCTGGCTTGCCGCGAATGCCGGCGCCGCCGTCAGCAGCAACCCGATGCTCCATGCAACGACAGCTTTGCAACGCCCCGCGCCCATGTGCCCAAAACCCCTTTCATTCGAGCCACGATGCGTAGAAGCTAGCATCAACACCCCGGCTGGTGAAGGCAGGTCGCTAGCCGAAAGTTGTGTACTGACAGGTTCTCGGTGCTCCGCTTCATGCAACTTTCGTCGTGACCAGAAGGGAATACGGTGATGAAACGCAAAGGCAATTCCCTGCAACGGGACGATGGCTCGACACGGGTGCAAAAGCCTAGCGATTGGGACGAGCGGCTTCGGCTCGTCGGCGACGCGCGTTTCGTCGATGTCGAATGGAGCACGCGCGATCAGCCGGCGTGGCCGCTACCGACGTCGCGCTGAATTTTTGATCGCGCATCGGTTCACTGCGCAAACGCCGCTGTGAGCTTTCCTTGAGCCGTCGCTGCCCGGTGCCGCGATCGCGTAGCTTGCTGTGGCCAACGGATCACTACGCCTGCGGACGCCTCGAAAGCCTTGTCCCGCCTAATGGCGGGGTTTTTTTCTAGGTTGGATGTCGTTGCAAGGGTTCGCGCCCCGCGGCGTCCGCCCCAAAAAAATTGAGCCGATATTGTCGTAAAATTTGCCACGCGCCGCATACCGATTCTCAATCGGCACTAGCCGAGCCTTTTGGCGTTCATGCCATTTGCAAAGCGGACGCGAGGACACCGCCATGAGTGAGTATCGCCACGTTCAGCTCTTTCAGCTCAAATGGGACGGTCGTCCGGTTGCAGCGCTGTAGCCACGGTGAGCGCTCTCGTTCTTGCGCTCATGTTGAGATGAGGCGAAGGCGACATTCACGATCATGCCACCTTGCGGCTAGACCCGGACTTGGTTTGTACAATTTTGCCATTGCCGGGCGTTGTCAGATTTGTCAACATGGGCGCATATGATCAAGCTCCGACCTGGAGAAGAAGTGCAAGACTAGGATCAAGACACTGCAAGTCAATATACTGCATTAAAGAGCGCGTGAAGAGATCGAATGAGCCGTCACGATGACGAGTGACGAGCTGGAACTGATACGTGGGAGCGGTAACGTGTTCCGCGATTTCGGCGATCCCGATGCGGAAGCACTGCAGCTAAAGGCTGTCCTCGCCGACAACATTATCGACGTGTCGACGTGCTGGACGAGCAGAAGATCAACGTGCGGCGCGCACAGGAGCTCATGGGCTATGCGGCGGCCAATTTTTCGCGTGTGCGTCAGGCCAAGCTTCAGCGCTTCACGTTGGATTCGCGATCTCGAACGTGCTCCGTTGATAAAAAGTGGGCCCGAGCACGGTCACCGGCAATATGGAATGACGCAGGCGGTGTCGGCTACCTGATGGCTAACGAGGAAAGGTCGGCGCATCCTGAAATGATCGCGACCCCTTGGGTCACGGTCGTCTTGCCCTGAAGGCTTTTGGATACGGCAGGAATGGGTCTAGTGCCGCTCACTTGGGTGACAGCTATGTCGAGCACGCTACAGCAGACGCGAGCAAACAAAGTGGACCAGACTTTAACCGCCGTTCCAGGTAACTGGAAATTCAACGAGTCGGTCGCCGAACACTTCGATTCTCATGTGCGCAAGAGCATACCGCTCTATGACGAGGTGCAGTCGCTGTGCGTCAGCATCGGCGAATGGTTTGTTGCGGAGGATTCGCTCGTCTACGACCTCGGATGTGCAACCGGCGAAACACTGCTAACTTTGGCGAAGAAATATGCCCAAACGCGACGCATACGATTGGTTGGTTTCGACGAGAGTGCGGCGATGCTGGAGCGGGCGGGTGAGAAGCTCAAAGGGTACCCGGCCACATTGATTGAGCAGCGGGTTTCCGGCGAAACACGATTCCCGAGGGCGACATTCGTGGCGGCGCTATATACGCTGCAATTCATCCTGCTGGAGGAGAGGCTGCAGATCCTGTCGAACATTTACTCGGATCTGCGGACAGGCGGAGCGCTGTTTATGGTGGAGAAATGTCTTTCGGAACGGTCGGAAATTCAAGAGATCTGGTCGGGCTTGTATTACGATTTTAAGACGAGCCAGGGGTTCACCACGGAAGAGATCATCGGCAAGGCATTGAGTCTGCGGGGCGTCATGGCACCGATCACGGCATCGGAGAATGAGCGTGCGCTGCGGTCTGCCGGCTTCGAGGTCGTGGATCGCGTGTCACAATGGGGACCCTTCGTCGCCTTTCTCGCCATCAAAGGCATCCGGACAAACCAGGACCAGGCCGGTTCGACCGATCTCCAACGATCCGCAAATGCAAGGCCTTGAAACTTAGAAGCATTGGCAGACATATCACGGCCTTGTGCGTCGTGTCTCCGCTACGGTCGGCGCGCCAACCCTCTCGAACATTCAGCCCTGAAGGCCGCCGGTCGCCGAGATGACTTCGCCGCTGATCCAGAAGCCGTCTTCGGATGCCAAGAACAAGGCGATGTTTGCAACGTCCGACGGCAGGCCGAGCCGCCCGAGCGGTGTGCGATCGAGAAGGTCCCGTTCGTCGTCTTCGCTCAGCCTTTGCCGGAAGGAAGGAGTATCGGTCGGCCCAGGAGCAATGGCGTTCACAGTGATCCGGCGGGTGCCCAACTCTTGCGCCAAGCTCACCGTGATTGCGTTCACAGCGGCCTTGGTCGCGCAGTAGACCGCCGCGCCTGGAACCGGATGGATCCCGTTGCGGGAGCTGATATTGATGATGCGGCCGCCCTCCGCTCCAAATCGCGGGACAGCGGCGCGCGTCAGCTGAAGCAAAGCTCGCACGTTCAGACTTAACAACCGTTCGACGTGCTCCGGAGTGATGTCGGCAAGTTCGCCTACTTCGCTGACCGCCGCATTATTCACCAGAATGTCGAGCTGCTCGAAAACTCCCGCGACCTCGTCCATCAGGTGGTCGATTTGTTGTGGATCCCGCAGATCGGCCCTCACCGCGATGGCCTTCCCCCCGGCGCGTCTGATTTCGGCTGCCACGTCGTGGCCTCGGTCATGACTCGTGAAGTAAGCAACAACGACTCGTGCTCCGGCCGCACCGAATCGGCGAGCAATTTCTGCCCCAATGCCTTGGGATGCCCCGGTGATTAGCGCCACCTTACCAGCCAAACGATCGCCCATCATGCTCTCCCCACTTGGCCTTGGAGTGAACCGTGCGGACGGCCAACGCAAATACCGGCCCAGCACCTCCCAACTCAGTCATCCAGGCCTAGCGGTTACGACACATGGCGACAAGTCATTGCAATTGCCGAGAATTATCCCCCTGGTTGCGCGGCGATAAGACTTGTGAAATTATACCAGTGTTGCGCGCTCCGCGTAGCCAATTGGGAGGATTGTCGTGGCGGTTAAAGGCAAGAAGTCCGGAAGAGCTAACGTCGTGACGGCACCTGGCACGCTCGTCGTTACGTTGGACTCCGATGAAATGAAGAAGATGACGGAGAAGTGCATTCGTGAAACCGGAAAGGTGACTTTTAGTATACGTGAGGTCACGGTCACGAAACTTGGCGAGATGACTGAGGCTATGGTCATTGTGAACTGAACAGATTTCGCGTCCTGTTCCGCGGCAATTGGAACTGCGTCGGCGGGGGCGCCGTGGGGCCGCATTTTGGATGCCTTCGACGATGAGCCTATTCTCGCAACATCGTCGCGCCGTCGGCATTGCTTATAGCTCATACGTCGACGATTTGGTCGCCGCCGACCCCGATCTCATTGACTTTGTGGAGATGCCTTTTGAGCTGCTGCGGGGCAGCTCCGTAGCAGCTCGCATCGGTCAGCACAAACCGATGGTGTTGCACAGCGCCAGTCTTTCGATGGCAGATGGCAGGGTTTCACCCGAAACCTGGCGATCTGTCGACGAGTGGGTCGCCCGCACCGCGACGCCTTGGCTAGGGGAGCACCTCGCATTCGTCAGCGCCACCGCAATTAGAGGCAGCGATCCAATTCTGGTCGGCGATGACGGCGCACCCGTCCTCGACGTGGGTTACGCCGTCGGCCCGTGCATGAACGACGAAGTCGTCGCGAAGATTGCTGCCGCATGGCAAACCTGCGCGACGCGCTACCCGATCCCCATTCTTCTGGAGAACGCTCCAGTGTACTTCGACGTGCCGGGGAGTACGATGAACCAGGCCGAATTCGTCGGCGAGGTTTGTGCCCGATGTGGGACCAGCCTGCTCTTGGACCTCAGCCACCTGTTCATCACGGCCCATCACCTGCAAGCTGACCCGATCGACTTGATGCTGGCGTTTCCTCTCGATCGAGTGGTCGAGGTGCACGTGTCCGGCGTGGACAGCGAGCCATGTCAGGACGGCGGGATGTGGGACGATCATACCGTAGCGGCGCCCCAAATGGTTCACGAGATGCTGGCGCGCCTGCTTCCCGTTGCGCCGGTTCGCGCCGTGACGCTTGAATACAATTGGTCGGTCAATTTTCCGCGCCCTGTCCTTCTGGATGAGATTGCACGGGTCCGCTCGACCGTGGCAGCCGCCGGTTGACCTCATGACGCTTGCCGGTGAGGTGCATCGCGTTCTCGCCCGCTGCCTTGTCGATCCACAGTTTCTGAAGTCGATAGAGGATCACGGGATTGCGGCCCTTGCCGGCTATGATCTCGATGCTGCTACCGCCCGTCACTTCGTCGCGATTGCGACGCCGGTCGCCAAGTATGCGGGCTTGATCACCACGGTGCAGAACAACGGCCTCTGGCAGTATTTTCCCGCTACCCGGCTGCTGCTCAAGCGCAACGGCCTCGATCTGAAAGCCTTTGTCGCCTTTCGCAGGCAACATCAGGCGAACCGTGCGCAGCGCGGTCCCAATCGAGATGACGCATCCGCGACGTTCCTGTCCTTGCTGGACAGCCTGATGGCCGAGGATCCGGAGTTCAAGCTGCCATTGCTGGCTGAGGTATTCCTGCACGAGCGCACCATCTGGGAGATGCAGCGCATCGCGAAGAAGCCACGCGAACGAGAAAACCTCGGTGCCACACAGCCAAGGGGACTCGCGGTCAATGGATTACTGCGACTCAATCGCTATCGCATCAATCCGATCGCAGCGGTGTCTCGCATCCTGGCACGGGCGGACGACATCGAGGAGCCGGAGCCTACCGATATCGGCTATTGGTGGAATCCGGGGACCGCGTCTCTGACGATCATGGCGTTGACGGCGGCGGGAGCCGATTTGCTTTCGCTCGTGGACGGAAACCGCGGCATCGTGGCGGTGATCGAGGCTGGGCGAGCGATGTGGGACGCGGAACCGGCGGATATGGCTGCGTTCCTCGGGGATTGCATCGGGCGCGGGCTGCTGTCCACTCCCGAACCGACCTCGACGTCTCAAATGGGCGCCAGATGAGAATCACATTCGTCGACAATCTGCTTGTCACCGAGCGCGGCGGCGAAAGTTGCTACGATCTCCAGCCTCATCTCGGGCTACTGTCCTTGATAAGCGTCGCGCAAGGTGGCGGGCACCACTGCCAGCTCATCGATCCGAAGCTGGAGCTGCATGCCGGCCGTCTGCATTTGGACGCGACCCTCTACGAACGACTCGCTCGCCGGATCCTCGAAACCCGACCGGACGTGGTCGGGCTGACCAGCCTGGGCTGTAATTTTGTCTGCACCGTGAAGGTCGCACGCCACCTTAAACAGCAGGCTCCATTCACGCCGATCTTGTTAGGAGGGCCGCACGCCACCATCCTTCACCAAGCCATCCTGCACCGCTTTCCGCAGTTTGACCTAATCGCACGACATGAAAGCGAAACGGTGCTGCTTTCCGTGCTCAATGCGGTCGGCTCGCCAACCCTTCTCCAGGATATCCCGGGCATTACCTACCGCGCGGACGATCGGATCGTGGTCAATCCTGGGAGGCCAACCATCGACGATCTCGATTTACTTCCGGCTGCCGACTATTCCCACTATCCGATCCGAGAACTCGGTCTATTGAGTCTGCGCGTTGAGGCCGGTCGCGGATGTCCCTACGAGTGCACATTCTGCTCGACCGCCAGCTTCTTCGGTCGTCGGTACCGTCTCAAATCCGTGGCCAGGCTGGTTGCGGAACTCGAGGAACTTCGGTCGCAATTCGGGATTTCCAGCTTCAGTCTCACGCATGATCTCTTCACCATCAATAAGACTAAGGTGAAAGAGTTCTGCGAGGCCGTGCACGATCGCGGGTTCGAGTGGTCGTGCTCCGCACGGACGGACTGTGTCGATGTCGATCTGCTTGCGCTGATGCGGCGAGCGGGTTGCAGCGCGATATACTACGGCATTGAGACGGGCTCTGAGCGGATGCAGCGCGTTGTCCGCAAGAAACTGCGGCTCGGCGGATCCAGGCCCATCATTGACGAGACGCTGCGCCTCGGAATAGCGACGACGATCTCGTTTATCACCGGATATCCCGACGAGGCCGAACATGACCAGGACGAAACGCTGGATTATATCGGCTCTTGCTACGAGCATGAATCAGCCGCACTAAACATTCAACTGCATCTGCTCACGCCGGAGCCAGGAACCGCGCTGGCGGCGGCGCATGCGGGCGAGTTACTCTACGACGCCCATATCAGTGATTTTAATTTTCCAACCCTTGATGACGATGATAAGGATATTCTGCGCGGCGACCCCAACATTTTCGTCAATCATCATTACTTCCCGACCTCGATTGAGCGCCGGCGCAACATTTTTGTTACTGAAATCCTGCCGTTGTTGCACGCCCTTGGATTCCCGATTCTGGCGCAAATCCTTGACCGTTTCGACGGGCGGCTCTCGCTCTTCCTTGGCGATCTGATGCGATGGGAGCGCGGCAAGACTCCATCGCGAGACTTCTACGCGCTGCTGCGGGAATTCTTTCAAGAGACCTTCGGGGCTGCGGACCCGCTGACTGCGCTCGTCCGATATGCGACAATCGGTGCGCGACTGCTGGAAAGCGTCGGTTGTCTGCCCGAGTACGGATCATCACCGTCGCCGCTGTCGGCCAATCTGCTCCGATTGTCCTCTGGAGCGATCCTGCTGCCGGACCTCCCCGACGTTCCAGCCATGCTTGACGCCTTGGCCGAAGCGCGAAGGTGTGGCCGGCCCTACGCGCTGCCCATAGGGGCGGGAGAGCACTACGACTGGTTGATCACCGTCGCACCCGGATCCAGGCGCAGCCTGCGTAACTTTCGCCTCGACCGGCTTGGAGCGGAAGTTGTCAACTTCTTATCGCACCCCCGGACCGTCGAGCAATGCCGGAGCCGGTTTTCAGACGCAGTTGCGTCCGATGAGATTGATGGTTTTCTTAAGCAACTGGGGACGCACGGGTTACTGGAGTTTGTGACGCCGCAGCCGTCGTGCTGAGCGCTGCCGCGAATTTGCCGCGCCGGGAGAGGGTGATGCATGGCGACAAGGTGCTCGGGGCGATCGAGGGGTTCTACCTGGGCCACATCCTGTTGTTCTTTCGCAGGCAACATATCTTTCCGGCGTTTCACGACTATGCCGATCCGACGGTCATAGCGGTCGAGCGCGGGTTTGATGCGGCCCTTTTTTCGGCCCTGGTGGAGTTCGTTCACTTACGCACCGGCATCTTCCGTCGGAATCGCAAACGCTACCGCCTCCACGAGGACTTGCGATCATTCTACTGGTTGGAGTTTCAGATCGACAAATTCCTCGGCGCCTATGGGGCTGTGGTGCAGGATCTGCCGACCAGTCTGACGCAAGCGGATCTCGGCCGAGGGCTGGTCGACCGCAGGATCGAGGCGGCAGCCTATGGTGAAATCCAGTCCCCGCCCAATCCGCTAGTTCTGGAGGAAGTCGCACGACGAAGCATTCATTCACTCGTGGACCTCGGTTGCGGCCCTGGAACGCTTCTTGAGGCGCTGGCCACCGCCGATCCGGCATTTCGGGGCTGGGGCCTGGACGCCGACCAAGCCATGCTGGACGTCGCGAGCAGGATGATTGCACGGGCGGGAGTGGCGGATCGTATAACGCTCATTAAGGCTGACGCGCTTGCCGCGGCGGAGAATCTTTCTGTAGAAACGCGCAGGGATGCGCAGGCCATCCATTGCAAGGGACTGTTCGACGAACTTTTTCGAACGGGTGACGAAAAGGCAATCCACTTCCTTGAGACGCTGCGTGATCTCTTGCCCGGCAGGCTGCTATTCAACGTTGATTATTACGGCAAGCTCACTCGCGTTGACCGGCCGGGGGAGAGATATCGCCATACGCTACTGCACGACGTGCTGCAGCACCTGACAGCACAGGGAACGCCACCGGCCGATCTCGGGCACTGGGTCGAGATCTATGCGGCCGCTGGGTGTGAGGTCCTGCACGCCTATGAAAGCGAAAGCAACGGGATCGATTGGTTTGTGCACGTCGTACAGCTTTGATCTGTCCAGTGCATCAGATCGTGCGCACGCAACTCGCGAGCTTGCTCAATGCAGGCCCGGCAGCTTCACCGATGGGATTGCGTCGATCGATTCGAACTAAGACGTCACATATCAAGGCGACGCTTCTGTCGCTTTGGAAGACGAGTAGCTCGAGAAAAGTGGCTCCCCGGGCCGGAGGCGAAGTAGGAGGCTATGCGTTTGATTCTACATGAATATTCCGGCGACGCAATAAAAGATACCAACAAATCTACCAGCACGACTTGTGGGTAGCCGCGCCGACTCCTGTGAAAGGCCAAATCCCCTGCGATCTGCTGGCCAATAGAAGCCGGTCCGATCCAACCGGATACTAATGTTCTAGCGCTGTTGCGAAGGGCGGGGCATAGATGCACCACCAGACAAGAGCCGATCCGGTTCAACCGGGCACTTATGCCCTAGTGCTGTTGCCGAGGCGGACATGGATGCACCACCGGACATAAATGCTTCTCGTCCGCGACTGCCGAACAGGAACTGAGATCGATGGCGCAGGATGAAGCTCGAGAGAAAATGGGATCGGCCAAACGCGAAGCTCGCAACGCGGTGCGGTATGAGTACAATGCGCCAAAGATAAACCTCTTCATCGCTCCACTCGTCGATCAGGTGTCACTTAGCTCCGGAGAGATGCGCATCTTGATAATAGGCGGAGCGATCTTGGCCATGGGAATCGGCGCCTTTCTAGCGTTGTGGTGACGTTTGCAGGGACTCTAGGGCGGGGACACGGTTACTTCCGAAATGAGCGGAAGTGACAAATGGGTGGGGCAGAGCGGCAAGCGAGGGGGACCGGCCGGCAGGTGCTGGCATCTGGGTCCCATGTCCGAATCTGGCGATAGCGGACATGGGAGCGGACACGCCAAAAATGACGTTCCTGACCCATAGCGGACTTACTCAGGTATCGGGTCGATAGGGTCGGATGGAGCACGGTTGTAGAGCACAGCCACGAGCATATTGCCGGGTTCCGAAGTTGCATCGGTACGACAGGCTGTGATCTTTCCCGTTACCCCACTGGTATATTCCGCCACGACTTCACCGAAGGCATTGCGCTGGACGGCGACCCTTTGTCCGGCTTCGACCTTGTCATTCAGTCTAATTAACAGTTCAACAAACCCGCCGCTGGTCGCGAGCACCGCGTAGGCGCTGTTGCCGATAAAAAGGCCTGTTTCCTTTCCAGTGCGGCCCATCGGTCCGGCGATGATCCCGTGGTGCTTAAGGACATTCATCGTTCCTTCCACGAACAGAGGGATCATGCTGCGATCTAAAATGCGCGATGCGCCGATCTCGGGAGTAAACGCAGGGATACCTGCATCGATGAAGGCGCCTGCCAAGATGCCGGGATAGGCCGGGTTATCGAAGATCTGATCGATGGGAAACAGCTGCGCCATCGCGCGCACCTCCGGCAAGTCCATGCGGGCCAGATGGAATGCAGTCACGTCCATTCCAGTCGTCCCGGTATGAAAGTCCATGGCGTAATCCGCATTCGGTCTGAGCAACCTGTTGAACAGCAACCCGGCGTGTCGCGAAGGCGCAGTGGGGCCATTCTCATTTCCGGGCCACTCCCGATTCATGTCGATAAGATCGATGCCTCGGCCCGAATTCGGCCATCTCCGCGCCATGCCTTCAATTGCCGGGCGTGATATGTCCAAAACGGCCAATACCGCGCCTGACATCGCCCCCGGGTCAAGCTGGTCCATGACGGTCTGTAACGTGCGCACCGAGCTGATCTCGTCGCCATGCACACCGCTGACCAGCGCGATGCGCTTGCCCGGTTTCGCACCCTTGGCGACCATCACGGACACGTACCAATGTTGCCCCGTGACCGTCTGCACCCCCTGAAAATAGAAGAGGTGCTTCTTGCCCGGCTCCAGATCATCGATGTTCAGCGCCCTGATGACCTTCTTTCCGTCAATCATGTCTCCGGTATAAACCGTTCCACGTGACGCAGTATTTGCTTGGTCGGCGCCTTGAGCGCCAGAGTTGGCGGCGAGCGCAGCTGACGCGCCGAAGGCTGCGACCATGAAATCGCGGCGATCAAGACCTTCCCTCGATTTTTCCGACATGGCGAGGATCCCTTCATGTTGCTGTGCGGATTCCGCCGATATTAGCCAGAAACATCCACGGTGTCGCTTTGGCTTGAAGTATAAATTCGTAGGCAGCGGCGTGACGCCGGGGTTTTTCGTTGAGCGAACTCACGACGCCGATGTCCGCTGCGACCCGGGCTAATGCCAATGCGCGAGCCAAATTGCATTGAACAATATGTCGCCTTTGGCACGTCGCGACGCGCCGGATGACGGCCTCAGCAGATGCTAAGGGGCTAAAGTGGACGTGCACCCATCGAGCCCTTCGGTCGTTCATGACCCCATTGCGACATGGATCAATTTCGCGTGTGACGCTTGGTTCTAATGGTTTCCGACAGCAACCAGTGAAACTATCGGGCGCGGGCGCAGTGTCGCCGCGTAGGTTGCCATCTCGCGAGACATTTGGCGTTCCGATGTTCCACGGAGCTACGCGGTTCGTGAGAGGAGAGCGTCATGCAAGCCACAGCTGAGAGCGATTGCAAAAGCGTACTGAGCCGCCGCAACATCCTTCTTGCCAGCACCACCTTAGTCGCCGCATCGGCGTTGGGATCGACAACAAGCATGGGCGTCGCCCAGGCTCAGGCGACGGGAAAGCAATCCGCACTTACCGAGCAAGAAGCGCACACCATCGGCGTCGATGCCTATCTCTATTTTTATCCATTAATCACAATGGATATTACACGGAAGCAATTCACGAACATCGAGCCCGGCAAACAGATTGGCAGAGGCCCGATGAATGCTTTTTGGAGTGTGCCGATATACCCACCCGCCAGTGATAGGGGTGTAGTGCGGTATAACTTCGACACTCTTTATTCCCCTGCATGGCTCGATATGACCAAGGAGCCGATGATCGTGTCGGTACCAAACACGAACGGTCGCTATTATCTCATGCCGATGCTCGATATGTGGACGGACGTATTCGCCTCACCGGGTTGGCGTACCACGGGCACCCAGGCAGACAACTTTCTCGTTACGCCGCCCGGCTGGAGGAGTGCCGTGCCGGCCGGAATGTCTCGGATCAGCGCACCGACTCCCATGGTTTGGATCATTGGCCGTACCAAAACTGACGGTCCTTCAGATTACGATGCCGTTCATAAAATTCAGGCCGGATATAAGGTCACCCCGCTCTCGCAGTGGGGCAAAACTCCCGTCGCGCCCACTGTCCAAATTGACCCATCGGTAGACATGACGACGCCGCCCCGAAGGCAGGTTGATACAATGCCTGCCGGCAAGTTCTTCGCTTATGCCGCCGAGCTTCTCAAGGTGATCCCGCCGCACATCACTGATCAGCCGATGGTTGCGCAATTGAAGAAGATCGGCATCGAGCCCGGCAAGAGCTATGATTTGAACAAGGCCGATCCCACCGTTGAGCAGGCCCTGGCTGCTGCCCCCGGTGAAGCGCAGCAATTGATGGCCTGGAAGATACCGACGATGGCACGCGTCGCGAACGGCTGGTCAATGAATACCGACACGATGGGCGTGTATGGCAACTACTATCTTAAACGCGCCATCGTCGCCCAGGCTGGCCTCGGTGCCAACCTGCCCGAGGATGCGATCTATCCCCTCAATCTGGCCGACGCCACCGGCAGACCGCTCGACGGAGCAAATAAGTACGCGCTTCATTTCGATAAAGGGGACACGCCGCCAGCAAACGCGTTCTGGTCGATTACGCTGTACGACTCTGATGGCTTTCAGGTTGCAAACTCGCTCAATCGGTTTAACGTCAGCAGTTGGATGCCGTTGAAGTACAACGCTGACGGATCGCTCGATCTGCATTTCCAGAACGAAAGTCCGGGTGCAGACGAGGAAGCCAATTGGCTCCCGGCTCCGAAAGGCCCGTTCAACTTGACCATGCGCCTATATGCGCCAAGATCGGAGGCGCTCACCGGCAAATGGAATCCGCCGCCTATCACGCGCGTGGCCGCGCTTCCGAACCTGGGAGGTCAATAGGGCGCATCAAACGACACCAGCGGGGCCGCAGCAGGGGTTCAGTGCTTCGCCCATCCTTCGATGTCGGCTATTGGCACCTTTCGACCGACGACGATGTCCGCTCCCACGGCAGCTATCGGGGGCGAAGCGGACATCGGCTGGAGCGCGTGAAACGACGTGGTTTGACCCGGAGCAGACGCGGGCTGTCCAACACTTTTGCAGCGCAAACTGAACTCCAGCCAGAGTAAAAACGCTTGCCGAGCTGCCACGGCTTTGGCCTAAATGCGCGTGGAGACGTGTGAGCCAGGGGACCGCCGATGCCACTGGAGGCCGCGCACGCGCCGGACCGCCAGCCGAAAGCCAAAATCTTCATCTCCTACTCGCGCAAGGACATGGCCTTTGCGGACCGGCTCGACGCGGTCCTGAAGACGCGCGGTTTCGAGCCGCTGATCGACCGCGCCGATATCTATGCCTTCGAGGATTGGTGGGAGCGCATCAAAGGTCTCATCGCAGAGGCCGATACGATTATTTTCGTGCTCAGCCCGGATGCCGTCGCATCGCAGATTTGCGCCAAGGAAATCGATTACGCGGCCTCGCTCAACAAGCGCTTTGCGCCGATTGTCTGCCGGCGCGTCGATGACAACACCGTTCCCCAACCTCTTCGGCGGCTGAATTTTGTCTTTTTCGACGATCCTGAGCGCTTCGAGCTCAGCGCCGACAAGGTCGTTGCGGCATTGGAGACTGACCTCGAATGGATCAGGAGACAAACCCGGTTCGGCGAGCAGGCCCGCCAATGGGACTCGGTCGGGCGGCCGGGCGCGCACGGGCTCCTCTTGCGCCCCCCAATATTGGATGAGGCCGAGACGTGGCTGAAGCTTAAGCCCAGCACCGCACCCGAACCCACGGAATCGACGATAGCTCTGATCGCCGCAAGCCGTGAGGCCTATGCGCAGGAGCAAGCACGCGAACAGACGCGTCAGCGTGAGATTGAGACACAACGCAACAAAGCGCTGCTGTCTCAATCGCTGTTTCTTGCCGACCGAGCCAATCAGCAAGCGCGCTCGAGCGATTATGCAACGGCTACGTTGCTTGCCCTTGAAGGATTGCCAGACGAAAGCAGCAACATCGATCGCCCCTACGCTTCAGAAGCCGAATGCGCGCTGTCAAACGCCTTGCAACAACTAAGAGAACTTTGCGTATTGCACGGGCACCCCGTGGAGAGCGCTACGTTCAGTCCGGATGGCCGCCGCGTACTGACCGGGTCCCGCGATGGGACCGCGCGGCTGTGGGATGCCTCGAGCGGCGATGAGATTGCGGTCCTGCGCGGGCACGAAGGCAGTGTGTCAAGCGTCGCGTTCAGTCCGGATGGCGGGCGCGTCGTAACGACGTCCTACGATGGCACTGCCCGGATTTGGGACATCGCGACCAGCAAAGAGATCATGGTGCTGGGCGGACATGAGCCCTCGGCGAACGCTGCCGCGCTGAGCTTGGATGGCGGAAGGGCGCTGACCGTCAACCTGACCGCGCGGCTGTGGGACACCGTCAACGGCAACGAGATTGCCGCGTTGCACCGCTTGGTATCGAGCGCCATGTTCAGCCCGGATGGCCGGCGTGTGCTGACGGCGTCAATGGATATGACCGCGCGGCTATGGGACGCAGCGAACGGAGAGCAGCTTGCGGTGCTGCACGGGCATCAGGCCCGCCTGGCGAGCGCCGCGTTCGGCCCGGATGGCCAGCGGGTGGTGACCGCGTCCGGCGATAAGACCGCCCGGCTATGGGATGCCGCGAGCGGCCAGGAGCTTGCGGTGCTGCGCGGACATCAGGACGCCGTGCAGAGCGCAGTGTTCAGTTCGGACGGCCGGTGCATTGCGACCGCGTCCGCAGACAAGACCGCGCGGCTATGGGATGCCGCGAGCGGCCAGGAGCTTGCGGTGCTGCGCGGACATGAAGCAGCGGTGAACTGGGTTGCCTTCAGCTCGGACACCGGGCGCGTGATGACATCGTCGTCAGACGATGGCGCCGCGCGGCTATGGGACGCCACGAACGGCAAGGAACTTGCGGTGCTGCGCGGGCATCAGGGTAGGGTGGTCGATGCCATGTTTGGCTCGGATGCGCGACAGATACTGACAGTCTCCCGCGACGAAACCGCGCGGCTGTGGGATGCGGCTTACCGCAGAGAGATCGCGGTTCTGCTCGCACATGAGGACGCGGTCAGCAGTTCCGCATTCAGCCCTGACGGGCGATATGTGGTCACGACGTGCAAGAAGACCGCGCCGCTATGGGACGCCGCGAACGGTACGAAGCTTGCGGTGCTGGCCGGGCATGAGGACAACGTGAACAGCGCCGCATTCAGTCCGGACGGCCGGCGCTTGCTGACAGCGTCGGAAGATCGGACCGCGAGGTTGTGGGACAGCGCAAGCGGTAAGGAGCTTGTGGTGTTGCGGGGGCACCAAGGCGCGGTGTCGAGCGCCACGTTCAGCCCAGATGGCCAGCAGGTGGTGACGTCTTCCAACGATCACACCGCGCGGCTATGGGATGCCGCGAGCGGCAAACAGATTGCGCTGCTGCGCGGACACGACAACTTCGTGTGGAGCGCCGCGTTCAGCCCGGAAGGCCAGCGGGTGGTGACGGCATCCGGCGATCAGACCGCGCGGCTATGGGATGCCGCGAGTGGCAAACAGATTGCGCTGCTGCACGGACACGACAAGTTCGTGTGGAGCGCGGCGTTCAGTCCGGATGGCCAATGCGTACTGACACAGTCAGATGATAAGACAGCGCGGCTTTGGGACGCCGCAAGTGGCAAGGAGCTTGCGGTGCTGCGCGGTCGGAGGCTGCGTGAGCGCTGGGCATGGACCGCTGCATTCAGCGCGGATGGCCGGCGCATCGTTACGGCAGCCGAGGATAACAGCGCACGGCTGTGGGATGCGGCGAGCGGCAAGGAGCTGGTGGCGCTGCGCGGACATGACGACGAGGTCTATGGTGCCACGTTCAGCCCGGATGGGCGTCGCGTTCTAACGGCGTCCCGGGATAAGACTGCCCGGTTATGGGATGCCGCGAGCGGTAAGGAGATTGCAGCGTTGCAGCACGAAGATGCCGTGCAAGGCGCGGCGTTTAGCCGGGATGGCCGATGGGTGCTGACGGCATCTATTCATTGGACAGTCCAGCTGTGGCGAGCGTTTCCGCGCACGCAGGACCTGGTTGACCGTGCAAAGCAACTGGTGCCCCGCGGGCTGAACCGCGATCAACGGCAAAGGCAATTCCTCGATGCCGAGCCGCCGGCGTGGTGCATAGAACTCGACAAATATCCCTTCGATACGCAAGCCTGGAAGGAGTGGCTTAGATACAAACGCACCGGCGCTCATCCTCCGTTGCCGGACGGCGAGGAATGGACGACTTGGTTAACGGCACAGGCAAGCGCCATTTAGTAATCGAATCGGGAAATGATGAATCTTCGGACGCCGTCGCAAAACAACAACGCCGGCCGCCGCAGGCCATCGCGGAGCGATTTAGAATGTTGAGCTTCTTGTCGATCATTCGCTCGAACGCAGGCGGCTCCTTATCTCCATCAGAATGCGGCCCGCCCAGTTCTGGCCGAGTCCGTCCGGTCCCTGTCCCCAGAAGGCATCGACCGGTGAATCTTCGATCAACTCAGCACAACCGGTGGCCAATAGCATTTCGGCCAATGGTGGATTCTGAGTGAACTTTGCCCAGTCGCCGCGTCGCATGATATCGAGCTTGACGTCGCGCCAATCGGCGCGCGGCTGCATGCCATGTTTGCGAAACCACGATTGCTTCGATATACCGCGTGGCGCCTCGGGCGAAGCCGCAAGGCGCTTGGCCTCTCCCGGAGTTTTGGCCTGTCTGATCGCTCCACGATACGCCGGATCGTTTGATCGCTGGGCCTGGAAATAATGCTCGACGGTAGGCCATTTCTCGTCATCGACGATTATCGGCGATTGATAAAAGTGCGACAGGAAACGAAAGCTGGCGCGGTCGCGGGCAAAATAAAGGATCCGGCCATCGGGCGGGATCATTGCAAAATTGTTGTGCATGTCGTCGTTCCCGAGCGCTGCGGTCATCGCGGCAATTGCTCCCGCTGTTGTTCTAAACCGCTCGTGCATAACCAATTTTGCAGATCAGGCCGAATTGCGGCAGGCGGCGCGCTTTGTGGCGCTCGCAGGCCACGTCACCTATATGCCAGAGCGGCCGACAAGGCGGTCCACCGGCCATCAATATGACTGCGCTTCGAACTTGCCGCCACCGAACGTTCATTCGTGTCATTGCGAACGCGTCAGGAGACGGAGATGTGGGATAACATTCTGAACTGGAAGCTGCTCCGCGGCTCGCACGAGTTTCCTGGGCCGGCCGGCGGCACTTGCATCAACGAGGCCGCTATCGTGGCTGCTGGGTTCGAGTACCGGGAGGTCAGGAGTGCCGCTGATTGCCCGCCCTGCTTTTCGCGGGTGATCGCAGGTTATGCCATTCGACTCAACGATTCGATGCCCCGTGACTTGCGCCAAGAGCTGCTGATGCCATTCGTGTTGCGTCTCGCCGGCACGGCAGATGCCGATGAGGTGGAGACCAGGCGGGCGCGCCATATCGCCATTGAGACGATCAAGCGCATTCTACCCATCTCGCTCCGGGCAATCGGACTTGAAGATCACGCTCGGCGTTGCGAGCAAGTGGACGATCTGACTGCCGCCAAAGCCGCCGCCCACGCCGCCGCCTACGCCGCCTCCATCTCCGGCGCCTCGGGCGCTTCCGCCGTCGCTTCGGCAGCTTCCGGGGCGGCCGCCTACGCCGGCGCCGCCCACGCCGCCCACGCGGCTGCCGACGCTTACGCGGCCAACACCGCCTTCGCCCCGCGTGAGGAATTCTTTCGGATCGCCGTCGTGATCCTGGACGAGGCTATCAAGCTCGGCAACCAAGCCGAACCGATTGAGATGCCGCTTGTCGTCCGCCGCATGGAGACCATGAAGCAGAGCGCGCCGGAAAACAGCGCGGAAGCGCTCCCGTCCTTGGGAGCCATGATCTGACTGCCAAGATCTCCCGTACGCCTCCTTCTGCTCGATTCATCATCCGCGCACCACAGTTTCCGCCAAACGTGCTCGCGGTGACAGACAAGGTGATCGGGTAGGCCGGTTTCGCTGCAGCGCACTTTGGTCGCTGGTGGCACGTCGCGTCCTGGCGGGTGACGGCCCTGATCGACGCGATTCGGGGGAAAGCGGACGTGCAGTCATCAGGCCGACTTGGTCGATCCTGACGCAAGCCGACCGTCGCGGTGCCCGATTTTGCTGTGACGCACAACACATCCCTGAATTGACGATGTGGTAGGCTGCTCTGTGTTAGGAAGGCTGGTCATGCGGCGGCGCGATTACATCACCCTCCTCGGTAGCGCAGCGGCAGCTTGGCCGATTGCTGCGAAGGCACAGCAGACTGCCATCCCTATCATCGAGGTCCTTAGCGGCACGTCTCCGGCGCGCTCACCGGCTTGTGATCGCTGCCGCTGATGATTGAGCGCAGGATGCGCTTGCCATCGCCGCGCTTGATCCCGGGATGGATAGGTTTGCTCCTGGATCGGTGACGAGGAGGAGAAGCCGCCAATGCCCGCCAGTCCTGTCTCGATACAACGAAGTTTCCGGCCGCGCGAGACGATCAGGCGCGCTGCGCCGGCTCTTGCTCATGACGATGAGCCGGCGCTGCCAGTTCGTGGTCCTGCTTTGATTCCAGCGACGGACGCAACAGACCTGCGGCCTTGGGTTTTGCCAAGCGACTCCAACGACGGTGATCAGCCATGACTCGAGAAAACCTCAGTCGCCCGATGCAGGCGAAAGGTGCGGCTTCCGCTTCCGCCGGCGCACGCTCCAAGCCTGCCCCGATGTCGGCGGATATCTCATTCAGTCCTCGCGTCTACTATCTGAGCGGCGATGGTCACGTGCGCCAGCTCGCCTGGCAAGGCGATCACTTTCAGGCCGACGACCTGTTTCCGCTGGTGATCAATCCGCCTCCCAACGGCATGCCCTTGGCCGATCTGACGAGCGGCATCGCGACGATGGGAGTGGGCGGCAATCCGAGAATTTACTATCTGAGCGATCCGGCCGGCATTGGGGCTGCCCGCCTGCAGGAGCTCGCCTGGACCGGCAGCAGCATGCAAATTACCGATCTGCACAGCGCGACGGCCGGGCAAAACCCGCAGCTCGCGGCGACTGGCACCGGACTGGCGGCGATGGCCTACGGCCCCAATGGCGACCCCCGCATCTACTATCTCGACATGAGCCTCAATTTCCAACAGATGGCCTGGCTCGGCAACCGGTGGGATTTTTCACCGGTAAGCGCTGCGGTGGCCAACCCGCCCGCGGGCGGCGTCCCGCCTCCCGATATGAACAGCGGTTTTGCGGCAATAGGCTGCATGGCCTCCATCCGCCCTCCGCACATCTTCTATCTGGACGCAAGCGGCAACGTTCAGCACATCGGCTGGCACGGCGGCCAGTGGAAAATGGATGCGCTGCCCGCCGGGCCCCCGGCCGTTGTGCGCACCAGGGTTGCGGCGATGGCCACCGGCACGAATGCCGACCCGCATGTGTTCTATCTCGACCGCCAAAACCGTATTCAACATATGGCGCTTGTTAGCGATGTGTGGGTGCGTGACGATCCTGACCCGATCGCGATGACCGGTTCGCCGCCCGCCAATGCCGAGTGGGGCAGCATGCTTGCCGTGATGGGCACGGGCGGCAATCTCGACCCGTCGGTGTTCTATGTCACCACCACCGATCAGGTGCAGTGCCTGGCCTGGTACGGCAACACGTGGGTCGGCAAAAACCTGACAAACATCATCAGCCCGCCCGGCCCCGTGGGTCCCTCGATTGTTGCGACGGGCGCCGGCGTCAATCGCGATCCGCGCATCTACTACTTTGTTTCCGGCGGACAGGTGTTGCAGCTTGCCTGGATCGGGGACACGCCCTTCCCCGAAGGCGATGACTTCTGGGCCGCCCCCTTCAACGTGACCACGGATCCGACGACGACGAATGGACCCGCCGCCGCAGGTGCTTCAAGCAGCCCGCTCGTTGCAATGGGAGCGGCCGAGTAAACTTAACGGCCACGCGTAGTTGTGCCACCTGGAGCACGGTGCCCGGCGATCTTGCCAACCCTGCACGCCCCGCAATTGACCATTCGGCATCGTGGTCGCGAGCCGCTGCGACTGCGCCCAAAGCGCTCGCCCCGGCTCGTTAGTGCCTCGATGAGCGCTGGATAAAAGGCGAGAGCTTGGTAAGAACGAACTTCGGCGTTACCTCGCTCGCCGCTCCAAATGCAGCATCGTCCAGCGTCGCCAGATACTCCCTTATCGGACCGCTGGCAGTCTCGCCGGCACACGTCTTCCTCCATTCGGCGCCGGGAATCGATCGCTGCTTGTTGGCGTCGGCCGCGATCAGGCTCGCCTCCACTGCAAACCCCTCGCCCCCGACCAGTCCCGCGGCGATGCAGGCTTCGACAACGCGCTCGAACACTTTTGGCGGAACATGACGCCGACATTCTGCGCCGCAACAAAGGGTCCCGGCTGCAGCGGGTGCCGCTTTCTTTTAGCAGCCGAAAAGAACTGAGACGCGGTCGTTCATTTCGGACTCGCGCCTACGTTCCCGTCGCGGAACCGCTCATGACGGGCGCGTGAGAACGCCGAATGGTCCGGGACTTTGTCTTCGATCGAGAGCCCACAAAACCAGCGATAGGCCAAGTTCACCTGAACGAATCGCATCAGGGTCACAGAATCACTCACCGCGAAGTACGCCAACACCTTTTGCAAACAAAATCTGCCAGAAGGCGATCAGGGGCAGTTTTTCTATTCATTCCGTCTTAATGAGGCCGTTCCGGCCGATCACCCAATCCGCCAGATCGCCAGCGTTGTCGACCTTTCGGACTGGCGGCGCGCGTAGTTGTGGTACGTTTGTCAGCGAACCGCAGGCGGTGGTGCACCTTCGACTGCATATAGCCGTATCATTTTGAATGCTTTGTCGCGCTGAGGCGCAAGATCGTTCCAGGCGTGTGACGCGTAAAAGTCCTGTGCTTGCTGCAAACTGTTCCATTCAAGAATGACGACGCGCTTCGGAGCTGTCCCGACTATCCCGACAACGCGTCCCCGACCGGTGTAGAAGTTCTGGTGAACACCTGCCGCGTCCTGTGCGGCTTCGGCCGCACGGACATATGAAGGGATCGAGGCACTATCGAGCGGTTCAAGCTCGATCACGGAATAGGCTTTTGGCTTGGCTTGAGCATGGAGTGTTTGGACGACGGCGCCACCAATTATTCCACCGAGAGCAAAGCGACGATCACTTTGAGGCTTAGCTTCATGATGCATCTCCCTCCACCGACGAAATCGTGCCACGTGACTGGTTGTCCATGCAAGTGACCATTGTCTGCTCCTGGTACGTCTTGACGCGACGGATGAGGGCGCCAATCGACGCTCTCGGGAGAATAACGGTCATGCGGTCATAGGGCGGAATCGGTCGATCCTGACCCATCAGCGACATGGGAGTGTTCAGAATTTTCACGGCATAAACTATTGATCCTGCGTACCCAACCCCTTGCCGAGCCGCGTCGGTTTCGGCCTAAATGCGAAGCTGGGACGTATGAGTCAGGAGACTTGTCATGGCATCGGATGCTGCGCCCGCGCCGGATGATGAGCCCAAAGCAAAAATCTTTATCTCCTATTCGCGTAGGGACATGGCCTTCGCTGGTCGGCTCGAAGCGGCCCTCAAAAAACGGGGCTTCGAGCCGCTGATCGACCGCAGCGATATTTACGCGTTCGAGGACTGGTGGAAACGGATCCAGGCGCTGATCGCCAGCGCCGATACGATCGTGTTCGTGCTATCCCCCGACGCCGTCAGCTCGGATGTAGCACTGAAAGAGGTGGCGCACGCGGCTTCGCTGAACAAGCGCTTTGCGCCGATCGTCTGCCGACGTGTTGCCGATGCTGCAGTGCCGGAGTCGTTGCGGCGACTGAATTTCATCTTTTTCGATGACCCAGACCGTTTCGAGACAAGCGCGGATCAGCTTGCCGAGGCACTGCAAACAAACATCAACTGGATCAGACAACACACCCAATATGGCGAAGCCGCACATCGCTGGTCGGCGACCCGCTATCCGGCGGGCCTGCTGCTGCGCTCCCCCGCGCTCGAAGAAGCTGAACGCTGGATTGCCTCGCGCCCGCGCGGCGCGCCGGAACCGACCGCCGAAACGCAAGCATTTGTCACCAACAGCCGACGCTCGGCGACGCGCCGGCGCAACGTCCTCACCGCCGGCCTCGCTGCTGGACTCGTGATTGCTGTTGCTCTCGCTGGGCTCGCCTATTGGCAGCGCGAAATTGCAATCGCGGAACGGCAAGCAGCAGACCAGCAACGCAAGCTGGCTGAAGACACGCTTGCCGCGGCAACGAAAACGGCCAACGGTCTCGTTGTCGACTTGGCACAACGGTTTAAAAATTCGATCGGCGTTCCGGCCAATCTCATCAAAGACATTCTCGACCGGGCGCGTGGTCTGCAAGAGCAGCTCATCCAATCCGGGCAAGCGACCGCAGAGCTGAAACACAGCGGCGCCGCAGCGCTCACCGAAACGATCGGTGCATTGATGGCGATCGGCGATACGGCGGGCGCGCTTACCGCCGCCGAGCAAGCGCGGCAAATCATCGAGGCTCTCGTCGCCGCAAGCCCTAACAACACGAGCTACCAGCACGAGCTGTCGGTGGCTTACTATAAGAAAGGCGAAGTACAGGTAGCGCAGGGCGATCTTGCGGGAGCGCTGAAATCGTACGGCGAGAGCCTCGCCGTCGCCGAGCGGCTGGCACGGTCCGATCCCGCAAATGGCGGCTGGCAGTTCGATCTTGCAGTGGCCTACAGCAAAATTGGTGACGTTGACGTGGAACGGGGCGATCTTGCCGGCGCGCTCAAGTCCTACAGCGACAGCAACGGCATCATTCGGCGGCTGGCGCAGAGCGATCCCGCCAACCCGACTTGGCAGCGTAATTTGTCGGTGGGGTACAACAAGGTCGGCGCCGTGCAGGAATCGCAGGGAGACCTTGCGGCTGCGCTTAAGTCCTACCGGGATGGTCTCGCTGTCATTTCGCAGCTGGCACAGTCGGATCCCGGCAACGCTCTCTGGCAACGCGATGTGACCGTGTCGTACGAAAGAATCGCCGGCGTGCAGATGACGCAGGGCGACCTTGCAGGCGCGCTCAAGTCTTACCGCGACGTCATCGCCATCATTTCGCGGCTGACACAGTCCGATCCCGGCAACGCACCCTGGCAATACGACCTCGCGACCAGCCACGAGAAAATTGGCGACGTGCAGGTAGCGCAAGGTGATCTTACCGGCGCGCTCAAGTCCTATCGCGAAGACCTGGTGATCTGCGAGCGTCTAGCGCAATCCGATCCCGGCAATGCCGCCTGGCGGCGCGGGCTGGCCGTAGCGTACATAAAGGTCGGCGGCGTGCAGATGCTAGAGGGAGATGCCGCTGGTGCGCTGAAGTCTTACGGCGACAGCCTCGCTATCATGCAGCAGCTGACGCAGTCCGATCCTAACAATGCCGCGTGGCGGAAGGATTTGTCGGTATCGTACGAGAGGATCGGCGACGTGCAGGTGGTGCGGGGCGACGTTGCCGGCGCGTTGAAGTCTTACGACGACAGCCTCGCCATTATGCGGCAGGTGACGCAAGCCGATCCCGGCAATCTGGCGTGGCAACGCGAGTTGGCGGTATCATTCATGAAGGTCGGCGACCTGCAAGTAGCGCAGGGCAACCTCGCGGCCGCCCTCAAGGCCTACCGCGACAGCGTCGCCGTTGCGCAGCGCCTGGTGAACTCCGAGGCCGGCAATTTCGTCTGGCAGCATACGCTGTCGGCGGCATACATCAAGGTTGGCGACGTGCAGGTAGCTCAAGGTGACCTTGACGGCGCACTAAAGTCATTCGGCGACAGCCTCGCCATCATGCAGCGGCTTACGCAATCCGATCCCGGCAATTTCGGTTGGCAGCGCGAACGCTCGCTGTCCTATCTCAAGGTCGGCGACGTACACTCGTTTCAGCGCGACATCTCTGGTGCGTTGAACTTCTATAGCGACAGCTTCGTCATCGCAGAGCGGCTGGCGCGGTCCGATCCGAGCAACGCCCAATGGCAGTATGACCTCGGCGTCAATTACAGCAGAATTGGAACTGCCCACCTGGCGCAGGGTGACCTGGACGGCGCCCTGAAGTCCTTCGGCGCGGACCGCGCCATCATAGAGCGGCTGACGCAATCGGATCCCGGCAATTTTGGTTGGCAGCGCGATTTATCGGTGTCCTACGTCAACCTCGGCGATGTGCAAAAGGCGCAAGGCGACTTTGCCGCCGCACTAAAGTCCTATGGCAGCGCTCTAGCGATCGTGCAGCGGCTGACGCAGTCAGACGCCAGAAACGCCGGCTGGCAACGCGACCTGGCGGTAATCAATGACAAGATCGGCGACGTGCAGGTAGCGCAAGGCGACCTTGCCAATGCGTCAAAGTCCTACGGCGCGGCTCTATTCATCATGCGTCGGCTGGCGCAATCCGATGTCAGCAACGTCGGTTGGCGGGCCGCCGCGTTGGCGGCGAACCTCAAGGTCGGTGCCGTGCAGGAAGCGCAGGGCGACCTTGCCGACGCGTTGCAGTCCTTTCGCGATAGCGTCGCTCTGATCGAGCGAGCGGTGCAATCCGATCCCGGCAACGTCGCCTTGCAACGGGCTCTCGCGCTCGTCTACAACAAGGTCGGCGAGGTGCAGGTGAAACAGCGCGATCCTGCCGGCGCGCTAACGTCCTATCGCACAGGTTTCGACGTCATCCAGCGGCTGACTCAATCCGATCCCACCAACGCCACTTGGCAGCACGATCTCGCGGCGTCATACAACGAAATCGCGGATACATTGGGGACGCTGAGCAAACCCGCCGATGCGCTCGCGAGCTACCGCTCCGCGGTGACGATCCTCCAGGCCCTGGTCGCTGGCGATAAAAACAATACCGGCTGGCAGGAAGAATTGGGGGATACCGTAAAAAAAATCGGCGAGCTGGCGTATGATTTGGTTATGGCGCGAGAGTTCGCGATGGCTTTGGAAGCCGCCGACGCAGCCCTCGCGCTTGCGCCAGACCAGATCTGGATCAACATAAATCGTGCCCACGCGCTGATGTTCCTCGGCAGGACAGACGAGGCGCGGTCGGTGTATCTGAAGTACCGGAGCCAAGGGGATCTGGGTACCGGCCAATCCTGGGTGACGGCGATCCTTGGTGATTTTGGCGCTCTGAAGAAAGCGGGCCTCGACAATCCCCTAATGGAAGAAATTGAAACGCTGTTCAAATCGGCCGGGTAACCAGTGGAGCAGAGGCGCTCCCTTCATCGTCGTCGGCGAGCCTTTTGACCGGACGCTCCTGGCACAAATCGGAAGTGAGGCATGTCTGTTTTAGTCGTCGCGAACGGGAGGCAAGCGGACATGAACGATCCACTGCGAAAACGGCGAAAATGACCCCAAGCGGTCATGCGCGACACAGAATTGCTGCCGCGCAACACGCCTTGGCGCTCCATGGCAAAAGCCCATGCGCGCCGCTTCGTCGGTGTGAGCGGAATACTGGTCGCCCGTCACATGCCTAAAGCGGGGCTGCCCGGCGGCCGGCGGAAAGTCATTACGTATTCTGCGCCACCCCCACGTAACTCGTTTGCGCCATTCAGCAACGCGCGCAGGCAACATGCGGTGGCGATCCCGCTCCGGGCTAGCCGTGTTGCATCTTCACCTGATTGGCGTCCCGTGGGTGATGAAACCTCGGAGCACGGCTGTCGGAACACCAGCGCGCGGGTCGCGTGTCCGCGTCCCTACCAAATTGATCAAGATCAAGGGTGCGCCCGACATGGCGGTCCACCCTAATCATGGGGATGGGAACCGGGACTTTTGCGCTGTTGCTGAAAAGTCTCACGTCCAAAAAAGTTCACTGGATGCAGATTGCCGACACAATGGCTGGCCGGGAATCGAATATTCTGTTGCGCGTTCCGGAGGAGGGCCCGGAGCATCATAGCTGTGCGGCGCCGGTGTGGTGGCGTATAACCGCCTTCGACGGTGCTTTATGAGGGTCAAGCTCGCGCGTTTCGCGCATAGCCTACGAGAATTCGCAGTTCTCTGGGCCGCTGCCGCCGCCATTGTATTGGCGCTGCTTTCGACTTTTGCGTTGGGCCCATCAGCGCAAGCGCTGCCAAGTTATGCGCGGCAAACCGGCCAGCCTTGCGGCACCTGTCACACCGATTTCCCGGGTCTGACCCCGTACGGGCGGCGTTTTAAGATCGGTGGTTACACCTACGGCGGCGGTAAATACCGGAGCACGCTATTTCCGAGCTCGGAAGATCACGACAAAGACGGTAAGGAGAAGACTTGGGCACCGCCGATCTCGATGATGGCGATCGTGGGCTTCACGCACACCCAGGCCGACCTCACGCCGCCGACGGCAGCCTTCGCAGTCAACGACAATACAGTGCTGTCGCCGGCCAGCTTCTTTTGGGGCGGCGCCATTACCGATCACATCGGCGCCTTCGCCCAGGTGACATATAACGCCCCACCGCCTGGAGGCTTTACCGATCCATTCGGTCACACCTGGACGTGGGATAATACCGACATCCGCTTTGCTGATTCGACGGCCATCGGCAATATCCCCGTCACCTACGGCATCACCGCCAACAACAATCCGACCGTCCAAGACCCATGGAATACCACGCCGGCTTGGGCATTCCCGTATGTGGCGTCGACCATAGCCAACACGCCAGCGGCCGGCACCATCATTAACGGCGCCTTCGCTGCCCATGTCGGCAGCGTTGGCGCCTACGCCTACATCAATGATGTCCTGTACGTGGAGGCGACGGCTTATCGGACGCTCGACCCGAACACGCAGAACGCGTTGGGCACCGACCCGTTCGGCGCGCCGGGTCTATTCGACGTGGCGCCGTACTGGCGCGTCGCTTTCGAGCCTCATATCGGCCGGCATTGGCTGGAGGTCGGCACATTCGGCATGATGACAGCCGTTCATCCGTGGACCAACGCCGGTACGACCGACACCAGCACGCTGCCGATGACCGATAAGTTCACGGACTTCGGCTTCGACACGCAGTATCAGTACCAGGGCGATAATTTCTGGCTGACGCTCCGTGGCACCTACATTCATGAATTCCAAAAGCTTGACGCCAGCTTTGCCACGCTGGCGGCGGCCAATCCCACCAACATACTGAACGAAGCGCGCGCCTATGCGTCGCTCGCCTACGGCAACGACAATCGGATCGTGCTGACCGGGCAGTATTTCAATATCTGGGGCACGTCCGACACCGGCCTGTATGGCACGCTGGCCAGCGGTTTCAGCCCCGACAGCGAGGGCTGGGTCGCCGAGGTCGCCTACATCCCGTTCATCAGCACCCGCTCGCCCGGATGGCCGTGGTTCAATGCACGCATCGGGCTGCAATACACCTGGTACAACAAATTCGACGGCACCAGCGTCGGCGCCAGCAACAACAACTCGCTGTTCCTCTATGCTTGGTTTGCGATGTAGCTAGACCGTAAAATCTTGGGGGCCATGATGAGGAAGACGATATTTTTGGCGAGCACGGCGCTTGCGCTGTTAAGCCATCCAGCAGCCGCTGCCGATCTCGGCGTCGCACCGGTCGCCGCGCCAGCGTTTAGTTGGACGAGCTGCTACGCCGGAGCGCACGCCGGCGGCGCGATGGCCAGCCACGACATCACCGATCCTGTGCAACTCGTCCAGGACTCCTTTGCCGGCCCCGGCACGACCATTGGGGTGACGACGGCCAACATCTCCTCAACCGGGTTCATCGGTGGCGGACAGATCGGCTGCGACTATGAATTCAACGGCCGATGGGTGTTGGGCGCTGCTGGCGATTTCGCCGGCTCGACTCTGAAGGGCAGCAGCAGCGTCGCGCTGCCGGCAGGCGATCCCGGCGAGCAGGCGAACGTTAACGTCAACACCGATTTTCTGTCCAGCGCCACGGGGCGGCTCGGCTACGCGTTTGACCATTTCCTGATCTACGCCAAAGGCGGTGCAGCATGGATCGAAGATCAATATGCCGTCACTGGCAGTTTCCAGGGAACGCCATTCAACTTCACGGGGATCGATATTCGCACCGGCTTTACGGCCGGCGGCGGTATCACGTGGGCGGTCGGCGGACCTTGGACCATCAGCCTGGAATACGACTATTACCAGTTCCCGCACGGCACCGTGTTGATGTCGGATGCCGTCAACGCCCTGTCCGGCCCGGTCGACATCAAGCAGAGTGTTCAGGTGGTCAAGCTCGGTGTCGATTTTCACGTCTGGTGGTCGGACCAGTAAGCGTCGAGATCGGAACATGAAAGCGGCCGGTGTCAAATTGGCGTTGCTATCGGGGCTGCTGGCGCTCGGCTGTGCCGCTGCGGTTCGCAGCCACGCCGCGACGCCGGCGGACACCGTTTCGCAGCGCGACGTTGCCGCCAAGCTCGCCTACTGCGAGGTCTGCCACGGCGTCGAGGCGCAGGGCTTCCGCGGCTACTATCCGATTCCCCGCCTGGCGGGCCAACCAATCGATTACCTCAAAAACCAATTGCAGGCTTTCATCGAACGTCGGCGCACCAACAACATCATGTTCAATGTCGGCCACGTGCTCAGCCCGGCGATGATTACGGCGTTGACCGACGACTTTCACAAGCTCAATCCGAAGCCGCTGGGCGGCGCGCCGCAGGACACAGTGCCGGCCGGAAAGAAAATTTTTGGCGAGGGATTGCCGGACGTGAAGGTGCCCGCATGCGCCACCTGTCATGGCCCTGATGGCAAAGGCAACGGTCCATTTCCTCGCCTCGCCGGACAGCTCTACGACTATGTGGTCGCCAAACTGACCAACTGGGACAAGGAGCGTGGCCAGGTTCCAGGAAAGCCCGACACTTCCGCCATCATGCAGCCGATCGCGCATAACTTGACCCAAGCGCAGATCAAGGCGGTCGCTGCTTATGTCAGCACCCTCGAATAGTCGGTCGCGAGATCATGAAACTGCCCGACACGAGATGCTGGAAAGCGACAAGCGGATGCGCCGCACTGGTGCTCATTCTGATCGCGGCTTTTGCCGCTGCAAGCCGGGCGGAACACGGCAGTGGCGGCTTGCCGGCCAAGATCGCGTATTGCAAGGATTGCCACGGCCCGGCCGCGCAAGGCTTCCTCGGCTACTATCCGATCCCACGGCTCGCCGGCCAACAACCCGAATATCTGGCCAATCAACTACGCGCCTTTATCGAGCACAGACGCACCAACAACATCATGTTCAACGTCGCGCATTCGCTGAGCCCAGCCATGGTTGCCGGACTTGCTGCGAGTTTCAGAGCGCTCAATCCACCGCCGCTCGGCGGCGGTCCGCGGTCTCGTGCCGAGGAGGGTAGGAGAATCTTTCAAGACGGCGTTCCCGAGGCCAATATTGCAGCATGCGCCGCGTGCCACGGCCCGCAGGCGACCGGCGCCGGAATCATTCCGCGCTTGGCCGGCCAAGTGTATCCGTATGTCATCAAAGAGCTGGTCAATTGGGGCAAAGAACGCGGTCAAAATCCGACGATCCGCGACACCTCGTACATCATGAGCCCGGTTGCCCATAGTCTGAGCCGGTCGCAAATCGAAGCCGTTGCGGCGTATGTCAGCGGTCTGAGGTAGTCTGAAACTGCGATCAATGCCGTTCGAATATGGAAAACGAAGTCTGGGATTCAGATCATGAAGCGGCGGTTAACACTGGCACTCGTTGTTGCGCTTTGCGGTCTGTTCACCCCGCCGCTGGCCAGCGCGGAAGACCTTGCTGCGCGCAACTGCAATTGGTGCCACGGCACAACGGGTCAGGGTTATGCGCCGGCTCCGCGACTTGCCGGCCAGCGGCCGCAATACATTTGGCAGCAGCTGGCAAGTTTTCACCGGCACCTGCGCGACGCCCCGTTCGCCAAGCAATACATGTGGGGCGCCGCGGACTACCTCAGCCCGCAGACCGCACATCGTCTTGCTGCTTATTACGCGACGCTCTACCCCAGGGCAGCCAATGACGGCGTAACGGCTCTCGTTGCCAGCGGACGGACGATCTATGAGCAAGGCATGCCGGATGAGAACGTCGTGGCCTGCGTGGCCTGCCACGGCCCGAACGGCGAGGGCGTCGGCGCCATTCCGCGCTTGGGCGGTCTGTCATATGCTTATTTGAAGCGCCGGCTCCAACAATGGGGCGAAGGCTACAACGCGGCCGCGGGGCCGCCGATGCCGCACATCGCGACCTCATTGTCCGAGGACCAGACCGCGGCGCTGGCTTCATATCTGAGCTTTATCAAATAATCGCCGGCGTCAGTTCAGCAGCCATTTGGTGTTTTGCCAGCCGCCTTGCCCAGGCGCCTGACCGAACCGTTCCGCGCCCTGCCGCGACATTCGTCGGCGCGCCACGAGCGTGACGCAGCAGGGGTATTCGTCGGTTAGGATTTGGGAGTCCACACCTTGCACCACGCCGTCGGGCTGATGTCGCCTTCAACAAACTTGCAGCCGTTCGGAGGCTCGAACTGGCCGCAATTGCTGCATTGCTGGCTTCCATTTGGCGAGGTCTGATAGCCGACCACCTCTTTCGTCATCTTATCCGCTTTCGCCGAGGAAGCTGGGCCAAGAAAGGTAGCAGCTCCTGCCGTGTAAACGATGCCTCGCAGCATAATTCCACGGCGCGAGACAGAAGAACGTTGCAGGCTACGTGGGCCGGTCATCTACGAATCTCCTCAATAGAGTGCTCGAACAACTAAAGCCCGCTAGAATATGCGCCTTGACTTTAATCAATAGCGCTAGCGGTCTTCCCGTAACGAGAACATGCTGCAAAAAGGCCGGCACTCAAAACGCTTTGATTTAGATCAAAGACAGCGCGCGCAACCTTCGGCTCACTTTTCTGTCAATGTTTTGCGCGCAGAATAACCGGGCAAACGTGGAGATTGGGAGATCAAGATCTATGACATCTATGACAAGTGGCCGATCGATCGCTCTCGCAGCCCTGTTCAGTTTGGGGTTGTCCTTTGCTCCAGGCGCTTCGGCGGATCCTGCGAGCGACGCCTGCTCGGCTCTGGTGAATGCCCGCACCGCGCTATATTCGATGATCGCCGCTCGGGACAGGTCCGCGCAGGATGAACTCGAAGCTCAGGCACAGCAAGCCAGCAGTAGACTTGATGCCGTACTTGCTGCGATGAACGGCACGGACGCAAACAAGGCGACCGAGTTCAAGACCGTCTGGGATCAGTTCAAGGCAACGCGTGATAAAGAGATTATCCCAGCGATTCACCAGGGCAACATTGCGGATGCTAAAAAGATTGCCGACGGTATCCAACTCGATCGTCTCTCCAGAATGTGGAGCATAATGGCGTGCAGGTAAGGCCAATATCCGGTGGCGATTAGCCCGCAATAATTGCCGACTTGCGCGGACGAAATAGGCTGTTCTCCTTAGCAATTTGCTGCACCTGCTCACGGCAGGTACTGGCACTTTTCGACCGAAGACGACGGTCCGCTTCCATGGCGGCTAACGGGGGCAAAGCCGACGTGACACGGACATCGCGAAAACGACGTTCTTGATCCGAAGCAGAAATGGCGCGCTACTTGGCTGCGCTCTACTGGCCTCGCCGGCGGGCCCTGGGAGATTTGCCGGCATCAACGTGTGTCGTCACACCAGTCTGCTAGTCGCGTTGGATACGGCCGTGGTGCGTGTTCCGCCCGAATTTTGCCACTTTCCGGCCGAACGTTACTAACGACCCCGCTTAGACGCAATTTTAGATTTATCTGCGCGTTCGCGACGCTGACAGGGAACTGACAGCAGATCGGGGGCTGACCAGATGGGCACGTCACGCGCGGTACGACCGTCGTCGGCGTTTTGTGCGCTGGCTCTTTCGTCATTGTGGCTGGTCGGATTGGCCGCACACGACCCTGCGCGCGCGCAAAATGTGATTAATCCCGACTTTTCTCTTCCGTCCGCGGCGAGTGCTCCGAACGGATATATTGAGGATCCTGCAACGACGCTGCAGATTGGATGGACGTTCACGAAGACAGCGAACAATACCGCGAGTGGCGTGCAAGCGAACGGCAGTGCGTTTAACGCACCCGCCGCGCCCAACGGTCAGCCGCAGACCGCCTACATCGACGACCTCAACGCGATTTCGCAAAACATCGATTTCAAGCTGCCCGGCGACTACGAGCTGTCCTTCCAAATAGCGGAGTATTCGCATGGTACCCCTGGCGGTACCACCCAGTCGGTGGCGGTGTTCATCGACGGCCAGAAAAAAGGCACCTACAAGCCGGCGAGCAGCACGAGCTTCAACAAGATCACGATACCATTCACAATCGAGGGAGCGAATCCTTCGGTTGAATTGAAGTTCGTGGGCTACGGCCCGGGCACTGGCGGTCAATTGCTGCCGGGCGAGATCACCGCGGTCTTCATCGCCGCCGTGGCGATCAAGGCGGTTGCGCCGCAGATCACCAAAGGGCCGACCGACATCGACCCGACCAGCAAAATCGACCTGACGGGCGAGAATTTCGGTCCCGCCAAGGGCACGATTCGCATTCGTTTCCCGTCGCAGTCGAAGGTGTCGTTTGCGAACAAATCCCCGCACGCCAAGTCGAAGTCGGATCTTTACCTGGACGTGCCAGGCAAATGGGGCAACACGATTACCTCCGAGGCGTTGGATAGCGCCAGCGCCGTCGGCGCCCCCGCCGAGCAGGACGTGGAAATCACAGTCATCGCCTCGAATGGGCAAAGCTCCAATGTTTGGAAAGCCAAATTCCACAACAAGCCGGTGATCACCGGCGTGTCGCCGGGCAGCATTACTCCCGGTCAGAGCTTCAACGTGACGGGTTGGGACTTCGGTGGCGACACCGGCACGGTCAAGATTCATTTTACCAACAACCTTTTCAAATCCCCGTCGTTGGACAGTAAGAGCGATAAGGATGCTCAGATCGACAAAGGCAAATGGACGCCGTCGGTGGTCAACGCCACCGTGCCGAAGAACATCACCGCCGTGGTCGGACAGGATGTCGACATCACCTTGACCCCGAAGGGCGGCAACGCCTCGAACACCTGGAAGGAAAAGTTCAACCCGACAATGGATATGGCTCTAGCCCCTGTGGTTGTTGCGCAATGCAGCAGTAATACTAGTCTCGATCTTTGCAATCCCGCTCCCGGAAGCTACAGCGGCGGCGGAGTCTGCCTAGGCATAGACGCCGCGGGAGTAGCGCCTTTCGGTTCAAATATTTGGGGGTACCACCAGTCCTGTGCCTGGTTCGCTTCGGATACCGGCACAGATATCTATTCTGCGGTCGTGGCTCCCCCGTGGTGGACGATCACTAAGGTTGATCATAGCTGGGAGGGCGTGCCCCCGGGGGTCTGGGAAAACGACGGCAACGGTGCCACAATCGAATACGACGTCAATCCTCTTCCGCCGGCCCCCATCGTCACTGTCACCGTCAACTGGAATATCACACCGGGCGGGCTCGCAGACTACGCATTCAATGTGTGGATGAAGGGTCCCGTCGGCGTTCCTCAGTAGTAGGGGGCAGGTGGGGAGGACGAATGCCATGCTGAAGACCGCGATCATCGTCTGCGCAATTAGCTTGGCCGCGACCGGTTCGCTTCACGCGGGGGCGACCCTCAAGGTCGAAAAGCTCAGCAAGGCGGACTTGCTCAAGGCGCTGCAGACGGCGTCGGACGACACCGTCATCGAATTTCAGGGGCAGAGCAAGACCAAGGTGCAATGGCGCAGCGAGTTCCAGGCGACGCAAAAGAGCGCCCTCGAGAAACAAAAAGAAGCCGCCGCGGCGGCCAAGGCCAACTTCGACGCCGCCAACAAGGCCTTCCACGATCAGCAGGACGCCGCTATCGCCAAGCAGAACGCGGAGACCGAGAAGGAATTCGAGGCACTCAGTGCGCAGTGAGCGGCGCCAGCGGCGTCAAATGCGGCGATCTCGGGTCAGCCTCGGCAGCACTTCGACAAGTCAAACGTCCCAAGTCATTGAGGCGAATACGACTCGCCGCTCGGCGACTCGCCACCGTTTTCCGACCGACTGCTCGAGGTCGTCGGCCGATTGAGGATGGCCAATTGTTCTTGCGCTCAGCGCGCGCGTTCTGCAGTGCCGTATGTCTGTTCCTGGTACGTCTTGACGCGACGGATGGGCGCCAATCGACGCTCTCGGGAGAATAACGGTCATGCGGTCATAGGGCGGAATCGGTCGATCCTGACCCAAAACGTCACTTCGCCATCGTCAATTACCGCGCTGCAAAAGGATCATTCGATCATCTCGTCGGCGATAAAGAGCAGGTCAGGCTCGTCTCTTTTATCCATATTTCATAAGTCGCTCCAAGGTTGAACGGCGGTCTTTCAGCTGAAAATATTCCAAAGGGAAAGCTTCTTGGGGCCAATCAGTACGCCACGGTTTCTGGAAGGGAAGACACGCCGTTGTGCAGCCGTTATGCTAATTGCGCAGGTTGAGTGTCTGCAACAGCTGCCGGAGGGTCTCTTGCTCAAAGGCATTTTGTGAATTCGTCACCGGCTCGGTCATCACCAGCGGCGCCTGTCCGAGCCCTTGCGGTGTGACATAGGTGACGTAACCGGCCTGCGACACCGTCGCCAGCACGACCGGATTGTTATCGCCGTCGAGGATCGGATTGCCTAACGCGTCGGTGACGATCAGATCGAAGACGCCGCTGACGCCGGTGCCGAAATCCGGCACCACGGCGAACGTGTAGGTCTGGGTGCCGACCGTCGCCGGGACCGTGGCGACCTCTTGCACCACCCCGGTGGTGCCGCGAATGCCCATGGTCGCTACCGGCGTTGCGATCTTCATATCGCCGGAATGGGCGACCTTGCCGGCGGCGAAGGCAAACGTGCCTTCGATCAGCGTGAACAGCGCGCCGTTCGAGTTGCCGTTCGGATCATACGCATAGTCGTTAAGTGCCATGCGGGTATTAGCGACGAGATTCAGCGCAGTGTCGTCGGGGAACGAGACGCCGCACGACGAGCTGGTGCCCGTTTGGATCACGTCGCTCTTCAACACAGCGTCACCGACACGGAGCGTGACAGTAGCGCCGTTGCGGACCACCGTGACATCGCCGACGACTTTTGCGACTTTGCCGATGGCGTCCGACGCTGTCGCCGGCTGGGCCTGCGCGTATTGTCCAGGCGTCGGCGACGCGGCGAGCAAACCGACTGTGACCGCCGACATGAGCGCGCCGCGTGGCCATGTGGACCTTGTGCCACCGAGTGCGAAAATGAATTGCCGTCTTCCGATGCGGATTGTCATTTGCCCCCCGACGAGCTCAGACCGCTCCAATATTCAAACAATATCATGCCCCGAAATGAAGGTCTGGGGCGTAATTCACTGTCCCATCATGCTGCGGTGCATGAGTCCGGTTTTGGCACATCGCGACGTTGTTCGAGGTCCGCTATCCCGTCGCTCTTGGGGGTAAAGCCGACATGGAATTAGTTCCGAGAAGAACGGTCATCGAAGTGAGGGGTTAGCTACTCTCTCGTCCGAATCGGGTGATAGCCATGAGCGAGCATACCAATAATACTGGCGCGATGGCTCGCCTCACGCGGGGATAGATCATCACGGTCGGCACATAGTCTCGTGCGTTTTGCGGCTCCCGGGCCCGGAGTCGAAATAGGAAGCTATGTCATTGATCGAGCGCTATTTGGCCGCGGGCGCTACAAGAGATACCAACAAATCTGCCAACACATTTTAGTTTAGGGGCTCGCGGCGTCGAGTTAGATCGGGAGTTCTCTTTCGCGAAGCGAACACCATCCACAGCACTTAGATTTTCCTTGGACAACCCTGATCAGTAATTGCACTCGGCAAAGCCCGCGGGTTATCGCTCGTCGCATAGATGCAGCTCATCAACTGAGGGGAGCTAACGACATGCACTAACTCGTCCAGGGCCGGAGTGCGTAATCGCATGAGGGCCCCAGCAGAGAGGCAGGCATGTCAGCTTCCACGGAACGCGATCTGCGTCCGCTCGCCTATGGCCCCGCCCAGGCAGCCAAGGCGCTCGGTATTTCCCGCGGTAAATACTATCAGCTCCTCAAGGAGGGGCGTCTGCCGTCGTTCACGTTGGGCCGTCGTCGGCTCACCCGCGTGTGCGACATCGAAGATTTTCTAGCCCGCGCAGTCGAGCAAACCATCGCCCAGGCCAATGCCGAGGGGGATGCCTAATGCTCGGACAGGAAACGAAGCCAAATGCGGCCGTCGGTTATGACGAGACCGCATTACGCGATCACCTCCTTGCGGCGATGCGTGTCAGCAGCATTCGGCTGCTTCTGACGAAAGTTGAGCTCGACAGCATCGGCACGGCTTTGAAGGGCGGCCTCATTGGCACGGCCGAAGCGCTCGATTGGTTGGACGACGTCGGCGCGATGCCGTTGATCGACGCCGCACTCGGAGGCCGCAGCCAGCGGGATGCTTCCGTGGCCGAGCTGGCCATCGATCCTACTGCGGATGTGAGACTGGTGAGCCGCGTCCCGCACGATCGGGAGCAGGTCTAATGGGCAAGCTCGACAACCTGCGTCCGCATCAAACCCGCGCTCTCTCGTCGCTCAGGCAATCAATCGGAATGGGCCACCGCCGGCCCATGGTGCAAGCACCAACCGGAGCGGGAAAGACTGTGCTTGCGGCGGCCATCGTGGATGGTGCCCGCCGCAAGCAGAAGAAGGTTCTCTTCGTTGTTCCGGCTCTCTCGTTGATCGATCAGACCGTAGAAGCATTCTACAGCGAAGGACTGACCGAGGTGGGGGTGATGCAGGCGGCGCATCACCTGACCGACTGGACTCAGCCCATCCAAGTCGCGAGCGTGCAAACGCTCGCGCGTCGTCCGATGCCGCCCGCAGACTTAGCAATCGTTGACGAGGCGCACCGCCGCCATAATTTCTACCGTCGCTGGTTTGCCGCTCCGGAATGGCGGGCCAAGCCGATCATCGGGTTAAGCGCCACCCCGTGGACCCCCGGCTTGGGCAAGCTATACGACGACCTCATCGTGGCGAGTACGACGGCGGAATTGATCGAGGGCGGCTACCTCTGTCCCTTCCGCGTCTATGCTCCGTCGCATCCCGATCTCAGTGCCGTGCGTACTGTCGCCGGTGACTTCGAGGAGCGGGGACTGTCGGCGGCGATGAACAAGACGCGGCTGATTGCCGACGTCGTTCAGACCTGGCTTGAGCGTGCCGAGGGCCGCCCGACCCTGTGCTTCGCTGTCGATCGTGCGCATGCCAAACGCCTGCACATGGAGTTCGAAGCTGCCGGCGTTCCGGCCGCTTACATCGACGCTTACACTTCTGGAGCCGAACGCAGAGAAATCGAGCGGCAGCTGCATGCGGCTGAGGTGAAGGTTGTCTGCAATGTCGGTTGCCTTACGACGGGCGTAGATTGGGACGTGCGCTGTATCATTCTGGCGCGGCCGACCAAGAGCGAGATCCTGTTCGTTCAGATGATGGGGCGTGGGCTTCGGACTGCGCCAGGAAAGGATAATTGTATCATCTTCGATCATAGCGACACGCATCTTCGGCTCGGCTTCGTTTCCGATATCCATCACGAGCAGCTCGATAACGGACGGGAGCGGCAGAGTAATAAGCGTGACAGGCCGCTCCCGCTTCCGCAGGAGTGTCCCAAGTGTTCGTTCTTGAAGCCGGCAAAGGTGCACATGTGCCCGAGTTGCGGATTCAAACCGGAGCGCCAGCCAGGAGTCGAGGTGGAGGAGGGGGAACTCATCGAAATCACGGGCTCGAAAAAGGCGCCGATGACTGTCGCCGAGAAACAATCGTGGTATTCGCAATTTCTGCACATCCAACGTGCGCGCGGGTATAAGCGCGGCTGGGCGGGCAATCTGTATCGTCAGAAGTTCGGCTCTTGGCCGCGTGGCCTCAGTGAGGTGACGACCGAGCCGACCGGCGTGGTGGAGAACTACGTCAAGTCCCGGCAGATCGCTTTCGCCAAGAGACGAGCCGCCTAATTTGTAAGGACAAGTACAGCCATGCTCGCGGAAAGTGGCGCAGCATTCTTATCGCCCTTGGCGTGCCCGAACGTCTGCTCGATGGACGCACATCCCTTGCCCAATCTACGGCGAAAAGGATCCATTCTGCTTCATCGTTCCTTAAAGCGCTGACAGAAGCATGCGCACAGGAATTGAAATGGTGGCTGCTAAGGAAACCCCGATCCGCCGCTCTAGCGGAGAACGGATGCGGCGCTACCGCGCTCGCCGGAAACGCGAGGCGCAGTTTTTGGCCTTCGAATTCGACAAGGTATTCATCGATGCAATGGTCAGGCAAGGCGCCCTACCGGCACAAGCGCGCCGCGATCCTGACGCCCTCGTTCAATCGATTTTTCGGTTACTCCAACTCGCGTTGTTCTGAGTGGTGACGCGTCACGACTTGGCGCTCGAGAATATTACCCCACCGCATAAATACACGCTCGTAGTCATTTAAGAAATCTTGTGTGAATCTCCATGGACACGGTTGGACTGGGCTTTTCCCTTCTTATAGAATTCATTTGATCGTTTCCAAAAAAGGCGACGGTCTATCACCCACCCGCGCAGGACGTGCGGCAAACCCTGGAAAGGGGACGTCCTTGCGCGTGCACACCATGGTTACAACCAATCGATCTGAAGCTGCCGGTAAGGTGATCGCTCATTACGAGGCCATCTTGGCCAGCAAATCCACCTACCGGGTCGCCGCTAAAAGCCGCCAGTTTCCCGGGCCACTGAAGCTCGTGTCTTGCACGAACGCCTGGCGGGTGGATGAGATCTGCGCACTGATCCCGCAGCCCAACGTGCGCAACGGCTAACGCAAATTTTCCGCGTCGAGTCGTTGCGAGTGCGCTTCGCCGGGTCTGCTCGGAGGATCCCGCCGGCTAAACCACTTGCATCGTCCGATGCGGCAGGACGGGTCTTGTTATGACTTGCCCCCGTCCGGCTCGATAGCGAGTGCGATGAATGTCATAGGGCCGCCTGCGCCTTCTCCAAATGCAGGCTATGGACCGGAGGCACTTACCGCTCAGCGCGGATTCCGACTCCCCGAAAGCTTGAGTGTGAGCTGAGGGAAAACGTGGCGACCAACCCCCTGACGTGCTGGCCCGGCTTAATGGGCGGGAGCGCCCTGGCCTTGAGCGATATCCAAGGCAGCCACGCTATACGGTCCTGTAAAGCACTACCCTCAGACCGTGTCCTCTCTGCAAAGGCGGGAGGGGAGGGAACGGAAGGGAAAGTGTGCCTTTGTGTCGAGCCCCAAAGGGAACGGCACTCGCAGCGTTGGCCAATCCAGCCGTGTCAGTTGTGAATTTTGTGTGCATCTCAACGGCGCGCATCGAATGGGCGCGAAGCAGTTTAAGGATGGTCCTATGGGAGCACCCGTGGGAAACAAATTCGCCATGGGCAATCGGGGTAGCGGACGGTCGACGCTCTACAAGCCCACGTATGCCGAAATCGCGCGGCGAATGTGTGCGCAAGGCGCAAGCGTAACCACTACGGCCGCGACCTGGTGGCAACAAGTTTTCATGGCGCTCCGCGTCGCTCGCGATCCAACCGGACCAGACAACGAAGCGCACCTCCGCGGGATGTTCTAGGAATCCACTATCGCCATCGCCGGCTGGGGTTCGCTCAACAAAATCCTGGAGGCGCTGCGCACCCGATAGCGAGGCTCGCCGACGAGGCTGCCGCTGCATTGCCTGACACCAACGCCGATAAGCATCCGGCCCATCCGCGGATGCTCAGCTACGAACAACTCTGTATCGCTCTGGGCCGCGCCGTGGTTCGCCAGACGCAAGCGGTTGGCCCCTCGCTGCCGCCCCGGAGGCAATAAGGGCTGCGGCCGCTGCCGTCCCGTTTAACATTGGCCGGGATCGACACTTGGGCTCGGCTCACTCCTATGGTTACGCACGGAGGGAGTAGGCGATATGGACATGGCTCGGCGATAACTGATGGATCGCGGCTTTCATCGCCGTCTTTGTCAGAGCCTGGCTGTTCTTGTGCGAGCACGCCGACAAGCGAATGGTATCGCCAAAGTTTCGGCTGCGAGGTACGCCGGCAAGCCTTAGCACTGGTTACGCACAGCCCCGCCTAATTCCTGTTCCCATCTCGCAAATAAACATTTCCAACGGATCGCGACGCGGCTACGGCTCTGGCTCATGGACGAGCCGACCGATAACCCGCAACCGCCAAAGCGCCAGCCGCATAAGCGTCGCAAGGGCAAGAAGCCGCACGGCAATTCCAAAAGCCAGCGCCCGAAGGAAAAGACACCGTTTAAGTACGATCCCAAGCCCGTGCTCGCCTTGCACATCGGCCCCGGGCGACCAACCGACTACAATCCCTTCCGCGGCGACGAACTCGTGGCGCACATGGCTGGCGGCCTCTGCTTCACGGCAGCCGCCGCAGCCATGGGCTTCAATCCAGATACTCTTTACGAGTGGGCCCGCCGCTATCCCGAATTTTCCGAAGCCAAAAAACGCGGGCACGCATGTTTGACGCTGTACTACAATCGAAAACTTAACGGCTCGATTGATGGAGCGGCCGTAACCGCCTCGATCTTTGGCCTCAAGAACTCCTCGCCGAAAGAATGGCGTGACAAGCACGAGATCGAGCACAAGACGGCCGAAGATGATCCGCTCCTCGCGTACCTGCGATCCATTGATGGCCGCGTGCTTCGCCCTGCCGAGCCCGTAACCATCGAGGTCGAGCCCGAGAACGTAACCAATGTAACCAGCTCGGCGCCGCTGCAGATCGAAGGACCGCCGCGCCCGATCTCGCCGGGAGGCGAATAACTATTCGGCGCGTAACGGTAATTCCCCACACCCCCGATTGGCCTGCGGTTCTCTCGGCGCCATAGAAGACGTCCCTAGCAGCGGGGCCTGCCCGGGCCACAGCTGAATATGTAGGGCCAAACCTAGAACACGAGAAACCAGATAACCCCGATAATGAGGGCCGCCAGGATAGCCTCCAACACCGCGCGCGCCGAGTTCCTGTCGTACCCCGGATCGAGTTTTCCGCTACTGAGATAGTTGACTCGGACGCGCTCGCCGTACCGATCTTCGGTTTCCATGGTTGCTCCTCACTTGCTGTACCGCCTGACCGCGGCGGAATGTCCGTGGTTCACGGCTTTGCCCGATTGTCTCATGCGAAGCCGTAGTTAGCGCGTCGCGTTCTTAAAGTAGCTCTCGCTGTACGCTGTCGGGTTCTTGCCTTCTTCCGGCACAAAGAGATACCGCTCCCTCACGATCTCCCAGGCATCCTGAGGGTCGAGCCCTTGATCCTCCAGTTCGGTCACCTCCCGATAGGTCCTCTCCGCCGCATCCTGCAATGCCGCTTCCAGCTCCCCTGACTTCACCAGCTCCCGGTACCGCGTCGGCTGAAATTCCTCCCAGTGCTCCCGCGCTTGCCTGACCCAGTTTTGTAAATTCACCGTTGCCCCCGCTTCGGCCGGATCGTGGATGGAGTGTGCACTATAATGCGTCGCAATAAAATATACATTCTGCCGCAGTGCGCCTCATGTCCGATGACGTGCGGCGGATACTCGGCTCCAATGTGCGGCGGCTGCGCAAAGCGGCCGGCCTAAGTCAGGCCGAGCTGGCTAACCGAATGGGTGTTGATCGCGCCTATGTGAGCGGTCTTGAGTTGGGAGAACGCAATCCAACGATCGTAACGCTCTGGCACCTTGGCCAAGCTCTTAAGATCGATCTGGGCGAATTTTTCTCCCAACCTCCGGCGCGAACCAGCCGACCGGCCGTAGCGAAACGGGTGCCCGGTAAAATTTAGCCTAGATGCACATCCCGGTCCTCAGAGGGCGCCCGCGCTGGCGTTTGCGTGACCGGCACCGTTCACAGAGAAGCATAGGGCGTAGATGCAGGTGTAGGGCATAGATGCAGGCGTAGGGCATAGATGCAGGCGTAGGGCATAGATGCAGGCGTGGGCGTAGATGCGCCACCGATACCTAGAGCTTAGGGCGGTGTTGTGCCGTAGGGCACGGCTACATTGCGGCCGGCAGTCGCATAAGCCCGAGGTAGCGAAGCAGGCTGCGCCAATGCTAAATGAATCGCCGCCCGAAGGGGGGGAGCCCAAAAAGCCCAGAACTAGAGCAGTACGTTGAACGCTGTTGAGATTGAACAGGCAATTTCCGCGCTGGCCGAGCAGCCCTTCGACGCCAGCGACTTTCCGTTCGCCTTCCTGCAAGCTTTCGGGAACAAGGAGACCACAATCAAGCGGTTGCGTGCCGGCGCGACCAATAAATCGGACCTGGGCGGCGTTCTCCAAACTAGTCACATTCACATCGCCGTCTGTGTGCCGGGCCAGATTGCGAAGGCGCTCGCCGCGCTGAAAGCCAGTCCGGCCACGGTTAAGGCGAAGGCTCGCTTCATTCTCACCACCGATGGCGCCGACTTTGAGGCCGAGGATTTGGACACCGGCGAGACGATCGCCTGTGCCTATGCCGATTTTCCCGATCATTTCGGCTTCTTCCTGCCGCTCGCCGGGATCACCACGGTCAAGCAGGTCCGCGAAAGCTCCTTCGACATCCGCGCCACGAGCCGCTTGAACCGGCTCTATGTCGAGCTTCTGAAAGACAATGCCGACTGGGGTACCGCCGCCCGGCGCCACGACATGAACCACTTTATGGTGCGGCTGATCTTCTGCTTCTTCGCCGAACGCACCGACATCTTCCAGGGCGTCGGCCTGTTCACCGACACCATCGCGCGCATGAGCGCCAAGGACTCGTCCGACACGGACGAGGTGATCGGCCAGCTGTTCCGCGCCATGAACACCCCGCGCGAGGACCGGGCGAGCGCCGGCATTCCCCGATGGGCTGACGCCTTTCCCTATGTGAACGGCGAACTGTTTTCAGGCAGCGTGGACACACCGCGTTTCAGTAAGATCGCCCGCGCCTACCTTCTGCGTATTGGCAGCCTGGACTGGACGAAGATCAACCCGGACATTTTCGGGTCGATGATCCAGGCTGTCGCGGAGGACGAGGAACGCGGCGCACTCGGCATGCACTACACGTCGGTGCCGAACATCCTCAAAGTCCTCAATCCGCTGTTCCTCGACGATCTGCGCGCCCGCCTTGAGGAAGCAGACGACAATCCCCGCAAGCTACTCAACCTGCGCAGCCGCATGGCGAAGATCAGGGTGTTCGATCCGGCATGCGGCTCCGGCAACTTCCTCGTGATTGCTTACAAGGAAATGCGGGCCATCGAAGCCGAGATAAACAAGCGGCGCGGCGAAGCCGACAGGCGCACGGAAATCCCGCTTACCAACTTTCGCGGCATCGAGTTGCGCGACTTCCCGGCCGAGGTCGCTCGCCTTGCACTCATCATCGCCGAGTTTCAGTGCGACGTACTCTATCGCGGGCAGAAGGAAGCGTTGCAGGACTTTCTGCCCCTGGACGCGCAGAATTGGATTACCTGCGGCAATGCCCTACGGCTCGACTGGCTCAGCGTCTGTCCGCCGACTGGGACGGTCGTAAAGCTGCACGGAGACGACCTGTTCCAGACGCCGCTGGATCAGACGCAGATCGATTTCGAGAACGAAGGCGGGGAGACGTATATCTGCGGGAACCCGCCGTATCGAGGAAGCAAGTGGCAAGACGACGGGCAGAAAGCGGATCTCGCGCGTGCTTGGTCGGAGTACCCTCAACTCGCCAAGACGACTGACTTCGTATCGGGTTGGATAGCCGCGTATCTCAAATATGCCCGCTCGGTGCCAGATGCGATGGCGGCTTTCGTCGCTACTAACAGCATCTGCCAAGGCCAGCAAGCATCGGAGATTTGGCCCATAGTGACTCGACAAGGGAGGGAAATCCGCTTCGCTCATACTCCCTTCACCTGGAAGAACCTCGCGAGCCATAACGCCGGCGTTACTGTGATCATTATTGGCCTAGGTCCGAGATCGTCCCAGTCGAAGCGCTTGTTCGGCGACGATGGCCTCGTACGCCAGTGTGAAGTCATCGGACCGTATCTCGTGCCCAATATGCCCGACACCGTCACGAAGGCGAACAGACCACTGGGCCCTCAATCCACTATGCTGTTCGGCAATATGCCTCGAGACGGAGGGCACTTGTTCCTTACGCCGCAAGAGGCACGCGAGCTTCGCCAGAACTCCGCCACCAACTCCTACGTGCGCCGATTCCTTGGCTCCGACGAACTGATCAACGGTAAGCTTCGATTTTGCCTCTGGATTGAAGACGGCGAGGCCGAGGCGGCCAGGACGAATACACTTATCGCTGAGCGGCTCGCACTCGTCGCGGATAGCAGGCGCCGATCTCCGGCCGAATCCACGCGTGCGTTCGCGGACTTGCCTCACCGCTTTGTTCAGATTGCGGGCACGGCTCGGAAATCAGCGATCGTCGTGCCGAGGGTGTCTTCTGAGAACCGAGATTATCTGCCGGTCGATCTCGTGACTGGCGACTGCATCATTGGCGACCGAAACTTCGCTCTTTATGATGCGCCCCTTTGGAACATGGCGCTGATACTCTCCCGTCTGCACTTGGTTTGGATAGGAACGGTTTGTGTCCGCTTGCGCACTGACTTCTCGTACTCGAACACGTTAGGCTGGAACACTTTCCCGGTCCCGCTTCTCACCGAAAAGAACCGGAACGACCTCAATCGATCGTCGGAAAACATCCTGATCGCGCGTGAACGACATTTCCCCTGCACGATGGCCGAGCTTTACGACGCGAACGTCATGCCGGACGACCTGCGCGAGGCGCATCGCCAAAATGACGAGTTAGTCGAAAGAATCTACTTCGGTCGCCGGATGAAGAATGACACCGATAGGCTAGAAAATCTGTTCGCGCTGTACCGTAAGGCAGGGGCATGATGAGTGGATTCGCTCATAATCTTGCGTCTGGGACGACAACGTTGTCTGAGATCGCGCGGGTACGAGTTGCAATTTCGGCAGACAAATTCTTCGGATGTTTCGCTTACGCAACTCAGTCCGGCTTTAGAGTATTTGAGTTGAGCGTCGGGAAGGATTTTTGGAGTGGAATCAACTCGCGCTGGCTGTTTGGTATCGACTATGGCAGGACTGACCCGCGCGCACTGCGCGAGATTGCCGATCGCGCAAATACGGAAGTTCGAATTTATGATGGACGTTTTGTCGTGGATCGAGCCGGCTTTGTTCCGCGTCGCGACTTCCACCCGAAGCTCGCGATGATGGAGAACACGGCTTCCGATAAGCAGGGAGTTGTGCTCGGTTCCGGCAACTTCTCGTACAATGGTCTTCGACGCAGTATAGAAGCCGGCTCAGCCATCATAGCCACGACCAGGGACGACTTTAATGAGCACATCGAACCTGTCCGCTCGGTGTTCGAGAAACTGTGGGGCGACGCCTGTCCGCTCGACGATGTCGCGAAGAATTATGAAACGCGTTTGGCTGACCTGATCAATTCACGAGATACCAAGAGATCGGTCAAGGCGAAGGGCCCGATTAAGGGCTTTTGGATCGAGGCAGGCTACGTCACCAAGAACCGTGGGCCGCACAAGCCGGGAAATCAGATTTTTGCTCCTAATGGCTTCCGACGCTTTTTCGGCCTCGTGAAGGGCAAGAGCAGCTCGACCCGTATCGGTGAAATCACCTTCGAAACTGAGACGGGCCCAAGGGTCACGAAGAATTATCGAGAGAATGACAATGGCATGGAAAAGTTGACCCTACCAATGCCCGAGGATCATGGTTTCGGCGTATATGATGGCAAGGTTTTGGTCTTCGAGCCGAAAGGCAAAGGGTTTTTGTTGACGGCAGTTGAACTTGACGATTTTGAGTTGGTCTATGGGCATCGGCTGGCGAATGTTAATCGGATGACCGGGGGAAGACGTTTCGGGGAGCTGATTTAAGTTATGGTGTCTGTCCCGTCCGTCTCCGTTTCCTACGCCCGTAATGGCAGCTCCACCAAGGTCAATGCGCTTGGCATGCGGCCGATGCAAGAGCGCGCCTATGAGCGACGCGGCGAGCAATATCTTCTCATCAAGTCGCCGCCGGCGTCCGGCAAGAGCCGGGCCCTAATGTTCATCGCCCTTGACAAGCTGACCAATCAGCGCGTCAAGCAGGCCATCATCGTCGTACCGGAAAAATCCATTGGCGCGAGCTTTCATGACGAGCCGCTGAGCAAGTTTGGTTTTTGGGCTGATTGGGTTGTTGCTCCGAAATGGAATCTTTGCGACGCGCCTGGTGCGGACAACGGCGGCAAGGTCAATTCTGTCGGCGCGTTTTTCGACAGCGACGATAAGGTGCTGGTCTGTACCCATGCCACGTTCCGCTTCGCCGTAGAGAAATTTGGCGTCGAAAAGTTCGACGACCGGCTGATTGCTGTGGACGAGTTCCACCACGTTTCCGCCGACCCGGACAGTAAACTCGGACAGCACCTCGGCGCGTTCATCGCCCGCGACAAGGTGCATATCGTCGCCATGACCGGCTCCTATTTTCGGGGCGACGCCATGCCGGTGCTGGCCCCGCAGGACGAGGCGAAGTTCGATACCGTCACCTACACCTACTATGAGCAGCTGAACGGGTACGAATACCTCAAGCAGCTCGACATCGGCTATTTCTTCTATTCTGGCCCCTATGCCGACGACATCCTCGCCGTCCTCGACCCGGCCGAGAAAACCATCGTCCACATTCCGAGCGTCAATTCGCGCGAGAGCACGAAGGACAAGATCAAGGAGGTGGAGCACATCATCGAGGCTCTGGGCGAGTGGCAGGGGGCCGACCCTGCGACCGGCTTCCAGGTGGTGAAGCGGCCAGACGGCCGCTTGCTGCGCATCGCCGATCTTGTGGATGATGACCCGGCGAAGCGGGACAAGGTTTCGGCCGCGTTGAAAGACCCCGCGCAGAAGAACAACCGCGACCACGTAGACATCATCGTGGCGCTCGGCATGGCGAAGGAAGGCTTCGACTGGATTTGGTGCGAGCACGCACTGACCGTCGGCTATCGGTCCAGCCTCACCGAGATCGTGCAAATCATCGGCCGCGCAACCCGCGACGCGCCGGGCAAGACCCGCGCCCGCTTCACCAATCTCATCGCCGAGCCGGATGCGTCCGAGGAGGCCGTCACGGAGGCCGTCAACGACACCTTGAAAGCCATCGCCGCCAGTCTCTTGATGGAACAGGTGCTCGCGCCGCGCTTCAATTTCACGCCGAAGAATCCTCAGAGCGGCCCGATCGAAGGTTTTGACTACGGCGACAATGGCTACGATGCCGGCAAGCCGAATGTCGGCTTCAATGAGCAAACGGGGCAATTCCACATTGAGGTCAAGGGCCTCGCCGAACCCAAGAGCAAGGAGGCTGCGCGTATCTGCACCGAGGATCTGAATGAGGTTATCGCCGCCTTCGTGCAGGACAAGACGGCAATCGAGCGCGGGCTGTTCGACGAGGAACTGATCCCCGAGGAACTAACCCAGGTGCGCATGGGCAAGATCATCAAGGACAAATATCCCGAACTCGACGAGGAGGATCAGGAGGCCGTGCGCCAGCACGCCATCGCCGCCCTAAACATCACGCAGCAGGCCAAGCAGATCGCGCTGGGCGGCAATGGGGCGGACGGCGGAGGCGACGCCGAGCAGAGCACCAACACCGCCCTGATCGACGGCGTGCGCAAATTTGCGATGGACGTGCGCGAACTCGACATCGACCTGATCGATCGGATCAACCCGTTCGGCGAAGCCTATGCCATCCTCGCCAAGACCATGAGCGAGGACAGCCTAAAACAAGTTGCTGCGGCGATTGCCGCCAAGCGCACCAGTCTGACGCCGGAGGAAGCGCGAGAACTGGCCGTTCGCGCGACAAGGTTCAAGAAGGAACGCGGCCGGCTTCCGTCCCTCGACTCGCAGGACGCTTGGGAGCGGCGCATGGCTGAGGGCGCGACCGCCTTCATGCGGTTCAAGAAAGAGGGACGTTATGACTGACCTCGATCTTGACGAACTCGCTACGGAACTTGCCGACTTCGCCCCGCAGGAGAAAAAGGGCGGGCGTTCTGCGCGAGAGGAACGCATCATCGCCGGCTTCGAGGAAATCCAACGGTTTGCCGAAGCGCATGGCCGCGCCCCGCAGCACGGCGAAAACCGCGACATCTTCGAGCGGCTCTATGCGGTGCGCCTTGACCGGCTGCGCGGGCTGGAGGAATGCCGTTCGCTTCTCGCGCCGCTCGACCGGCAGGGCCTCCTCGCCGGCACGGCGATGGCTCCGGCGGCGCCCGTCGAAATAATGGACGACGAGGAGTTGCTGGCTGAGTTGGAAGGCGTGGAGCGAGCATCCGACATCACCGAATTGCGCCATGTGCGTACCGCCGCCGACAAACGCGCGGCCGAGGAAATCGCCAACCGCGAGAAGTGCGAGGACTTCGACAAATTCAAGCCGCTCTTTGAAAAGGTGAAACGAGAGATTGCCGAAGGTGTCCGGCAAACGCGGCCATTCGAGCTAAAGGCAGAAATTCGCCCCGGCGCTTGGTTCGTCGTCGGCGGGCAGATGGCCTACGTCGCTGAAATGGGGGATATGTTCTCCAACGCGCAAGGGCGAACGGATGCCCGCCTGCGGGTGATCTTCGACAACGGCACGCAAGGCAACCTGCTGATGCGCTCGCTACAACGCGCGCTTCACAAGGATGAAGCGGGGAGGCGGATCACCGATCCCTCAGCCGGGCCGCTGTTCGCCGGTGAGGCCGAAGATGGGGACCTTGCTAGCGGCACAATCTACGTGCTGCGTAGCAAGTCGGAAAACCCGGCTATCGCGCAGCATCGCGACGTGTTGCACAAGATTGGCGTGACCGGCGGCGACGTGAAAACGCGCATTGTCAATGCCAATCTCGACCCGACCTTCCTGCTTGCCGACGTGGAGATCGTCGCCACCTACAAGCTGGCCAATATCAATCGAACGAAGCTTGAAAACCTCATCCACCGCATCTTCGATCCTGCGCGGCTCGATATTGAAATCAAGGATCGGTTTGGTAACCCGGTGGTTCCTCGGGAATGGTTTCTCGTGCCTCGCTTCGTGATCGATGAGGCAGTCGAAAAAATTAAAGACGGCACAATTTCGATGTTTAGATATGATCCGAAGTCGGCTTCTTTGGTCGAGGCTATTTGACGAGGTGTATGCCCCGGACGGGCAATTGCTTTTGCACCTTTAAGCCCGCGATTTAGGGGGCAACATATTTTCCGCCGCAACCTACACAATAATTATTCTGCCACGGGTTTATGCGGAAGCACCCGCTACATTGCCAAAGTTTAACGTCCCCTCGGTTAGGATTGTATCGACCGCCGCACTTAGAGCAATAATCAGAACTCCAGGCGTTTATGTTGCCATCGGTACACTTCCAAACGATATAATCGGACGGCATGGCCCTTCTCTCCCAACTCGTTGCGGCGGCGGTACGCTACACGTAAAGATCGGTTGGAACATTTGCGGCTAGCGGGCCAACATCAACTTCCTTTCTTGCCTGATTCAAACTGAAAAATCGTCTGAGCGCGCTGCAAAATGGCTACGGGAAGCGCCTTTTCGGCTATTCCGGACAGGGCGCCAATTAGCAAGGCCACTGCTCCATCGTGGATGAAATGCGCGCCTTGAAACGTTCCAACGACGACATTCGCAAAGCCGGTAAGGAATATGAGTCCTAAAATGAATGTGAGCAGCCCGGAGAAGATCAAGCGGAGTGGCGGATCGAGTCTATCCTCTTCAATTCGTGCCAAATCGAAAAAAGTCAAAATAGCTTTTCTGGCAGCGAAAGAGCACCACACCCCAATCATACAGCCGCTCCATAACAGAAAAAAATTGCGGTTGTCTCGAAATTGGCTCGGGAACGAGTCAGCCTGGCTTAAAAAATACAGAACTACTCCTGCCACGCAAAAGCCTAATGCCCATTTGCCCAATTTGATCATGTAATCGTTTTTAACTCGCCCGGCTTCACGATCAACTAATTCATTTTGCAAGCTCTCAAGCGCCGCTTCGGCAACGGATGTTGCTGGCAACGGACCCACAAGGCCGACCTGGGCCAAGCTCAGCAGCTTCGCAAACGCTTCGTCGAATTTTGCGCCAACAGACCCGGAATAAAGAACGCGCAGAGCACTAAGCGTGCGTTCGATTTCATTTTTTAGCCGTTGTTGGTCGGCCGGGCATCCCGGTTTGAGAACCCCAAAGAAAATGTCCGACTGTCCGTCTACGCCCTTACGAGGTTCGACTGTCCAGTACCCACTGAGCGTCTGCGGTGCTGGGGGTGCGGCGGGTGCTCCCTGCGGTTCAGGCGCGGCGGCGGCTCCCTCCGACTCGGGCGCGGCGGGTGCTCCCTGCGGTTCAGGCGCGACGGGTGCTCCCTGCGGTTCAGGCGCGACGGGTGCTTTAGATGCGTCGCCTTGCTCCGCTGGCCGGTCGGCCGCGCTAGAGTGGATGTCCGCAGCAACCACAGACATTTCCCCCAGGACCAGTCATTTTTGTCACATTGGCCTGGATTTCATTCAGCATTACGCGGTTCAGATGTTTATCGAGCTGTTGAAGCTCACTCAGCAAAGCCCGCTCCTTTTGGGAAAGCGGAGTAAGCGCGCCTTCACGGGCCCTGCGTTCACGAGCCTCAAGCGAGTCTTTAATTTTGCTTAGTTCGGTTGGAAGTGGCATTTCCCGACCCCTATGCTCGGTTGGTGCGTCGTGATGTTACAACCACAGTTTAACGAAGCCAAAAAATAGCTGCAAGATTGGCGAGGCCCTGGTGCGGGTATTCGTGTGCCCGCGGCGGACATAGAGGCCCCGCCGGACAGAAATGCTCCGGCGCGTAACCTCGACGGTTGCTATGCACTTTCGCCACCTTGCGCCGGGAGGCGTTGTACTGTATTCTTCAGAATAAAGTACAAAACGGAGCTAACCCAATGTCTCGCAAGGGGAAACTGGTTGAGGCAATCGGGTACATGCGCACGTCGTCAGCCGCTAACGTCGGCGATGGCAAAGACAGCGAGGCGCGGCAGCGGAGGGCGATTGAGGCTTATGCCAAATCCGCTGGCATGGTCATTGTCGATTGGTTCTATGACGCCGCGGTGAGCGGTGCCGATCCCATCGAGGCGAGGCCGGGTTTCGCCGCATTGCTCGCGCGGATTGCCGGCAACGGCGTCCGCACAGTGATCGTCGAAACCGCCAATCGCTTTGCCCGCGATCTCATGGTGCAAGAGGTTGGCTTTGCGATACTCAAGGACTTGGGGATCACGCTGATAGCCGCCGACAGTCCTGCATCCTTCCTTGATGACGGCCCCACGTCGAAACTGATCCGGCAGATACTTGGTGCGGTTGCCGAGTTCGATAAGGCCATGACCGTTGCCAAGTTGAAGGGAGCACGTGAGAGGGCGCGGCGGGCACGGGGCAAATGCGAAGGCCGGAAGTCCTATGCCGAGCGAGCAGGCGGCCAAGAGCTGGTCGCGTTGGCCCGGCAGCTTCACCACAACGTAGACGGCCGCCGGAAGTCGCTTCGTGCTGTTGCGGCTGCACTTGCGGAGCACGGGCACACAACGCCGGCAGGCAAGCATTACTCGGCGTCTGCAGTCGCTTCGATGTTGCGCGACTAGGCGTCGTGTTTCACCGGGCACGGGCAGTGATTGCCACGTGGCAAGCATTCGCGATGTGTTCTATGTTTTATTCAACATGCTAATCGTGGTGGGCCGTAACCAAGTTTTCGACAAACCGGCTACGGTGCTGCGGACGTATCCACATGTTTTCTGACACTTAGGGAGATCGCCTCCGCCACAGGGCGAATGCCAATGGCACTGCCGCCCCAGAACCGCACGCCCAGGATGGCGATGCTTGAGGCTATCGTTGACGCCACGCCGCGCGAACGGCTGATGGATTTTCCGGTGCTTGCGCCGCAGGACCATCAGCTCATCGGTATGTTCATCCAGCAATTCAACTACATCGACTTCAATCTCCGCCGTGCCATCGAAATCTTTGCGCATGCAAAGCTTCTGCGCGGCGATGCGGCGACTTCCTATCCGAAGGTGCACAACTCCAAGGTGTCGATCGCCGCTCAGGACGCAGTGAAGAGTATGGACCCTGCCGTCGAGGATATCCCCGATACGATCTGGAACCTGACCGTCATCGAGCGCCGTCGCGAAATACGCAATTTGCTGGGGCACTGGGCGGCGCGACGCATCCCCAATCAGGATTCAATTGTCCTCGTGACCAAGGATGAAGCTGACGCCCTGCGGACGGGCGGCGCGTACCTCGCCAGCGGTGGTGTGAAGAGAGTCGTCACCGACCTTGGACCCCTAAGAACGATTGTGGCCAAGGAACTTGTGCCGCTTGAGCTGTGGCTCGCCAGGAAAACCGGCGAGTGGTGGAAGCGCTATGTCGGCGATTGAGATCATCTAACATGCTGGCACGAATGCTCGAATGCTTACTGGCCGACGAAGCCGCCAAGACCGATCTCGGTCAGCGCATGCGCGACGACATGCTGCTGCGTTTCGAGAGCCTGCGCGGATATCCGAGACGAGCTTGGCGTGTCCGAATGCCCTTATGACGGAAGTTAGTGTGAATGACAGACATCGACCCGTCGATCCAGGCCTGCTTCGATAATGCGCGCGATCTGCTGCGGGCAGCCAAGCGCGTTCTCGCGGACGAGCAGCTTCCCAATATCGCTTTTCACCTTGCCATCCTCGCCCTGGAAGAAATCGGCAAGGCGACGCTCATCGGCACGCGCGGCATTGCCGTGTCGCTCGGCGACGAGCCTGTGTTCGTCAACAACAAGCTCGGCGATCATATTTTTAAGCTGTTTTGGGCACTGTGGACGCCGAGTTTTGCGCGTGGGCGCGTGGAGCAGAAGGAATTTGAGGGTTTACGCGGGCTCGCCCGGAGCATGCATGACGAGCGGCTGTCGGCAATGTATGTCGCGACCGATGCCGCCGAGACCGGGGTGCCTTTGCAACAGGTCAGCCCCGAGCGCGCCGGACAAATCATTGGTCTCGCCGAAGCGCGGCTCGGCATGGAAACCTCGCGCGACTGGAAATCGCTCGACCTTGGCGCCGGTAGCGTCACACGCTGGTTTTTCGAGGCCGCCAACGATCCCGAAAAGCGCAACCTCATTTTCGGGCAAGGGTCATTCGACAAGCTGGCGGAGCTTGGCCTGATCCGCGACTGGATGAACTGGCTGAAAGAGCAGTTCGACCAGTCCGAAGCCGCAGGCCGCGCCCATTTGCAGCGCGAACTCGCGCGCATCGCGCCCTCCGGCGAAGGTCTCGGCGAGCCGAAATACGAAGTTGTCATCCGGCTTTATTCGCCGGGCCAATCGGCGCGCAGCCGCATCATCAAATCGTGGAACGAGCGTCCCACCTGGATCAAGCTAGCCACCGTCAATAAGGACAAACAGGCGCTTGATATCGAATTCACCTACCGCGAAGCGATGCCTGCGCCGGAACTAGCGCCGTCAAGCTATCGCGCCGCGCGGATGTTCGTCGCCGCTATGAATATAGGCACGATGGGCTTCTGGTGGTGGCAGCGTCCCGACCAGAGCGGGAAGTTCTACCAGCGCCTCAAAGACCTTAAAGCGCCCAAAGGCATGATTATGGACTTCAGTCTCTATGCCGGCGCGAAAGTCGAATGGAGACGCGAAGCACTTACCGAGCAGCATATGAACCGCGTCGCGCTGTGTCTCGGGATGGCTTCCCGGCTGGAGACCGCCGCTTATCAGGCGATCATCGAACCCTACATGCAGGGTTTAGGACTTACCGCGAAAAACGACCTGCATCTCAACCTCGCGCCAACGGCCTGCGAACGGTTTGCTGCGTGCCTGCTTGCGGCCATGAGTTATTTTGCCGATTGGGGCGGGACGGACGAAGGACTGCCCGCGGCGATCGGCGAGTGCTTCAAGGGACTCTTCAAACAAGCCGATGACGAACAGGAATTGATTGCCCTGTTGCGTCAACTCCGCCGCAGGCCGCCGGACTCGACTGGTCTGACACTGGAGCGCGCCGCGATCCTCAAGGTCCTGTGCGACGGCTATCTCACGAAGCGTTTCGAGAAGATGGTGGAGCAGGGCCTAGCCGAACAATCTGCCGCCGATCCCGTTGGGGCGTAAACGCAAATGGAACAAGCGGCGGGGTTGCCCCCCAGATTGCCGATTGTCTTAAGCTGGTAGGCGAGAAGCTCGACGAGACCGTGGCCGATCCCAAGTCGCAGCGCGGTGCTATCGTCGAAGCTGCGGGGTGCTGTGCCCGCCATTCGCGGCTACATCAAAGACAACGAGGCGCGTGTCGCAATCGCGATGCTTGCGTGCGAGCAACTGATTTTTGATGACGCTTGGTGGGAAGCATTCGGGCAATCCGACTGGAAAAAGTTGAAATCCGATAGCGCCTTTTTTGGCGCGTCCGTCTTCGCAGGCCGCGCTGTCCTCAAGCCACGACGCGAAACGCCGTCAACTTCCCTTGGTGACTGCCGACAACTTCGCCGCGTCACGCTGGGTTTCCTGCTGCATATCGAGAAGAAGGAACACGACTTTTACCGGCCCATGCTCGGCTTCATATTCGGCTATGAATCCCGGCGGTTGTGAATCCTTCTTGTCGATATCATCGCGTCTTCGGTATTTGAACGCGCCAGGCGCTTCCTTTTGGGCCATCTCTTTCAGGTAATCGATGACGGCGGCTGTTTTCTCGACATAGGCGTAAGTCAGGTGGAAGAAGACCGTGCAATGGTCGTAGGCGAAAAGCTTCTGAAAGTGGCTGGCCAAATCCTTTCGCATCGTCTCCTGCGTGACCGGCTTGCCGCAGACCACAGCCTCGATGACCGATAGCGTCGCGCCATTCTTCTGCACAAGAAGATCGCGCTCCCCGGGATTGCCCTTGGCGGTCCATCCTCCCTTTGACTGGTCCGACACAACCCACCCGAGATGGGATATCTGGGCGGAGAGAATTTCGCGGAGGTGCGCGCTGAGATCGTCTTCGCAGGAATCGATTGTGACATCGGTCATCATTGGCGCCAGCGATGTCACGCGTCCCGCCGCGCTCCGAACCTGGTTGGTTAAGAGCTTTTCAAAGGTCTCAGGCGCATCGACGAAGATTGCCGCTTGCTCAACAGGGGGCAGCTGGAGCATCTGGAAGAGGGCGCGCTGGATGCGGGCCGTTACGCTGTCAGTGTCGTCTGACGGCACGTTCGCGCCGGCAGGGAAGGGCTTGCCGGTCGCAATATGGTCTTGCGCGCCTTGGAGAGCTGCTGTTTTGCCGGAGACTTTTTCGGCTTCATTCAAAACGCCGGACGACTCGGGCGTCCGGCCCATCCGCGCGAGGGCGACGGCGGTATAGGCGGCGACAACATCGCGCAACCGGATCGGGTTCGTCGCCGCAAGAACTCCGTTCGCTTCATCGGGCCGCCCCAGGGCGAGCAAAAGTAGCGCCTTGTTGCAGTCGAAGATTTCCTGATCCGCCGGGCTCAGATTCCGCACGCGAAGCATCGCACTTTCGGCTTCGCTAAGGGCCTTCCGGCCGCGAACGACGTCGTCTCCCCGGAGACGGGCAAACAGATCGCTGCCCAGCAGACGGGCGACACGCGCCGCCAAGAGATTGACTACATAACTGGCGACGTGGGGCTGCCGATGATGAAGCGCAGCGAAGAAATTCTCCGCGCCTTCGCGATTGCCGTCAGGATTGCGTAGTGCTGCGAGGCCTCTGAAGAAAGTAATCAAGTCCTGCGCCGTTTCGCGTATTTGTCCCAAAAACTCAGCGGGCGGTTCGGCTTGCGCGATGCCGGTCCAATCCTGGCGCAGCAATTTGAGATGCAGGTCGAGCCGAAACCGCTCAAGAGCCCGTCCGGGCACCATCCCAAAAGTTTTGAGCCCGCGCTCCGCCTGGATGAATTTCTCTGCAGCGTCAACCCGATCCGCCGTCAGCAACGCCTCAATACGGCGCATAGCTTCGGGAAGCGATCGAATGGCAGATGCGTCGGCTGGGGTAAGCGCATCGAGGCGAGCCGCAATACGCGGCCGAGCGTCCCGAGGGGCCAGTTCGATCAGCTGAGCCAAAACGAGCGGCTCGTCGATGTCCAAAACCGCCAGGAGGAGCTTTTCTCTTTGCTCCTCGGCGAGCGCCGTAAGCGCCGCGGACAGATCGGCGGCAATCGCCCGATCGCGCGGCCCGCGATACGGGTCGGCCTCGAAGCGCGCGGCGAAAGCTCCGACGCGGCTTTTTTCATCGTGCTTCACGGCGCCGACGCGCACCACCTCGATAAGCGCTGCCGTAAGCTCGGCAGGGCTGGACTCACGAAGCCCGGCGACGGCCCTGCACAGAATGCGAATATGCGCGCGCAGCGACCGAGCGGTCTCGTCCTCAATCGAGAGGGCATTGGCGTCCGGTGCACCCGCAGCCTCAATCCTCGACCTCACATCAACCGGAGCAAAGAAAGAACGCCGAACCGCGTCGGGGGTCTTCATTGCCAGTTTGACCAAAGACGCCGACGCGCTCTCGCTGATCCGATTTGCCGTTAAGGTATAAGCGCCTGACGCAATTGACTTTATGTAAGCCGCAACGAGCGGCATGGGATCGACGCGCTCCGTGAGATCGGTGGCATCGACAATGTCCAGCGCAGCAGCAAATTCTGCCGATTCGAGCCCGGACAGCCGGACGCTGGTGGCAAGAGCCATAAAGACAGCTTGCTGCTTTTCGATCGATTGCGCGGCGATCTCGTCGCGGAGAACCGCAGCCATCGATCGATCATCCGTCGCCGCCTCATCGCCAAACACGGGCTTCGTCCTCTTATAGACAACGCCCATCAGGATGCCGCTTCCGCGGAAGGAATCGAGCCCTCTTCAAGAAACGCGCCCAGTACCGAGACGGCGTCGCCGAAGGCCATTCCTTTGGTGACCCTGTCGTCTTTGGCCCTCAGCTCCTGGTCGAAGGCTCCCGACGGTCCCGGCCATTCGCAGATCAGCCAGCAAGCTAGGGCCGAGGTGGCGGGATGCAGCAACAGGTCGGCCAGCAACGCTGGGCTCCAGCGCACCCTGAAGAGGACGACCACGAGGATTTCGGGACGCGAGACGGCGGCGTTCATCAACCGTTTGAAGACTGGGTTCGGGGCCGGCGAAAATTCTTGTTCGTCGATATCGGCCAGGACAAGCCGAATAATGCCCGCCAGGTCTTCACTAGCGGCCATCATTCCAGCGATCGCGCCTTCCAGCCTCAGATTGTTAAGCCAGAGCGCGCGGTCGAGAAGCGTCTCGGGCAGTGCCGGAACGTATCGTTCCGAAGCGTCGGGCTGCTGGCCAGTCCGCAAGCTCATCTGCCGGAGGAAGCCAGTCCGCGTTTCTTCCCATGCGGTCAGGCCGGGTTCGGTTTCGAGGCGGACGAGGGCCGCCTCCCGAAACGCGTTGGCTGCCGCCTCGCTCCAAACCTTATGCGCCACAAGGGACGGCCAGTTTAGAAGACGCCACCGATCGACCCATTGGCGAAGTTCGGCGTCACGCGACGCGGTGGCCGAGAGCGCCCGATCCCAGAGACGCGCCGCAACCCAATCCGGGTTCTGGCTCTGCACGGAATTCGGCGCCTTATCGCCGCGCTCGATTTCGGCAACGAGGCTGGCCAGCGCAGCGTTGCCGCGCACGGCCTCGCGAAACGCAAATTTTTCCTTGAACCGCTCCTTAAGCAGTACATTGAGCGCGGTCAGGTTGTCGCCGAGCGCGGCCCGTGCCCGCTGATCGATCTCAAAGGGAGTCGCAAGCCGTCCCCAAACGACCCGTAGCCAGCCCGCCGCGATCACCGCGTCAAAAGATGGCTCTCCGCCTTGCGGCGGCAATGCGGCATCATACGTCGCACGCGCCGTGGCGATGTCGCTGCCGGATGCGATATCGACATTGAGGAGAAGATCGAGCAGCTGCTCGTCGGGTATGAGATTGGCGGTCCAGGGGGCTGCACCCTGGCGCATAACCGGGAGGTAGCGCACGAACCGGTCGCGCAGGATGCGCCGCGTGTTGGCTGGCGCAAGTTTGCTCGTAAAGCGTCGCATCGAATCCCGCCGGTCCATAAACCTCAGAAAAGCCTCATCATGCTCCCGGAGACCGGTTTCGCGTAGTATTTTATACGATCCCGCCTTTCAACCGGAAGGACGCATTTAGTCACACGAGCGAACCACTATGGCCGTCATCAAGCGCGGGATAGGCGTCAGCCCGACCGAGAAGTACTTGGCTGCTCTCGCGGACATGATTTTTCTCAATCTGTGGACTTACCCGAACCTGTTCACGAGCGCGGGCAAGGAGCTGTGCGACTTGCTGGTCGTGTGCGGCGACCACGTCCTTATCTTCAGCGATAAGGCCATCGCCTGGTCGTCGGGCGCGGACGTTAAGGTCGCGTGGCCCCGCTGGTATCGTAGGGCTATTAGCGAATCTACGGCGCAGATCAACGGCGCGGCCGGCACTTTACGCGACCATCCCGATCAGCTGTTTCTCGACGCGGCATGCAAGGAGCGATTCCCGCTCACGCTTCCTCCGGCTGACCGGCGGCGTGTGCATCTGATTGCCGTCGCGCTCGGCGCTTCCGAAGCCTGCGCGGAGTACCGTAAGGAGACGCCGGGTTATTTTGAAATTGATCCGTCGCTCAAGGGCGAGGACCACACCAATAGCGGCGCTTCGGGCTTCAGGCCGTTTGCGATCGGCGACGTGCAGCCCGAGGGCGGATTCATCCACGTTTTTAATGAGCCCGCGCTTGAGCTACTCGCGCGCGAACTCGACACCGTCACCGATTTCACCCGCTATCTGACTAGGCGCGAACGCATTATCCGCTCGGGACATCTCGGACCAGTCGCCGGAGAGCGTGACCTGCTCGCGCGCTATTTACTCTCCGGCGGGCCGGACGAGGAGCATGGCTTCAGGCGTCCGGGCGGCGGCGAATGGCAGGAAGGGGAAAAGCTCGATATTCCAGCCGGCACTTACGCGGCGCTGGCCGCACAGCCCGGATACAAAGCGCGACAGCAAGCCGACCAGGTCTCATACAAATGGGACACTCTTCTTGGCCTGTTTACGGACTCGATCCTGAAAGGCGAGGCTGAAGGGGCGAGAGGACAGGACCCAGATCCAGCCGAAGCAGAAAAAGGCTTGCGCAGCATGGCGCTTGAGCCGCGCCTTCGCCGGCGCCTGCTTGGAAGCTCATTCGTCGATGCGCTGAAAACGGCGGAAGACAAAAAGGCCGAGCGGTTCGCCCGAAATATTGTGCCCGGCGCCCACAGCGCCGATGAGACGGTGGGTTACGTCTTTCTCGTCCTCGCGCATCACGGCGAATCCCCAGGGCCCGCTTACGACGAATACCGCAAGCGCAGGCGTCTCATGCTGCACGCCTATTGCCTCAATATGCTTCAGACCAATCGCAATCTAAAGCGCGCCGTCGGCATTGGCCTCGACGCTTCGTCGAAAGTGACGGAGCGCACCGGCGGCTCCGAAGATTTCTACGCTCTCGAAGTCGATCAGTGGACGCCCGAACTCGACAAGCGGGCGGAGGAGCTGAAAAAAGAACTGGGCTTGTTGAAGCCCGAAAACGTTACCCACAGTACCGCCGGAGTCGATGAATTTCCGCGCGCGGGGGAGGGTGGGCGGCCTGCTTCTGAAAAAGGCGGCATCGCGTTGGTGCGCGATCGCGATTACCCGCACATGTGGCGCTTGCGCCTGCCGAATGGCCAATTGACCGATATGGTGAATTTGACGCGCGCCAAGGACGCTGCGAGATCGCTGTCGCGCCGGGAAAATGACGCGTGATTGTCAAGGAGCTTGTGCGGCCCCTCGCATCGCTCGGTCACGCTCTAGTCGCATGGCGACCGGAGCCGCCGAGTTGGCGTCTCCGCCCGTTCGGTAATGCGCTGTCTCTCGGGAGGGCTTCCCGGCTGGAGACCGCCGCTTCGAAAATATAAAGTTGCGTGACTATGGGCCGACCAAGAGACTCGGAAAGCCCCGCATGATTTCGCTTTAGAATGACCCGCGCGACGGGACACCTTCGCGTCTTTATTGGGCTTTTTGATGGTGTTTGGTGCTTCCGAAAGTGCCCCGCCCATTGATTTCGTTAGAGGTCCTCAGTCCCTCCACTCCTGCCACCGCCCAGAAAAAAATGCGCGCGTACAGTTACCCTGTGGCTCGCCGAGAAAGCGTAACCACTGGGGCGCCATCCTGCAGACGATCCAGCCGGTCGGCCCAATGCTGCATCAGCCGCTCGCGGTCGGGCCAGTATTGCGCCCGGTTGTAGATCGCCCGGGTATTATTCGCGTCAACGTGGGCAAGCTGTAATTCGATCGCATCCGGATGCCATACCGGCTTGCCGTCGGCGCCACGTTCCTCGTTCAAGAGAGTTGACGCTGTCGTGCGGAAGCCATGTGAGCAATGCTCGTTCTGAGTATCGTAACCCATGAGGCGCAATGCGGTGTTGAAAGTGTTTCCCGACAGCGGCTTGTCCTCATACGTTCCGAAGACATATCGCCTACCGCCGTTGATGTCTTTGACGGAAGCCAACACGTCCACCGCCTGCCGCGACAGCGGTACCTGATGGTCGCGCCGCATCTTCATTTTGGCTGCCGGAATGGTCCAGACCCGGGTATCGAAGTCGATCTCCGACCACTCGGCTTTCGCTACCTCGCCGGGACGCACCAAGGAGAGGGAGAGTAGACGCAGAGCCGACCTGACGAGAGGTCCCTTACCAACGTAACCGTCAATCGCGCGGCACAGCTTTCCGACGGAGGCAGGGTCCGTTAGACCCGGCCGCGGCTTGCTTCTTGGCGACGTGAGGGCGTCCTTGAGATCGGCTGCCATATCTCGCTGGCAATAGCCGCTCGCGATCCCGAAGCGGAACACTTGCGAGGCGAGGGTGCGCATCCGCGACCCCGTCTCAAAATGCTTGCGTGCTTCGACCTTTTTCAGGGCGCGCAGCAACTCCGGCGGTTCAATTTCGCCGATCGGCCGCTTCCCGATCTCGGATTTCCACTCGTCCTTCAGCCAGCGGTCGCGCTTGAGGGTCGCCTCTGATTTCCCCTCGGGCTCGCGCTTGGTCTCGAACCACTCGTCGGCGACCTCAGCGAACGTGCGCGCCGCGGCGGCGGCGCGTTTGTCGGCCTTGCGCTTTTCGGACGGATCGACGGCTTGGGCGAGCAGGCGCCTTGCCTCGGCCTTGGCCTCGCGGGCCATTGCCAGCGTAACATCCGGGTATGAGCCAAGCGAGATGGTCTTTTGCTTACCCGCGAAGCGGTAGGCCAGCCGCCAGAGTTTTGACGCTTCCGGCATGACGAGCAGGTAGAGGCCCTCGCCGTCGCTCTTCTTGTACGGCTTCTTGTCGGGTTTGAGGTTACGGATGGTCGTGTCGTTCAGTGCCATGGGTGGCTCCTTGGTTACGAGTTCATCAGGAGCCTCCCTTCATCGCTTGCCCGAGATACCAACAAATCTACCAACAGAATTTCTGGCTGCTCATGAACAGCCATGCACAGCCGCGGACGACCATCCAGCGAAAGGCTTGATCGTGCACTGGTTTTTTCGACGGCTGTGGACAGTGGAGAACAGAAGTGAACAGGCGTTGGCTCCCCGGGCCGGATTCGAACCAGCGACCAACCGGTTAACAGCCGGTTGCTCTACCACTGAGCTACCGGGGAACAGGCGCCGTCCGGCCGTGGCGGGCAGGGCGGGCGCGCGCAGGCGCATATAACAAAGCCGTTGCGGCTTTGAAAGCGGCGAAGGGGCGAAAATGCGGCCGCGGCCTCGGGGCAGCGACGGCATGGCAGATTCGGGCTTGTCGAGTGTGGAGGCCACGCCCGGAATTGAACCGGGGTACACGGTTTTGCAGACCGTTGCGTAACCACTCCGCCACGTGGCCGTTGCCGGTGGGTACCGGCAGCTTGGCTCTATAGAGGAACGCCCATCTTGCGGCAACGGCTGGGCCGAAAAGCCGCGTCGGACAGTTAAGCCCTGCGGGATCGCTGCCGTTGCGCGGCGTCGGCTTGCGTTTTGCCGGACCGTGCCGCACAAGGCGCTGCGCACGATACGGGATGCCGCGCATGTTCGATGCCGCCACGGCGCGCCTGAAGATGGTCGACGGCCAGGTACGGCCGGCCGACGTCACCAGTCCGGAACTGCTCGCGGCGCTCCTGGACCTGCCGCGCGAGCGCTTCATGCCGGCCGGCCTCGAGGCGCAGGCCTATCTGGACGGCGAGATCGACATTGCGCCCGGCCGGGCGCTGCCGCGGCCGTTGGTCCTGGCGCGCCTGCTTCAGCTGGCGCGGGTGACGCGCCGCGATCACGTGCTCGATGTCGGCTGCGGGCTCGGCTATTCATCGGCGGTGCTGGCCCGGCTCGCGGGCTCGGTGGTGGCGCTCGAGGAAGACGCCGCGCTGGCGCGGCAGGCGCAGGTGACGCTTGCGGCCAACGGCGCCGGTCATGTCGAGGTGGCTTGCGGTCCGCTCACCAAAGGCTGGCCGGCCGCCGCTCCTTACGATCTCATTCTGCTCAATGGCGCGACCGAGATCGCGCCCGAGACGCTTGGCCGGCAGCTCAATCCGGAGGGCCGCCTCGTCTGCATGTTCGGCCGCGGCCCCGTGACGAAGGGCACGATCTTCCGCCTCGCCGAAGGTCGCTTGGTCGGGCGCAGCACATTTGACGCCGGAGCACCGCTCTTGCCCGGTTTTATTGCGCCCCCGGCTTTCGTGTTCTAACGCGGCTCTCGGACTTCCGAACCGCGTCTTCGGCCAAAGCCGGCGCGCGCCACTGTGGCGCATATGCGCCAATGCCCGGAATTCTGTGGCGAACGCCGCCGCCAGGGGTTCCGCCGTGCTCTGCCGCCGCATAATGTCGATCGTGGGGCTCCGCAGCCGCTGGGCGGCGGTGACGGCTGCACGCATCGGCGTGCAATCTTCCGAATGTATGGGCGGGGAGTGGCGGCAAGTCATGCGTTCGAGCCGGGTGCGCGCGTTGATCCGGACGAGTGCCAGCCTGGCTCTGACCGGCGCCGCTCTGGCTTTCACGTTGACGGCCGCAGCCGCCGATACGCTCGAATGGGCGCTGGTGCAGGCCTATCAGAACAATCCATCGCTCAATGCCCAGCGCGCGGCGTTGCGCGCCATGGACGAGAACGTGCCGCAGGCATTGTCCGGCTACAAACCGAAGCTCAGCATCACCGCCAATGCCGGCGAGAACTTCACCAGCCAGCAAACCCAGAGCTTCGGTTCGTCAGGCACCGTCAGCAGCGTATCCAACGTCAACGGCGCGTTCACGTCGCGCGGCGTCGGCGCCACGGCGACACAGACCCTGTACAACGGGTTGCAGACCGGCAACCGCGTGCGCCAGGCCGAAAGTCAGGTCATGGGCGCGCGCGAGACATTGCGCGTCACCGAGCAGCAGGTGCTGCTCGACTCTGCGACCGCCTACATGAACCTGTTGCGCGACGAAGCGATTCTCGAGCTCAACCGCCGCAACGTCGAGGTGCTCACCCAGCAGCTCAAGCAGACGCGCGACCGCGCCAGTGTCGGCGAGGTGACGCGCACCGACGTGGCCCAGGCGGAATCGCGGCTTGCCGCCGGGCGCTCGTCGCTCCTTGGCGCGCGATCGAATTACGTGACGTCGGAGGCCAATTACCGCCGCGTCATCGGCGTGGCGGCAGGACGGCTGACGCGCGGAACGCCGGTCGATCATTTCTCGCCGCGCACGCTGCCTGCCGCTATTGCCGCGGGCGAGCATCAGAGCCCTTCGGTGGGAGCGGCGATGTACGGCGTCGATATCGCCGAGCTCGCGGTCAAGATCAACGAAGGCTCGCTCTATCCGAACCTGGGGGTCACCGCGAGTGCGTCGCAGAATTGGAATCCGAGCATCACCACCACGCGCCAGTTCCTGGCTTCCGTGGTCGGCACGCTGACCATTCCGATCTATCAGGGCGGCGGCGAGTATTCGGCGATCCGGCAATCCAAGGAAACGCTGGGCCAGCAGCGGCTCAATCTCGACGTCACCCGCGATCAGGCCCGCGCCACGGTGGTGCAAAGCTGGGGCCAGCTCGAAGCGGCGCGGGCGCAGATCGAGGCGACCACGGCCCAGGTCAATGCCGCGGCGATTGCGCTCAACGGCGTGCGCGAGCAGGCCCGCGCCGGCGAGCGCACCACGCTCGACGTGCTCAACGCGCAACAGGAACTGGTCAACGCGCGTGTGGCGCTGGTCACCGCCGAGCACGATCGCGTGGTGGCTTCCTACACGCTGCTGGCGGCGGTCGGCGGGCTGTCGCTGCAGCACCTCGGGCTGAACGTCTCGATCTACGATCCGCAGGTGCATTATCAGCAAGTGCGCGATGCCTGGATCGGCGTGCGCACGCCTGATGGCCGCTAGCCGGGGCAGTGCGGTTTCTTGCTTTGGCGCCAGGCCGTGTCATAGTTAAGGACAACTTAACAACAAGGTTGCATAGTGAGAGCTTCATGATTCGCGGGCGTTCCGCGGTGCAGCGGGGTGGCCGCGGGACGTAAGGGGGAACCGGGCAGCGGGGATGCGGGCATGACGCAGCCGGCCAGAGCGCAAGAGCCGTCGATGGAGGAAATCCTTGCCTCCATTCGCCGTATCATTGCCGACGACGACGCCACTAAATCGCCGCCAGCGACGGTGGAAGCGGAGAAACCGGCGCCGCTCGCGGCAAAGGCGGTCGCACCGCCACCGCGCATGGCGCCGCCGCTGCCTCGCGCGGCCGAGCCCGAGGCGAATGCCGCGGGACTTGGCGAGACCGGTCCGGAGCCGGAAAGCGCCATCGACGAGCAAGCCGCCGACATTCTCGAATTGACCGAATCGATGGCCGCGCCGCCGTCTGCAGCGCCTGCACCGCAATTCCGCACCATCGACGGTGCGTCCGACGTGAGCTTCGACGACGCCGAGCGGCCGGCGCCGCCGCCTCCTGCCGAGCCGCAATCGCAGCTGATCTCGCACTCGACCCGGTCGGCGGTCGATTCCGCCTTCAACTCGCTGGCGCAGACCGTCCTGGTGCAGAATGCGCGCACCCTGGAAGACCTGGTGCGCGAAATGCTCCGCCCGATGCTGAAATCCTGGCTCGACGAGAATCTGCCGGGCCTGGTCGAGCGCCTCGTGCGCGCCGAAATCGAGCGCGTGTCGCGCGGCCATTAGCGGGATAACATTCAGCCTCTCAGCGCAGACGATAGCCGCAGCGCCTGATCCGACAGCACGGCCGGATCCTCCTTGAAGGTTGCCGGTGGTTTCAGCGGCACGCCAGCCTTCCGCGGAATGATGTGGACGTGCAGGTGAAACACCACCTGGCCGCCGGCCGGCTCGTTGAATTGCTGGATGGTGAGGCCGTCGGCGGCAAACACTTTCACGGCAACGCGCGCGATCCGCTGCGTCACCTTGATGAGATGAGCGAGGTCGTCCGGCTCGATATCGAGAAAAGTGCGCGCCGGCGCCTTCGGAATGACCAGCGTGTGCCCGGGCGCCCGCGGCATGATGTCGAGAAATGAAAAGGCTTTGTCGTCCTCGTACACTTTGTGCGCCGGCAACTCACCGCGCAGGATTTTGGCAAAGATATTGTTTGCATCGTAGCCTGGCATCGCACGCTCCGTCCGTCTCGATCGCCGTTGTCCGCCGCTATGACGGACTGATCACCAAATCCTTGCGAAACGGTGCCGTCGCCGCAAGCTCGGCGCCGACCGCCGCCATATAGGCGCGTTCCCGCAGCAGATAATCGGCGATCGCCCGGCGCAGCGCCGGATCGGCGATGTAATGGGCCGAATGGGTCGTGGCCGGCATATAGCCGCGCGCGATCTTGTGCTCGCCCTGGGCGCCGGCCTCGACGCGCGACAGCTTATGAGCGATGGCATAATCGATCGCCTGATAATAGCACAGCTCGAAATGCAGAAACGGATGGTGCTCGATAGCGCCCCAGTGGCGGCCGAACAGCGTGTGCGAGCCGATGAAGTTGATGGCGCCGGCAATCCAGCGCCCGGCGCGCTTGGCCATGACCAAAAGGATGCGGTCGGCCATGCGTTCGCCGACCAGCGAATAGAACTCGCGCGTCAGATACGGCCGGCCCCATTTGCGCGAGCCGGTCTCCATGTAGAACGCGAAGAAGGCGTCCCACACCGCTTCGGTGAGATCGCTGCCGGTGAGCCAGTGGACGGTGACGCCGTGGGCCAAGGCGTCCTGCCGCTCGCGCCGTATGGTTTTCCGTTTACGCGACGCGAGTGCGGCGAGAAAGTCGTCGAACGCGGCGTAGCCGGCGTTTTGCCAATGAAATTGCTGATCGGTCCGTCGCAGGAAGCCAAGTTCGCCGAGGCAATCGCACTCAGCCTCGGTGGCGAACGTCACATGCACCCCGGAGACATCGTCGTGCCGACACAGTTGGATCAGGCCACGGCCGAGCGCCTGACGGATCGCCGCTGCGTGTGGGGAGGGCGCGACCAGGAGCCGCCGCCCGGTCGCCGGCGTGAACGGCACCGCGACCTGAAGCTTCGGGTAATAGGCGCCGCCGGCGCGCTCGTAAGCTTCGGCCCAACCGCGGTCGAACACGTATTCGCCGCGCGAGTGGCTCTTGGCATAGCACGGCGCGACCGCGAGCAGCGCGCCTGCCGGCGTTTCGGCCAGCACGTGGCGCGGCTGCCAGCCGGTACGTCCGCCGACCGATTTCGAATCCTCCAAGGCCGACAGAAAAGCGTGCGAAATGAAAGGATTAAAGGTCAGATCATCAACCAGATCGTCAAGTGCCGACGCCGGTCTTTCGCCCGCATGAGCATGCGGATTGGCGCACGCATCCCAGGCCGCGGCGCTGACTGCGCCGAGGCCGTCGACCACGCGGATGCGCAACTCGCCGGGCGCCGGCTCGCACGCCGTGCTGTCGGTATCCGGGGCGGACATGTTCTGCGCTTCGGTCATGGCCGAAAGCCTTCGAAAATCATCTGGTCGGCCCAGCGCAACGCCGTATTGCGCTCGGTCGCGGTCCGCACCGCCCAGGTCAAGAGCGGCAGGCCGAAGACGCGGCGCGCGACGAGCGGGGCCACCGCCGGCAGGTCGTTCACCGCATAGGCGACGAATTGCGGGCGCGACGTCAAGGCAGTCAATAAATATCCCATCCCGTAGCGCATCCACGCCGGCATCAGATCCCAATAGGGGTGCGACCGGTATTTGGCGGCAACGATGCCGAACACAAGGTTTTGGGATTTTTGCCGCAGCAGCGAGAGCTGGTGCGGATCGAACGACATCGGTGCCGCCGGACCGCGATACCCGGCCAAGACGGCGGCGACGCGGAGCGGCAGCCGTGGGTCGCCGTCAAACCGGCTCTTCATCTCGATCAACAGCGTAACGCGGCCGCCGATCAGGTCGCAGAGGTCGCCAAGCGTCATCATGTGCTGATCGCTGCCGCGAAACGGCACGCGCTTGAGCTCCGCCGCGGTCAGCGTGTCGAGGCGGCCGGAGCCGTCGGTCAGCCGGCCGAGTATGTCGTCGTGGTGGACCATGGCCTCGCCGTCTCGGCTTGTTTGCACGTCGACCTCGAGGCCGTAATTGCCGTCGATCGCCGCTGTGACGGCCGCCGCAGTGTTCTCGATCACCCCGTGCGCAGCGTCGTGCAGGCCGCGATGGGCGATCGGCCGGGCGGTGAGCCAGTCGAGCGAATTGGGCGCCGTCACGTTACCTCGAACAAGCCCTCGACTTCGACGGCGGCGTCGGCCGGCAGCGCGGCGACGCCGACCGTGGTGCGGGCATGCTTGCCCTTGTCGCCGAACACCGCGACCATGAGATCGGAGGCCCCGTTCATCACTTTCGGGCCCTCGGTAAATCCCGGCACCGAATTGATAAAGCCGCCGAGCCGCACCACGCGCGAGACCCGGTCGAGATCGCCGAGCGCGGCTTTGATTTGCGCCAGCAGATTCACCGCGCAAGCCCGCGCCGCCTTTTGTCCGTCCTCAATCGAAACGCCGCCGCCGAGCTGGCCTTTGGCGACGATCTTGCCGTCGCCGTCGAAGCAGAGCTGGCCGGAGACCATGAGCAGATTGCCGGTGCGCACGCAGGGCACGTAATTGGCCACTGGTGCTGGCGCCTCCTTGAGCAGGATGCCGAGATCCTTGAGTTTGTTATCCACCGTTCCGGCCATGGCTGCCTCAGAAGCTGTCAAACGTGCACGAAATCGGCGGAGTCTTGACCGATAGCGGGAAGGCGCGCAAGCGAGCGCAGGTGCGGCGCGGTTGCGGCCTTGCGCCCCGATCCCTATCTTCGCCGCAATTCGGGCGATGAAAGCGTGGCGCGCCGCGGATGCCGGCCGAGGGCGCAAGGCTATTTCGCCATTTTGGCACGAGGCGGTTTCTTGCCGACTGATCGGGTCATCGCCGTTTTGGGCGGCGTTGTCGCCTGCGCTCTGGCACTTGGCGCTCCGCCTTTTGCCGCGCCGGCGCAAGACGTATCCATCGTGCTCGCGCCGCACCGGGCGATCTACGATCTGTCGCTTGCCTATACGCGCGGCAATTCCCAGGTCGAAGCCGTGCGCGGCCGCATTCTTTACGATTTCGATGGCAACGCCTGTAGCGGCTATTCGCTGGACTTTCGCCAAGTGTCCGTCGTCAACAGCGGGGAAGGCAAGGTGTCGACCAGCGATCTGCGCGCGACCACGTGGGAGGGTGCCGACGCCAAGAGCTTTACCTTCAAGTCGCAGAATTTCTTGAACGACGATCTGGTCGATGCCGTCGACGGCCGCGCCGACCGCCGCGCCAAAATCACCGCCATCGACCTGCAAAAGCCGCAACGCCGAAAACTTCGCGTCGAGCCCGGGGTCGTGTTTCCGACCGAGCACATGGTGCGGGCGATTGAAGCTGGCCGCGCCGGCACCACCATCCTCAGTTTCCCGGTCTATGACGGCTCGGAAACCGGCGACAAGGTTTTCAACACGCTGACCGTCGTCGGCAAAAAGATCGGCTCGGGCGAGCGTGCTGCCGACGACGCGGGCGGCAAGCAACAAAAACTTGCTGCCATGCCGCGCTGGCCGGTGACGATCAGCTATTTCGGCAAGAACAAGGCGCCGCAAAGCGGTGAGCAAACACCGGATTACGCAATCGGCTTCGAGCTTTACGAGAACGGAATCTCCCGGGCCTTGATGCTCGACTACAACGACTTTGTCGTGCGCGGGACGCTGACGTCGTTGGAGCTGAAACAGCCGAAGCCTTGTCCGTAAACCCCAATACCGGCCGACAATCAAACGTCCTCCTCCCGCTCGAACGCCAAGCCTCTGATGACCGCGTCATCGCCGAAGCGGGCGCGGACGCGGTCGACGGCGTGTTCGGCCTCGGCGGCGCGGCCGTCGACGAGGTCGCCCGGATCGGCCTGTTCGGCGGCGACCAGCGCACTTAAACCCACCCCGAGCAGGCGGTAGCGGGTGCCGTCGACCTCGCGGCGCAACAGGTCGCGCGCGGCGGCAAAGATGCGGCCGGCAAGCTGGGTCGGCGTCGCGAACGACCGCGCCCGGGTGCGGATGGCAAAATCCGCGGTCTTCAGTTTCAAGGTAACCGTTGCGCCGGCGAGCGCCTTGGCCTTCAGCCGCGTCGATACCTCTTCGGCCTGTGCCCAAAGAATCCGCTCCAGCGCGCGATAATCGGCAATGTCGTGCTCGAAGGTGGTCTCGGACGACACGCTTTTGGTTTCGCGATCGGCGCTGACGTCGCGGTGGTCGATGCCACGCGCAAGTCGCGCCAGGCGGCGGCCTTCCTCGCCGTAGCGGCGTGCCAATTCGGCCTCGCTGGCGCGCTGCAAATCGGCGATATGATGAAAGCCGTCGCGGGCGTAGCGCGTCGCGCTCGCTTTGCCGACGCCGAAGATGAAGCTGACCGGCTTCGGCGCTAGGAATGCCGGCGCCTCGGCTGGTCCGAGCACGGCAAAGCCGCGCGGCTTGTCCAGATCGGACGCGATTTTTGCCAGGAATTTATTGGCCGAAAGCCCGATCGACACCGTGATGCCGAGCGTCTTTTCGACCTCGCGGGCAAACCGCGCCAGCGCCTTGGCGGGCGTCATGCGATGCAGCCGTTCGGTGCCCGACAGATCGAGGAACGCCTCGTCAATCGACAGCGGCTCGACCAGCGGCGTCAGCTTAAGCATCATGCGGCGCACCTCGCGGCCGACGCCGGCGTACTTTTCCATGTTAGGCCGGATCACCTTGGCGTGCGGGCACAGCCGCAGCGCTTCGAACATCGGCATCGCCGATCGGATCCCGTAGGTGCGCGCCACGTAGCAGGCCGCCGCCACGACGCCGCGCCGGCCGCCGCCGACGATCACCGGCTCGGCGGCAAGGCTCGGATCGTCGCGTTTTTCGATCGTGGCATAGAACGCGTCGCAATCGACGTGCGCGATCGAAAGCGTGTCGAGCGCGTCGTGGCGCACAAGGCGGGGCGAGCCGCAGACGGTGCAGCGCAGCGCGCCGGGCACGGCATCGACGAGGCAATCGCGGCAGAAGCTCACGGCGCCAAAATCCCACGGCAGAACGTCAGCCAACGAGGCTACGGCACATCGCGCTCCCACAGCCCGTCGAGCGCAGTCGAGGCGCGCGCCACCTCGGCCGGGTCGATGCCGGCGCGGTCGGCGAAGGCACGCAGGAGATTCTCGTCGGCAAGCATATACGCCAGCACGCCGGCGAGGAATCCGGGCTCGGCGGCCGCCGCCCGGACGCGGTCCGCCGCAATGCCGCTTGTGTCCAGGAAGCGACTCAGCGATTGCGGTTCTTCGGCGATGAAGCCAAGCGCTTGAACGGCCAGCGTTTCGGCCGTCTCGCGCAATGCTCGTGACGGCCGTTTCATCGGTTGTATTTGCCTTTCCGTAACATATCCACGTTAGCGTGGCGCGGCTGGGCGGATGCGTCGATGGGACCGGTCCCTCACCGTCGCGGGGCGTCGATCGGGCAGGGGCGAAGGATCGGGGATGGCCAAGACTGTCCTGATTGTGGAGGACAACGAGCTCAATATGAAGCTCTTCCACGACCTGCTGGAGGCCCACGGCTACCAGACGGTTGGCACGCGCAACGGCATCGAGGCGCTCGACCTCGCCCGCAAGCACCGGCCGGACCTCATTCTGATGGACATTCAGCTGCCCGAAGTCTCCGGCCTCGAAGTAACCAAGTGGATCAAGGACGATTCCGAGCTCAAGCGTATTCCGGTGGTGGCAGTGACTGCATTCGCGATGAAGGGCGACGAGGAGCGTATCCGCGAGGGCGGTTGCGAGGCCTATCTGTCGAAGCCGATCTCGGTCGGCAAGTTCATCGAGACCGTCCGGCACTTTCTGGGCAATCCGTAAGGCATCCGCGATGACCGCCCGCGTCCTTGTCGTCGACGATATCCCCGCCAACGTGAAGCTGCTCGAAGCGCGGCTCTCGGCGGAATATTTCGACGTGATTACGGCGATGAACGGCGCGGAAGCGCTGGCGATCTGCGAGCGCGGCGAATGCGACCTCGTCCTGCTCGACGCCATGATGCCGGGCATGAACGGCTTTGAAGCGTGCCGGCGGCTGAAAACCAATCCGGCGACCCACCACATTCCCGTCGTCATGGTCACCGCGCTCGATCAGCCGGCCGACCGCGTGCGCGGCCTCGAAGCCGGCGCCGACGATTTTTTGACGAAGCCGACGCCGGATTTTGCCCTGACCGCCCGGGTGCGCTCGCTGGCGCGGCTCAAGATGGTGACCGACGAGTTGCGCATGCGGGCGGTGACGTCGCGCGACATCGGTATCGAATCGCCGGAACGCGAAGCCGTTGCCGATGCCGGCTGCGGCGGCCGCGTGCTTATCGTCGACGACCGCGCCGGTTCGCAAGAGCGCATCGCCGCGGTGCTCGGCGCCGAACACGAGGTCGACGTCGAGGCCAATCCAAACGAGGCTTTGTTCCGCGTCGCCGAGGGCAATTACGACTTGGTGATCGCGTCGCTCGGCTTGGAAAACTTCGACGCGCTCCGGCTGTGCAGCCAAGTCCGCTCGCTCGAGCGGACCCGCAATACGCCGATCCTCGCCGTCGCCGAGCCGGACGACACCGCCCGCATGGTGCGCGGACTGGAGATCGGCGTGAACGATTACCTGATGCGTCCGATCGACAAGAACGAGCTGCTGGCGCGCGCCCGCACCCAGGTGCGCAAGCGCCGCTACACCGAGCGGCTGCGCGACAACGTGCAAATGTCGATCGAGATGGCGATCACCGACGCGCTTACCGGCTTGTTCAATCGCCGCTACATGGAAAGCCACCTGGCGACGCTGATCGAGCAGGCCAAATCGCGCACCAAGCCATTGACCGCGCTCATCCTCGACATCGACTATTTCAAGTCGATCAACGACACCCACGGCCACGACGCCGGTGACGACGTGCTGCGCGAGTTCGCGCTGCGCATCCGCCGCTCGATCCGCGGCATCGATCTGGCATGCCGTTACGGCGGCGAGGAATTCGTGGTGGTGATGCCGGAAACCGACATGGCAGTGGCCGCCATGGTGGCCGAGCGCCTGCGCCGGCGCATCGCCGCCGACCCGTTCGCCATCCAGGGCGGCGCGCGCAGCATTCCGGTCACCATTTCGATCGGCATCGCCGGTTTACGGGGGCGCGACGATGCCGCAGCGGCCCTGCTCAAGCGCGCCGATCAGGCGCTCTATCGCGCCAAACGCGACGGCCGCAATCGCGTCGTCCCGGACGCGGCCTGACTGGCTAGGCCGGCGGCCCGATCCACAATTGTGGTGCAGCTTAAAATTGTGGCTCGCGCCCGCCATTAAGCACAATTGTTTTGGTTATCCGCCGAACTACATTGAGGCGAAATCTTGGCGGTTGATTTCTGCACAGGTTCGGCTAGCTTCGTCGGCAAGCAAACATAAGCCGAACAAAGCACCTGCCGCGCCTTCGGGACGGCCGGAAATAGACGGCTTCTCAATACCCTACGGAGTGCTCAGGTCCGCCGCATCTCCTGGGTCCGTGGGGTTCGGCCGGCGCGGGGGCGGTGCGAGTGGCCTCCTCATGACACCGTTCCCGCCCGGCCACCTTCCGCCGCGCAATGCTTGAACTCCTGAGCCTGAAAACACCATGCCCGGCACGATGGCCGGGCAGGGGACGACGAGCTCGCGCCCCGGGTCCTTACTTGATCTTGGATTCGCGAAACTCGACGTGCTTCTTGGCAACGGGATCGTATTTCTTCTTGGTCAGCTTGTCGGTCATGGTCCGCGAGTTCTTGCGCGTGACGTAATAGAAGCCGGTGTCGGCGCTCGACACGAGCTTGACCTTGATGGTGGTGGCTTTGGCCATGACGGAACCTCAAAAGCGATTGCTCGCCGCCAACCTAGTGTCCGATCGCGCAAAGTCAAGAAATGCCGCATCTTTGATGCGGCGGCAGGCTCACAGCACTTCGCGCACGAAGCGTTTACGCAGCATGCGGTAGAGCGGCACCGGGTGATCCGGGTTCATGCCGGTGGCGATGCGGTCCTGCAATTCTTCGAGCACGATGGCGGTGATGCCCGGCATGTCGAGGGTGCGAGCCTGCGTGATCGGCAACCACACCAGCTCGACCAATTCGGCCTCCGGCCCGACCATGCCATCGACCCGCTGCGCTATCGCCGACACATCGGCGGCAAAGAAGCGGCTGTCGAAGCGCCGGGGCCGCTTCGGCGGCGTGATGGCGCGGGCGACGAAATGGACGCTGCTGAGGTCCGGGAGGACGCCCGCTTTGGCGAAAGCCTCCCAGACGCCGGCCGGCGTCTTGAACACACGTTCGGTGCGCACACCGACCATCAGACCGGTTTCCTCGTAGGTCTCGCGCAAGGCAGCGAGCGCGAAGGCTGCCGCCTTGACGGCGCTGGCGTGGCGCACGCGCTGCATCAGGCGCGCGACGTGGCGCTCGTGCAGCGGCGCCATCGCCGCCATCAACCGGTCGGACGGCTCGATGCGGCCGCCCGGAAACACGAATTTGCCGGGCATGAAGCGATGCCGCAGATGCCGGCGGCCGAGCAGCACCTTTGGCACCGCCTCGGCACGATCGATCAGGATGAGCGTCGCTGAATCGCGGGGCCGCAGATTGGGAAAAGTCTGGTCACGCATGGTGCGCGTCAAACGTTCGGCACGGTCGGCCGCAATGCCGGCTTCGACCATCGATTCTCCGATATCGGCACTCATCGCGACGAACTGATCCGGTTTGCTCAGCGGCGGCGGCGCGATTGCCGGTCGCGGCCGTATTTCCGCTGTGCTTGCGGCTGCTGTCCAGTGCGCTGCGGCCGTGCCTCGGCATGACGCACCAGCCGAAAACGCAAGGCACCCGCGACCGGCGCCGCCTCGACCAGTTCGACCGTCACCGGATCGCCGAGCCGGTGCGTTTGCGAGCGCCCGACGAACGCCCGGCCGGCTTCGTTGAAGCGGAAATATTCGTCGCCGATGGTGCGTGCCGGAATAAAACCGTCGGCGCCGGTCTCGTCCAATTCGACAAACAGACCGGCGCGGGTGACGCCGGAAATATGGCCGTCGAACACCGCACCGACCCGATCGGCCAAAAAGTGCGCGATCAGCCGGTCGGCGGTCTCGCGTTCCGCCTTCATGGCGCGGCGCTCGGTGGCGGAGATGTTGGCGGCGGTTTCGGCGAGCTCCGCGGCGGTCACGTTGTCGGACAGGCCGTCGTCGCCGAGCTTGAATGCGCGGATCAACGCCCGATGCACGACCAGATCGGCGTAGCGTCGGATCGGCGAGGTGAAATGCGCGTAGCGGCGCAGATTGAGACCGAAATGGCCGAAATTGTCCGATGAATATTCCGCCTGCGCCTGGCTGCGCAACACGACTTCGTTGACCAGCCGTTCGACGTCGCGGCCCTTGACGCGGGCCAGGATGCGGTTGAAGGCATCGGGCCGCAGTGCGCCGCCCTTCGGCAACGCGATGTCGAGAGTGGCCAAAAATTCGCGCAACGCGTTGAGCTTTTCCGGTGACGGCTCATCGTGCACGCGATAGATCAGCGGCACCCGGGCGCGCTCGCAGCTTTCCGCCGCCGCCACGTTGGCGAGGATCATGAATTCTTCGATCAGGCGATGCGATTCCAGCCGCTGCGGAATGATGACGCGATCCACCGTGCCGTCGGATTTGAGCACGATCTTGCGCTCGGGAATTTCCAGATCGAGCGGCTCGCGCTGGTCGCGGGCGCGACGCACCGCGCGGTAGGCGGCATAGAGCGGCTCGAGCACGGTTTGCGTAATCGACTCGGTGGTCTCATCGGTCCGGCCGGACACCGCCAGCTGCGCCTGCTCGTAACGCAGCCGCGCCGCCGACCGCATTAGCACGCGATGGAACGTATGCGAGCGCTTGCGGCCGTCGGCGCCGACGATCATGCGCACCGCAAGTGCAGGGCGGTCCTCGTTCGGCCTCAGCGAGCACAGATCGTTGGAGATGCGCTCGGGCAGCATCGGCACGACGCGATCGGGAAAATAGACCGAGTTGCCGCGTTCGGCCCCGGCGCGATCGAGCGCCGAGCCCGTCGGCACGTAATGCGCCACGTCGGCAATCGCCACGGTGATAATGTGACCGCCGGAATTGCGCGGATCGGTGTCCGGCACGGCATGGACGGCGTCGTCGTGGTCCTTGGCGTCGGGCGGATCGATGGTGACGAACGACACGTCGCGCCAATCTTCGCGCCCGGCGGTGGTCGCCGGCCGCGCTGCCGCCGCTTCGGCGAGCGCAGCGCGCGAAAACTCTTGCGGAATGCCGTGAGCGTGAATGGCGATCAGGCTGACCGCGCGCTCGCTCTTGATCGAACCGAGCCGCTCGACCACCGAGCCGGACGGCAGACCGAGCCGGCCGTGGCGGGCGACGTCGACCGAGACGAGGTCGCCGTCCACGGCCGAGGCCGTCGCGTCAGCAGGAATCGCCAGTTCGCGGCCGAGCTGTTTTTTGTCGATCGGTACAAGGCGCCCGCCGCCGCCCGGCAGGCCGCGGAAGATGCCGAGCACCCGATGCTTGGCGCGGTCGATCAGCTTGATGACGCGGCCGGTGGTTTCTTCGCCTGTGCGCTCGATGCGAACGAGCGCGCGGTCCCCGACGCCGGCGGCTTCGCCGGGCCGGGCGCGGCGTGACCGCACGATATGGATGACCGGCGGCTCGCCGTGGGCCTGTTCGTCCCATTCGGTCGGACGCGCCAGAAATTCGCCGTCACTGTCGCGGCCAGTGATGTCGGCGAGCACGACCGGCGGCAGCGTACCGGCGCGGTGCAGCCGCTTGCGCCGCTGCTCGATCTCTCCGGCGTCGGCGAGTTCGCGCAGCATGCGCTTGAGCGCGGCGCGATCGGCGTTTTTGGCGCCAAACGCGCGGGCGATCTCCCGGGTACCGACATTGCCGCTCTTCTCGCGCACAAAGGCGAGCAGCTCGTCGCGCGAGGGCAGGGCGCGGCTTTTTCCGCTCACCGGCCGGCTCCTGCGCGTCGTGCCCATGAAAAATAATATGGACGCGGAAAATTATTCGGCAGCTTGCGTCGTCCCGCGCGCCGACTTCTTGCCGGCTGATGCCGCCGATTTCTTCGGTGCATTGGTGGGTGCCTTGGGGGCGGGGCGTGTAGGCGGCCGCGACGCTCCTGCCGCCGGCCGCGCTGCTTTGCGCCGCCGTGCATTCGGCGCCGCGCCCCCGCGCTCGGCGCGCGCATCGAGAAGCGCAACCGCTTCGTCCAGCGTGACTGTCTCGGGAGTCTTGTCGCGCGGCAGGGTGGCGTTGACGCCGCCGTGGCTGACATAGGGACCGTAGCGGCCGTTCTTGGCAACGATCGGCCCGCTCTTGACCGGATGATCGCCGAGCGGCCGGCCCGGATCGGCGCCGAAGCGGCGCCGCGGTCCGCGCGCCACTTTTTCGGCGATCAACGTCACCGCGCGGTTGAGCCCGATGGTGAACACGTCGCCGGGCGATTCCAGATTGGCGTAGGTCTTGCCGTGCTGCACGTAAGGTCCGAAGCGGCCGATGCCGGCGCGGATCGGCTCGCCGTCCTCGGGATGCCGCCCGACTTCGCGCGGCAGCGACAACAACTGAAGCGCCTTCTGCAGATCGACGTCTTCGGGCGAGGTCCCCTTGGGCAGGCCGGCGCGCTTCGGCTTCTCGCCGTCGACGCCTTCACCGAGCTGGACATAAGGCCCGAACCGGCCGCTGCGCAGCGTTACTTCAAGCCCGCTTTCAGGATCGGTGCCGAGCACCTTGGTGCCGATCTCGGCGCCGCCCTCGCCCGGCGCCGACAAGGGCCGCGTGTAGCGGCATTCCGGATAATTCGAGCAGCCGATGAAGGCGCCGAATTTTGAGAGCTTCAGTGTCAGCCGGCCGCCGCTGCAATTCGGGCATTGCCGCGGATCGGCGCCGTCGGCTCGCGGCGGGAACAGGTGCGGTGCCAAGAGCGCATCCAGCGCGTCGATGACTTGGGAGATTTTCAAATCCTTGATGTCGTCGACCGAGCCGATGAAGTCGCGCCAGAAATCGCGCAGCACGTCGCGCCACGCGATCTCGTTGTTGGAGATGAGATCGAGCTGCTCCTCGAGGCCGGCGGTAAAGTCGTACTCGACGTATTTGGCGAAAAAGCTTTCCAGAAACGCAACGACGATGCGGCCGCGGTCCTCGGGATAAAGCCGGCGCTTGTCGAGCCGGACGTATTTGCGGTCCTTGAGCACTTGCAGGATCGACGCATAGGTCGACGGCCGGCCGATGCCGAGCTCTTCCAAACGCTTGACCAGCGAGGCCTCGGAATAGCGCGGCGGCGGCTCGGTGAAATGCTGCTCGGCGGCGATCGCGCGCTTGGTCAGGCGCTCGCCGGCGCTCATTTCCGGCAGCCGGCGCGATTCCTCGTCGTCGGGATCTTCGTCGCGGCCTTCCTGATAGAGCGTGAGGAAGCCGTCGAATTTGATCACCGTTCCGGTCGCGCGCAGATCGAGCAGGCGGTCGGCGACCTTGGCGTTGATGTCGGCGGTGGTGCGCTCGAGCTCGGCGGATTCCATCTGGCTCGCCATGGTGCGCAGCCAGATCAGTTCGTACAGCTTGGCCTGATCGTCATCGAGACGGCGCTTGACGTCGCGCGGCCGGCGGGACAGGTCGGTGGGCCGGATCGCTTCGTGGGCTTCCTGGGCGTTCTTGGCCTTGGTCTCGTAGCGGCGCGGCGCATGCGGCACGTAACGGGCGCCATAATCGCTCTCGATCAGGCGCCGCACGGCCGTGATCGCTTCATCGGCAATCTGTACGCCATCGGTGCGCATGTACGTGATGAGCCCGACCGACTCGCCGCCGATGTCGATGCCCTCGTAGAGGCGTTGCGCCACGCGCATGGTGTGTGCCGGGGCAAAGCCGAGCTTGCGGCTTGCTTCCTGCTGCAGGGTCGAGGTGGTGAATGGCGGCTGCGGATGGCGCTTGAGCGGTTTTGCTTCGACTGATGCGACCGTGAAGGCCGCGCTGTCCAGCGCGCGCTTGAAGGCTTCCGCCTCGGCGCCCGAGCCGATGTCGAGGCGCTGCAGTTTCTTGCCGTCGGCCCCGACGAGACGCGCCTCGAAGGTCTCCTGGCGCGGCGTGGCGAGCGTCGCGACGATCGACCAGTATTCCTGGCGGACAAATTTTTCGATTTCGAGCTCGCGGTCGCAGACAAGGCGGAGCGCCACCGACTGCACGCGGCCGGCGGAACGCGCGCCGGGAAGCTTGCGCCACAGCACCGGCGATAGCGTGAAGCCGACCAGATAATCCAGCGCGCGGCGGGCGAGATAGGCGTCGACCAGCGCCTGGTCGATGGTGCGCGGATGCTTCATCGCCTCGGTCACCGCCTGCTTGGTGATGGCGTTGAAGACGACACGCTCGATCGGCTGGCCATTGAGCGCCTTCTTGTCCTTGAGCACCTGGAGGACGTGCCAGGAAATCGCCTCGCCCTCACGATCCGGGTCGGTGGCGAGAATGAGCCGGTCGGCGCCTTTGACCGCCTTGGCAATGTCGTTGAGCCGCTTCTGGGCCTTGGGATCGACCTCCCAGAGCATGCGAAAATTGTGGTCCGGATCGACCGAGCCGCTCTTGGCGGGCAGGTCGCGGACATGGCCGAATGAGGCCAGGACCTCGTAGCCGCGGCCGAGGTATTTATTGATCGTTTTCGCCTTGGCGGGCGATTCTACCAGTACCAGGTCCATGTAACTGACTGTTCCTGCGTGACTTTTACTGAAGGAGAGGCATTTGGCCGCGTCCGGGCCGCCGGAACATGGGTAATGCAACCCCGCCTGTCAAATCGTTACCGGCGGAACCCGGCGGCCGGACGGCGGCGAGAAGCATGCAAAAAGCGTCGGCATTGCGACCGTAAAACGGGCGCGCGGGGAGGTTGTCCTGCCCGGGGAATGCCACCTGTGGCAGCTGGATTACCGCCCCGCAATCCCGAGCCGCTTCAGGAAATCGCGGCCCGGATGGCCGTCGGCGATGATGCCGAAGCGGCGCTGCTGCTCGCGGACCGCGTCGCGCAGGTCGAAATCGAGATGGCCTTGGAAGTCGGTGATCTTGAAGCCGAGCTCGGCAAGCCGGCGCTGCAACGCGATGCGCTCGCTGCGCGACGGCTGGTAATCGTCAGCCGGCCAGGCGGCGCGCGGCGGGCCGGCGCCGCGTAGCCGGTCCGACAAGATGCCAACCGCGAGCGCATAGGCATCCGAGTTATTGAAGGTCTTGATGACGTTGAAATTGTCGGTGACCAGAAACGCCGGACCGGAAGCGCCGCTCGGAAAGAACAGAATCGCAGCGCCGGCATCAGGCAGCGCGCCACCGTCGGCGCGGCGAAATCCGCGTTCGGCCCATTGCCGCAACGCGCCGCGGCTTGTCCGAAAATCGAATTTTTGCGGCACGGCGACTTCGAAACCCCAGGGCAGTTCGGCGCGCCAGCCGAATTTTTGCAGATAATTGGCGATCGAGCCGAGCACGTCGGGCACGCTCGACCAGATGTCGGCGCGGCCGTCGCCGTCGAAATCAATCGCGTAGCGCAAATAGCTCGACGGCAGAAACTGCGGCTGGCCCATGGCGCCGGCCCACGAGCCGACCAATTGGCGGCGCGGAATCTTTCCTTGCTGCAGAATGATCAGCGCGCTGAGCAATTCGTTGCGAAACAGCGGGTGCTGAAAGCGCGCCTGCGCCAAGGTGGCCAGCGAGCGAAACACGTCCCATTCGCCGGGCGCACCCCCGAACCCGGATTCGATGCCCCAAATACTGACCAGGATCGACGGGTCGACGCCGAAACGCTGCTGGGACGCACGCAACGTGTCGGCCCATTGCGCCAGCTTGTGCTGCCCGCCGGCAACGCGCGCCGGCGAGACGAGGCTCGCTAGATACGCAGCCATCGGCTTGCCGTATTCCGGCTCACGCCGCATCGCCGCCATCACCGCGGGATCCGGCGTTATCCCGGCGAACGCGGCATCGAAGGTGGCGCGCGAAATACCGCGCGCCGCCGCATCGGCACGAAGCTGCGCCAGGAAATGGTCGAAGGCCTCCACAGGCTCAGCCGCGGCACCGGCCGTAAGGGCGAGCGTTGACACTGCACCCAGTAATGTCCGGCGCGTGACCACGTGCGGACAATGCGTCTTGTTCACTTTGCCGCCGCTCAGATGAGTGACACCAGGCCGCCGCCATGGCGTTCGAGGCGGCCGGCGATTTCAAGCTCGAGCAGCACGATGCGGACGGTACGCGGCGACGTTTTGGAAAGCCGCACCAGGTCGTCGACCGAGACCGGCGCGGGGCTGAGCAGATCGAGCACGCGGGTGCGCTCGTCGGCTGCGGGCTCGGCGTCCTCGGCCAGCCCGCCGCCGGATATTTGCTCCGCCTCGCGCACCGGGAAGTCGGTGCCCATGATCGGCTGCAGCACCGATATAATGTCGGCGGCTTCGGTCACCGGCGTTGCGCCCTGCTTGAGGAGCCCGTTGGTGCCTTCGGCGCGCGGATCAAGCGGCGAGCCCGGCACGGCAAACACCTCGCGGCCCTGTTCGAGCGCGAGCCGCGCCGTGATCAGCGAGCCCGAACGCTTCGCCGCCTCGACGATGACGACGCCGAGCGCAAGCCCGGAGATCAGGCGATTGCGCCGCGGAAAATCGCGCGCCCGCGGCTCCCAACCGAACGGCATTTCGGTGAGCAGGACGCCGGCAGTCAAAATGTCTTCGGCCAGCTCGGCGTGCTCGGGCGGATAGAGCCGGTCGAGCCCGCCGGCCAGCACCGCGATAGTGCCGCTGTTGTCGAGGCTGGCGCGATGCGCTGCCGCGTCGATGCCGCGGGCAAGGCCGGAGACCACGGCAAAGCCTGCTTCGCTGAGCCCACGCGCAATGCGCTCGGTGAGTTTCAGGCCCGCCGCCGAAGCATTGCGCGAGCCGACGACGGCCACGGTCGGCAGAGCGAGCGCGGCGCGATTGCCGCGCACGGCCAAAAGCGGCGGCGCATCGTCGATCGTCTGCAGCCGGCGCGGATAATCGGCTTCGCCGAGCGCGACCAAGTGCGCGCCGCATTTTTCCGCGATCTCGATCTCGCGCTCGGCCTCGGCGCGCGAACAAATCTTCGGTACCGACGTGCCGCCGCCGCGCCGCGCCAGTGCGGGCAAGGCTTCGAGCGCCGCCCGCGCCCCGCCGCAATGATTGAGGAGCGCGCGGAACGTTCGCGGTCCAATATTCTGGCTGCGAATGAGCCGCAGCCAATCAACGCGCTGCTCATCGCTCAGCTGGACGCGGCTTTGGCTGTCGTTCACTCGATCCCCACCGCTTCGATTCCAGTTCTTCAGCGCCAAGCGCAGTCTACAATCGCACAAACGGCATGGGTAAAGCCAAGCGAATTACGCCGCGTGCCCGATCTTGTTCTCGGAGCCGGTGGCAAGCCGGGTGATATTGGCACGGTGCATGATCCAGAGCAGGATTGTGAGGAGCGCGAAGAGCTCGGCCGCTAAGCCTGCGCCCCACCACCAGAGAAAGAATGGAGTCGCTGCGCTGGCGATCAGCGCGGCGAGCGAGGAGTAGCGAGTGAGCGCGGCGACGGCGAGCCAGATGGCGCCGAAGAACAAAGCGGCCGGCCAGGCGAGGCCGAGCAATAGACCGATATAGGTGGCGACGCCTTTGCCGCCCTTGAAGCCGAGCCAGACCGGAAAGAGATGGCCGAGAAAGGCGCCGAGCGCGGCGCACAGCGCGGCGTCGCGGTCCAAGAAATAACCAGCGAGCAGCACCGCGACCGTGCCTTTGAGCATGTCGCCGATGAGCGTCGCGCCAGCCAGCGCCTTGCGGCCGGAACGCAGCACGTTGGTGGCGCCGATATTGCCGGAGCCGATGCTGCGCACGTCGGGCGCGCCGGAAAGGCGAGTCAGAATGACGCCGAACGGAATCGAGCCGCACAGATAGCCGAACACGAACGCGGCGAGATAAGCGAGCCAGAACGGCATGCCGGATATTAGCCTAGCCCGGACTAGCCGGCGTGCGCCTTTTTGCCAGCTTCGCGCGCCGAAAATCCGGCGTGCGCCGCCTCGGCTTCATCAGGATAGATCACGACGTGCTTGAGCTTGTCGGCTGTGATGCGCGCGAGGCCGGACAGCCCGAGCGTATAGGTGTGGCGCGAAAGCTCCCCGACGGCAAAATGCGCGGCGGCCTCGTCCTCGACGTCGGTCTCGCAATAGAGGCAGCGCAACTTGCAGCGATGCCGTGAAGGCTCCTCGATGACGTAAAACTTGTTGGCCGCGTATTGCCGCTCCGACGGGTCGCCGGTGATACAATTGGCATTGCCGCACTGGATGCCGGTGCCGATCGGCTGGCCGTAGATCGGATGCTCCGGCTTGGTGAAACCGCCGGGAAATTGGTGCAGCGATTTGTTCTTATGCAGGTGGAGAAGGAGCGAGATCAGCGCCATGCGCACCGGCACGCCGTAGGACGCTTGCTGGAAGTAGATGGCGCGGCGATCCTTGTCGAGCGATACGTCAAGCTCGTTGACGCGCGGCAAGGGATGCATGACGCTTGCTTCCGAATACTTTTCGTCGCGCATGAATTTGGCGTCGATCTTGGGATAGGGCCGTTCCTTCTCGGCCCAGCGTTCTTTCTGAAAGCGCGTCACATAGACCGCGTCGATCTTCTTGCGGACGATGTCCTCGTGCTTTTCCGGCTCGGGGATGAGCGCGAGCTGGTGCGGCTGGTCCGAGGTGACGTAGAGCGCGTCGATGGTGCCGCCGTCCGCCTCGCCGGAGGCCTTCGACACCATGCGGCTGTGGAACTCCTCGCGCAGCCGGCGATCGACGTGTGCCGGCAGTTCCATGCCTGGCGCGGGCAGCGGATCGATGGTCGCGCCGAACCGCGCCAGCGCATAGACGAAGGAATGAATGGTGCGGCTGCCTTTGAGATCGCCGGAGATCGCGACCTTCATGTTGCGCAGGCTCTTGTTCTTGGAGCGCAGGGTGAAGAGGTCGCACAAGGTCTGGGTCGGATGCTCGTGGCTGCCGTCGCCGCCATTGATGACCGGAATTCGTGAATATTCGGCCGCAAGCCGCGCCGCCCCGTCGCGCGGATGGCGGATGACGACGACGTCACAATAATTATTGATGACCCGGATGGTGTCGGCCAAGCTTTCACCTTTGGCGGCGGAGCTCACCGCCGGATCGGCGCTGGTGATATTGGCGCCGCCGAGCCGCAGCATGGCGCTTTCGAACGACAGCCGGGTGCGCGTCGACGGTTCGTAGAACAGGCTCGCCAGGATGCATTTGGCTGCCACATTGGTGCTGCGCCCGATCCGGTACGGCACGTTGCGGTCGGCAAGCTCCTGCAAAAACCCGTGCGCGACCTCGAAGATCGTCTCGATCTCCTTGTTGCTGAGGTCGTTGATAGAAATGATATGACGGGTCGGCGGCAGAGCCTTGGTCATTAAAGCGGTGCTATAGGCCCAACGCCTGCGTCCCGGCAAGCCTGCCGGCCCGGCGCGGCGCAATGATGCACCGGAAACATTTGGGAACCGGCGGCGTGCTAGCATGCGGCTTGCGGAGATGTTGCGCCAAAGGTGAGCACCATGGCTGCCGGTTTGCGCTTCGACACCCACGAAGTCTTCAACCAATCGCCTCCTTTCGAGACCATCGACCTGTTCGCCGGTGACGTGCCGCTGGTCGAGGCGGTGCGGGCGAACGGCGGCGCGGCCGAAACGGCGGCCCTATCGGCGTTCGGCCGGCACTGGGGCAGCGCGGCGATCGGGGCGCTAGGCCGGCAGGCCAATGACAACCCGCCTCGGCTGCACGCCTTCGACGCCAAGGGTTTTCGGCGTGATGCGGTGGAGTTCCACCCCGCCTATCACCGCCTGATGGCCGAAAGCATTGCGGCCGGCCTGCACGCCTCGACCTGGACCGAAACCGGCCACCACGCGCCGGCGCCGTCGGAAGTCTTACGCGCCGCCCGCTTCTATATCGCAGCACAGGTCGAGACCGGGCATCTGTGCCCGATCACCATGACGCGCGCCGCACTGGCGGCGCTTGCGGCCGAGCCGGCGCTGCTCGGGAAAATCGCGCCCAAGGTGCTCAGCCGCGGCTACGACCCGACATTCCGGCCGTGGTGGCAAAAATCCGGCGTGACGCTCGGCATGGGGATGACCGAGAAACAGGGCGGCACCGACGTGCGCGCCAATACCACGACCGCGACGCCTGACGGCGATGGCTATTCGCTTGTCGGCCACAAATGGTTCTTGTCGGCGCCGATGAGCGATGCGTTCCTGGTCCTGGCGCAGGCGCCGGGCGGGCTCAGCTGTTTTCTGCTGCCGCGCTTTCGTCCCGACGGCTCGGTGAACGCGCTGCGGCTGCAGCGCCTCAAGGACAAGCTCGGCAACCGCTCCAACGCCTCGAGCGAAGTCGAGTTCGCCGATGCGTTTGCCTGGCGGGTCGGCGCGGAGGGCGCCGGCATCCGCACTATCTTGCAAATGGTGCAACTCACCCGGCTCGATTGCGCCATCGCATCGGCGGGCCTCATGCGTATGGCGCTGGCGCAAGCCGTGCACCATTGCCGGCACCGCAGCGTGTTCGGCAAGCCGCTCATCGACCAGCCGGTGATGCGCGCGGTGCTGGCCGACATGGCGCTCGATCTCGAGGGCGCCGTGGCGCTGCTGCTGCGGCTTTGCCGCGCCTTCGATCGCGCCGCCGACGATGCACGGGAGGCGGCCTATGCGCGGCTGCTGACGCCGGCGACAAAATACTGGATCTGCAAGACCGCGCCGGCTTTTGTCTACGAAGCCATGGAATGCCTTGGCGGCAACGGCTACGTCGAAGAGAGCATGCTGCCGCGGCTTTATCGCGAGGCCCCGGTTAACGCGATCTGGGAAGGCTCCGGCAACGTCATGTGCCTCGACGTGCTGCGCGCGCTCAAGGGCGAACCGGAGGCCGATGTTGCCGCCGAGCTGACGCGCGAGATCGGCATTGCGCTGCCGCGAAGTACCGGTGCGGATTTTGACGAGGCCAATGCGCGCCAATTGGTCGGCAAACTGGCGCTGATGGCGAGCGCGCAGGCGCTCAAAGCAAGTGCGCCGCAGGCCGTAAGCGAAGCATTTATCCGCACGCGACTGATGCACCCGCACGGCGCGCTTTATGGGACCGCTGCGCTCGATGCGCTAGCCACACAGCTTGTGCTGCAGCGGGTACTGCCGGAGACCTAAACGACAACAGTTCTTAGCCTTTGGCCAGCCGATCGAGTGCGCCCTGCAAGATGTAGGTGGCGGCGTGCTGGTCGATCACGGCTTTGCGCTTGGCGCGGCTGGCATCGGCGGCGATCAGCGCGCGCTCCACGGCGGCGGTCGAGAGCCGCTCGTCCCACAGCGCGATCGGCAGCTCGGTAAGTTTTGAAAGGTTGCGGGCGAAGGCGCGCGTCGCCTGGGCGCGCGGCCCCTCGCTGCCGTCCATGTTGAGGGGCAGGCCGAGCACGTAAGCGACGGCGCGGCGCTCGGCGGCGAGTGCGAGAATGCGTTGCGCGTCGAGTTGAAAGCGTTGGCGCGCGACCGTTTCGACCGGAGCGGCGACACGGCGGTCCGGGTCGCTGACCGCAACGCCGATCGTCTTGGTGCCGAGATCAAGGCCGATCAGCGCGCCGCGCGCGGGCAATAACGCGGCCGCGTCGGCGAGCAGAAGCACGGGCATGGCGGCTTCGCTAGCATGCGTGGGCGCCGCCGCCAACGCCAGCTTTCCTCCTGCGGCCGAGCCGACTATCCTTTGCCACGGCAATAAAGGAAAACGGTCATGGCGTTCACCGTCAGCAGCAACAGTTTCAAGGACGGCGACTATCTCAAAAACGATTTCATCCTGTCCGCCACGTTCGGCTTCGGCTGTGCCGGCGGCAATAGATCGCCACATCTCAAATGGTCGGATGCGCCGGAAGGTACCAAAAGCTTCGCGGTGACTTGCTACGACCCCGACGCGCCGACCGGCTCCGGCTTTTGGCATTGGCTCGTCGTCAACATACCGGCGAACGTCAGCGAGCTGGCGGAAGGCGCCGGATCGAGCGGCGGCCAGCTCCCGGCGGGCGCGCTACAGACCCGCACCGATTTCGGCGCCCCCGGCTACGGCGGCCCGTGCCCGCCGCCGGGCGATCACCCGCACCGTTATCTGTTCACCGTATTCGCCGTGAAAGCTGACAAACTGGACGTGAAGCCCGACACGTCGGCCGCAATAGTCGGCTTCAATCTCAACTTCAACACGCTCGCCAAGGCCGACATCATGGGGCTCTACAAACGATGAAGCGTCTCGCCATGCCGCTCAAATCCGCATTCCTCGCAATCGCGTTGTCATTCATCATCGCACAGGTCGCCATGTCGCAAACCGCACAAGCCGCCGACGTCACCGTCATTTCCGGCGGCGCGTTCAAGCAGGTGCTGACGCCGCTTGCCGCGCAGTACGAGAAAGAAACCGGCAACAAGGTCGCCGTCACCTACCGCACGGTCGGCCAGCACCTGAAGCTGATCCGCGAGGGTGGCGAGGCTTTTGACGTCGCCGTCCTGACGCCCGAGGCGATTGCGGGTTTAGCCAAGGACGGCAAGATCGTAGCGGGCAGCAGCGCCAATCTGGCGCGCACGGGAATCGGCGTGGTGGTCAAGGCCGGCGCGCCGCTGCCGGACATTTCGACGGTCGAGGCGTTCAAGCGCGCGCTGCTCGCGGCCAAATCGGTGGCCTATATCGACCCTAAGGCGGGCGGGTCGAGCGGCATTTATGTCGGCAAGCTGTTGGAGCGGCTCGGCATCGCGGGCGAGGTCAACGCCAAGGCAGTGCTGGTGCAGGGCGGTGAGGTGGCCAGCCATATCGCCGATGGCGAGGCCGAGCTTGGCATCCACCAGATCAGCGAAATTCTCGCCGTGCCGGGCGTCACGTTGGTCGGCCCACTGCCGGCCGAGATCCAGAATTTTACCGTCTATGCGGCCGGCGTTGCGGCGGCGGCGAAGGATGGGGCGGCCGCGCGCGGGCTCGTCCAATTCCTGTCCGGCCCCCATGCCACGCCGATCATCAAATCCCAGGGCATGGAGCCGCCCGGCTCGTAACTTCCGGAAAATCGGGGGCTGAAAAAGCCTGCGCCCGCACAACGGCGGGCGCAGGCTTTTATTTTGCAGTTGCGGGTTGCTTCAGCGCTGCGCATGCGCCCAGGCGATTTGCGGAATATCGGAGCGGCTGATGCCGAGATCGGCTAGTTCGCGATCATCCAGGTTGGAAAGTTCGCGGACCGCTACCCCATACTGCTTCCACGCCTGCAGATAGCGGACGAGTGAGTAGACCATTCTGCATTCCTTTCTCCGGCTCGGAGCCGGAATCACGGAACCGAATATATGGCGCTAAATGCTGCGATGCAGAATTTATGTTGCAGTGCAGTTATGAGGCCGGCGCATGCCGGACACTAAGGTCGATGGGCGCTGACCTCCAGGTGGGGAAGTATCGCGCCGCCGCAGCAGGGCTTGGGTATGAGGCAAACGCAATGCGGCCGGATGTTCCCGCGCCGCGATTTTTGCCGTGATCGCCCGCATTCGGCCATCGAGCGATCCTGCCGCGGTCGAACTTACCGGTCGATATGCCCCCGGTGTCCGTATGCGTGGGGAGTGTCATGGGGACTACGACTACAGCCAACCATCGTCGCTATGCCGAGGAGTGCGTTGCGATGGCGCAGCGCTCCGAGGATGAAAGCGACAAGGCGCTCTGGCTGACGCTGGCGCAGTCGTGGGTCAAGCTCGCCGAGCACGTCGCACGCGGCTCGTACTGGGCCGGTGCCGAAACAGCCGAGCACGACGCGCCGTCAATGGCGGCGTTCGAGCACGACTGAAATCGGCTGGCTATTGCAGTTAACGTTGCGGTGCGCCGCCTCGGCGCGCCGCGCTCACTGCCCGTTGCTGGTCAGCACCTGCCGGCATGGCGCGCCGAGACGTGCGCGATTGCGCTGCAGGCAGCTGAGAATGGCGAACATGTCGCATTCATTGGCTTTCAGCTCCGCCTGACAGAACCTGGTCACGTCCGGCTGACAGGCGGCGCGCTCCTGCGGCGTGCCTTGCACCAGCGACGGACACGATGGCGCGCCGGGCTGCGGCGGAAACTGCGCCAGTGCAACAGCGGCGCTGCCGAGAAGCCAAACAAGCGTCAGACTTCCGATACGGATCACAGCGTTCCTCCCCTGGCTTCCCAATAGCCACTGAACTCGTTACGCCTTCACACCGGCAAAGCGCTTGCGCGAAGGCCTTGCCCGGCGATACATCTGCCCACAAGGGCGGTTAGCTCAGTTGGTAGAGCGTCTGCTTTACACGCAGAAAGTCGGCGGTTCGAGTCCGTCACCGCCCACCAGCCTTCGCTCTTCGAGCTTCGGCTCGGCGAGCCAGCAGCATGCGCCACCGGCAACAGTGCAACACGTGAGCGCCAGACGACGGAAGACGGAAATTTCCGCCATCCGCCATCCGTGCGCTAGTCCCCCGACGTTTGCGAAAATCAGATCGCTTCTTTGAGCTCTTTCGAGGCGCGGAACGCGACCTTCTTGCTCGCCTTGATCTGGATCGGCTCGCCGGTCGCGGGATTGCGGCCCATGCGCGCGGCGCGCTTGCGCACCTGCAGGATGCCCAGCCCGCCGATGCGGATGCGCTCGCCCTTTTTCAGATGCTTGACGATCTGACTGACCAGTCCGCCGAGGATGGCCTCCGATTGCTTTTTCGAAATCTCGTTGTCCTCGGCAAGGCTTGCCGCAAGGTGCTTCAATGTCACGGTAGTGGCTGGTTTGGTTGCCATTAGGCCCTCCTCGATGAAGCGGTGTCGGGGAAATGAGCGCCCCTCGCCAGTGCTGCAGTTAGACGATTCGGCTCAGCCTGACCACGCTTGTTTTGCCGATTCCACCGATGTTTTCGGCATGTCTCGTTATGTCAGGCGCGCTTGTGGCGCCTCTAAGGCAGCCAGTTGAGCCCGGAAATCCTTGACTTGGAGGGGTCCGGGCCTTAACTGCCGAGCGCGCCCGCGGGGGCGTAGCTCAGTTGGTTAGAGCGCTAGCCTGTCACGCTAGAGGTCGCGGGTTCGAGCCCCGTCGCTCCCGCCACCGCGCAAAAAAGCTCAGAATTTCCAATGGTTTGCAGAACCGGCCGGGTCGCACGGGCGCAGCCCTGCTGGTGCCGCAACACTCAGACCTTTTCGACGATGCGGTCGGTCTTGGCGCGGAAGTGATAGCGCGGGATGGTGTCGAGGTCGGTTCCGGTGATGCGGATGACCCAGGCTTTTTGCGGGTGCGCGGTCGAGTGGATCACGCCCGGGCCGTAGGCCTGGGTGTCGCCGGGGCGGAGCGCGTATTCCTTGCTCTTCTCCAGCACCATGGCTTCCTCGTCGGCCGGATTGACCCGTCGCCACTCGGTCATCTCGGTGACGCCGCGGGCGGTGCCGTAGATCGCCCAGGAGGCGCCGTGGCTGTGCGGCTTGCCGGTCTTGCCGCCCTCCTGCACGTGCGCCAGCACGTAGGCATCCGTCGCCGGATCGTGCCACAGCTCGCGTTTGCCGGGCGGGGTGTCCTCGGCAAACGACGCCGCGACGAACGCCGGATTTTTCAGAAGCTCCGACAGCTTCTTCGCAATCTCCGGCAGTCCGGCATTGCCCTTGGCTTTGAGCGTCGTCGAGAGGTCGGTGCAGAATTGATCGAGCGTGTAGGCCATGATGCGTTCCATCCTTGGCTTGTTATTCAATCGTGAGGGCGAGTCTCGCGCCGCCGCGGGCGCCGGTCAATGCCGGCGTCCGACCAGCGCATTATAACGCTCGATGACGTCGCGTGGTGTCGCCGCGGCCCTGGCGATTGCGGCTTGCACCGCCTCGGCATCGATCGGGCTCATGTCGATGCCGAGCTTTTCGGCCGCCGCGATCACCTCGGGATCCTTGCACATCTGCATGAACGCGGTTTGCAGCGCCTTGGCGCGGTCCGGCGGCACGCCCGGCGGCGCGGCGAACGGCAGCGAGATGAAAAACTGCAGCTCGGCGAAATCGAGCAGCGCCCGCGCCGCCGGATCGGCCGCGAGCTCGTCGCCGGTCGGGATGTCGGCGAAATCGGGGTGGCGGGTCTTGCGGCCGAACTGCATCAGCGCGCGGAAGGCGTGACGGGTCCACAGATCGCGCTGTCCGGTGCGCACCGAGCTATAGCCCACGACCTGGCCGTCGATCTCGCCGCGCTGCATGGCGAGAAACATCGGCGCCGCGCCGGTATAGCCGCCGATCACCTTGATATTGAGACCGAGAATTTCCTTAGCGATGGTGGCGAAGATAAAATTGCTGGACGCGGAATTGTCGCCGCCAAGCGTGATCGAATGGCCGGGCTGTTTGAGTTCAGCGACCGATTGGATCGGATTGTTGGCCATGACCAGCATCAGATACGCATCATTGGCGTACGACGAGAGGCTGCCGAGCCAGGTCAGCTTCAATGGATCGAAATGCACGTTGGGATCGCCCTGGATGGCAAGGAGCGGCACCGCGCGCTCGAGCTTGGCGATCACCGAGCCGTCATGGGCAAACACGTTGGCGAGGCGGTTGGCCGAGGTGATGCCGCCGGCGCCGGGCTGGTTCTCGACCACGATCGCCGGATTGCCGGGAATGTATTTGCCGAGATAGCGCGCCACAAAGCGCGCCGAGATATCGTTGATGCCGCCCGGCGAGGTGCCGACCACCATGGTGATCTGGCGGCCCTTGTAGAACTGCTCGACCGACTGGGCATGAGCGGCGCCTGACACGAGGGCAAACATCGCAGCGACAAGGAGTGCGAGCGGGCGTCGTTTCACGGAAACGCCTCCAGCAATTGGCCAAAGCCCTTGACCGGCTGGCGCACGTGCAGCCGCTTTTGAATCTCCCACACCCGTGCCGGCACCGGATGCACCACCGGTACCTGCAGGTCCTGTTCGAGCATCTGGATGATGTTGAGCGTGCGCCAGCCGGAGCCGAGCATGTAGATGGCGTCGGCGCCCTTCGCTTTCAGGAAATGCTTTTTGATGTGGGCGTAGACCTGCTCGCCGGACAGCGTCTGCACCTGGTTGAACGGCACGTCGATGCCTTCCATGCCGCGCACCTTGAAGCCGGCGTCTTCGAAATATTTGGCGAACACGGCGTTGAGCTTGGCGGGGAAATACGTGGCGCCGACAAAGCTCTTGGCGCGCAGCGCGTGCAGCGCATTGACGTGGTTCTGCGCCACGCTCATCACCGGCACTTTGTATTTCTTCTCCCACGCCGCCACGATTTTCGCCTCGCCCTTGCGGCCGAGCACCATGAAGGGCGGGGCGCCGTGCGGATGGATCAGGTCGCATTCCTGCTCGGCGAGCAGGGCGACGAGTTTTTCGTAATGCGGCATCATGGTCTTGAATTCGTCCTCGGCGCCGCGGCGGATGTTGAGAAACAGCGGAATGAGCCCGATGCCTTCCGGCAACAGCCGGCAGACCTCTTCGGTCACGCCCGGCCGCATGGTCGGATTGATCATGCCGACCACGCCGCGCCACGAGGAAAATGCCATGCCAAAAAACCTTTCGCGGTTTTGTACGCGCGAGCTCGCGCTGCTGCGAGTGTAGCATCAATTCCGCGCCTTGCACCGCCGCGGTCGCACTCCTACGCTCCGCGGCATGACGCGCGATGGCGGTGCCGCCGCGCGCGGAAATCAAAACGGGGAGGTAGGTTCGATGAATCGCCGTCAAATGCTGCGTCACGCTGGTTTCGCCGCAGCCGCCGCCGCCTCCAGCGCGCACCTGAGCTCCGGCGCGCTCGCCGCGGCGGAACGGCATCCGGTCGGCGAGCCGGTAATGCGCCGCTTCGACGAGCAGCGCTGGGTGCTCGACAACATCATTCAAGCCAACGGCATCGACTGGGACCAGCCGCACACCATCATTCTGCTGCGGGCCTGCGGCCTCGACATCGCCGGCGAGATGAATGCGCTGCGCCAACGGGTGAAAAAGTTCGCCGATATCGCCCCGGCGTTCGAGGCCATGGCGCGGCGCCGCGAGCAATTGGCCAAGGACGCCGAAAAGGCGGAGCAAAAGATTCCGGCGCGCGACAATTATTTCATCGCGGCGCAGTACTGGGCCAGCGCCATGTGGCCGATCGACGAGGTCGACGACACCCTGAAAATGTACAACGCCAAAAAGCGCGAGACCTTTACGAAATACACGGAGCTGCCCGACCACCATATCGAATGGGCGGAGATTCCGTATCGCGGCAAGACGCTGCCGGCGGTGTTTCATCTGCCGCCCGGCTACCGCAGCGGCAGCAAGGTACCGGTGGTGGTGATCGTGCCCGGCATGGACGGCTACAAGGAAAAATACGTCTCGCTCTACGCCGATGCCTGGATGCAGCGCGGCGTCGCCGCGTTGTGCATCGAAGGCCCGGGCTATTGGGAAGCGCCGTTGCGCGGGCTCTATGTCGACGTGCCCGGCTGGGTCGAGACCGGCAAGGAAGTGGTGCATTGGCTGGCCGCGCGGCCGGAAATCGACGCCGACAAGATCGCCATGACGGGGTCGAGCTTCGGCTCGTTCTTCTCGGCGGTGATGATGTCGGAGGAGCCGCGCTACAAGGCCTGCGCCATCACCGCGACCTGCTACGAGCCCGGCGGCGACACAATCTTCGAGACCGCGTCACCGACCTTCAAACACCGCTTCATGTTCATGTCCGGCATCACCGACGAACGTGAATTCGACACCTTCCGCAAGACGCTCGACTGGCATCCCTATGCCGACAAGGTGAAGGCGCCGTATCTGGTCGCGGCCGGCGGCTCCGACGAACTGTGCCCGCTGCGCTATACCGAGCAATTCGTGCATGCGCTCGGCGGGCCCAAGCAGCTCATGGTCTATCAGGACGCCCGCCATGGCATCGGCGGCGTGCCGTCGGCCGTCAACGGTCCCGAGCCGCGCACCTACCAGGCCGAGTGGATCATGGCGCGGCTCGCCGGCAAACCGTTCGCCAGCGAGCGCTGGTTCATCGAGCCGAGCGGCAAGGTCGACAAGACGGCGCTCTGACGGCTCGCCGCGGCAAAGCGATTCGACCCGCTACGCCGCTTTGGCGAACGCGTCTTGCACCGATTTCTCGAACGCCAGCAGCTTCTGTGCGCTCGGCCGTGCTTTGATCCGCTCGAAATGCGCCATGCAGTTCTTAAATGGCGACAGGTCGAGTTCGAACTGAGTGGCGCGGCGGATACACCAGAAGAAGTGGGCATCTGGGGCGGTGAAATGATCGAAGAAGAACTCGCGGCCGGCGAGCAGATTGTCGCCAATCCGAAAATTCTCGAACAGTTGATCGGCCGCCAGCTTGCGCACTGAATCGCCGGCGTTCGGCACGTCGCAAACGCGCGGCGGCGAGTTGATCCGGGCCAGGAACGGGTGAATGCCGGACGAGCACCACGCCATCAATGAAATGGCCTGCAGCTCCTGCCATGGCTCGCTCGGCAGCAGTTTTGCCGCCGGGAAGTTCCGCGCAATCCACATTTGGATTGCCACGCTCTCGGTCATGGTTTTGCCATCGACGATCAGCACCGGCACTTTGTGCTTCGGATTGAGCTTCAGGTATTCCGGCGTGTGCTGCTGTTCCTTGCGCAGATTGAGCGGTCGCGCTTCGAACGGCGCCTTGGCTTCGGTCAGCGTGATGTATGGCGCAAGCGCGCAGGTATTGGGTGCGTAGTAAAGAACGATTTCCATGACGGTTTCTCCCGGTGATGCCGCAGCGACGGTCAGCCCCGATACATCGGGGCGGGTTGGGTGAAGAAGCTCAGCAGGATGTGATAGACCAGCATGTAATTCTTCTGCTGGAAGCTGGCGTGCGAGATGCCGGGCATCACGGCGAAATGTTTGTCGGCATTGGGCAGCCGCTCGAAGAATGCCACGAGGTCGGAAAAGCCGGCGATGCCGTCCCACTGGCCGCGCATGATCAGCGTCGGCACCTTGATCTTTTCCGGATCGACCACCGGCAGGCGGGCGCACATGTCGACGTAAGTGCCGGTCGGCACCGAGGTGTCGAGCGCGATCACGGCGTCGGCGAAAGCGTCGATGACCTTTTCCTCGGCGGTGCCCGGATGGTCGCGGTCGAAGATCGAATGAATAAAGGCCTTGTCGATCGGCCGGCGGTTCTTGGCCTGGAACTCGGGTAGTTTTTTGCGCCGCTCGGCCAGTGTCGGCGAGCCTTCGCCGGTCCACACCATGGCGTCGAGGGCGAGCCGGCCGACCAGCTCCGGATGGCGCTGTGCGAACAATGCGGCGCGCAACGCGCCCGAAGAGATGCCGTAGACCAGAAACGGGCGAGCGCCGCGCAGCTTCTGGATATAGGTTGCGGCGGCGAGGCAATCGTCGGCGCCTTGGGCGATCGGCGCGTTGTTTTCGCGGTCCTTGGTGGAGCGGCCGTAGCCCTCCATATCGACGCACCAGCAGTCGAAGTTCTTTCTGGCGAAGAAATCCATGGCCGATGAATCCGGCCGGCCCGGTACCTGAAGGTCGAAGGTCGGCTGCGCCGCCATCGACGATCCGTGCACGAACAGAACGGTGCCCGCCGTCGCTTTCGGATCGGCGGCGTATTTCTCGAACAGGAACAGCTTCACGCTGCCCGGTTTCTCCGTCCAATGCTCTTCGCTTTTGATCGCCGCGCTCTGACCGGCAATGTCATTCATGGCATGCACTCCGCGTTATTTGATCAGGGCGATGTGATTGGCCTTGATTACCTTCGCCCATTTGTCGACCTCGCCCTGCATGAACGCGGCAAACTCGGCCTGCGTCATGACCATCGGCGTCGCGCCGTGCGCTTCCCACGAGGTCTTGATGTCGGGCCGGCTCAGAATCTGCGTTATCGTATGGTTGAGCTTGTCGATAATCGGCTGCGGCGTGCCTTTGGGCGCCATGAAGCCGACCCATTGGCTGAAATGAAAGCCGGGCACGCCGGCTTCGGCGATGGTCGGCACGTCCGGGAGGATCGACGAGCGCTTGAGCCCGCTGGTGCCGAGCGGCCGCACCATGTTGGCCTTCACCATCGCTGCCATGGTCGGGATCGAATCGAACAGCATCTGGATCTGGCCGCTCAAAATGTCGGTGCGCATGCCGGTCGAACCCTTGTAGGGCACGTGCACGATGTCGATGCCGGTCAGCTGCTTCAGAAGCTCGGCGGCCATGTGATAGTTGGAGCCCGGCCCCGACGAGCCGAAATTGATGGTACCCGGCTTGGCGCGCGCGAGCGCCAAAAACTCGGCCAGATTTTTCGCCGGCACGGAAGGGTGCACGACCAGCACCAGGTCGTTCTCCATCAACGGCGCAATCGGCACGAGGTCCTGCAACAAGTGATACGGCTTGGTCTCGTACAGCGTCTCGTTGACGGTCTGCGTGCTGCTTGCCATCAAGAGCGTATAGCCGTCGGGCGTGGCATGGGCGACGAGTTCGGTGCCGATGGTGGTGCCGGCGCCCGGGCGGTTCTCTATGACGAAGGCCTGGTGCAGGGCCTTGCGCAATTCCTCAGCGATGTCGCGGGTATAGACGTCGGTCGGGCCGCCGGCGCCGAACGGCGCGATGATCTTTACCGGGCGCGACGGATACTCGTCGGCACGCGCCGGCGGGGAGGCGAATAGAATACTGACCGCTGTCGCCGCAAGCACAAGCGCAAATCGGAACGAAACTGCCATACGAAGCATCTGCCTGTTTCCGCGTTTTTCTTGTTCAATTGAGCGTCACGCCGGTGATGCGAAGGACTTCGCCCCAGCGCTTGTATTGATCGGCGATGAAGTCGGCAAATTCCTTGACCGTGCGCGGCTGCGGTTCGCCGCCGAGCCGTTTGATCTTCTCTTGCAGCTCCGGCGTTGCCAGGCCTTGGTTCACCACGGCGTTGATCTTGTTGATCACCTCGACCGGCGTGCCGGCCGGCGCCACGATGGCCTGCCAGGAATCCGGCGGCATGCCGCGATAACCGAGCTCGTCCATGGTCGGGATGTCAGGCAGCTCCGGAATGCGCTGCGGCGCGGTCACCGCCAGCGCCCGCAACTGGCCGGACTTGATCAGCGGCACGATGGCGGTCGTGCCTTCGAACGTCATGTTCATCTGGCCGGCGAGGACGTCGGTGGCCGCCTGGGCGGCCGATTTGTAGGGCACGAACACGATATCAGCGCCGGTAATGTGCTTGAACATTTCGCCACATAGATGCGGCGGCGTGCCGATGACAGCGCCGTAGTTCAACTTACCGGGATGGGCCTTGGCATATGCGACCAGCTCCTTGACGCTGTGCACCGGGATCGAATTGTGAATCGCCAGCACCAGCGGCGCCGAGGACACCAGCGCCACGGCGGCAAAATCCTTCAGCGGATTGACGCCGGCCTTCGTGTAAAGCTGCGGGCTGATCGACAGCGAGCCGGCGGTGCCGGTCATTAATGTGTAACCGTCGGGCGCCGACGTGGCGACCATGCGGGCCGCCAGCGTGCCGCCGGCGCCGACATGATTTTCGACCACGATCGGCCCGAGATGGTCGGACAGGTAGGCGCCGATGAGGCGGGCAGCCACGTCGGGCGGGCCGCCGGGGCCGAACGGCACGATGAGCTTGATCGGATGATCGGGAAAACCCGCCGCTCGGGCAGCGACCGAAACGGCGAACGTGAGCGCGCCCGTGATCGCGATCAGACCCGCGATCAAGCTTACGTGCAACCCAAGTCGGCGCGCCATCCCTTGCCGCATCGCTGTCCTCCCGCGTGACCGGCGGCGGATCGTACCATTGCGCTCAGCGAGCGCGTCAATGCCGCCCAGCGGCCCATGGCGCCGCAGGGCGGGGCGAAAAAGTCTGTGTGGACACCGCGGCGCGGACGCTCTCCCGCTAACGTTTATGTCATGTATTCGGCTGGCGCGCCGCCTTGCACCGCCCATTGCGCTGCGGTAAGGGTCGCCGCGTTCGATTTGCAGCGCGAATCCGCCGATTTTGCCGGCAAATCAGCCTCCTCTCGGCCGCCTGACGCAGCCCCGCGCGGGACGAGAGGCAGCGTTGCGGAAGCGCTCCGCAATGGACATGTGAGTGCCGCACGAGACGGCCTTTCCCGGCCGGAAGGACTGCCGATGAGCGAGGCGATGAACCAATTGCTGCTGGCCTATCTGCCGCTCGTCATCTTTGTCGGCGTGTCGGCGGCGATCGCGTTGGCGCTCCTCGTCTCGGCTTTTGTCATCGCCTACAAGCAGCCCGATCCGGAAAAGCTGTCGGCCTACGAATGCGGCTTCAACGCCTTCGACGACGCCCGCATGAAGTTCGACGTGCGGTTCTATCTGGTCGCCATCCTGTTCATCATCTTCGATCTGGAAGTGACCTTCCTGTTTCCGTGGGCCGCGACATTCGGCCGGGTCGGCGCCTTCGGCTTCTGGGCGATGATGATCTTCCTTGCGGTGCTGACCATCGGCTTTATCTACGAATGGAAGAAGGGAGCGCTCGAATGGGATTGAGCGAACCCGCCATCGCGGCTCCGGCTCGAGGCCTGATCGATCCGCGCACCGGCAAGCCGGTCGCGGCCGCCGATCCGTTTTTCTCCGACGTCAATAGCGAGCTCGCCGACAAGGGCTTTCTTGTCGCCGCCGCCGACGATCTGATCGCCTGGGCGCGCACCGGCTCGCTGATGTGGATGACGTTCGGGCTCGCCTGCTGCGCCGTCGAGATGATGCAGATGTCGATGCCGCGCTACGACGCCGAGCGCTTCGGCTTTGCGCCGCGCGCGTCGCCGCGCCAGTCCGACGTGATGATCGTCGCCGGCACGCTGTGCAACAAGATGGCGCCGGCGCTGCGCAAGGTCTACGACCAGATGCCGGAGCCGCGCTACGTCATCTCGATGGGCTCGTGCGCCAACGGCGGCGGCTATTATCATTATTCGTATTCGGTGGTGCGCGGCTGCGATCGCGTCGTTCCGGTCGACATCTACGTGCCCGGCTGTCCGCCGACCGCCGAAGCGCTGCTGTACGGCGTGCTGCTTTTGCAAAAGAAGATCCGCCGCACCTCGACGATCGAACGCTGAAGATCGACCTAAGATCATGGATGAGACGCTCGAAACGCTCGGCCGGACCCTTGCTGCCGCGCTGCCTAACGCGGTCGACGGCTACACGGTCGCTTTCCGCGAGCTGACGGTCAGCGCGAACGCGCGCGACATCGGCGCGGTGATGCGTTTTCTGCGCGACGACCCGCGCTGCCAGTTCGCCTGCATTATCGATATCACGGCGGTCGACTGGCCGAGCCGCGAGCGGCGCTTCGACGTGGTCTATCATCTGCTGTCGCCGAAGCAGAACGTGCGCGTCCGCGTGAAGATCGAGACCGCCGAGACCACCCCGGTGCCCTCGATCATCGAGGTTTATCCTGGCGCCGATTGGTACGAGCGCGAAGTATTCGATCTCTACGGCATCGTGTTCACCGGCCATCCGGACATGCGGCGCATCCTCACCGATTACGGTTTCGAGGGCCATCCGCTGCGCAAGGATTTTCCGCTCACCGGCTTTGTCGAAGTGCGCTACGACGACGAACTCAAGCGCGTCGTCTATGAGCCGGTGCGGCTCACCCAGGAATTCCGCAATTTCGATTTTCTGTCGCCATGGGAAGGGACCGACTACGTGCTGCCCGGCGACGAGAAAGCGGCAAAGCCGGGCGGGCAGGGGACTTGAGATGAAACCGACGCTCAAGCCCGGGCTCACGCACCGCTTCGCCTACAAGGTGCCGGAGAACAAGACGGTGCCATATACCTATCCGGAATCGCCGGAGATCGCCGCGATGCCGAAGGTGTTCGCGACCGGCTTCATGATCGTGCTGATGGAGTGGACCTGCACCCAGCTCTTGGCGCCGCATCTCGATGCCGGCGAAGGCAGTCTCGGGGTGCATGTCGACGTCAGCCACCTCGCCGCGACGCTGCCGGGGATGACCGTCACTGTCGATATTGAAGTGAGCCAGATCATCGGCAACCGCATCGCCTTCAAGGTCAAGGCGCACGACGGCATCGATCTCATCGGCGAAGGCCGCCACGAGCGCTTCGTCGTCGCCTGGGACAAATTCAACGCGCGTGTCGCCGCCAAGGCCAAAAAGGCGGCGGAGATGCAGATGGTCACCACGGGATAGCGAATGGCGGAGACCAACATCATCCCGGTCGGCGGCCAGCGCGAAGGCGCCACCCGCAACTTTACCATCAATTTCGGGCCGCAGCATCCCGCGGCGCACGGCGTGCTGCGTCTGGTGCTCGAGCTTGACGGCGAAGTGGTGGAACGGGTCGATCCGCATATCGGGCTTCTGCACCGCGGCACCGAGAAGCTGATCGAGCACAAGACCTATCTGCAGGCGATCCCGTATTTCGATCGTCTCGATTACGTGGCGCCGATGAACCAGGAGCACGCGTTCTGCCTGGCCGCCGAGAAGCTGCTCGGCATCGCGGTGCCGCGGCGTGCTCAGCTTATCCGCGTGCTCTATTGCGAGATCGGCCGGCTGTTGTCGCATCTGCTCAATGTGACGACGCAGGCTTTGGACGTCGGTGCGCTGACGCCGCCGCTGTGGGGATTCGAGGAACGCGAAAAGCTCATGGTGTTTTATGAGCGCGCTTCCGGCTCGCGGATGCATGCCGCCTATTTCCGCGTCGGCGGGGTGCATCAGGACCTGCCGCCGAAGCTGATCGACGACATCGCCGCATTCTGCGATCCGTTTCTGAAAGTGTGCGACGATCTCGAGGAGCTGCTCACCGAGAACCGCATCTTCAAGCAGCGCAACGTCGATATCGGCGTGGTCAAGCTCGAAGACGCCTGGGCGCGCGGCTTTTCCGGCGTCATGGTGCGCGGCTCGGGTGCCGCCTGGGACTTGCGCCGGGCGCAGCCCTACGAATGCTATTCCGAGCTCGAATTCGACATTCCGGTCGGCAAGCACGGCGATTGCTACGACCGCTACTGCATCCGCATGGAAGAGATGCGGCAGTCGGTGCGGATCATGAAGCAGTGCATCGACAAGCTGCGGGCGCCCGACGGCCAGGGCCGCGTCACCGTCGACGACCACAAAATCGTGCCGCCGCGGCGCGGCGAAATGAAGCGCTCGATGGAGGCGCTAATCCATCATTTCAAGCTCTACACCGAGGGCTTCAAGGTGCCGGCCGGCGAGGTTTATGCCGCGGTCGAGGCGCCCAAGGGCGAGTTCGGCGTGTATCTGATCGCCGACGGCAGCAACAAGCCGTACAAATGCAAGATCCGCGCGCCTGGCTTCGCGCATTTGGCAGCGATGGACTTTCTCTGCCGCGGCCACATGCTGGCCGACGTCTCGGCGATTCTCGGCTCGATCGACATCGTGTTCGGCGAGGTGGACCGATGAGCGTGCGCCGCCTCGCCGAAAAACAGCCGCCGAGCTTCGCGTTCACGCCGGAGAATCTGGCGTGGGCCAAGGCGCAGATCGACAAATATCCGGCGGGGCGTCAGCAGTCGGCGGTGATCCCGATCCTGTGGCGGGCGCAGGCGCAGTGCGGCGGCTGGCTGCCGCAGAAGGCGATCGAGGCGGTTGCCGACCTGCTCGGCATGGCAAAAATCCGCGTGCTCGAAGTCGCGACCTTCTACACCATGTTCAATCTGGCGCCGGTCGGCACATTCCACGTGCAGTTCTGCGGCACCACGCCGTGCATGCTGCGCGGCGCCGATGGGCTGAAGAAAGTGCTGCACCGCATGATCGGCGATGAGAACGAGGTCAGCGCCGACGGCAAATTCTCCTGGGTCGAGGTCGAATGTCTTGGCGCCTGCGTCAACGCGCCGATGGTGCAGATCAATGCCGACTATTACGAGGACCTGACGCCCGAGAGCTTGACGCGGATCATCAACGATCTTTCTGCAGGGCGCACGGTCAAACCAGGACCGCAAATCGACCGCATCAATTCCGCGCCGATCGGCGGGCCGATAACGCTGACCGATCCGTCGCTTTATGCGAGCAAGGGCGGCGCCGCAGGCGAGGGCGACTCCCCGGACAGCGAAGCAAAAAAGCCGGGCGCAGCCGCCAACGTGCACGAGGCGCCGATGCCGAAACCGCCGATCGCCGATTCGACAGATCCGAGGCGCCAGTAAGACCATGCTCGCCGACAAGGACCGCATCTTCAAGAATCTGTACGGCCAGCACGATTGGCGCCTGCAAGGCGCGCGCGCCCGCGGCGCCTGGGACGGCACCAAGGAGATTCTGGCAAAGGGCCGCGATGCGCTGATCAACGAGTGCAAGGCGTCGGGTCAGCGCGGCCGCGGCGGCGCCGGCTTTGCGACCGGCCTGAAATGGTCGTTCATGCCCAAGGAGCCGCAGCCGGGCCGGCCGCATTACCTCGTGGTCAATGCCGACGAGTCCGAGCCCGGCACCTGCAAGGATCGCGAGATCATGCGCCACGATCCGCATCTCTTGGTCGAGGGCTGTCTGATCGCCGGCTGCGCCATGGCGGCGCACCACTGCTACATCTACATTCGCGGCGAATTCATCCGCGAGCGCGAACGCCTGCAAGCAGCGGTCGACGAAGCCTACGAAGCAAAACTCATCGGCAAGAACAATGTGCACGGTTTCGACTTCGACATCGTCGTGCACCACGGCGCCGGTGCCTACATCTGCGGCGAAGAGACGGCGCTCCTTGAAAGCCTCGAAGGCAAGAAGGGCATGCCGCGGCTCAAACCGCCGTTCCCGGCCAATATGGGCCTGTACGGCTGCCCGACCACGGTGAACAACGTCGAGACCATCGCCCAGGTGCCGGACATCATGCGGCGCGGCGCGGCGTGGTTTGCCGGCATCGGCCGGCCCAACAATACCGGCACGAAACTGTTCTGCATTTCCGGCCACGTCGAGCGGCCGTGCAATGTCGAAGAACAGATGGGCATCCCGTTGCGCGAACTGATCGAGCGCCATGCCGGCGGCGTGCGCGGCGGCTGGGACAATCTGATGGCCGTCATTCCGGGCGGCTCGTCGATGCCGCTCGTGCCGGCCGGGGCCGATCAGGCCGACACGCTGCTGATGGATTTCGACGGCTGTCGCGAAAAAAAATCGGCGCTCGGCACCGCGGCTGTCATCGTCATGGACAAGTCCGCCGACATCGTGCGCGCCATGGCCCGCATCTCGTATTTCTACAAGCACGAAAGCTGCGGGCAGTGCACGCCGTGCCGCGAGGGCATGGGCTGGATGTGGCGGGTGCTCGAACGCATGGCCGAGGGCCGCGCGCAGAAGCGCGAGATCGACATGCTCTGGGAGGTGACGACCCAGATCGAGGGCCACACCATCTGCGCCTTCGGCGACGGCGCAGCCTGGCCGGTGCAGGGCCTGCTGCGCCACTTCCGGCCTGAGATCGAGCGGCGCATCGATCAATACACCGCGAACCCGCATCCCGAACCGGTCGCGGTGGCGGCGGAATAGGAGTAGAGGCGATGACGGCAAGCTGCGCGCTGTTTCGTATCCTCCGTTTCGTGCTCGCCGCGGCGTTGTTCGTGACGTGCCTCTATTGGCTTTATCAATGGTACCAGTTTCCGCGCGACTCGATGCTTGTAATGGGCGCGTTGCTCGGATTCGAAGCCTTAGCCTTGGCTGCCTGGATTTGCCCGATCGAGCCGTACCGTTTGCGTGTGGTGGCGCGCATCATCGGTGCAATCATCGGAGCGGCGGGCGCGCTCGCGTCCATGCTGCTGAATGAACTTGTAATGCAAGGAGTGTGATCGATGCGAGTCGAACGACACTTCGCGCCATGCGCACCGGATGGAAAGGCGGCATGACCAAGCTCATCGTCGACGGCAAAGACATCGACGTTCCGCCGGAATACACGCTGCTGCAAGCGTGCGAGACCGCGGGCGCCGAAATCCCGCGTTTCTGCTTTCACGAGCGGCTGTCGATCGCCGGCAATTGCCGCATGTGCCTGGTCGAGCTGGTCGGCTCGCCGAAGCCGGTGGCGAGCTGCGCCTGGGGCGTGCGCGACTGCCGGCCCGGCCCTAAGGGCGAGCCGCCCGAGGTGAAGACCCGCTCGCCGATGGTGCGCAAGGCGCGCGAAGGCGTGATGGAGTTTCTGCTGATCAATCATCCGCTCGATTGCCCGATTTGCGATCAGGGCGGCGAATGCGATCTGCAGGACCAATCGATGGCCTACGGCATCGACGCCAGCCGCTACCGCGAGAACAAGCGTGCGGTCGAGGACAAGTATCTCGGCGCGCTGGTCAAGACCTCGATGAACCGCTGCATCCAGTGCACCCGCTGCGTGCGCTTTGCCTCGGAGGTGGCCGGCGTGCCCGAGCTCGGCGCCACCGGGCGCGGCGAGGACATGGAGATCACGACGTATCTCGAAGAGGCGATGACCTCGGAGTTGCAGGGCTGCGTCGTCGACCTGTGTCCGGTCGGCGCGCTCACCGCCAAACCTTATGCGTTCACGGCGCGGCCCTGGGAGTTGGGCAAGACCGAATCGATCGACGTGATGGACGCGCTCGGCTCGGCGATCCGCATCGACACCCGCGGCCGTGAGGTCATGCGCATCCTGCCGCGCACCAACGACGACATCAACGAGGAATGGATTTCCGACAAGACTCGCCACGTCGTCGACGGCTTGCGCACCCAGCGGCTCGATCAGCCCTACATCCGCGACGGCGGCCGCCTGCGCGCCGCGACCTGGAGCGAAGCGTTCAATGCCATTGCCGCAAAAGTCACCCGCGCCAATCCGAAGCGCGTCGGCGCGCTGGTCGGCGACCTCGCCGCGGTCGAGGAGATTTTCGCGCTCAAGGATCTGATGACGCGGCTTGGCGTCGCTCATCTCGATTGCCGGCAAGACGGCTCGGCGCTCGACCCGCGCTGGGGCCGCGCCACCTATCTGTTCAATGCCACCATCGCCGGCATCGAAGCCGCCGACGCGGTGCTGATCGTCGGCTCAAATCCGCGCAAGGAAGCCGCGGTGCTTAATGCCCGCATCCGCAAGCGCTGGTGCGCCGGCCAGTTCCCGATCGGCCTGATCGGCCCGAAGGCGGACCTGACTTATACCTATGATTATCTCGGCGCCGGACCCGAGACGCTCGCCATGGTCGGCCGGCACTCGTTTGCCGAAAGTTTGCGCAAGGCCGAGCGCCCGCTGGTGCTGGTCGGCGCCGGCGCTTTTGCTCGCGCCGATGGCGCCGCGATTGGCGCGCTCGCCGCTAAGACCGCGGTCGAACTCGGCGCCGTGAAGGACGGCTGGAACGGCTATGCCGTCCTGCACAACGCCGCCTCGCGCGTCGGCGCGCTCGATCTCGGCTTTGTGCCGGGCGAGGGCGGCCTTAACGCGCGGCAGATGGCGGCTGCCGGCACGCTCGACGTGCTGGTCCTGCTCGGCGCCGACGAGATCGACGTCGCGCCCGGCGCCTTCGTGGTTTACATCGGCAGTCATGGCGACCGCGGCGCGACGCGCGCCGACGTGGTGCTGCCCGGCGCCGCCTATCCGGAAAAATCGGCGATCTACGTCAATACCGAAGGCCGCGTGCAGATGGCGACCCGCGCCTCGTTCCCGCCGGGCGAGGCGCGCGAGGACTGGGCCATTTTACGCGCGCTGTCCGATGTCCTTGGCCACCGGCTGCCTTACGATTCGCTGGCGGCGCTGCGCCAGTCGCTGTTCAAGGCGCAGCCGCACCTGCAGCGCCTCGGCCAGATTGCGCCCGCCGATCCGGCCGATCTGCACAAGCTCGCCGCCGCAGCCGGCGGCGATACCGAACGCGCGCCGTTTCGCTCCAGCGTCGACAACTTCTATTTTACCAATCCGATCGCGCGCTCTTCGGCGGTGATGGCGGAATGCGCGGCCCTGGCGCAGCAACGGCGCGCCGGCATCGTGGCCGCGGAGTAGGGACGCAAAAGAGATGGCTGAGTTCTGGTCCAATTATCTCTTGCCGTTCCTGATCGTGCTCGGCGAAAGCCTGCTGTTGCTGGTGCTGCTTTTGATCGCGGTCGCTTATTTGCTTTATGCCGACCGCAAAATCTGGGCGGCGGTGCAGATCCGGCGCGGGCCCAATGTGGTCGGTCCATGGGGTCTGTTCCAATCTTTCGCCGACTTGCTCAAGTTCGTGTTCAAGGAGCCGGTCATTCCCGCTGGCGCCAACAAGGGCGTATTTCTTCTCGCCCCGCTGGTGACCACGACCTTGGCGCTCGCGGCCTGGGCGGTGATACCGGTCAGCGCCGGCTGGGTCATCGCCGATATCAATGTCGGCATTCTCTATATCTTCGCCATTTCGTCGCTCGGCGTGTATGGCGTCATCATGGCGGGCTGGGCGTCGAACTCCAAATATCCGTTCCTCGCAGCGCTGCGCTCGGCGGCGCAGATGGTGTCCTACGAGGTCTCGATCGGCTTCGTCATCATCACCGTGCTGCTGTGCGTCGGCTCGCTCAATCTTTCGGCGATCGTCGAAGCGCAAAACACGTCCTGGGGATTTTTGCGCTGGTACTGGCTGCCGCTCCTGCCGATGCTGGTGATCTTCTTCGTCTCGGCGCTGGCCGAGACCAATCGGCCGCCGTTCGACCTCGTCGAGGCGGAGTCGGAGCTCGTCGCCGGCTACATGGTCGAGTACGGCTCGACCCCGTACATGATGCTGATGATGGGCGAGTACGTGGCGATCTGCACGATGTGCGCCATGTGCACGATCCTGTTCTTCGGCGGCTGGCTGCCGCTATTCCCGGTCGCGCCGTTCACCTGGATTCCAGGCGTGGTCTGGTTCGTGCTCAAGGCGACGTTCGTGTTCTTCATGTTCGCCATGGTCAAGGCGTTCGTGCCGCGTTATCGCTACGATCAATTGATGCGGCTCGGCTGGAAAGTGTTTTTACCGATTTCGCTGGCGATGGTGGCCATCGTTGCCGGCGTTCTGCAGGCGACCGGCTGGGGGCCCAAGTAAGGGGATTCGTGTGAGCGGAGCGGGAGCACTCGATGGACTATTCGCTGCCGGCCTGGCTCGGCGCGCTCGTCGGAGCGGCGATAGCCGTCGCGCTCTACGTCCCGGCGATCCGTATCGTCGACCGGCACCTGCGCGCGCGAGGCGCACCGGCGGCCCCCGAACAGCGCGAGGATTTCGAGAGCCGGATCGCGCTGGTGCGGCGCTTAATTCTTGGTGTCGACATCGCCATCCTGGCGACGCTCGGTTACTGGATCGGCCGGGCGCTCGGCGGCGCGCCGGCCCTGCACTAGGCGGCATGAGGACGACATGAAGCTCGATCAGGCCGCGCGGTCACTGTTCTTGAAGGAGTTCGTCGGCGCCTTCGTGCTGTCGATGCGCTATTTCTTCAAGCCGAAAGCGACCATCAATTATCCGTTCGAGAAGAATCCGATCTCGCCGCGCTTTCGCGGCGAGCACGCGCTGCGCCGCTATCCCAACGGCGAGGAGCGCTGCATCGCCTGCAAGCTGTGCGAGGCGATCTGCCCGGCCCAGGCCATCACCATCGAGGCCGGGCCGCGCCGCAACGACGGCACCCGCCGCACCACGCGCTACGACATCGACATGGTCAAATGCATCTATTGCGGGCTGTGTCAGGAGGCTTGCCCGGTCGACGCCATCGTCGAGGGGCCGAACTTCGAATTCGCGACCGAGACCCGCGAAGAACTTTACTATGACAAGGAGCGGCTGTTGGCCAACGGCGATCGCTGGGAGAGCGAACTCGCCAAGAACATCGCGCTCGACGCGCCCTATAGATAAGAGCGGCGGCTCATGATCATTCACGCCATCTTCTTTTATCTGTTCGCCTGCGTCACCGTCGCCTCGGCGGTGATGGTGATCTCGGCGCGCAATCCGGTGCACTCGGTGCTGTTTCTCATTCTGGCGTTCGTCAACGCCGCCGGCCTGTTCGTGCTGCTCGGCGCCGAGTTTTTGGCGATGATCCTGATCGTCGTCTATGTCGGCGCCGTCGCCGTGCTGTTCCTGTTCGTGGTGATGATGCTCGACGTCGATTTCACCCAGCTGCGCCAGGGCTTCCTCAACTATCTGCCGGTCGGCGCGCTGATCGGCGCCGTGCTTTTGGTCGAGCTTCTCCTTGTCGTCGGCGGCTGGGCGATTGCGCCGTCGAGCGGGCAGGCCGGCGTGCCGATCGCCGCCAATGTCAGCAATACCGAAGCGCTCGGCCTCGTGCTCTACACCCGTTACGTCTATTTCTTCGAGGCCGCCGGCGTGATCCTGCTCGTCGCCATGATCGGCGCCATCGTCATGACCTTGCATCACAAGCCCGAAGTGCGGCGCCAGAACATCGCCGCCCAGGTGGCGCGCCGGCGCGTCGATGCCATCGAGCTGGTCAAGGTCAAGCCGGGGCAGGGGCTGTCATGATCATCGGCCTCGAACACTATCTGTCGGTCGCCGCGATCCTGTTCACGCTCGGGATTTTGGGCATCTTTCTCAACCGCAAGAACGTCATCGTCATCCTGATGTCGATCGAGCTCATTCTGCTCGCCGTCAACATCAATCTGGTGGCATTCTCGAGCTTTTTGGGCGACATCGTCGGCCAGGTTTATGCGCTGATCGTGCTCACGGTGGCGGCGGCGGAAGCCGCCATCGGGCTTGCCATCCTGGTCGCTTATTTCCGCAACCGCGGCTCGATCGCGGTCGAAGACATCGATTTGCTGAAGGGGTGAGCGGGGTGAGCATCCTGACTGCGACTTTGTTTGCCAGGCGCTGCGCAGCACGAAGTGGTGCGCAACAGACCCGGGATCGTCACGAACTCGGCGTTTGGAAAGACCCCGGATCAGCGGTGCACCGCTGCGCGCTGCACCGCATCCGGGAAACGTCTGCGCGTGTGGGATAGCGGCATGTACGAAACCATTGTCGCGCTGCCGCTCATCGGCTCGATCATTGCCGGCATCATTGCGCTTGCCGGCGCGCGCAATCGCTGCCCGGGCGAAAACCCGCCGCCGCCGCACGACGACCATGCCGCGCCGCTTGTTGCCGAGCATCGGCCGCACGGCGCGCCGTCGCCGCACGATCAACACGCCGCCTTCGCCAACACTCACGTCGAGGAGCACCCAGCCGAGCCGCCGGCCGCCGGCAGCGCTCCGGCCGAGCTCATCACCACGACCTTGCTCGGCATCGCCTGCCTGTTGTCCTGGTACGCGTTCTACGACGTCGGTATCGCCGGCCACGAGGCCCGGATACGGCTGTTCAGCTATATCACCTTCGGCGACCTGCATTCCGACTGGGCGCTGCGCATCGATCCACTCACCGCCGTGATGCTGGTCGTCGTCACCACGGTGTCCTCGCTCGTCCATCTCTACTCGATCGGCTACATGGCCGACGATCCGTATAAGCCCCGCTTCTTTTCGTATCTGTCGTTCTTTACCTTCGCCATGCTGATGCTGGTGACGTCCGATAATCTGATTCAGCTGTTCTTCGGCTGGGAAGGCGTCGGGCTGGCGAGCTATCTCTTGATCGGCTTCTGGTATCACAAACCCGAGGCAAACGCCGCCGCCATCAAAGCCTTCATCGTCAACCGGGTCGGCGATTTTGGCTTTTCGCTCGGCATCTTTGCGGTGTTTGCGCTGACCGGCGCCGTCGATTTCGACACCGTCTTCGCCCAGGCGCCGAGTCTGGCCGGCAAATCGTTTCACTTCCTCAGCTTCAACGTCGATGCACTGGCGCTCACCTGCGTGCTGCTGTTCTTCGGCGCGATGGGCAAATCGGCGCAGTTTCTGCTGCACACCTGGCTGCCCGACGCCATGGAGGGACCGACGCCGGTCTCGGCGCTGATCCATGCCGCCACCATGGTCACCGCCGGCGTGTTCATGGTGGCGCGGCTGTCGCCGCTGTTTGCGCTGTCGCCCGGCGCCTCGGCCTTCGTCACCTTTATCGGCGCCACCACGGCGATGTTCGCCGCCACCGTCGGCCTGGTGCAGAACGACATCAAGCGCATCGTCGCCTATTCGACCTGCTCGCAGCTAGGCTACATGTTCGTCGCCATGGGGGTGGGGGCCTATTCGGTCGGCATGTTCCATCTGTTCACCCATGCGTTCTTCAAGGCGCTTTTGTTCCTGGGCTCCGGCTCGGTGATCATCGCCATGCATCACCAGCAGGACATCCGCCACATGGGCGGACTGTGGCGCAAGCTGCCATTCACCTATGCGACCATGCTGGTCGGCACCTTAGCGCTCACCGGATTCCCGCTCACCGCCGGCTACTTTTCCAAGGACGCCATCATCGAATCGGCGTTTGTCAGCAGCAATCCGATGGCGGCCTACGCGTTCGCCATGACGCTCGGCGCCGCGGCGCTGACCGCGTTCTATTCCTGGCGCCTGATCTTCAAGACCTTTCACGGTGTCCCGCATGACCGCGAGCATTACGAAGCGGCGCATGAGACGCCGTTGACCATGCTGGTGCCGTTGGCGCTGCTCGCCGTCGGCTCGATTGCCGCCGGCTATCCGGCGCTCGCCGTGTTCACCGGCCATGGCACCGACGAGTTCTTCCGCGGCTCGTTGCAGCTCGATATCGCCAACAGATTGTTCGAGGGCGCCGAGGAATTACCGCTCGTTCTCTCGCTCCTGCCGACCCTGATGATGATCGGTGGCTTTTTGGTCGCCTGGCAGTTCTATATCCGCCGGCCTGATCTGCCCGAGGAATTGGCGCGCCAGCAATACGTGCTCTACAAATTCCTGCTCAACAAATGGTACTTCGACGAGATCTACGACTATTTGTTGGTCCGTCCGGCGATGTGGCTCGGCCGGCTGCTCTGGAAGGGCGGCGACGGCTTCATCATCGACGGTTTCGGACCTGACGGCGTCTCGACGCGCGTGCTCGACGTGACGCGCAACGTCGTGCGCCTGCAGACCGGCTACCTCTACCACTACGCCTTCGCCATGCTGATCGGCGTCGCCGCGGCCGTGACCTGGTTCATGTTCTACGGAGCCCACGGATGACGAGCTGGCCGATCCTCTCCGTCGTCACCTTTCTGCCGCTCGCCGGCGCGCTGTTTATCGCGTTGCTGCGCGACGACGAAGCCGGCCTGCGCAATGCCCGCTGGATCGCGTTGTGGACCACGCTGATCACGTTTGCCATTTCGCTGATCCTGGTCTGGCGCTTCGACCCTTCGTCGCCCGAGTTTCAGTTCATTGAAAAAGCGCCATGGCTCGGCGGCGCCATCAGCTACGAGATGGGCGTCGACGGCATCTCGCTGCCGTTCGTGATCCTCACCACCGCGCTGATGCCGATCTGCATCCTGGCGAGCTGGACCGCGATCCAGCGTCGCGTGCGCGCCTACATGATCACATTTCTGGCCATGGAAACGCTGATGGTCGGCACGTTTTGCGCGCTCGACCTCGTGGTGTTCTATCTGTTCTTCGAAGGCGGCCTCATTCCGATGTTTCTGATCATCGGCGTGTGGGGCGGACCGCGCCGGGTCTATGCCAGCTTCAAGTTCTTCCTCTACACGCTGCTCGGCTCGGTGCTGATGCTGCTCGCCATCATGGCGATGTACTGGGATGCCGGGACGACCGACATCCCGACCCTCCTGCATCACGGCTTTCCGCGTAGCCTGCAGACCTGGGCATTCCTGGCCTTTCTGGCCTCGTTCGCCGTCAAGCTGCCGATGTGGCCGGTCCATACCTGGCTGCCGGACGCCCATGTCGAGGCGCCGACCGCGGGCTCGGTGATCCTCGCCGCCGTGCTGCTGAAGATGGGCGGCTATGGATTCTTGCGCTTTTCGCTGCCGATGTTTCCCGAAGCCACGCAGCACTTGGCGCCGCTGATCTACGCGCTCTCTGTCATCGCCATCGTCTACACCTCGCTGGTCGCCCTGATGCAGGAGGATTGGAAAAAGCTGATCGCCTACTCGTCGGTCGCCCATATGGGCTTCGTCACCATGGGCTTGTTCGCGGTGACGGCGCAGGGGATTTCCGGCGGCATTTTCCAGATGCTGTCGCATGGTGTCGTGTCGGCCGCTTTGTTCCTCTGCGTCGGCGTCGTCTACGACCGCATGCATACCCGCGAAATCGCCGCCTATGGCGGGCTGGTCAACCGCATGCCGCTCTATGCCTTCGTCTTCATGGTGTTTGCGCTGGCCAATGTCGGTTTGCCTGGCACGTCCGGCTTCGTCGGCGAGTTCTTGACCCTGATCGGCACCTTCCGCGTCAACACCTGGGTGGCCACGCTGGCCACGCTCGGCACCATCCTGTCTGCCGGCTACATGCTGTGGCTCTATCGCAAGGTGATCTTCGGCAAGCTGGAGAAGGCGAGCCTCGCCGCCATTCGCGACCTCGGCTGGCGCGAGATGGTGGTGTTCGCGCCGCTCGTCATCGTAACCATTCTGATCGGCGTCTATCCGAAACCGGTACTCGACTTCTCGGCCGCCTCAGTGACGCAGCTGATCGACAATTACCAGCATGCGCTCCACGGTGCGCAGGCGGCGGCGCTGACGAGGTGAGACGATGAGTGCTGCGGCGTATACCGCGATCCTGCCGGTGCTGCCCGAGATCGTGCTCGGGCTCGGCGCCATGGCGCTGCTGATGCTCGGCGCGTTCCGCGGCAGCGGCGACGTTCGCGTCGTCGATTACGCCGCCATCGCGCTGCTCGTCGTCGCCGGCGCCATCGTGCTGATGCTGCCCGGCGGGCGCTTGGTGAGTTTCGGCGGCAGTTTCGTGGTCGACGACTTCGCGCGGTTTCTCAAAATTTTGGCGCTGCTCGGCTCGGCCGCCGCCATCGCCATGTCGCTCGACTATGCGGCGCGCGAGCGCCAGGAGCGCTTCGAGTATTCGGTGCTCATTCTGCTCTCCACGCTCGGCATGCTGATGCTGATTTCGGCGGCCGATCTGATCGCGCTTTACCTCGGCCTCGAACTGATGAGCCTGCCGCTTTACGTCGTGGCCGCGAGCCACCGTGATTCGCTGCGCTCGACCGAAGCGGGGCTGAAATATTTCGTGCTCGGCGCGCTATCGTCCGGCATGCTGCTGTACGGCGCCTCGCTGGTCTACGGTTTCACCGGCAGCGTGAGCTTCCCCGCCATCGCCCAGGCGGCGGGACACGGCGGCGTCGGCCTGATCTTCGGCCTCGTGTTTCTGTTCGCCGGCTTCTGCTTCAAGGTTTCGGCGGTGCCGTTCCATATGTGGACGCCCGACGTCTACGAGGGCGCGCCGACGCCGGTGACCGCATTCTTTGCCGCCGCGCCAAAAGTCGCCGGCATCGCCATGTTCGTGCGCACCGCGGTGGCGGCGTTTCCCGGCATCACCAATGAGTGGCAGCAGATCCTGGTGTTCGTCGCCATCGCCTCCATGGCGCTCGGCGCGTTCGCCGCCATCGGCCAGCGCAATTTCAAGCGGCTGATGGCGTATTCGTCGATCGGCCATATGGGCTATGCGCTGATCGGCCTCGCCGCCGGGACGCCGGAGGGCGTGCAGGGCGTCCTCATCTACATGGCGATCTACATCACCATGACGCTCGGCGTGTTCGCGGTGATCCTGGCGATGCGGCGCTCGACCGGCATGGTCGAATCGATCGACCAGCTCGCGGGCCTCGCCCGCACCCATCCGACCATGGCGTTTCTGCTGGCGATGCTGTTGTTCTCGATGGCGGGCGTGCCGCCGCTCGCCGGCTTCTTCGCCAAGTTTTATGTGTTCCTCGCCGCCATCAAGGCCGGCCTCTACGTGCTGGCGGTGCTCGGCGTGCTGGCGAGCGTGGTCGGCGCCTACTACTATCTGGCCATCGTCAAGATCATGTATTTCGACGAGGCGGTCGAAGGTTTTTATGCCATGCCCATTGAACTGCGGATCGTGCTCGCCGTGTGCGGCCTGTTCAACATTCTGTTTTTTCTCTATCCCGGGCCGCTGGTCGGCGCGGCGAGCGCGGCCGCGCACTCGTTATTCTGATGCGGCTCGATCCGGAAGCTGCCGCTGCAGGCTTCCGCTTGGCGACACATGATGTGTTGCCGTCGACCAATGCGGCGGCGTTGCATTATGCCCTGGAGCACGGCAAGGACGGCCAGCCGTTATGGATCGTCGCACGCGAGCAGAACGCAGGGCGTGGCCGCCGCGGCAACGCCTGGATTTCGCCGCCCGGCAATCTCTACGCCACGCTGCTGCTCATCGATCCGGCACCGCCGCGGCGGGCGCCGGAATTGTCGTTTGTCGCTGCGCTCACCGTTTATGATGCCATTGTCGCGTGCGCGCCGATCTTGACCGGGCATCTGGCGCTGAAATGGCCGAATGACGTGCTCTGCCACGGCAAGAAACTCGCAGGCATTTTGCTCGAGGGCCGCATGCTCGGCGAAAAAATCGCGGTTGCTATCGGCATCGGCGTGAACTGCCGGCATCATCCACCTCATATGACCTATCCGGCCACCGATCTTGCGACGGTTGGTGCGCAGGTCGGGGCCGGCCAACTATTCACGAGGCTTTCAGGCACCATGCTGCAGCGGCTTGGGCAATGGCGGAGCGGGACCGGTTTTTCGGCTGTACGCGACGATTGGCTCGCGCGCGCGGCTGGCATCGGCGAGACGATGCGGGTGCGGCTGCCGGATCGCGAGCTTGTCGGCCGCGGCGAGGACCTCGATGACAGCGGGTGTTTGTTGCTTCGCCTCGCCGACGGCAGTCTGCAGACAATTGCGGCCGGCGAGGTTTTTCCGCTGACGAGCGCCGAACTCGGGCTTAACCAAAACCAGATGGCGGCCGATGGCGCAGACTGAGTTGGTGTTCGCGCCGCTCGGCGGCATCGGCGAGATCGGGATGAATCTCTCGATCTACGGTTTCGGCGACGCGCGGCGCCGGCAATGGCTGATCGTCGATTGCGGCGTCTCGTTTGCCGCCGAGGAGCACTTGCCGGGTGTCGATCTGATCATGCCCGACATCCGTTATCTGATCGAGGAACGCAAAAACATTGTCGGCCTTGTCCTCACCCATGGTCACGAAGACCATATGGGTGCGCTGATCGATCTGTGGCCGCGGCTCAACGTACCGCTCTACGCCACGCCGTTCACCGCGGCGTTGTTCGAGGCCAAGCGGCTCGGCGAGCCGGGCGCGCCGCAAATCCCCATCAACGTCGTGCCGCTGCGCGGCCGCCTGACGCTCGGCCCGTTCGACGTCGAGTTCATCAGCGTCGCCCATTCGATTCCGGAATCCAACGCGCTCGCCATCCGCACCGCCGCCGGCACTGTGCTGCATACCGGCGACTGGAAAATCGATCCGACCCCGCTCGCCGGATCGAAGACCGATGCGGCGCGGCTTGCCACGCTCGGCGACGAGGGCGTGCTGGCGCTCATCGGCGATTCCACCAATGCGGTGCGCGAGGGCCGCTCGCCGTCGGAGGCCGACGTCGCCAAGACCATCGCCGAGCTGGTGCGCACCGCGCCGGCCCGCGTCGCCGTGACGACGTTCGCCTCGCATGTCGATCGCATCCGCGCCGTGGCCGACGCGGCGCGTGCCGCCGGCCGCGAGGTCGTCTTAGTCGGCCGCGCCATGGAACGGGTGGCGCAGGTGGCGCGCGAGACCGGCTATCTCGACGGCGTGCAGGATTTTCGCGGCACCGACACTTTCGGCTATCTGCCGCCCGACAAGGTGTTGGCGCTGTGTACCGGCAGTCAGGGCGAGCCGCGCGCCGCGCTGGCGCGCATCGCCGAGGACGAGCATCCGGAGGTCGCGCTGTCCAAGGGCGACCGCGTCATCTTTTCCTCGCGCGCTATTCCGGGCAACGAGAAGGCGGTGGACCGGGTGATCAACGGTCTCGTCGCCCAGGGCGTCGAGGTCATCACCGACCGCACCCACCTCGTCCACGTCTCCGGCCATCCGCGCCGCGCCGAGCTTTTGGACATGATCGGCTGGACAAAACCGCAAATCCTGATCCCGGCCCACGGCGAGGCGCTGCATTTGTCCGAGCACGCCGAGCTCGCTCGCCGCGCCGGCGTGCCGCAGGTATTGACCTGCCGCAACGGCGACCTGGTCCGGCTTGCGCCCGGGAAAGCGGACATCATCGACGAAATTCCATCCGGCCGGCTCTACAAGGACGGCGCACTGCTCATCAATGCCGAGGCGCGCACCGTCGCCGCGCGCCGCCGGCTGAGCTTTGCCGGTGCGGTCAGCGTCGCGCTCGCCCTGGCCGACGACGGCACGCTCGCCGCCGATCCGGAAATCGAGTTGTTCGGCGTCCCCGAAGCCGACGCCTCAGGCGCCTCGATCGCCGACATCGCCCGCGACGCCATCGAGGAGGCGTTCGATTCCATGCCGCGGCCGCGCCGCCGCGATCCCGACGCCGTCGCCGAAGCGGTGCGCCGCGCCGTGCGTTCGGCCATCGCGCAGCGCTGGAGCAAAAAGCCGATCTGCCACGTGCATGTGCTGGAAGTTTAATTTCTGGTCTTGAGGCGAGAAGAATAGCCATGATCGGTAAGCTCAACCACGTTGCCATCGCGGTCCCCGAGCTCGCAAAGGCTGCCGCCACGTACCGCGACCTGCTCGGCGCCGAGGTCTCCGCCGCCGTGCCGCAGCCCGAGCACGGCGTCACCACGGTGTTCATCACCCTGCCGAACACCAAGATCGAGCTTATCGCGCCGCTCGGCGACAATTCGCCGATCGCCAAATTCTTGCAGCGCAATCCCGACGGCGGCATGCACCATGTGTGCTACGAAGTGCCCGATATCGGCGCCGCCCGCGATGCGCTAAAGGCCGCCGGAGCGCGCATCCTCGGCGACGGCGAGCCGAAGATCGGCGCCCATGGCAAGCCGGTCCTGTTCCTGCATCCGAAGGATTTTGCCGGAACGCTGGTCGAGCTGGAGCAAGCCTGAAAGCGGCCTATGTCCACGACGACGTTCATCGCCGTTTTCTTTCTGATCTGGTGGGTAGTGCTGTTCGCGGTGCTGCCGTGGGGCATCCATAGCCAGCAGGAGGGAGGCGATATTGCTCCCGGTACCGATCCCGGGGCGCCGGTCCTGCCGAAACTCGGCCGCAAGCTGTTGTGGACCACATTGGTTGCGGGCGTCGTCTTCGCCGCCTTTTATATCGTCGTGACGAACCGGCTGGTGACGCTCAACGGCCTGTTGGCGCCGTTCGGCATGCACGACTGATCAGCTAGACAGAACAGCTACTTATCGCGAAAATCTGAGCCGCGCCTGCAGCGACCCGGGACGGGTCGCTGCACCAGTCGCAAAAGAAAAGGCAGGGTCGAGCCCTGCCTCAAATTTCTTGTCTGAGCCCTCGTCCACGCCTTGGCCGGCATGGGGCGGCGTTGCATCGCGCTCCGAGGGCGGTCCTCCCAAGACTTGGACCGCTATCGCGACGCCGCCGTTACATAAGCCGCATCCCGATAGCTCAAATAGTGCTAGTCCAAGTTTTCCCGCTTGTCACCACTCCACGACGCCGGCGCGACGAAAAAGCATGCCGTGCCGGAGCCTCATTACGCGCCGCTTGTCTTTGCCGCGCCGATGCGGCTTGACTGCATCCCGATTCGCCATTTGGAACTTTGCCATCGCATGCGCCTGTCCCGTTTTTTCCTCCCCATCCTGCGCGAAACACCCAAGGAAGCCGAGATTGCTTCGCATCGGCTGATGCTGCGCGCCGGCATGATCCGCCAGGAGGCCGCCGGCATCTATGCCTGGCTGCCGCTTGGTTTCCGTGTGCTCAAGAAAATCGAGCAGATCGTGCGGGAGGAGCAGGACCGCGCCGGCGCGGTCGAATTGCTGATGCCGACGCTGCAACTGGCCGACCTGTGGCGCGAGAGCGGGCGCTACGACGCCTATGGGCCGGAAATGCTGCGCATCAAGGATCGCCACGAGCGCGAACTGCTCTACGGGCCGACCAACGAGGATATGATCACGGAGATATTCCGGGCGTCGATCCGTTCCTATCGCGACCTGCCGAAGAACCTTTACCACATCCAGTGGAAGTTCCGTGACGAGCAGCGCCCTCGCTTCGGCGTCATGCGCGGGCGCGAATTCCTGATGAAGGACGCCTATTCGTTCGACATCGACGAGGCGGCGGCGCGGCTGTCCTACAACAAGATGTTCGTTGCCTATCTGCGTACCTTCGCAAGAATGGGGCTCAAAGCGATCCCGATGCGGGCCGAGACGGGACCGATCGGCGGGGATCTTTCCCACGAGTTCCTCATCCTGGCGGAGACTGGCGAGTCCGGCGTGTTCTGCGACAAGGACGTTCTCAAGCTGACGATTCCCGGCGAGGACGTGAACTATGAGACCGACCTTTCGCCGATCATCCGTCAGTGGACGAGCCTCTATGCCGCGACCCAGGATGTGCACGACGAGGCGCGCTTCGAACGCGAGGTGCCGCCGGAGCGGCGGCTGCATACCCGCGGCATCGAAGTCGGCCAGATCTTCTATTTCGGCACCAAGTATTCGGTGCCCATGAACGCGGTGGTGTCGAGCCCCGATGGGATCGAGCGTCCGATCCATGGCGGCTCTTATGGAGTCGGCGTTTCGCGGCTGGTCGGCGCCATTATCGAAGCATCGCACGACGATGCCGGCATCAAATGGCCGGAACCGGTGGCGCCGTTCCAAGTCATGATCCTCAATCTCAAGCAGGGCGGCGCCGATACCGATGCGGCGTGCGAGGCGCTCTATGCGGGGCTCACCGGCAAAGGAATCGACACGCTCTATCATGACCTCGACGAGCGGCCCGGCGCCAAGTTCGCCGCCGCCGATCTGATCGGCATTCCGTGGCAGATCCTGGTCGGTCCGCGCAGCCTTGCCGAGGGCAAGATCGAGGTCAAACGGCGCGCCGACGGCACGCGGGAACTGATGAGTCCGGCCGACGCGGTGGCGCGCTTTGCCGCATGATGGCCTATGAACTTGTGCGCTGCGTTCCGGCGCCTAGCCGAATTCCGGCTTGAAAGCGCCAGAATCGTGTGAAACTCCGACTGATCGTGGGGACCTTGACTTAAATGCCCGAGCCGACCGGCACCCATCCCTTCGCTCCGTTCGAGTGGATGCTGTCGCTGCGCTACCTGCGGGCGCGGCGCAAGGAAGGCTTTATCTCGGTCATCGCCGGCTTCTCCTTCCTCGGCATCATGCTCGGCGTCGCCACCTTGATCATCGTCATGGCGGTGATGAACGGCTTTCGCCAGGAGCTGCTCGACAAGATTCTCGGGCTCAACGGCCATCTCCTCATTCAGCCGATCGAGTCGCCGCTGACCGACTGGAAGGACGTGTCCGACCGCGTCAGCAAGGTCGACGGCGTGCGCCTAGCCGCGCCGATCGTCGAGGGCCAGGCGCTGGCCTCGTCGCCGTTCAACGCCTCCGGCATCCTGGTGCGCGGCATCCGCGGCGCCGATCTGGAAAAGCTCGGTTCGATCGCACGCAACATCAGGCAGGGCACGCTCGACGGCTTCGACGGCGGGCAGGGCATCGCCATCGGCAGCCGGCTCGCCAATCAGCTGTCGGTGCGCGTCAACGATAACGTGACCTTGGTGGCGCCGCGCGGCGCGGTCACGCCGATGGGCACCACGCCGCGCATCAAGGCCTACAAGGTCGCCGCCATCTTCGAAATCGGCATGAGCGAGTACGACGCCGCCTTCGTGTTCATGCCGCTGTCGGAAGCGCAGGCCTATTTCAACCGCACCGGCGACGTCACCGCGATCGAGATCTATACCGACAATCCCGACCACATCGACAGCTTCCGCAGCCTGGTCAGCAAGGCCGCGGCGCGGCCGATCTACATGATCGATTGGCGGCAGCGCAACGCCACCTTCTTCAACGCGCTGCAGGTCGAGCGCAACGTCATGTTTCTGATCCTCACACTCATCGTTTTGGTGGCGGCACTCAATATCGTCTCCGGCCTGATCATGCTGGTGAAGGACAAAGGCAGCGACATCGCCATCCTGCGCACCATGGGTGCGACCCAGGGCGCCATCATGCGCGTATTTCTCATCACCGGCTCGTCGATCGGGGTGGTCGGCACCGTTGCAGGCTTTCTGCTCGGCACGGTCGTGTGCCTGAACATCGACTCGATCCGGCGCTTCCTGTCCTGGCTGACCAACACCGACCTGTTCTCGTCCGAGCTGTACTTCCTGTCGAAGCTGCCCGCCGACATGGATTTGAAAGAAACCACCGCCGTGCTGGTGATGGCGCTCGGCCTGTCGCTGTTGGCCACGCTCTATCCGTCGTGGCGGGCCGCCCGGCTCGATCCGGTCGAAGCACTGCGTTACGAGTGATTCAGCCGATGGACGACAAGACCACGATCACCGAAGCGACGACGCCGGCGCCAGCCGAAAACCGAGAGCATCCGTATATTTTTCTGCACGGCATCAGCCGGCAATTTCACCAGGGCGACTCCACCCTCGATGTTCTCAAGGGCGCCGAGCTTGCGGTCTGGCCCGGTCAATCGGTGGCGCTGGTGGCGCCTTCAGGTTCGGGAAAATCGACCTTACTGCACATCGCCGGCCTGCTCGAGCAGTCGGACGGCGGCGAGGTCTATATCGATTCGGTGGCGACCTCGAAGCTAAGCGATATCGAACGCACGCGCATTCGCCGCAGCTCGATCGGCTTCGTCTACCAGTTCCATCATCTGCTGCCTGAGTTTTCCGCGCTGGAGAACGTCATGCTGCCGCAGATGATCCGCGGCCTGTCGCGCCGGCAGGCTGCGGCCCGCGCCGCCGAGCTGTTGACCTATCTGGGGCTGAAGGAGCGCATGACCCATCGGCCGGCCGAAATGTCGGGCGGCGAGCAGCAGCGCGTCGCCATCGCCCGCGCCGTGGCCAACGCGCCCCGGCTTTTGCTCGCCGACGAGCCGACTGGCAATCTCGACGTGCACACCGCCGAACGCGTCTTCGGCACGCTCGCCCAATTGGTGCGCGCCAGCGGATTGGCCGCCGTCATCGCCACCCACAATCTCGACATCGCCGCCAAGATGGATCGCCGCGTCACCATCCGCGACGGCGCGGTGGTCGAGCTGACGTAAGCGGAGCGACGCCTCAGTCTTCCCAATAATGCCGGCGGTGGCGGCGATAATGCGCGCGCGGTCCGGCCGGCGGCACGTATTGCGTATTGCGATTGCAGAAGCCGCCCTGGCCGGACAGCGCGGCCATGCACTGCTCGAAAGTCGAAAAGCCGCAATTTTGGCCGCCGCCACCTCTGCCGCCGCCGTAAACGGCGCACCACGGATAGTTTTGCGCCTGCGCGCCGCCCGGTAGCGCAACCGCGGCAGCAACGAAACCCGCGGCGAAAATCAACGCCTTCATGGCCCGACCTCCTGTCCTGACGTTCTGCCTGAAACCCCGGATATCTCAGCTTAGTTCAAAAGCGCTGGGTAGAGCGCCGCACAGTTACGTGAGTGGTCCCCTCCGCAAATCTCAGGCCCGACCGCAGCGCCCCGCGCAGGGGTTTGACGTTCAGTCGATGAACGGGCTATACGTTCATTCGGTGAACGCGACTGCATCGAGCGGAGGGGCCGCGTGCAAGAGCCGATGGCAGGCTGGACGGGCGCCGTTCGTCGCGAAAGCTCCGACGATGCGATCATGCTTGGACTGCTCGATGCGGTCGAGCGCGATCCCGCGGTCACGCAGCGCTCGGTCGCCCGCGAACTCGGCATCGCGCTCGGGCTCGCCAACGCCTACCTCAAACGCTGCGTACGCAAGGGACTTATCAAGGTCAGCACGACACCGGCCCGCCGCTACGCCTACTATCTGACGCCCCAGGGCTTTGCCGAAAAATCGCAGCTCACCGGCCGCTATCTCGCCAACTCGTTCTCGTTCTTTCGCCGGGCGCGCGCGCAATGCGCCGCGCTGTTCGCCGTCGCGGCAGCGCGCGGGCAGCGGCGGCTGGCGCTGATCGGCGACGGCGATCTCGCCGAGATCGCCCGCCTGGTCGCCCGCGAACACCCGGTCGAGATCGTCGGCGTGCTGTCGCCGCCGGCCGGCAGCGCCAGGCTCAATCTCGACAAGGCACAGATCGACTCGGCCGACGCCGTCATGATCACGGCGCTGTCCGATGCGCGCGCCGCCTACGACGCGGCACTGGCGATATTCGGCCCCGAGCGCGTCCATGTGCCGGCGTTATTACGGGTGCATGCTGCGTCGCCGCCCGCTCGCGATGGAGCCGCGTCATGATGCCGGGCGCGCGCTGGTATGTCGTGCACACCCAGCCGAACGGCGAAGCCCGCGCCGATCTCAATCTGCGCCGGCAGGGTTTTGGCACATATCTGCCGCGCTACGCGCGCGGCCGACGCCATGCCCGGCGCCACGACGTCGTGGCCCGGCCGCTGTTTCCCCGCTACCTGTTCGTCGCGCTCGATCCGGCGCGCGACCGCTGGCGGTCCATCTGCTCGACCTTCGGGGTTAGTCGCCTGGTGCTGGCCGGCGAAGATCCAGTGCCGGTGCCTGACGGCGTGGTCGACGAAATCCGTGCCCGCGAGACCGACCAGGGGTTTGTGCGGCTCGGCCTGCCGGCCGGCATGCGACCCGGCAGCGCGGTGCGTCTGATCGACGGCATATTCGCCGAAGCCACCGGCGTGCTCGAGCGCATCGCCGACGAGAACCGCGTCGCTATCCTGCTGCAACTGCTGGGCCGCGAGGTGCGGGTTTTCGTTTCGCCGGCCTGTCTCGGCGCGGCTTAGGACTGAGCGGACGCTCTTTTCCGTTCTATTGCCGGTCCGCTGCGGACCGCTTCCCGCCACGAATGAGCGCCTCACGCTCGTCGGCCAGCAGGTCCCAAACGGTCGCCATTTCCAACAACCGCCGTTTGTGCTCGGGATCGGTCGTGGATCGCGCAATCCGCCGGCAATCCTCGGCGTAGCCCCTGTATTCCGCGCTCTCCTGCATGGCGCGGCGAACCCCGGCAGCCTTGCTCTATTCCATCATGGAGCGAAACGAATTCATTTCCCAGCCGATTGCGCCCCTGTCGCGCCCTCTAACGGCGGGCTTGGGTAGTGGGTCAGTTTGAATAAGGCACACCCGATTAGGGCTTGCGGGCTAGGCTAGGGGGCGCATATTCGGCGCGATGGGCACCCCTGCCGCCATTATCATCGGCGCTGTGATTATCGCCGCCACCATTGCCGTAGTGTTCCGATGGGACGTGTCGGGCACCGGAAATGGCACTGTACGCCTTGACCGATGGTCTGGGTCGGTGACGGCCTCCCTGCCTCAGGCGGTTCCGAAGTCCTTGCAAGCCTATTCGCTTGAGTGCGACGCGAAATGACCAAGCCCCGCAAGCGCCCCCGCGACTTCTCCCAAGCCGGCAAGCTCGTAATCGACGTGGCAACCGGCCAAGTCGAGGATCGGGAGCCGACGCCGGAAGAGCAGGGGAAAGACCCGGCGGCAGCTGCACTGGGCCGGAAGGGTGGCGCAGCAAGGGCTAAATCTATGAGCGCCGAAAGACGTGCAGATATTGCTCGCAAGGCAGCTCGAAAACGATGGACTAAACCATAGCCTCAGCTGACCCTGATCTAACAAATAGGCTACCAAGCCTTACCAATTCATCTCCCCTGACAGCCCTAACCTTTAGTAGCCCCTGCGATTTTATTTCGATATTAGAAATAGTGAAATTGGCATGCACATTCGCGTATATCTGTTCTTTTCCTACGGGCAAATCAGAACTTGAAACCCGCGCAAGAGCGGCGGCTCCCGCTTCCTCTGGCAGCGAAGCTCGAACTGAGGGTTCCTCTTCGCTGTCGCCGGGGAGAAAAAACCAAAACACAGGTGAAATGAATTTCTCTGGAATTTGTGAATAGCTGATGCTTATGACAAGGCGAGGAATAACAAACGGAAACGGCGCGTTGATAAACATGTGGCCGCTTGGATAAACGCCAATGTAGAAAAACTTGCCGTTCGCTTCAACGCGAAGGTCATCGCAGAAGACGCAGCTTCCGTAAAAATCAGGCGCATTAAGCGTAATCATGCAGCAACGGCCCACAAAACCGCGTCGTCGGCCTCCGCTGTTGCCGTATCTTGATCGGCTTCCCTCGTATTAGCTTCCTTTCGGACGGTAACGTCTAGCTTGGACACCGCCCGTTCTTCATCATCCTCCGGTGGTTTGGCGGTAATCGTTTTGTCCTCGGTCTCTGACGGCTTAATAGAAGCCGCCAGATCGGTAAGAGGAGTAAGTCTAACGTCAATTCGACAGTCGAGACCTCTTGCAAGGTCTGAAAGAGTTTCAAGCTTTAGATCATAATCGCCGCGCAATCGACGCGACAGCTGCCCTCTATCCATATTAATTAGATCAGCTAAATCCTTCTGCGTAAACCCACACTCTTTCAGGCGGGCAAATCGCTGTCTGATCTGTCGAAAAATAGAACCTTTTACGTCGGCCTGGTAGGCGAGCAATTCCCGTCTCGGGATGGGCTTGGCTTCGGTACGCATGGCAGCCTCACTTTGGATTGCACACATATTTTCCCGGATCAGCATCGAAAAAAGGGACGTGTCCGACTAAGTCATCTCTTGCATGTTCGGCCTTTTCAATGGCTTTGTCCCACTTGGGACCTTTCCCTCTTTCAAGGTCATCTCGCAACTTGCAATGGACACCAACAAACAACTTAGGAAGTACAAACCACCCGAAAAGACGATGCTGTGGCTTCTTGAGATGCGACCTGACCTCCCAAATGTCTTTTTCCTCTGGGCACAGGCGACGGATATCCGTGCCATATTCCGTGTACTCGCCCCACACGAAGTTGTTCAGCTGATCGCCGAGGTGTGCGAGTGATTCGTCCCAACTGTCTTGGTGATCCTCTGGCGGGCAGCACCATGCATTCGCATCTGCGGTCAACCAAAGACGCCTCCCCCCTTGAATGTGTGGTGCTCGCACCACGATCGGCCTGTAGGGGAAGAGCTTTCCGTCACAGACCAGCTTTTGAATAATAGGTACGATTGACATGGAAGTCAATTAGCCTTAAGGATGCGACATTCTGACTCGGCTACCCTGGGGTTTAAAGCCCTCACTTGATACTTGACGGTAAGCATAAAGGGTCATATAGTCGAGCCATGAACAAGCTCGACCGTGAAGCCCGCGCCCGTATCCTTCACCTCCTTTGTGAGGGCCAATCGATCCGCGCCGTCACTCGGCTGACGGGGGCAAGCAAGAACACGGTCACTAAACTCGTAGTAGACGCCGGCCACGCCTGCACTCAATACCAAGATCGCGTGCTACGCAATCTGACGTGCCAGCGCGTGCAGGTCGATGAAATCTGGAATTTTGTTTACGCAAAAAATGACAACAAAAAAGACGCCAAAGCCGCACCCGCCGATGCTGGCGACGTATGGACCTGGACCGCGATTGATGCCGACACAAAGCTACTCGTTAGCTGGCTTGTCGCGGATCGTAGCACGGGCGCGGCGATGACGTTCATTGCCGATCTAAAAGAACGGCTCGCTAACCGCGTCCAACTAACCAGTGACGGCCATCGGCCCTATCTGACGGCCGTTGATGCTGTGTTTGGCGACGAAGTTGATTATGCGATGCTGCAGAAAATCTATGGTGCCGATCCGGTAGGTGAAAAGCGGTACAGCCCAGCTAAGTGCATCGGCGCGCAAAAGCGGGAAATTGCCGGCGCCCCCGATCCGAAGCATATCAGCACGTCGTTTGTGGAGCGGCAAAATTTGACAATGCGGATGCACATTCGTCGCTTTACTCGCCTGACCAATGCGTTCTCAAAGAAAGTAGAAAACCACGCCTGCGCCGTCGCGCTCCATGCGATGTACTATAATTTCGTGCGGCTTCACCAAACGCTCAAAGTGAGTCCGGCCATGGCCGCTGGCGTGACGGACCGGCTTTGGGAAATGATTGACGTGGTGGACGTGATTGACGCCTTCGAGGCAAAGCAAAAACGCGCCCGCGAGCCCATTTTTGAGGCTGAGAAATGGGCGATTGGCGAAAGCTATCTCGTTCGCGTCAAGTTTCCAGATGGCACGTCGGACAAGATCGAGGGTTTCGCTACGGAAGGGGAGGCGGGGCGCTGGATTAGGAACGAATCGGCTGCGTGGCTGCATGAGCGGCGAGGCCGCTCCGCTCCTCAACTATCACAGTAAGTTCATGTGTAGGGAGGCTTTCGCCGGTATCTGTCATCGCTTCGAGCCTTATCGGATAGGTCCCAGGTTTTCTGGTTTTGATCGCAAATCCGAGCGCGTAACAGTTTGGTTTTGTTCGTTCGACGGTTTTCTTGATGTGATAGTTGTCGTGAAGATCAATGTAATGGCCGTCGTCCGTTTCTGGCGATTGTTCTCTGTCGCGCCCCACCTTTACGAACGTGTTGACTACCTTGACCACTTGCGGCCGGTCATTTTTGTCTCCGATAAAACCAAAGATCATCTCATGCTGGACGTAATGAAGACTTGGAAAAATTCGCAATTGAAGCAGAACGTCGCGGAATGGCGGCAGATGTATTTCAAAACACATACTGTCGTTGGCCTCTGGCGCGACTGTTAAGTGAGCCGTGAAAGGCTTGCGCATCCGCAGGGCGCGAATCTTGTGCTGACCCCATTGGAGCCAGAGGACCGCCGCAAAGGCAAAGAATGAGATTAGCGGCGCGAGCCACCAATATGTTTGCGCTGCCGACATAGCCAAGGCCCCTGCGATGGCAAGCAATATTAGCGCGCCACCCGTCGAACTACCTTGGCGTTTACCAAACTGGCTGTTTACGGTCGCCATAATTCAAAGTGACCCACTGCCGAGGCTTGACTCTCCGAACATTTGGTGAACAATGTTCCGCCTTCGTTCTGTGAAGGGAGCAGGGTCATGGTTCGCAGGGTCTTCGAGGAGGCGGCGGCGCTGGCCTCCATTACGCTGTTTCTGGCTACCGTCGCGGTCTGGGTCCAAGTCCTTGGAGTGATTTGATTTCCGGTCGGCGGCGGGGCGCCGCTTGGAGGTCGCGTGGCACTGAGGCGCCAACGCGGCTGTGGATGTCGCGGCCTAGGCGGCCACGGCCATCGACAGCGGTGGGCCCGATGCGCCATCGTCGCTCTCGGCAGAATCGCCGCGCCCACTCCGTAAAGCCGAGCAATGGCCGACCGCGCCGAACCCCGCTTCGTGCATCTGCACGTGCATTCATCCTACTCGCTGCTCGAAGGCGCGCTGACCATCGCGCGGCTCGCCGAGCTTGCCAAAAAGGACCGCCAACCGGCGCTGGCGCTGACCGACACCGACAACATGTTCGGCGCGCTGGAATTCTCCGAAAAGATGGCCGGCGCCGGCATTCAGCCGATCGTGGGCTGCGCGCTCGCGGTCGATTTCGCCGATCAGGAGAAGCGCGGCGGTGCGATGGGCAATGGCGGCGGCATAGGCCAAACTATGCCCCGCCTGGTGCTTCTTGCGGCGCGCGAAGCAGGCTACCGCCGCCTCATACAGCTGTGCTCGCGCGCCTATCTGGAAACCGAGCCGGATGAACGGCCACATATCAGGCTCGATTGGCTCGAGGGTGACAGCGCCGGCCTGATTGCGCTGACCGGCGGGCCGAATGGGCCGCTCGACGTGGCGCTCGCCGGCGGTCAGCAGGTGCTTGCCGCGGCACGCTGTGAAATTTTGCAGGGCCTATTCGGCGACCGGCTCTATGTCGAACTGCAACGCCACGGCACCGCAGCGGAGCGCGTGGTCGAACCGGGACTGATTGAGCTTGCTTACGCGGCCGGCTTGCCCCTCGTCGCCACCAACGAGCCGTTCTTCGCCAAGCCCGACGATTACGAAGCCCATGATGCGCTCCTGTGCATTGCCGAGGGCAGGCTCCTCGCCGACGGCGAACGCCGGCAGCTGACGCCCGAGCACCGCTTCAAGAGCCGCGCCGAGATGGCAAAACTGTTTGCCGACCTGCCGGAGGCGCTCGCCGCCACCATCGAGGTCGCGGAGCGTTGCGCATTCCGGCCGCGCACGCGCGCGCCGATCCTGCCGCGCTTTTCCGGCGGCCGCCGCGACGACGAGATCGCCGGCAACGACGAGCCCGAGGCGCTGCGTCAGGCCGCCCGCGCCGGGCTCGCCGCGCGCCTGGCTAAGCACGGCGTCGCGCACGGCCACACCGACGACGAGTATCGCGAGCGCCTCGAGTATGAGCTCGGCGTCATCGTCAAGATGAAATACGCCGGCTACTTTTTGATCGTCGCCGACTTCATCCAGTGGGCCAAGGCGCAGGGCATTCCCGTCGGTCCCGGCCGCGGCTCCGGCGCCGGATCGCTGGTCGCCTATGCGCTCACCATCACCGATCTCGATCCGATCCGCTTCGACCTCATCTTCGAGCGCTTCCTCAATCCCGAACGCATTACGATGCCGGACTTCGACGTCGATTTTTGCCAGGAGCGGCGCGATGAAGTCGTCAGTTACGTGCAGCAGCGCTACGGCCGCGAATGCGTCGCCCAAATCATCACCTTCGGTACGCTGCAGGCGCGCGGCGTGCTGCGCGACGTCGGCCGCGTGCTGCAGATGCCGTACGGGCAGGTCGACCGGCTATGCAAATTGGTGCCGCAGAACCCGGCGAACCCGGTCACGCTCAAACGCGCCATCGACGACGAGCCGCGGCTGCAGGCCGAGCGCGACCGCGATCCGGTGATCGCGCGGGCCTTCGATATCGCCCAAAAACTCGAAGGCTTGCACCGCCATGCCTCGACGCATGCGGCGGGCGTGGTGATCGGCGACCGGCCGCTCAGCGAGCTGGTGCCGCTCTACCGCGACCCGAAATCGCTGATGCAGGTCACCCAATTCAACATGAAATGGGTCGAGCCCGCCGGCCTCGTTAAATTCGATTTCCTCGGGCTGACCACGCTCACCATCCTCGACCGCGCGGTCAAGCTGGTGCGGCGGCGCGACATCGATCTCGATCTGGCCAAGGTGCCGCTCGACGACGCCAAAACCTACGCCATGCTGGCGCGCGGCGAGACGGTCGGCGTGTTCCAGGTGGAAAGCGCGGGCATGCGGCGGGCGCTGATCGACATGCGGCCGGATCGCTTCGAGGATCTGATCGTTCTGGTCGCGCTGTACCGGCCGGGGCCGATGGCCAACATCCCGACCTACTGCGCGCGAAAACTCGGCCATGAGCCGACCGATTATCTGCATCCGAAACTGCAGCCGATTCTGCAGGCGACCTACGGCATCATCACCTACCAGGAGCAGGTCCAGCAGATCGCGCGCGATCTCGCCGGTTACAGTCTCGGCAAAGCCGACATCCTGCGCCGCGCCATGGGCAAGAAAGACAAAAAGGAGATGGCGTCGCAGCGCGATTCGTTCATCTCCGGCGCGGTCGAGCGCGGCATCGCGCAGAGCGACGCCGAGACCATCTTCGAGGCGTGCGCCAAATTTGCCGAATACGGCTTCAACAAATCGCATTCGGCGCCTTACGCGCTGTTGACCTATCACACCGCCTACATGAAGGCGAATTATCCGGTCGAGTTCTTGGCGGCGTCGATGACGCTGGCCATGGGCAACACCGACAAGCTCGCGGAGTTTCGCGCCGAGGCCGAGCGGCTCGGCATCAAGGTCGAGCCGCCGTCGATCAACCGCTCCGCTATCGAGTTCGAGGTCGAGGGCAACGCCATCCATTATGCGCTCGCGGCGCTGCGCGGCGTCGGCCGCCAGGCGGTTGAGGCCATCATCGCCGCGCGCGGCGATCGGCCGTTCGCCGATCTCGCCGATTTTTCCCGCCGCATCAATCCGCGCGCGCTCAACAAGCGGGTGCTGGAATCGCTGACCGCCGCCGGCGCATTCGACGCCATGGAGCCGAACCGCGCCCGTGTGTTCGCCGCCGTCGATCGGCTGCTCGCCAGCGCCCAGCGCAGCCATGACGATGCCGCGCTCGGCCAATCCGAACTGTTCAGCGGCCCCGCAGCGCACGAGCCGCTGGCGCTGCCGGCGCTCGAAGCGTGGCTGCCGGCGGAGCGGCTGCAGCGCGAATACGAGGCGGTCGGCTTCTTTCTCTCCGGCCATCCGCTCGACGATTATGCGACGGCACTCAAGCGGCTGCGCGTGCAATCGTGGGCCGAGTTTTCCCGCGCGGTGAAGGCCGGCGCGGGTGCCGGCCGCGTCGCCGGCACGGTGGTGTCGCGCATCGAACGGCGCACCCGCAACGGCACCAAGATGGGCATCATCGGTCTGTCCGACCCGAGCGGGCACTACGAAGCCGTGCTGTTCGCCGAAGGCTTGGCGCAGTACCGCGACCTGTTGGAGCCCGGCACCGCGGTGCTGCTGCTGCTGTCCGCCGAGGTGCAGGCCGAAGAAGTGCGCGCCCGCATTCAATCGGTCGAACCGCTCGACCAAGCGGCAGCGCGTACGCAGAAGGGGTTGCGGGTCTTTTTGCGCAACGAAGAGCCGCTCGCCGGCGTGGCGCGCCGCCTTGAACCGGCTCGTAACGGCGCCGCACGCAACGGCAACGGCGGAAGCAACGGCAGTGGCGGCGGTAATGGACACGGCGGCAGCGAGCCGGCCGACGGCGAGGTCAGCGTGGTGCTGCTGTTGCAGAACGGCAGCGAGGTCGAGGTCAAACTGCCCGGCCGCTTCAAGGTCTCGCCGCAGATCGCGGGTGCCATCAAGGCGGTGACCGGCGTCGTCACCGTCGAGGCGCTGTAAGTACGCGACCATTGAAATTGATCGCGAGGCGCTGGCGCCAGCCGCGCCTTGCGCGTACGCTGTCGTAAATTTGCTCGTTGCGAGCTTTGCCAAGGGGGGTGCGCCATGACCGCCATTCGCCGTTTGCTCGGATACGCATCAATTGCCGTTGTGCTCGCGCCACTGCCGGCGCTGGCGAGTTCGGCGCGGGTTTACGTGACCAACAGCGCCGGCGACGCCATTCATGTGGTCGATCCGGCGACCAACAAGGTCGTGCAGGTGATCAAGGGCATCGAGGCGGCGCACGGCATCAATTTCGCCGCTGACGGCTCGAAGGTCTATGTCAGCAACGAATCGACCTCGACACTCGATGTGTTCGACCGGACCAGCGGCAAGCTGATCAAGAAGGTTGCGCTGTCGGATCATCCCAACAACATCGCGGTCGCCAAGGACGGCAAGCGCATCTTCGTCGCCATCGCGCGCGATCCGGGCGCCGTCGACGTGGTCGATGCCGCGACGCTGACGCGGACCAAGAGCATTGCGGTGCGCGGCCGCCTGCACAACATCTACGTGACGCCGGACGGCAAGTTTCTGATCGCCGGCTCGATTCCGAAAAAGCTGCTCACCGTCATCGATCTGACGACCGACACCGTCGCCTGGGAATATCTATTCGACAAGGGGGTGCGGCCGATGACCGTCGAGGCCAACCCGGACGGCTCGACCAAGCGTATCTTCGTGCAGCTCTCCGACACCGACGGCTTTGCCGTGATCGACTTCGCCAAGCGCGAGGAAGTGGTGCGCATCACGCTGCCGGACCTGCATACCGGGGTCGAGATGGATGCCGGACGCGCCGCCGCGCCGTCGCACGGCATCGGCGTGTCGCCCGACGGCAAGACGCTGTGGGTGACCAGCATCCCGCAGAACGCGGTGTTTGCTTATTCGCTCGCCGATTTGAGCCTGCGCGGCCATGTGGCGCTGCCGGATTTGAAGGTGCCGGGGCGCGGCCTCGGCGGCGCGATCCCGAATTGGGTGACTTTCGCGCCCGATGGCAAGACCGTGTACATCTCCAACGCCGGCCTGCGCTCGGTCTCGGCCATCGACACCGAGACCATGAAGCTGCGCGCCGTTATTCCGGTCGGCGAAGTGCCCAAGCGCATCAACACGCTGGTCATGCGCTGAACCTTCTCGTCATTCCGAGGCGCGGGCTTGAGCCCGCGAGCCCGGAATCCATAACTCCGGCGCCGGGATTATGGATTGCGGATAGCCTCGCTTCGCTCGGCTTGCGGAATGACGGCACTATCGCCCGTTTACCCACTGCGCCAAAATCTTCCAGTCCGGATCGTCCTTGGAGGCGAACTGGCGGCCGCCGGAATGAAACAAATCGCCGCCGGCTTCCGGGGCAAGCGGATGCAAGAGCAGCCTGCTGTTGGCGAGGTCGCCCGGTACGACCAGCGCTGACACAATGGCGAAATTCTTGCGCGATTGCTCGTCGGTCCAGAATGTTGCGCCAGCCGGCAGCTTCTCCAGGCGCAGGCCGTTATTGGCTTCTTCATGACAGACATAGCAGCGCGTATGGCCCTCGCGTTTCTGCAAGAAGATCGGCTCGACCCGGTTTTTGAAGTACGCGTAGTCGAGCGTCTTTTGCTGCGCGGCCGCAGTCGACATACCGGCAACGACCACGGCCGCCGCTGCCAAAATCGCAACACGAGCCGTCATCCGCAATCTCCCCCGGCCTGCATCAGTGAACGCGAGGTCGCAGTATTACGCGCTGCGTGGTTCTATGTCATCATCCGCGCATGCGAATGAGAGCAAAACGGCCGCTGCGCGTTGTCATTATCGGCGCCGGTATCGGCGGGCTTGCCGCGGCCTGCGCGCTGCGTCTTCGCGGCATTGACGTCGCGGTTTTCGAACGCGCGGAAAAACTCGAAGAGGTCGGCGCCGGGCTCCAGATCGGACCGAACTCGGTCAAGGTTTTACGCGAGCTCGGCCTCGAACAGGAGCTCCGCCGCAACGCCTGCGAGCCGACCAACATGGTGTCGCTGAAATGGGACGACGCCAGCTTGCGGTTTCGCGAGCCGATGCAGGGCTTTTATGAGCCGAAATTCGGCGCGCCCTACATGACGGCGCATCGCGCCGACCTGCACAACATGCTACGTGCGGCGGCCGGCGACGTGGGCCTTCGGCTCGGCGCCAACTGCCTCGGCGCCGAGACGGTAAACGGCACGGCTGTGGCGCACTTCTCAGATGGAACGGCAGCCGAAGCCGACGTGGTGATCGCTGCCGACGGCATTCGCTCCATCATCCGCGCGCAGCATTTCGGTACCGATGCGCCGCGCTTCACCGGCATGATGGCATGGCGCTGCATGGTGCCGATGGATTGCATGCCGACGCATGTCGGTCCCGGCGGCAGCGTTACGCTCGTGCGCGGCGAATATGTCGGCTGGATCGGCCCCAACGGCCACGTCATCACCTATCCGATCGGCGGCGGCGACACCCTCAACATTTTTGGCGGCCATTACACCGAAGAATGGATCGAGGAATCCTGGTCGGTGCCGTCGAGCCGCGACGAGTTGATCGCCGCCAAGGCCGGCTGGAACCACGCGTTGCTCGGCATGTTTCGCCACGTCGAGCAGGTGTTCAAATGGGGCATTTACGACCGCGAGCCGCTGCCGGAATGGACGCGCGGTCGCGTCACGCTTCTTGGCGACGCCGCGCATCCGACCATGCCGACGCTCGCGCAAGGCGCCAACATGGCGATCGAGGACGGTTTTGTGCTGGCGCGTGCGCTCGCCGATCACGACGACGTCGAAACCGCGCTCGCCGCCTACGTCGCCCAGCGCCAGCCGCGCGCCGCGCGCGTCACCCTGCAATCGCGCCAGCAGTTCGCCAATAACCGCAAAGTGCCGCCGCCGCCGTTCCTCGACCGCTCGTGGATCTTCTCCTTCGACGCCACGCGCGAGGAAAGCGCGCTGCAGCCGACGTAGTACCAGCGCCGGCCTCAGCCCTTGATGTTCGCAGCGGTGACCACGTCGGTCCAGCGCTTGACCTCGCTCTTGATGAAATCGCCGAACTGATCGGGCCCCATGTCTTCCGGAGCAAAACCCTGCTTGTCCAGCAAGTCGACCGTCGCGGGCGCATGCATCGATTGCTTCGCCGCCGCGGCGAGCTTGTCGATCACCGCCCGCGGCGTGCCGGCCGGCGCCACGAGGCCGAACCACAGCGGCGTGTTGAAGTCCGGCATGCCGGCTTCCTCCATGGTCGGCACGTCGGGTATCAGCGGCGAGCGCTTGCTGGTCGCCACTGCCAGCGCCTTGATCTGTCCGCTTTGGATCTGACCGATGATCGCCGAGGTAATCTGAAAGCTCATCTGGATGCGGCCGGAAATCAGGTCGGTCGTGATCTGCGGGCTGCCCGGATACGGCACCTGCACGAGCTGGACGCCGGCGCGCTGCGCGTACAATTCGGCGGCGAGATCGGGCAGGCTGCCGGGGCCGACCGTGCCGAAATTGAGCTGGCCGGGCTTCGACTTGGCGAGCGCGGTGAATTCCTTGACGCTGTTGACGCCGAGTTTGGGATCGACCGCCATGACCAGCGGGCCGACAGCAAGGAGCGCGACCGGCGCAAAGTCCTTGACCATGTCGTAGGGCGCTTCCGGATGCACGGTTTTGTAGGTCAAGGTCGACAACGCCGGCACCATCAGCGTGTAGCCGTCTTTTGCCGCGCGCGCGACGTAGCCGGCGGCGATGCTCGACCCGGCACCCGTCTTGTTCTCGACAATGATGTTTTGACCAATGGTCTGTTCGGCCCCCTTGGCAAACAGGCGTGCCACGATGTCGGACGAGGCGCCCGGCGTGAAGCCGCAGATAAGATGAATGGGGCGCGACGGAAAGTTTTCCTGCGCAAACGCCCGCGCCGGCGCGGCGAGCGCCGCGGCGGTGAGCATCGACATCGTTCTGCGATCGATCAGCGGCATTTTGTTCTCCCTGGAGGTGCATTCTCAGCGCGGCCCAAGCGCTATTTCTCATCAATTTTGATCCCGGCCTCTTTAACGATCGGCGTCCATTGTGCGATCTCGGCCTTCTGCTTGGCGGCCAACGCCTGCGGCGTCTGCTCGGCCACGGGCCAGATTTCCTGCCCGACACTGCGCAAGCGCTGCTGCGCCGAGGCGTCGGCCAGCGCCTCGCGCACGGCGCCATTGAGCTTGGCGATCACATCCGGCGAAGTGCCCTTGGGTGCCCACAGGCCATGCCAAAAGCTGGCATGAAGGTTTTGAATGCCAAGCTCGTCCAGCGTCGGCACCTCGGGCGCCGCCCACCAGCGCTTCGGCTGCAACACCGCGTAGGCCTTGAGTTGGCCGTCGCGCACATAGGTCAGATAGGTCGCCGCCTGGCCGAAGGCGAAATCGATGTGGCCGCCCAAAAGATCCTGCAACAGCGGCGCACCGCCGGTGTAACGCGCGGTCTGGAACTGCGTCCCGGTCTGTTTGGCGAAGATGAGGCCAGCAATTTCAGTCGGACCGCCGATGCCGACGGTACCCGCGGTCGCCTTGCCGTTCTGCGCTTTCAGCCAAGCCAAAAAGCTTTTGAAATCCTCAGCGGGCAGCGATTTTTTCGAGATGATCCAGATCGGCGTGTCGGCAATCAGCGAGATCGGGGCAAAATCGCCGACCACGTCGTAGGGCAGCTTCATCACCGCGGCGTTCAGCACGTGGGTCTGCACGTGGCCGATGCTCAGCGTATAGCCGTCGGGCGCGGCACGGGCGACGCGGCCGACGCCGATGCTGCCGCCGGCGCCGCTGATGTTCTCGACGATCACGGATTGGTGCAGCACCGTCCCCATGCGATCGGCCAGGATGCGCGCGATGGTGTCGGTCGGGCCACCGGCCGGGTAGGGCACCACGATGGTGATGAGGCGCGACGGAAACGCTTGCGCGCGGGCGGCACGCGACAGCAACGGCAGTGCGGCCGCGCCGGCCGTGATATGCAGAAAATCACGACGTCGAAACTGCATGGTCGCGATCAACCGGCTTTGATGTCGGCGAACTTGATGACCTTGGCCCATTTTTCGACTTCGGCCGCGATGAAAGTACGTAACTCGGCCGTGCTCATCGGGGCCGGCTCGGCGCCGAGATCGGTGAGTTTCGGCTTCAGCGCTGGATCCTCCAGGACGGCATTGATGGTGTCATGGAGCTTGTCGACGATCTCGCCCGGCGTGCTCTTCGGCGCGGCGATGCCGTGCCAAATGTCGGCCGCATAACCCGGCACGGTCTGCGCGATCGGCGGCACGCCCGGCAGCGCGTCCGACGGCGCCGCGCTGCTGACGCCGAGCGCGCGCACCTGACCGGAACGAATGAAGCCGATGATCAGCGGCACCGGCAGAAACGACAAATGCACCTGGCCGCTCAAAAGGTCCGGCATGAAATTCGAATGATACGGCACATGGACGAGCTTGGTGCCCGCCAGCATGTTGAACAGTTCGCCCGCCATGTTGGGCGCGGTGCCGTGGCCGTACGAGGCGTAATTGAGTTTTCCAGGATTGGCCTTGGCGTAGGCGACGAATTCGCCAACGTTATTGGCCGGCACCGCCAGATTGACGACCAAGACATTGGCCGAGCGGATGGTGCGCGCGACCGGCGCCAGATCGCGCATGAAATCGAAGCTCAGATTCTGGTAGAGCGTTTCGTTGACCGCGTTGGTCACGGTCATGGCCAGCAAATTGTAGCCGTCGGGCGGCGCCTTGGCGATGATGTCGGCGGCGAGATTGCTGCCGGCGCCCGGCTTGTTCTCGACAAAGAATTGCTGGCCGAATTTCTGCGACAGCGCCTGCGCCATAAGGCGGCCGACGATGTCGGTGGCGGCGCCGGGCGGAAAGCCGACGACGATGCGCACCGAGCGCGACGGATAGGTGTCGGCGTGCGCGAGGTACGAGGCGGCCGGCAGCGCGGCAATGCCCGCGGCGCCGGCGGCAGCCCGCAGGAAATTTCGGCGCGCAATGCTCATAACTTTCCTCCGAATTCTTTTGTTTCTACCACTGAAGTAAGTACCGCGGATGCTTGATCGTCAGTCGGCTTGGATGTTGGCGAACCTGATCACCTTGCCCCACTTCTCGATCTCGGCGGCGATGAACTTGCCGAATTCCTCCGGCGTGCTCGTCATCAACTCGGCACCGAATTCGGCAAGCCGCGCTTTCAGCTCCGGCTCCGCCAAGGCCGCATTGAACGCGCTGTTGAGCTTAGCGATGATCTCGGACGGAGTCTTGGCCGGCGCGCCGATGCCGGCCCAGGACACCGCTTCATAGCCGGACAGAAACTCGGCGATCGCCGGCACGTCGGGCAGCACGTCCATGCGCTTGGCGCTGGTGACGCCGAGGCCGCGCAAGGTGCCGGCTTTGACGTAGGAGATCGCCGAGCCGGGCGTCGAGAACACGACCTGCACCTGCCCGGCCAGAAGATCGGTAATCGCCGGCGCCTCGCCGCGATACGGCACGTGCGCCATTTTGATCCCGGCCATCAAGTTGAACAGCTCGCCGGCGACATGGCCGGTCGAGCCGGCGCCGCCCGAGCCCAAATTGATCTTGCCGGGATTGGCCTTCGCATAGCCGATGAATTCCGGAATGGTTTTCGCCGGCAGCGACGGATTGACGACGACGATCAGCGGCGCGCGCTCGATGCTGGCGACCGGCGCGATGTCGTGGGGAAAGGAAAAATCGAGATGGCGATAGAGCGTGACGTTGATGGCGCCCGGCGATCCGGCGAGCAGCAGCGTGTAGCCGTCGGGCGCGGCGCGGGCGACGATGCCGGTGCCCAGATTGGTGCCGGCGCCGCTGCGGTTGTCGATGACGATCTGCTGATGCAGATGCGGCTCCACTGCATGGGCAACGAGCCGCGCCACGATATCGAAAGTGCCGGCCGGCGGCACCGGCACGACAAGATGGATCGGTCTGGTCGGGTAATCATCCGCAAACGCAAACCGTGACGCCGCCGGCCAAAATGCCGCCGCGGCGGCCAATTGCATGAAGCGTTTGCGCCCAAGCTGCATCATCGTCTCCTCCCGCGCGCCGTCGATTGTATCGGCCGGCGCAGCGCTACGTCCCGCGCCTTTCGGTCGCGCTTTTTTTATTCCGCCTTGATGCCGGCGAACTTGATCACCCTGGCCCATTTCTCGGTTTCGGCGGCGACGATCATGCCGAAATCGGCGGGCGAGCCGATCACTTCGAGACTGCCGAGCTCGGCAAAGCGCGTCTTGATCTGCGGCTCGGCCAGAACGGTGTTGATCGCCTGGTTCAGCTTGTCGATGATTTCGGGCGGTGTGCTTTTCGGCACGCTGATCCCGGTGATTCCGGTCACCTCGTAGTCCGGCAAAAACTGCTTCATGGTCGGCAGGCCGGGAAACAGGTCCGTCATCGGCTTGGCGCTGGTGACGGCGAGCGCGCGCAGTTTGCCGCTGCGCACATAGCCGAGCGCTGACGGCACTGGATCGAACATCACTTGCACGCGGTTGCCGAGAAGGTCGGCCTGCGCCGCGGTCTCGCCACGATACGGCACATGCAACAGATCGACGCCGGCCATCATCTTGAACAGCTCGGCAGCCATGTGGGTGAGATTGCCGTTGCCGGTCGAGCCGACGTTGATCTTTCCCGGATTGGCTTTGGCGTAGGCGATGAACTCCGGAACGGTTTTGGCGGGAAACGCCGGATTGACGACCATGACGAATGGCGAGCCGCCGATGCTCGCCACCGGCGCGGCGTCGCGGATGACATTGTATTTGAGGTCCGGATAGAGCGCCGGGTTGATGACGTTCGGCGCGATCACCATCAGCAGCGTGTAGCCGTCAGGCGGCGCGCGTACCACCATTTCGGTCGCGATGTTGCCGCTGGCACCGGGCCGGTTCTCGACCACGAAGGGCTCGCCCAAGCGTTCGGACAGACGATCCGCGACCAGGCGCGCGTAAATGTCCGGCGTGCCGCCGGCCGGAAGGCCGACGATCAGATGCACCGGCCGGGTCGGATAATCGAGCGCCGCAGCGCGGCGCGGCCAAGCCGAAGCAGCCGCTGACGCGGCGACAAGCTGCAGGACGGCGCGGCGCGATGCTTGCATTGAAGGCTTCCTTGAAGCGTTGGCGCCGAACGCGCGATCAATCCGCCTTGATGTTAGCGAACGCGATCACCTTGGCCCATTTCGTGACTTCGGCCTCGACGTATGAACCAAACGCTGCGGCCGAACCGGGTAGTTCGGTGCCGCCGAGTGCGACAATCTTCGCCTTCATGGACGGTTCGGCGAGGCCCGCCTCGATCTGGCGATTGAGCGTTTCGACGATATCTTGCGGCGTATTTTTTGGCGCCACGATCCCGACCCACTGGGTCGCCTCGAAGCCGGGCACAGTGTCCGACACGGTCGGCACATCCGGCAGCAGCTCGGACCGCGTCGTGCCGGTCACAGCCAACGGGCGCAAACCGCCGGCGCGAATCTGCTCGATGGTCAAGAGCACCGTGCCGATCACGCCCTGCACTTGCCCGCTGAGCGCATCCGTGATCGCCGGCGGGCCGCCGCGATAGGCGACGAAAACCAAGTTGATACCGGTCAGCATCTTCAGCAATTCGCCGGAGACATGCTGTGGCGAGCCGATGGGCGGGGTGCCGATATTGATCTTGCCGGGATTTTGCTTGGCCGCGGCGATCAGGTCGGGAAGGGTTTTGGCGGGAAACGGCGCGCTCACCGTGATCACCATCGGAAACGCGACCACGCCGGCGACCGGCGTAAAATCCCGCAGGATGTTGAATTTCAGATTGCGGTAGAGCGTGGCGTTGATGGAGTTCGACGCCGACACCAGAAGGAGCGTGTAGCCGTCCGCTATCGCGCCGGCCACCATTTCGGCGGCGAGATTGCCGCTGGCGCCGTTGCGGTTGTCGACAAAGAACGCTTGGCCGAGCCGCTTCGACAGCCAGTCGGCCATCAGCCGGGCAATGACGTCCGGTGCGCTGCCGGGCACGGCGCCAACGATGATGCGCACCGGCCGTGTCGGGTAGGTGAGGGCAGCGGCGCGACGCGGCCACGACGCTGATGCGGCACCAGCGGCCGCAAGACCTAACAACCGGCGGCGCGACGATAAGCTCATGCGTTTCCGCCCCCGCTTCGCCGGATCGAACTAAGACGTCAATCCAGCTGGATATTGGCGAACTTGACCACCTCGGCCCATTTCGCCGTATCGGCTTCGATCAACTTCTGAAAATCCTGGCGCGAGCTCGAAAACGCCGGCGCACCGATCTCGTCGAGCCGCTGCTGCAAGGCTGGATCGGCGAGCGCGGCGTTGATCTCGCCGTGCAGCTTGTCGAGGATTTCGGGCGGCGTTTTCGCGGGCGCGCCAAAACCCTGCCAGCCGCTCGCCTCGTAACCTTTGACGAAATCGCCGATCGGCGGCACGTCGGGCAGGGCGTCGTAGCGGTTTGCCGTGGTGACGCCGAGCGGGCGCAATTTGCCGTCCTTGATCGAGCCGATCGAGGAGGTGACAAGATCGAACATCACCTGCAGGCGGCCGCTCAACAGATCCGGCACCGCCGGTCCGGTGCCGTGATAATGCACCGACACCAATTGCACGCCGGTCATCATCTCGAACAGCGAGCCGTACATGTGCGGCCCCGAGCCCGGCCCGCCGGTGCCCATATTGAGCTTGCCCGGATTGGCCTTGGCGTAGGCAATGAACTCCGGGACGCTGTGGACCGGCAGCGACGGGTGCACTTCCAGGACGCCGCCCGCGCGCGAGATGCTGGCGGCCGGCGTAATATCGCGCAGGAAGTCGAAATCGAGGTGTTTGAAGAGCGAGCCGTTCCAGGCGTTGATGGTGGTGATGTTGAGAAGCGTGTAGCCGTCCGGCGCCGCCTTGGCGACGAGGCCGGTGGCGATGTTCATGGCGGCGCCCGGCCGGTTTTCCACGACGAAGGCCTGGCCGAAGCGCTCGGTGAGCCGCTGCGCCATCAGGCGCGCAATGATGTCGGCGGCGCCCGACGGCGCAAAGCCGACAATGATGCGAACCGGGCGCGACGGATAGGCGTCGGCCCGCACGATCGCGGGCATGGCCGGAATGGCAGCGGCCGCGACCGCGGCGGCGGTTTGCATGAATTGGCGTCGGTGCAGCTTTCCCATGCAGCCATGCTAGCAGACTGCGTGCGCCATGGCAGGCCGGCCGCATGGGACATTTTGCGCCACTGCCCTATACTGACGGTCTGCCGCAGCGGAGGAGACTCATGGCGTCCATCGACCAATTCAACGAGCATTGCTGGAAGGACGTCGTTCCGGAAAGCGATCTAAAACTTTATGCCGGCTGGCGGCGCGAAACGTTCGTCGGCCCGCGGCCGGCGCTGCTTTGCATCGATCTCTACGATCTCGTCTACCGCGGCGGTGCGCACCCGCCGGCCGAGCTCAACGACCGCTATCCCAATACCTGCGGCATCTATGCGCATCGCGCCATTGCGCCGACCAAGACGCTGATCGCGGCGGCGCGGCGCGCCGGACTCCCGATCTTTTTCTGCACCCAGGATATCAGGCCGAATAACCGGCCGCCCGGCGCGGTGTCGACGCGGCGCAAGCGCCCAGTACCGGATGACGGCTACGCCATCTATCGCGAATTCAGCCTCGAGGCCGGCGACATTCTGATCCCGAAACAGCGCGCCAGCATTTTTGCCGGCACGCCGCTCGCTTCGCACCTCGCACTTCTCGGTGTCCAAAGCCTGATCGTCTGCGGCGAAAGCACATCGGGCTGCGTGCGGGCGAGCGTGGTCGACGGCTATTCGTCCGGCCATCACGTCACCGTCGTCGAGCAATGCACCTACGACCGCGCCGAGCTGACCCACAAGGTCAATCTGTTCGACATGCATCACAAATACGCCGACGTGATGCACCTCGCCGAAGTCGTCGCGCATCTCGACTCCCTCACTCTGCCGCGCGCCGCGGAGTGAGGCAGGACGGGACGTTTACGCCTCCGGTTCCCGTCTTTTGCGGCGGGAGTGGCGCTGGCCGGAGCGCCGAATGAAGGCTAAATGCCTTAATCGCTGAAATTGTGCGTTGCGCAATGCTGCGGCTTCGCTATATAAGCCGCGCAACCTCACACGCGGGCCTTGGCCCCGAAAGGGGACCGTCCGGTGCTTCACCTTAGGGATGAGGCTCTTCGGTCCGCGGCGGATCAACCGGAGAATATCTATGGCGCTGCCCGACTACAGCATGCGCCAGCTTTTGGAAGCTGGCGTGCATTTCGGCCATCAATCCCACCGCTGGAACCCGAAGATGTCCGAGTACATCTTCGGCACCCGCAACAACATCCACATTGTCGACCTGACCCAGACGGTGCCGATGATGCACCAAGCGCTGCAGGCGATCAGCGACACCGTCGCCAAGGGCGGCCGCATCCTGTTCGTCGGCACCAAGCGCCAGGCTCAGGACGCCGTCGCCGACGCCGCCAAGCGCTCGGCCCAGTACTACGTCAATTCGCGCTGGCTCGGCGGCACGCTGACCAACTGGAAGACCGTGTCGAACTCGATCAAGCGGCTGCGCAAGCTCGAGGAGATGTTGTCGTCGAACGAGGCCCAGGGCTACACCAAGAAGGAACGGCTGACCTTGCAGCGCGAGCGCGACAAGCTCGATCGCGCGCTCGGCGGCATCAAGGACATGGGCGGCCTGCCCGACCTCCTGTTCGTCATCGATACCAACAAAGAAGACATCGCGATCAAGGAGGCACGCCGGCTCAACGTGCCGGTGGCCGCCGTCGTCGACACCAATTGCGACCCTGAGGGCATCACCTACGTGGTGCCCGGCAACGACGATGCGAGCCGGGCGATCACGCTCTACTGCGACCTCGTCGCCAAGGCCGCCATCGACGGCATCTCGCGCGCCCAAGGCTCGCGCGGCGTCGATATCGGCGCCCAGGCCGAACCGGTGATTGCCGAGGACGTGCCGGCCGAGACCAACAAGCTCGGCTTCGAGGCGTTGTCCGGGCCGCGCGGCGTCGCCGACGATCTGAAGAAACTGCCCGGCGTGTCGCCGGCGATCGAGAAGCAGCTCAACGATCTCGGCATCTTCCACTACCAGCAGCTCGCCGAGCTGTCGCCGACCGCCGCCCATAATGTCGGCGAGGAGGTCGGACTGCCCGGCCGCGTCGAAAGCTGGATCGCCAAGGCCAAGGAACTGACCGCCGAGGCGGAGTAAGCGGCATTCCGGGCGGTACCGCGGGCGCGATCCCATATCTATGTCGGTGATAAGGGATACCGGGCGCCTCGCTGCGCACCGCCGGGATGACGAACGCGATCAAGGATGAAGCTCATGAGCACGACGAACATCAGCGCCGGCATGGTCAAGGAACTCCGCGACAAGACGCAAGCGGGCATGATGGATTGCAAGGCGGCGTTGACCGAGACCGGCGGCAATCTGGAAGCCGCCGTCGATTGGCTGCGCAAAAAGGGCTTGTCGAAGGCCGCCAAAAAGGCCGGCCGCGTCGCCGCCGAGGGGCTGATCGGCGCCGCCGTCAACGCCGGCAAGGGCGTTCTGGTCGAGGTCAACTCCGAGACCGATTTCGTGGCGCGCAATGACCTGTTTCAGGGCTTGGTGAAGATGATCGCCAACGTCGCGTTGGATGCCGGGACGGATGTGGACAAGATCCTCGGCGCGCGGATCGGCGACCGGACCGCTGGCGATGCCATTTCTGAAACCATCGCCAAAATCGGCGAGAACATGACGCTGCGCCGCGCGGCGGGTCTGTCGGTCGGCCAAGGCGTGGTCGCAAGCTACATGCACAATTCGCCGGGCGACGGCCTCGGCCGCATCGGCGTCATCGTCACCCTCGAGTCATCCGGCAAAACCGACGAGCTCAAGGCTTTTGGTCGGCTGTTGGCGATGCACGTAGCAGCCGCCAATCCACAGGCGATCGATCCGTCCGGCCTGGATCGCGCGACCATTGAGCGCGAAAAAGGCGTGCTGGCCGCCAAGGCGGAGGGTAAGCCTGCCAACGTAATCGAGAAGATCGTCGAGTCCGGCTTGCGCACCTTCTACAAGGAAGTCTGCCTGCTTGAGCAGGGCTATGCCATTGAAGAGGGCAAGAAGAGCGTGGCGCAGGCCATCAAAGAAGCCGAAGGCAAGGTCGGGGCGCCCATCAAGGTCGGCGGCTTCGTCCGCTTCGCGCTCGGCGAGGGCATCGACCGGCCAAGCGGCGATTTCGGTGGAGAAGTGGCGGCGCTCGCCGGCGTCTAGGTGTAGGTTGGTGGCAAAGCGAATCCCGGTGCGGATGCCCCCGCCGCCTGGATTTCCGCACCTGCCCGGTCCGACTGGGACGGCTGATCCGTCATGACCAAGCAAAAAAATTATCGTCGGGTCGTCGTAAAGCTTTCAGGCGAAGCATTCAGCGGACCGGAGAAATTCGGCATCCACCAGCCGACTATCGACCGCTTCGCCGCCGATCTGGTCGCCGCCCATGCGCTCGGCATCGGGCTCGGTGTCGTGGTCGGCGGCGGCAATGTGCTGCGCGGGGCGCAGATTTCCGAGGATGGCCTGTCGCGTCCGACCGCCGATGCCATGGGCATGCTCGCCACCGTGATGAATGCGCTGGTGCTGGAAGCCGCCATCGAGCGCGCCGGAGTGAGCGCGCGGACCATGTCGGCCTTGTCGATGCCGCAGGTCTGCGAGACCTACGAGCGCCAGCGCGCGCTACGCCATCTGGAGGACAACCGCGTCATCGTGTTTGCCGGCGGTACCGGCAACCCTTATTTCACCACCGATACGACCGCCGTGCTGCGCGCCGCCGAAATGGGCTGCGAGGCCGTGCTCAAGGCGACCGACGTCGACGGCGTCTACACCGCCGATCCCAAGCGCGATCCGGGCGCCAAGCGTTATGACAAGCTCGATCACCAGGAAGCGCTCGATAAACGCTTGAAAATCATGGATGCAACGGCGTTCGCGCTTGCCCAGGAAAACCGCATGCCTATCATCGTGTTCTCGATCCTGGAGCAGGGATCGATAGCCAACGTCTTGCGCGGCAAGGGACACTTTACGATTGTCGGCTGACGATCCGGGGGCAGCGTCCCGGTCTTCCCGAAAGCCGCGCGAGGCGGGAAGCGACATTTTCAAACCTCCCGCGTGCGGGAGGATCGCGGCCGAGACAAGGGCCGCTCGCGGAGGGCGCCATGGCGACCACGACTTTTGACCTCAACGATCTCAAGCGCCGCATGCAGGGCGCGCTCACCGCATTGAAGCAGGAGCTGTCCGGCCTGCGGACCGGCCGCGCCTCGGCCGGCCTGGTCGATCACGTTCAAGTCGAGGCCTATGGCAGTCATATGCCGCTCAATCAGCTGGCCACCATCAGCGTGCCGGAGCCGCGGCTCTTGAACGTGCAGGTCTGGGACCGCTCCATGGTGCATGCGGTCGAGAAGGCGATCTCGGCAGCCAATCTCGGCCTGACCCCAACCACCGAAGGGCAGGTGCTCAAGCTGCGCATTCCGGAATTGAACGAGGAGCGGCGCCGCGAAATCGTCAAGGTCGCGCACAAATACGCCGAAGCCGCGCGCGTCGCTGTGCGTCACGTGCGCCGCGACGGCCTCGATCTCCTCAAGAAGCTTGAGAAGGACCACAAGATCAGCGAAGACGAGCAGGAACGGCACTCCGGCGAAGTGCAGAAAGCGACGGACGCTTCGATTGCCGACGTGGAAAAGCTGCTCGCCGCCAAGGAAAAGGAGATCATGACGGTTTGACCAAGATTTTGGGCGCGAGACACCCGGCGACCTCGCCGGCAGGTGGAGATGGCGACGGCTTCGAAATGCCGCGCCATGTCGCCATCATCATGGATGGCAACGGCCGCTGGGCCGCGGCGCGTGGGCTGCCGCGCGTCGAAGGTCACCGGCGCGGCGTCCAGGCGCTTCGTAAGACGGTGCGCGCCGCCCACGATCTCGGCATCGCCGTCCTGACCATCTTCTCCTTCAGTTCGGAGAACTGGTCGCGGCCCGCTTCGGAAATCAAAGATCTGCTTGGACTGCTGCGCCGCTTTATCCGCAACGATCTGGCCGACCTGCACAAGAGCAATGTACGGGTACGCATCGTCGGCGAGCGCGATGACCTCGACCGCGACATTCGGCTGTTGCTGGAGGAAGCCGAGGATTTGACCCGCCACAACGACGGTCTGACGTTGGTGGTCGCCTTCAATTACGGTTCGCGCCAGGAGATTGCACGCGCCGCGCGACGGCTGGCCGCCGAAGTCGCGCAGGGCCGGCTTTCAGTGGAAGCGATCTCGCCGGATCTCATCGCCCGCCAGCTCGACACCGCCGATTTGCCCGACCCCGACGTGATCATACGCACGAGCGGCGAGCAACGGCTGTCGAATTTTTTGCTTTGGCAGTCGGCCTACAGCGAACTGGTCTTCGTGCCGATCAATTGGCCCGACTTCGACCGCGCCGCGCTGGAGGGCGCCATCGCCGAATATCGGCGGCGCGAACGCCGCTTCGGCGGGCTCGTCGCGCAAACCGGATCGTGACCATTCCATCTGGACGCGGTACCGCGGAAGCGGGCGCGCGCAATTTCATCATGCGGGTGGTCTCGGCCGTTGTGCTGGCGCCGATCGTGCTGGTGATTGCATACCTGGGCGGTTGGATTTTTCTGATTCTTTGCGGTCTCGCCGCTGCCGGCATTTTTTGGGAATGGACCCGTCTCGCCGCAGGCCGTGCACCGCTTTCGGTACTGACGCCCGTCTTCGCCGCATTGCTGGTGGCGCTGGTGCTGGTCGGCGTAGGCTATCCGGCCCTGGCGGCGCTCGCGGTTGCGTCAAGTGCTGTGGCGGCCGCTGCGGTCATGGTCGCGGGCGCAAGCTCGCAGGGGATCACCGTCTTGTGGGTGGCCGGTGGCGCCATCTACGCCGGGGTCGGCTTTCTCGGCCCGGCGCTGTTGCGCAATAATAGTCATTTGGGCTTCCAAGCCTTTCTGTTCGTTGCGCTTATCGTCTGGTTGACCGACATATTGGCTTACTTTGTCGGCCGCACCGTCGGCGGGCCGCGGTTGTGGCCGCGGGTCAGTCCGAACAAAACGTGGTCCGGCGCCGTTGGCGGTCTGATCGGGGGGCTTGCCGGCGGTATCGCAGTCGCTTATGCGAGCGGCCTTGGTCGCGTGGCGAGCCTTGGAGTTATTGCGTTGGCGTTGTCGCTGTCGGCCCAAGCAGGCGATCTCTTCGAATCCGCGCTCAAGCGGCGCTTTGGCGCCAAGGATAGCGGCCACATCATTCCCGGCCATGGCGGCCTGATGGATCGGCTCGACGGCTTCCTGTTCGCCGCTGCGGCCGCCGCCGCAATCGGCATCATACACGCGGGAACAGGTGCTGTGGCCCAGGGCTTGCTGCTATGGTAGCGCAATGACACCGATACTGCCCCTGGCGACCGCTGAATTGATGGAAGCCGTGCCCCGCACGGTGACGCTCCTCGGCGCCACTGGATCGATCGGCTCGAGCACCATCGACCTGTTGCAGCGCGACCCTGTCCGTTACCGGGTCGAGGCTGTTACCGCGCGCCGCAACGGCACCGCGTTGGCAAAGCTCGCGCGCGAACTCAACGCGCGTTTCGCCGCCATTGCCGATCCTGCCGCTTACCAGGAATTAAAGTCCGGCCTCGCCGGGACCCGCATCGAGGCCGCCGCTGGCCCCGCCGCCGTCGTCGAAGCAGCGCAGCGGCCGGCCGAATGGGTCATGGCGGCGATTACCGGCGCCGCGAGTCTGGAGCCGACCCTCGCCGCCGCCGAGCGCGGTGCGACGGTCGCATTGGCCAACAAGGAGTGCCTGGTCTGCGCCGGTGCTCTCTTTATGCGCCGCGCGGCTGCGGCTGGCGCAGCTGTACTGCCGGTCGATTCCGAGCACAACGCGATCTTCCAGGCTTTAAGCGCAGGCCGCCGCGAAGACGTCAAACGCATCATCCTCACCGCGTCCGGCGGGCCGTTTCGCACGTCTTCGCTGGAGGCGATCCGCAAAGTCACGCTCGAACAGGCGCTCAAGCATCCGACCTGGACGATGGGCCCTAAGGTCACGATCGACTCGGCGACCCTGATGAACAAGGGCCTCGAACTCATCGAGGCCCATCATCTATTCGGGCTCAAACCTGACGAACTCGACGTCGTCGTCCACCCGCAATCCGTGGTCCATGGCCTTGTCGAATTCCGCGACGGCTCGGTGATCGCGCAGCTCGGCTCGCCCGACATGCGCATTCCGATCGCCCATTGCCTGGCCTATCCGATGCGCATGACAACGCCGGCGCAGCGGCTCGATCTTGCCCGCATTGGTACGCTCAGCTTCGAGGAGCCGGATCCGGTGCGTTTCCCGGCCTTGGCCCTGGCGCGGCGCGCCTTGGCGGACGGCGGCGCCGCGCCGACCGTGCTCAATGCGGCCAACGAGATCGCGGTGGCCGAATTCGTCGGCCGGCGGCTCGGATTCTCCGGCATTCCGGCTCTGGTCGAGGCGACGCTCGAGGCCGCCGAGCGTCAAGGTGTCACCGGCGAGCCCCAATCGGTTGAGCAGGCGATCGCCATTGACCATATGGCAAGAAGGATTGCGGCCGACCTCTTGCCCGAAATTGCCGCAATGGCATCCTAGCGTGACTGCTTGGGGCCGGAACATCGGGGCGTGGGAACAGCGTTATGGGGACGGAGATTATCTCGCATTTACATACGCTTGGGATTGACGCCCTCCGTTATCTCGTCCCTTTCGTATTCGTTCTGAGCATCGTCGTCTTCTTCCACGAGTTGGGCCATTTCCTGGTTGCCCGCCTTTGCGGCGTCCGAATTCTGGCGTTTTCGATCGGCTTTGGCCCGGAAATCGTCGGATTCCATGATCGGCATGGTACGCGCTGGAAAATCGCGATCATTCCGCTCGGCGGCTACGTCAAGTTTTTCGGCGACGAAAGCGCCGCCAGCACGCCCGATAAGGCCCGAATCGCGACCATGGACGAAGCCGAGCGGGCCGAGAGCTTCCCCTTTCAGTCGGTGACCAAGCGCGCGGCCATCGTCGCCGCCGGTCCGATTGCCAATTTCCTTTTGGCCATTGTCATTTTCTCCGCGATCTTCATGCTGTTTGGCATGCAGACGATGAGTGCCCGCGTTGACGACGTGCAGCCCGACAGCCCGGCCGCTGTCGCCGGCTTTCAACCGGGCGACATGGTGCTTTCGATCGACGGCCAGAAGATCGACAGCTTCGCCGATATGCAGCGCATCGTCTCCGACAGCGCCGGCGAGCGCCTCAATATCAAGGTGGAGCGGGGCGGCCAGACGGTCGAGCTCAAGGCCACCCCCGAGCTGCGGGAGGAAAAAGACCTCTTCGGCAACGTCCATCGCATCGGATTGCTTGGCATCCGACGCTCGCCCGCTCCCGGCGACGTGAAATACCAGCCGGTATCGCCACCGCAGGCCCTTTGGCTCGGCGTGCAGGAAACGTGGTTCGTCGTCGACAAGACCCTGAATTATATCGGCAAGGTGATTATCGGCCGCGAATCGGCCAATCAGCTCGGCGGCCCTATCCGTATCGCCCAGATGTCCGGGCAGATAGCCAGCGTCAGCCTGGTGGCGCTCATCCACATGGCGGCGGTGCTGTCGGTGTCGATCGGCTTGCTCAACCTGTTTCCGATCCCATTGCTCGATGGCGGTCACCTTTTGTTCTACTCGATCGAGGCCATGCGGGGCCGGCCGCTGTCGGAGCGGGCCCAAGAGGTCGGATTTCGTATAGGTTTCGCAATCGTTTTGATGTTGATGATATTTGCAACGTTCAATGACATCGTGCATTTGGCGGCGTCCTAGGGGCGGACGGCGCCATAGGCTGGCTCAAAATCTGACGGAGGATGGCCGGATACGGCAGGAGCGTTGATCGGGCGGCAGAGGCACGTAAGGCAAGAGCGTAGGGGATGTGAGTGACCCGCCAGTTTCGGGGGCGGCCACAAGGGGAATAAGGGCGCTTTGCGCATGATGAGGTGGGTAGGGGTAAAACGAGGGCTGGTCGTGGCCGGCTTGCTCCTCGCGGTGGGTGTGTTTGGCGTAGCTCCTGGCTTGGCGCCCGGTGTGGCGTCGGCCGCGCCGCGCGAGCGCGCCGCGGCCGCGACCGAAATCGTGGTCGAGGGCAACCGCCGGGTCGAGGCCGACACCATCCGCTCGTACTTCAAGGCGACGCCCGGCGAGCGGCTCGATGCCGCCGCGATCGATGCCGGATTGAAGGCGCTCTATGCCTCCGGCCTGTTCCAGGACATCCACGTCTCCACGCAGGGCAACCGCCTGATCGTGACCGTCGTCGAAGCGTCGGTGATCGACCGCATCGCCTTCGAAGGCAATCACCGGATGAAGGACGAGCAGCTGCAGCAGGAGATCCAGTCGAAGGCGCGCGGGACGCTGTCGCGTCCGGTGGTGCAGGCCGACACGCAGCGCATCATCGAAATTTATCACCGCAACGGCCGCTTCGATGTCGGCGTCACGCCGCAGATCATCGAGCGGCCCAACAACCGCGTCGACCTCATCTTCAAGATCGACGAAGGCGAGAAGACCGGCGTCAAGGCGATCAATTTCGTCGGCAATCATGCCTATACGAGCTGGCGGCTCAAGGAGGTCATCAAGACCGCGACGTCGAACTGGCTGAGCTTCTTGCAGACCACCGACGTCTACGACCCCGACCGCATCGAAGCCGACCGCGACCTGCTGCGCCGCTTTTATCTCAAGCACGGTTACGCCGACGTGCAGATCGTTGCGGCGACCGGTGAGTACGACCCGGCCAGGAAGGGCTTCGTCATCACCTTCACGATCGAGGAAGGCGCGCCGTACCGCTTCGGCGCCATCGACGTGCAGTCGAACGTGCGCGCGGTCGATCCGAATTCGCTGCGGCCGATCCTGCTCGCCCACCAGGGCGATACCTATAACGGCGAGGCAGTGGAAAAGACCGTCGAGAACCTGACGGTCGAGATGGCGCGGCGCGGCTATCCGTTCGGCACGGTGCGGCCGCGGGGCGACCGCAATCCGCAGACGCACACCATCGGCGTCGCCTTTGTGGTCGATGAGGGCACCCGGGCCTACATCGAGCGCATCAACATCCGCGGCAACACGCGGACCCGCGACTACGTGATCCGGCGCGAGCTCGATATCAACGAAGGCGATCCGTACAACCGCGCTCTGATCGATCGCGCCGAGCGGCGCATCAAGAACCTGAATTTCTTCAAGTCGGTGAAGGTCACCAACGAACCCGGCTCGGCGCCGGACCGGGTGGTCGTCAACATCGACCTGGTCGAGCAGTCGACCGGCGATTTCTCGGTGATGGGCGGCTACTCGACCGCACAGGGCTGGATGGTCCAGGTCTCGGTCTCCGAGCGCAACCTTTTGGGCACCGGCCGCTTCGCCAGGGCCTCGGCAACGTACGGCCAGTACATCCGCGCCGCCGAGCTGAACTTTGTCGAGCCCTATTTCCTCGATCAACGGATCGGCGCCGGGCTCGACCTGTTCGCCAAGCAGACGCTGCCCAATACCTACTTCTCCTATGGCACCGAATCGATCGGCGGCACGCTGAAATTCGGCATTCCGCTGCGCGAGGATTTCAGCGTGCAGCTGCGCTACTCGCTGTACACGCAATCGATCCAGCTGCCGTCGATTCTCAACGACTGCAACAATTTCAGCACTGATCCGACGGTGTGGACGCCGGCGTTCCTGCTGGCCAATGGCATGGCGCCGATTCCGAACAATTGTCTGTTGTTCGGTCAGGCATCGCTGCCGATCCGGGCCGAGCTCGGCTTTGGGCCGACGCTCACCTCCATGGTCGGCTACGGCCTGATCTACAACACGCTCGACAACAACAAGGATCCGACCAGCGGCATCAGCCTCAACTTCGGGCAGGACTTTGCCGGCATCGGCGGCGACACCCGGTATATGCGTTCGACCGTCGATTTCCGGGCCTATTACGAGCCGGTGTCCGACCTCGTCAGCGTGCTCCATCTGCAGGCCGGCAACATTTTGGGCCTCGGCACCGATACGGTGCGCATGCTCGACGATTTCAAGATGGGACCGAACCTGGTGCGCGGCTTCCAGCCGGCCGGTATCGGGCCGCGCGACGTCACCAATTATCTGTTCGGCTACGGGACGGGCGACGCCCTCGGCGGCACCTTGTACTGGGGCGCCAGCGCCGAGCTGCAATACCCGCTGTACTTCTTGCCCAAGGACAGCGGCTTCCGCGGCGCGGTGTTCGTCGATGCCGGATCGGTGTGGGGCTACAAGGGCGAGACGTCGAACCCGGCGACCGGCGAGATCAACGGCGTGATCAACAATCCGCTCGTCGGCAGTATCGTTTGCAACGCGACGCCGATACCGCCGGGCGCCAAGGGCGGCGGCTGCGCGCTGCTGTATGAAGACGATATGATGCCGCGGGTCGCGGCCGGCGCCAGCCTGATCTGGAACTCGCCGTTCGGGCCGCTGCGTTTCGACTTCGCCTACCCGATCATGAAGCAGTGGTACGATCGTACCCAGTTCTTCCAGTTCGGCGGCGGAACCAAGTTCTAATGCCGTCGCACGCTTCGCGAACGGCGGACGCCGGCCGCGCCGGCGGCGCGCCGGTCGACGCGTCGGCGCGGCTCGAAGCCGGGGTTTCCATCGATCCGCTGGCCGCGATCGGGCCGCGGGCCGAGATCGGCGCCGGCACCGTCATCGGCACCGGCAGTACAATCGGTCCGGACGTGCGCATCGGCCGCAACTGCACCATCGGGCCCGGCGCCACGATCCTACATGCCTTGATCGGCGATCGGGTCGTCATCCATCCCGGCGTGCGGATCGGCCAGCCTGTGTCTCCTGGCGTTGCCGCCGGAGCCAACCCGCGTCCCGGGGCGCCGCGGACCCGCCGCGTCATCGTCCAGGACGATGTCGAAATCGGTGCCAATTCCACCATAGATCGCGGCGCGATCGGCGACACGGTCGTCGGCGAGGGCAGCAGAATCGGCAATCTCGTCCACATCGCCCACGACGTCGGCATTGGCCGGCATTGCCAGATCGGCGCGCAGGCCGGTTTGGCAAGTGGCGTCGCCGCGGCTGATTTTGTCATAATAGGCGAGCGGGCCGGCGTTGCCGCCGATGTGACGATCGGTGCAGGCGCGATCATTGCCGGGTACAGCAGCGTGAACGGCAACGTTCCCGCCGCCGCTGCCAACCAGTCGGACGAGGACGGATTATGAGCAACGAGACGGTCGAGGCCGCCGAAATCGGCGAGATCCTGCGGCTGCTGCCGCACCGCTACCCGTTCGTCATGGTCGATCGAATCGTCGATATCCACGGCGACGAACGCGGCGTCGGCATCAAGAACGTCACCATCAATGAACCGCAATTGGTCGGGCACTTTCCAAATAACCCGGTGATGCCTGGCGTGCTGCTGCTCGAAGGCATGGCGCAGACGGCGGGAATCCTGGTCCTGCGCTTGATGCAATCCCCCGAACCGCGCGCGGTCTATTTGTTGACCATCGACAAGGCGAAATTCCGCAAACCCGCGGTACCGGGCGACCGCATCGAATATCACGTCAAAAAATCAGCGCACCGCGCCAACATGTGGTGGTACACCGCCCAAGCCAAAGTCGGCGATACGTTGATCGCCGAAGCGGTTGTCGGCGCGGCGCTGGGCGGGGCCAAATCGTGATCGATCCGAGCGCGCGCGTCGCCGATGGCGCGCGCATAGGCGAGGGCGTGGAGATCGGGCCCTATTGCATCGTCGGGCCACAGGCCGACATCGGCGATGGCGTGCGGCTCATCGCCCATGTGCATGTTGCGGGCTTAACGACTATCGGCGCGGGGACGGTCGTGTATCCGTTCGCCTCGCTCGGTACGCCGCCGCAATCGGTGCACTATCGCGGCGGCGCGACGCGGCTCGTCATCGGTCCGCGCTGCGAGCTGCGCGAAGGCGTCACCATGAATACCGGCACCGAGGACGGCGGCGGCGTGACCGAGGTCGGCGAGGGTTGCCTGTTCATGGTGGGCTCCCACGTCGGCCACGATTGCCGGGTCGGCAACAACGTCAGTTTCGCCAACAACGTTGTGTTGGGCGGCCATGTCCGCGTCGGCGACTTCACCTTTCTCGGCGGCCATGTGGCGATCCATCAATATGTGCGGATCGGCGAAGGGGTGATGATGGCCGGAATGTCGGCGGCGCGCGACGACATCATTCCATTCGGATTTGCCTTGGGCCAGACCGGCGCCCTGGTCGGACTCAACATGGTCGGTCTGCAGCGCCGTGGTGCCACGCGCGCGCAACTGCACCAGCTACGCCGCGCTTATCGGGCGCTGTTCTTTGGCAACGGGCGATTTGCCGATCGCGTCGATGCCGTCGCCAAGGAGTTCGCCAGCGATCCGCTGGTTGAAAAAATCGTCGCCTTCATCCGCGGCGAAGCGAAGCGCCCGCTCATGAAACCGGCTCGGCAGCAGCGCTCCCATGACCAGCGCGCCGATGATGTCTGATCCGCAGCTCTCCGCGAGTGCGACGGTTGGCGAGCCATCCGAGGGGCGTTCGATCGCGCTGGTTTGCGGCGGCGGCGCGTTACCGGGCGCGGTTGCCGAGGCCATCACGCGGCGCGGCCTGCGGCCGGTGATGTTCGCGATCAGGGGATGGGCCGATCCCAAAATGGTCGAGCCTTATGCGCACCACTGGGTCGCGCTGGGACAGCTCGGTCGGTTCCTGCGCCTGGCGCGTGCCGAACATTGCCACGAGGCGGTGCTGATCGGCGCCTTGCTGCGGCCACCGCTCAGCAAGCTTCGTCTCGACTGGTACACGTTGCGCCTGATGCCCAGCATGATCCGCATATTTCGCGGCGGCGATGATCGCCTGCTGTCGGGCATGGCACGGCTGTCCGAACAAGCCGGCCTGCGCATCATCGGCGTGGCGGATGTGGCGCCCGAGGTCCTCATGCCGGGCGGCGTGCTTGGCCGCCATCAACCGACGGCGCGCGATCGCGCCGATATCGCACGCGCGCTCGACATGATCGCTGCGCTCGGTCCCTTCGATGTCGGGCAGGCGGCGGTCATCGCCAATAATCATGTGCTCGCGGTCGAAGCGGCCGAGGGCACCGACAATATGCTCGACCGTTTAGTCGAGCTGCGCGCACAGCGCCGCGTCACCAGCGCGCCTGGGACGGGCGTGCTGGTCAAGGCACCGAAACCCGACCAAGACCGCCGCTTCGATCTGCCGGCCATCGGGCCGCGCACGGTGGCCAATGTTGCGCGGGCCGGACTCGGCGGCATTGCGGTAACGGCGGGCAGCACCATTGTCGCCGAACCCGCCGAAACCATCGCAGCGGCCGATCGCAGCGGCATTTTCCTGGTCGGCGTCGCCGGGGATGGCGCGCGATGAACCGGCCGCCGCAGCCGCGATCGCTCACGATTCATCTGATCGCGGCTGAGGAATCCGGCGATGCATTGGGCGCCGCCCTGGCGCGGGCGCTGGTCGCGCGCGAGGGCGCCGCCGTGCGCCTTTCCGGCGTCGGCGGGCGCGGCATGGCGGCCGCGGGCATCGCCAGCCCGTTTGCCATCGACGAGCTGTCGATCATCGGCGCCACCGCCATACCGCGCCGGCTGCCGATCATCTTGCGCCGCATCCGCCAGACCGCCGACGCGGTGATCGCTGCACGGCCGGACGCGCTTGTCATCATCGACAGCCCGGATTTCACCCATCGCGTGGCGCGGCGCGTGCGCCGTCATGCGCCGTCGATCCCAATCATCGATTACGTCTCGCCGACGGTGTGGGCATGGCGGCCCTGGCGGGCGCGCGCGATGCGCCGCTACGTCGATTGCGTGCTGGCGATCCTGCCGTTCGAGCCGGCCGCGCATGCGCGACTCGGCGGACCGCCGTGCGTCTATGTCGGTCATCCGCTGATCGAGCGCGTGGCGGAGCTGCGGCCCGATGCCGAAGCCAAGCAGCGGCGCAACAGCGATCCGCCGCTCATTCTGGTGCTGCCGGGCAGCCGGCGCAGCGAAATTCGGCGGCTGCTCGCGATCTTCGGCCAAGCGACAGGGCAGGTGGCGGCGCGGGTCGGCGCCATCGATCTCGTGCTGCCGACCGTGCCGCATCTTCTGGCACGGGTGCGCGAGGGCGTCGCCGGCTGGCCGGTGCAGCCGCGCATCGTCGTCGAGCCGACGGAGAAGTGGGCGGAATTTCGCAAGGCGCGCGCAGCGCTCGCCGCATCCGGCACCGTGACGCTCGAACTGGCGCTCGCCGGCATTCCGACAGTCGCCGCCTACCGCATACCGACCATTGAATACGTCGTCGCCCAGGCGGCGCGGCTGCCGGAATTGTTCAGCATCATCTTGGCCAATCTGGTCATGGGCGAGAAGGTCGTCCCTGAATTGCTCCAGCGCGACTGCACGCCGGGCAAACTCGCCGATGCACTGGTGGCGCTTGTCGCCGATACGCCGGCGCGGCGGCGCCAGATCGACGCGTTCGGACGGCTCGATGCGATTATGGGCGTGGGCACCGCGGCACCGAGCAGCAAGGCGGCCGCGGTCGTCCTCGACTTGGCGCGGCGAGGCCGCTCTGCCATGACAGAGGTCCGCGAAATGGCCTCCTCATGGTGAAACGCAAAATCTCGCGCAAGAAGCCGCTGCGTGCCGCCATTACCGGCGTGCACGGCTACCTGCCGCCGGACCTGCTGACCAACGCCAAGCTGGCCGAGATGGTCGACACCAGCGACAAGTGGATCGTCGAGCGCACCGGCATTCATGAGCGCCACCTTCTCACCGGCGCCGGGCTCGGCACTTCGCATATGGGTGCCGAAGCGGTCCGCGGCCTGTTGAAGAAAACCGGGACGCCGGCAAGCGCGGTGGATCTCTTGATCTGCGCAACGACCACGCCCGACCTGGTATTTCCGTCGACCGCCAACCTGATCTGCGACATGGTCGGCATCCGCAATATCGGCAGCTTTGACGTCCAGGCCGCCTGCTCGGGTTTTGTCTATGCGCTCACGATCGCGGCGCAGTTCATCGCCAGCGGTCAGTACCGGAAGATCGTCGTGGTCGGCGCCGACAAGATGTCGGCGATCATCGATTACACCGATCGCGCCACTTGCGTTTTGTTCGGCGACGGCGCCGGCGCCGTGCTGGTCGAGCCGAGCCGGCGCTACGGCATCATCGACACGCTGTTGCGCTCCGACGGCGCCGGCATGCCGCATCTGCACCAAAAGGCCGGCGGCAGCCGCATGCCGCCGACCGCCGAGACGGTCGCCAAGCGGCTGCACTACGTGCATCAGGAGGGCGCCGCGGTCTACAAGTTCGCCATCGCCCGCATGGCCGAGGTCGCCGTCGAGCTGATGAAGCGCAATCGCCTCCTCAGCGAGGACATCGACTGGCTGGTGCCGCACCAGGCCAACAAGCGCATCATCGAGGCCACCGCCGAACGCCTGAAGCTGCCGCCCGAGCGGGTCATGGTGACCATTCACAAATACGGCAACACCACCGCCGCCACCATCCCGCTGTGCCTATGGGACTACGAGAGAAAGCTCAAAGCCGGCGACCGCCTGCTCCTGGCGGCGTTCGGCGGCGGCTTTACCTGGGGCGGGATTTATCTGACGTGGGCCTATGACGGGAAACGCGAATAGGGAAATGGCGAATAGCGAATGGGGACATGACCATTCGCCACTCGCTATTCGCCGTTCGCTTCACTTCCGCTTCGACATCGGCTGATAGTCGCGCCGCGGCGCCCCGGTATAGAGCTGGCGCGGCCGGCCGAGTTTCTGATGCGGGTCCTCGATCATTTCCTTCCACTGCGCGATCCAGCCGACGGTGCGCGCGAGCGCGAACAACACCGTGAACATCGCGGTCGGAAAGCCCATCGCGCGCAGCGTGATGCCGGAATAGAAGTCGACGTTCGGGTACAGTTTCTTGGAAATGAAATACTCGTCGTGCAGCGCGATGCGCTCGAGCTCCATGGCGACGTCGAGCAGCGGATCGTTGCGGCCGAGCTCGTGCAGCACCTCGTAACAGGTCTTCTGCATGATCTTCGCGCGCGGATCGTAGTTCTTGTAGACGCGGTGGCCAAAACCCATCAGGCGGAACGAATCGTTCGGGTCCTTGGCGCGCTTGACGTATTCGGGGATGCGGTCGACGGTGCCGATCTCGCCCAGCATTTTCAGCGCCGCCTCGTTGGCGCCGCCATGGGCCGGTCCCCACAGGCAGGCGATGCCGGCCGCGATACAGGCGAACGGGTTAGCGCCGGTCGAGCCGGCCAGCCGCACCGTGGAGGTCGAGGCATTCTGCTCGTGATCGGCGTGCAGCGTGAAGATGCGGTCCATGGCGCGCGCCAGAACCGGGTTCGGCTTGTATTCCTCGCACGGCACCGCAAAGCACATGCGCAAAAAATTCGAGGCGTAATCGAGATCGTTCTTCGGATACATGAACGGCTGGCCGACCGAATATTTGTAGGCCATGGCCGCCAGCGTCGGCATCTTGGCGATCATGCGGATGGAGGCGATCATCCGCTGGGTCGGATCGGTGATGTCGGTGGAGTCGTGATAGAACGCCGACAGCGCGCCGACGCAGCCGACCATCACCGCCATCGGGTGCGCGTCGCGCCGGAAACCCTGGAAGAAGCGGCTCATCTGCTCGTGGATCATCGTGTGATGGATCACGCGATCGACGAAATCGTTCTTCTGCGCCGCGTTGGGCAATTCGCCGTAGAGCAGGAGATAGCAGGTCTCGAGAAAGTCGCCGTGCTCGGCCAAATCCTCGATCGGATAGCCGCGGTAGAGCAGGATGCCTTCGTCGCCGTCGATATAGGTGATCTTGGACTCGCACGATCCGGTCGAGGTGAAACCCGGATCGTAGGTGAAGGCGCCGGTCTCGGCATAGAGCTTGCTGACGTCGATGACCTCCGGGCCGATGGTGCCCTCGTAGATCGGAAACGACCAGTTCTTGTCGCCGACCGTCAGCTTGGCGGTCTTGATGTTGGCGCCGGATTTAGCGTCCATGATCGTTCTTCCTCGATGCAGGGCAGCCGGATTCGTCAGGCCGCGCGGCAATAGTGGCGGCCCGCAGGCCCGGTTCCAGTGGGGTAGCCCAAGCCCGTGTGCACTGCAAGATATGGGCGGGCAAGGCGATTGCGAGGGTCCGCGGCCGGTCAGCGCACGGGCAATCGCATCAGCCGGCCTGCGCTCGGGCCGCCGCGGCCCCACCCTGATCGGCGATGCGTCCGAGGCTTTCGTCTTTGCCCAGCACGGCCAGCACCTCGAAAATGCCGGGCGAAGTGACACGGCCGGTCAGCGCCGCGCGCAGCGGCTGCGCGATGGCGCCGAGCTTCAATCCTTTGCGCTCGGCAAAGCTGCGCACCGCCTGCTCGGCCGCTTGGGCGGTCCACGGCGCCACGCCGGCAAGCTCCCGCACTGCCTCGCCCAACAGGGCCCTGGCGTCCGGGTTCAACAGCGCCTTGGCCTTGTCGTCGAGCGCAATGGGCCGCGTCGCGAACAAAAAATGCGCGCCGTCGATCAGGTCGAGCAGGGTCTTGGCGCGTTCCTTCAAACTCGGCATCGCGGCGAGCCATTGCTGGCGCCGCTCCTGCGTCAGTTTGGCGGCGAGCGCAGCGCCGTCGGCGATATGCGGCAGCAGCGCATCGATCGCGGCGAGCAGGTCGACGTCGGCGCTCTGCCGGATGTAATGACCGTTGAGGCTTTCCAGCTTGGCGAAATCGAACCGCGCCGGCGAGCGGCCGATTTGCGGCAGGTCGAATGTTTCGATCATCTCCGCGGTGGAAAAAATTTCCTGATCGCCGTGGCTCCAGCCGAGCCGCACCAGATAATTGCGCAGCGCCGCCGGCAGATAGCCCATGGCCCGATAGGCGTCGACGCCGAGCGCGCCGTGCCGTTTCGAGAGCTTGGCGCCGTCGGGGCCGTGGATCAGCGGAATGTGCGCCATCACCGGCACTTCCCAGCCAAGCGCGTCGTAGATCTGCTTCTGTCGCGCCGCGTTGGTCAGATGATCGTCGCCGCGGATGATATGAGTGACGCCCATGTCGTGATCGTCGACCACGACGGCGAGCATGTAGGTCGGCGTGCCGTCTGAGCGCAACAGCACCAGATCGTCGAGGTTTTCGTTCTGCCAGACGACGCGGCCCTGGACCTGATCGTCGATTGCCGTTTCGCCGGTGAGCGGCGCCTTGAGCCGGATCGCCGGTTTTACGCCCGACGGTGCCTCGCTTGGATCGCGGTCGCGCCAGCGGCCGTCATAAAGCTTGGCACGGCCTTCGCGCCGCGCTGCCTCGCGCATCTGCGTCAGTTCCTCGGGGCTGGCGTAGCAGCGATAGGCGTGGCCGGAAGCCAGCATCTGCTCGGCCACTTCGCGGTGCCGCGCCGAGCGCGAGAATTGAAACACCGCCTCGCCGTCCCACTGGATGCCGAGCCAGGAAAGCCCGTCGATGATGGCCTCGATCGCCGCCTGGGTGGAGCGCTCGCGATCGGTGTCCTCGATGCGTAAGTGCATCTTGCCGCCGCGGCCGCGGGCATAGAGCCAGTTGAACAGCGCCGTACGCGCACCGCCGATGTGCAGGAAACCGGTCGGCGAGGGGGCAAAACGGGTGACGACGGTCATGCAGGTCTTTTCTTTCCGCGGCGCGCCCGTGTAGCACAGAAAGAGCGTAAATGGACGAGTCCCGGTGCGGACTTGACCCCGCGTGCCAACTTGTTCAATCCGTGGCGCGGCAATTGGCCAGCCGGCTGACGCGCGCCGGTGGCCATATGGCCGTGCCGACTACGGAACTGATTATTTCATGGCAGTCGCCGAAACCGCAGCACGCGAGGCCGGGCAGGATTTCATCCGCGACATCGTGCGCGCCGATCTCGCTTCCGGCCGGCACAAAGCCGTGGTCACGCGGTTTCCGCCGGAGCCGAACGGCTACCTGCATATCGGCCACGCCAAATCGATCTGTCTCAACTTCGGCATTGCCGAAGAGTTCGGCGGCCATTGCAATCTGCGCTTCGACGACACCAATCCGACCAAGGAAGAGCAGGAATACATCGACGCCATCGAGCGCGACGTGCGCTGGCTCGGCTTCGATTGGGGCACGCACCTGCATCACGCCTCCGATTATTTCGAGCGGCTTTATGGATGGGCCGAGCATTTGATCGGCGCCGGCAAGGCCTATGTGGACGATCAGTCGCAGGAGGAGATGCGGGCGACACGCGGCACGTTGACCGAAGCGGGGACGGAAAGCCCGCACCGCGGCCGCAGCGTCGACGAAAACCTCGATCTGTTCCGCCGCATGCGCGCCGGCGAGTTTGCCAACGGCGCCCGCGTGCTGCGCGCCAAGATCGACATGGCCTCGGGCAATATCAATCTGCGCGATCCGGTGCTCTATCGCATCCTGCACGCCGAGCACCCGCGCACCGGCAAGGCCTGGTGCATCTATCCGAGCTACGACTTCGCGCACGGTCAGTCCGACGCGATCGAGGGCATCACGCACTCGATCTGCACCTTGGAATTCGAGGATCACCGGCCGCTCTACGATTGGCTGATCGAGAACCTGCCGGTGCCGTCGCGGCCGCACCAATACGAGTTCGCGCGGCTCAATCTCACCCACACGGTGCTGTCGAAGCGCGTGCTGACCGAACTCGTGCGCGGCGGCCATGTCGCCGGCTGGGACGATCCGCGCATGCCGACGCTCGCCGGGTTGCGGCGGCGCGGCGTACCGCCTGTCGCGATCCGCGATTTCGTCAAGCGCATCGGCGTCGCCAAGGCCAACAGCGTCGTCGACATGGGCATGCTCGAATTTTCGATCCGTGAGCACTTGAACAAAACCGCAGCGCGCCGCATGGCGGTGCTGCGGCCGCTCAAAGTCGTGATCGACAATTATCCGGAAGGCCAGGGCGAGGAGATCGAAGCGCTCAATCACCCGGACGATCCCGCCGCCGGCACAAGGCGCCTGCGCTTTGGCCGCGAGCTCTACATCGAGCGCGACGACTTTATGGAGAATCCGCCAAAGAAATTTTTTCGCTTGTCGCCCGGTGCTGAGGTGCGATTGCGCTACGCCTATTTCATCACCTGTCGCGAAGTGAAGAAAAATGCGGCGGGCGATGTCGTCGAACTGCGCTGCACCTACGATCCGGCCACGAAGGGCGGCAACGCGCCGGACGGCCGCAAGGTCAAGGCCACGCTGCATTGGGTCTCGGCGCAGGATTCGCGCACCGCCGAGGTGCGCCTGTACAATCCGCTGTTCGCGCGGCCCGACCCGAACGCCCAAAATTTCGCCGCCGATCTTAATCCGAACTCGCTGGAAATAATCACCGACGCGCGGGTCGAACCGGCGCTCGCGGGCAGAAATTCCGAGGAAGCGGTGCAATTCGAGCGTCAGGGCTATTTTTGCCTCGACACGGACTCCACGCCCGAACATCCGGTGTTCAACCGCACCGTCGGCTTGCGCGACAGCTGGGCGAAGATCGCCGGCAACTGAACTCGCGGCGTTCTTGTTCCGTACTGCTCGTCATCCCGCACGCTGCTCGTGTAGGCTTGCCTGGCATTGGGCGCGCGGGGGCGCGCAGTGACACACGACCATCATCCGCAAGCGCGTGCGCCGAGCCGGGCCCGAACTTGGCCGGTCGGTGGCGCGCGCCCGTTGTCCGGCGTCGCGCCGCCGCACAGCGGATTTCTGATCGGCGCGCAATTACGCAAATGGGCGGCCGAAGAAATCGCCGCCGGGCGTTTACTGCCGTGGCTTGCTGTCAGTTTCGGCTTCGGCATCGTGCTTTACTTCACCGCGGATAGCGAACCGGTGTGGTGGGCGCCGACGGCGCTCGCCGCTGCTTGCGGCATCGGCGCCGCGCTGCTGCGGCGCCATACGGCCGCGTTCGCCCTAGCGTTCGGGCTGTGCGCCATCGCAGCCGGTTTTGCCGTAGCGACGATCAACACGGCGCGCATCGCGCACCCGGTGCTGCGCTTTCCGGCATCCGGCGTGACCATTTCCGGAACCGTCGAGTTGCGTGAGGAGAGCCAGCGCACCGATCGGTTCGTGCTGCGCGTCGATCGCATCGAAGGCGCGCGGCTCGACGTCAAGCCGGCGCGCGTGCGCCTTTCAGTCAAGCGCGGCATGGCGCCTGCGGCGGGTTCATTCGTCACGGTGAAGGCGACACTCGATCCGCCACTGCAGCCGCTCGAGCCCGGCAGCTACGATTTCGCGCGCGACCTGTATTTTCAGAACATCGGTGCGTCCGGCTTCGTGCGCGGCGCCATCACGATCCAAGCGCCGCCGGCGGCGCCAAACCTGCTGCGCCATGCCGACATCGCCGTGCAAGGCCTGCGCGATGCGATCGACGCCCGCATCCGCGCCGTGCTGCGGGGCGACGAAGGCGCCATTGCCGCGATGCTGATCAACGGACGCCGCGACGCCATCGATCCGCAGCTCTACGACGCCATGTTCGTGTCCGGCATCGGCCACGTGCTGTCGATCTCCGGCTATCACATGGCGGTGGTCGCCGGCATGGTGTTTTTCCTGCTGCGCGCGCTGCTGGCGCTCGTTCCCGGGCTCGCCGACCGCGCGCCGATCAAGAAATGGGCGGCGTTCGCGGCGCTGCTCGTCACCGCGTTTTATCTGGTGCTCTCGGGCAATCAGGTGGCGACGCAGCGCTCGTTCATCATGATCGCGGTGGTGCTGATCGGCGTCATGCTGGACCGGCCGACGCTCACCATGCGCACCATCACCATCGCTGCGCTCGTTGTTTTGTTGTTAGCGCCGCAAGCCGTGGTGCATCCGAGCTTTCAGATGTCGTTCGCGGCGACGTTGGCGCTGATCGCCGGCTACGAGCGGGGCGCAGTGCGGCTCAAGGCGAACACGGATTCCTCGTTCGGCGCGCGCGCGGCGCTGTGGGGCGTCAACGAGATCATCGCGCTGACCATCGCCTCGCTGCTCGCCGGCTGCGCGACCATGCCGTACGCCGCCTATCATTTTCACCGGCTGTCGCCTTACGGTGTGCTCGCCAACCTGCTCGCTATGCCGGTGGTGTCCGCCTGGGTGATGCCGATGGGCATTCTCGGCGTCGTGGCGATGCCGTTCGGCTTCGATGCCGAATGCTGGCGGCTGATGGGCTACGGCATCGCCTGGATGGATTGGGTGGCGCGCTGGGTGGCGAGCCTGCCCGGCGCCTATGGGCGGGTCACGCTGTTCGGCACCGGTCCGCTGCTGATCGCGACAGCCGGGCTGTTGGTCATGACGCTTCTGAAAACGCCGCTGCGCTGGAGCGGCGCTGCGCTCGTCGTCATCGCGGCAATTGCGGCAGCGCGCACGCCGCGGCCGGACGTGCTGATCGCGGCCGACGGCCGCGCCGTCGCGGTGCGCGGCGTCGACGGCAAACTGGCGTTCCACCGCACCGGCAGCGACACATTTGCGATCCGCGAGTGGCTGGCCGCCGATGCCGACGGACGCGATGCTCGCGATCCGCACCTTGGCGCTGGCATCGCCTGCGATCCGGCCGGCTGCATCGGCAAGCTCGCCGACGGCGCCCTGGTCAGCTACGCGCTGGCGCCCGCAGCGTTCGATGAAGATTGCGGGCACGCCAAACTCATCGTGGCGCTGTACGATCCGCCGCCCGGCTGCGCCGCCCTGGTGGTCGGCCGCAACGATTGGCGCACGCGCGGCGCTCTGACGTTGCGCCGTAGCGGCGACGGCTTTGTCATGGATTCCGTGCGGCCGCCGTATTTTGATCGGCCTTGGGCACCAGCGCCGCCGGCGCCGCGGACGGCGCTTGGAACGACCGCGGCACCAGCCGATGCCACGCCGCGGCTGGAGGATCTCGAGGCGGATCAGTAAAACTTGGCCGCCTCATTGGCGGTCCGCGACCTGCACCTTGATCCTCCCCCTTTCAGGGGGAGGAAAGGGAATACGACGCCGCCTCACTACCCGACATGCGCCATGCGTGCGGCTTGCGCTTCTCTCGCCCTGAAAGGGGGAAAGATAGAGTGGCGGTCGCGGGCCGCTCGCAATGCTGAAAGGTGAATCTCAATACCGCCGGAACAAACCGACCAGCTTGCCTTGGATGCGTACGCGGTTGGGCGGCAGGATGCGCACCTCGTAGGCGGTGTTGGCCGGCTCGAGCGCGATCGAGGCGCCGCGGCGGCGGAAGCGCTTGAGGGTGGCCTCTTCGTCGTCGATCAGGGCGACGACGATATCGCCGGTATCGGCGGCCTCGGTGCGCTTCAATAGCGCGATGTCGCCGTCCAGAATGCCGGCCTCGATCATCGAATCGCCGCGCACTTCGAGCGCAAAGTGCTCGCCTGAGCTCAACAGATCGGGCGGCATGTTGATGGTGTGGCTGCGGGTCTGGATCGCCTCGATGGGCGTGCCGGCGGCGATTCGGCCCATCACCGGCACCGCCACCGGCCGGCCGCCGTCATCCTCGGAAGCTGCACGCACGCGGCCGAGATTGCCCTCGATGACGCTCGGCGTGAAGCCGCGTGAGCGGCCGGCGCCCATACCGTGTGCCACCGATTCGGGAAGCTTGATCACCTCGATGGCGCGCGCCCGATTCGGCAGCCGGCGGATGAAGCCGCGTTCTTCCAGCGCGGTGATCAGCCGGTGAATGCCCGATTTGGAGCGCAGGTCGAGCGCGTCCTTCATCTCGTCGAAGGACGGCGGCACGCCCGCTTCCTTCAGGCGTTCGTGGATGAACCGCAACAACTCGGCTTGCTTGCGCGTGAGCATCGGCGCTTCCTTTTTGAATCTGCCTTCGGACCTGCGGGGACGCTTCGACTGCAACCGAGTCGAAACAAATCATGAACGGACACTATCCGTTCCATATGTGTTCCGCAAGCATTTAATTTCGAGTGAAGAAATCGGTCCGCCCCGCCAAGAGAATTTTAGGGCTGCTCCGGGCCACCGGGGATGAGCCGAAGGGACCAGGTTATTGGCCGAGAGGCGCAATTCACAAGCCGTTAGCGATCGAATGTCGGAAACCGCACGCGGATGTACGATTCCTATCCAGTGTTGCCATTGGGAGACAGCATTTTCACCCCGTTCTGCGTTACAAGCACGGTCAAGTCCACTCGCTTTATGTCAGGGGGATCCCATGAAAAAGCTTTTACTGTCGTCCTTGGCTGCACTGGCTGTTACCGCCAGTTCTTCGGCCTTCGCTGCCGATATGCGCCTGCCGGCGAAGGCGCCAATTGCGCCGCCGCCTATCGTTACAAACTGGACCGGCTGCTACATCGACGGCGGCATCGGCTACGGCATGTACAATCAGGAAACCAGCTCGGTAGTCACCGCCACTGGCGCGGCGATCGGCGTTCCGGTCACGAACGGCGGCCGCGGCTGGCTCGGTAGAGTCGGCGGTGGCTGCGATTACCAGTTCGGTTCGTCCTGGGTGATCGGCGCCTTCGCCGACTTCGACTTCATGGATCTGAACGGACACTTCGGCGATCCGTCCGGCCCGGTCACCGGCAACGAAAAAGAGCGGGATGCGTGGTACGCCGGCGGCCGGCTCGGCTATCTGATCTCGCCGACGTTCCTCGGCTACATCGACGGCGGCTACACCCAGACGCGCTTTGACGCGTTTAGCTTGAACGGCAACTTCGTTCCCGCGGTGCCGACCGGCCTTAGTGTTGCGGCCCATACCTATGACGGCTGGTTCATCGGCGGCGGTTACGAATATGCCCTGTCCGGCATCCTGCCGCTCAACGGCCTGTACTGGCGCACGGAATATCGCTTCGCTCAATACCAATCGGCCAATGTTCCGGTCGTCATCACGGCGACGGGCGCAGGGTTCGGCGTTTCCGAGCACATGCAGAAATATACCCAGACCATCACCTCGGGACTGGTCTGGCGCTTCAACTTCGGCGGCCCGGTTGCCGCGCGCTACTGAGACTAAAGCTTCAACGTGATGGACAAGCCCGGGACCCGCGTCCCGGGCTTTGTCTTTTTGGTCTCTGTCAATTTATTTAGCGTGTGAGGCGGACGATGGTGCAGCGGCTGCCGGATTTGGCGGCCGGCGTGTGCGGCTCGCGGATCACAAGGCAGTCGGCTTTGGCGAGCGGCGTCATCATCGAACTATCCTGAACAGGGAAGGGCGTCGCGAGCGGCCCGTCGGGCGCGTCGCGTAGCGCTGCGCGCAGATAATCGGCGCGCTCGTCGTTCGCGGGCAGATCGCAACCGAGCAGCGCTGCTTCGGTCGGCGCGGCGAGATCGCTGCGGCCGCACAGCCGGCGGATCAGCGGCACCAGAAACAAAAACGCGCACACGTAGGACGACACTGGATTGCCGGGCAGTCCCAGCACCGCCATTGCGCCGAGCCGGCCATGCATCAGCGGGCGGCCGGGCCGCATCGCCACTTTCCAGAACGACAGCGCCATGCCCTGCTGGGCGAAGGCGGCCTGAACCAGATCGTATTCGCCGACCGAGGCGCCGCCGGTAGTGAGCAGAATGTCGGCGCCGCTGGCGCGGGCCTGGCGCACGGCCGCGACCGTTTCGTCGAGCTTGTCGCCGACGACGCCGAGATCGATCACCTCGGCACCCTCGGCGCGCGCCAACGCCGCAAGGGCAAAGCCGTTGGAATACACGATCTGCCCCGGGCCAGGCTCGGTTCCGGGCGCCACCAGCTCGTCGCCGGTTGCGAACATGGCGAGTTTTGGCCGGCGATGTACCGGAACGAGCGGATGGTTCATGCCGGCGGCAAGCTGCAGGTCGCGCGCGGTGAGGCGATGGCCCTTGGCGAGCAAAACGTCGCCGGCGTGAAAGTCGAGGCCGTGGGAGCGGACGTGGCGGCCCTTGCTGGTCGGCTTCTCGATCTCGACCCAGCCGCCGTCGTGCTTCTTCGTGTGTTCTTGAATGACGATGCTATCGGCGCCCGTTGGCACGACGCCGCCGGTGAAGATGCGCGCCGCCTCGCCCGGGCCGACGCTGGCATCGAACGGCCGGCCCGCCGCCACCTCGCCGATGACTTTCAGGCGCACCGGCGCTTTGGCGACATCGGCGGCCCGCACCGCATAGCCATCCATGGCCGACACATCGGCGGGCGGCTGGGTGCGGCGCGCTTTCAGGTCGAGCGCCAACACGCGGCCGTGGGCCTCGCTGAGCGGCACGTCCTCGGCCGGCAGCGGCACGGCCTGCGCCAACACGCGCTCGAGCGCCTCGGCAACCGACAGCAAGGCCACGGCTTTACGACTCCCTCGCGCGATAATGGCCGCTCTTGCCGCCGCGCTTTTCGATGAGCCGGATGCCCTCGATCCGCATGCCGCGCTCGACCGCCTTCACCATGTCGTAGATGGTGAGACAGGCGACCGACACCGCGGTCAACGCTTCCATCTCGACGCCGGTTTGCCCCGTCACCCTGACTTCGGCGCGCACCGCGATGCCGGGCAGCTTGGCATCGGGCGTCAGCTCGAGCTTGACCTGCGTCAGCGCCAGCGGATGACAGAGCGGAATCAGTTCGTGCGTCCGCTTTGCCGCCATGATGCCGGCAATGCGCGCCGCGCCGAGCACGTCGCCTTTTTTGGCGTTGCCGCTTTGCACGAGCTTGAGCGTCTGCGACCGCATGTGCACGCGGCCTTCGGCGACGGCGACGCGTTCGGTCGCGGGTTTAGCCGAGACGTCAACCATGCGGGCGTCGCCGCGCGCGCCAAGATGGGTGAGTTTTCCGGAGCCCCGCGTCACGGCATTATTTGACGTGGGCGAGCGCCGCACTCGGCGCAAGGAGCGACCGCGTCGCGGCCGCCACGTCGTCCTGACGCATCAAGCTTTCGCCGACCAGGAATGCCGCGATGCCGGCTTTGGCGAGGCGAGCAATATCTTGCGGCGCGAAGATGCCGCTCTCGCCGACGATGATGCGATCGCGCGGCACCAGGCGCGCGAGCCGCTCGGAGGTGGTCAGCGTGGTCTCGAAGGTTTTCAGATTGCGATTGTTGATGCCGATCAGCCGCGATTTGAGGCGCAGCGCGCGTTCGACTTCCTCGGCATCGTGAACCTCGATCAACGCATCCATGCCGAAGACACGCGCCGCCGTTTCCAGCTCCGCGGCACACGAATCGTCAACTGCCGCCATAATGATGAGGATGCAGTCGGCACCGGCCGCGCGGGCTTCGGCTACCTGGTACGGCTCGTAGAAAAAATCCTTGCGCAGCACCGGCAGTGCCGCGGCGGCCCGCGCCGCACGCAAATGCTCGAGGCTGCCTTGAAACGATGGGGCGTCGGTCAAGACCGACAGGCAGGTGGCGCCGCCCGCCGCATAAGCTTTGGCCAGCGCCGGCGGATCGAAATCGGCGCGGATCAGTCCCCTGGACGGGCTCGCCTTCTTGATTTCGGCGATCAGCGCGTATTGGCCGGCGCCGATGCGGCGTTCGATCGCCGCCGCAAAGCCGCGTGGCGGCGGTGCCGCTTTGGCTTCGGCCTCGACCGCGCCCTGCGGGCGAGCACGCACGGCCGCAGCGATTTCCTCGCGCTTGTAGGCCGCGATCCGCGCGAGGATGTCAGCCATCGTTCGACACCACGATCAAGCGGTCAAGCCGGCCCTCGGCCTCGCCGGAATCAAGCGACTTGGTAGCCAGATGCAGGCCTTCCTTCAGGTCCGCCGCCTTGCCGGCGACGACCAGGGCCGCCGCGGCATTGAACAGCGCCACGTCGCGGAACGGGCTCGGCTTGCCTTCGAGCACGTCTTCGACGGCCTGCGCGTTGGCCGCGGCATCGCCGCCGCGCAACTGCTCCACCTTCACCCGCGACAGGCCGACGTCTTCGGGTGCGATTTCAAAACTGCGGATCTTGCCGTCCTCGAGCGCGGCGACGCTGGTCGGGCCGCAGGTCGTGATTTCATCGAGGCCGTCGGAGCCGTGCACCACCCAGGCGCGGTCGGTGCCGAGATTCTTCAACACCTGCGCCAGCGGTTCGGTCCATTGCCGCGAGAACACGCCGACCATTTGCCGGCGCACGCCCGCAGGATTGGACAGCGGCCCGAGCAGATTGAAAATGGTGCGGGTGCCGAGCTCGACACGCGTCGAGCCGACGTTCTTCATCGCCGGATGATGCGCCGGCGCGAACATGAAGCCGATGCCGGCCTCGCTGATGCAATGGGCGATCTTGTCCGGCGCCAGATCGATATTGACGCCGAGCGCGGTCAGTACGTCGGCCGCGCCCGAGCGCGACGACAGCGCCCGGTTGCCGTGCTTGGCGACCGGCACCCCGGCGCCGGCCACGATCAGCGCCGCGCAGGTCGAGATATTGAACGAGCCCGAAGCGTCGCCGCCGGTGCCGACCACGTCGATGGCGTCGGGAGGGGCCGTAACCCGCAGCATCTTGGCGCGCATGGTGGTGACCGCGCCGGTGATCTCGTCGACCGTCTCGCCGCGTACCCGCAACGCCATGAGCAGCGCGCCCATTTGCGCGGGCGTCGCTTCGCCCGACATCATCTGGTCGAAGGCGCGCGCCGCCTCGTCGCGGCTGAGCGCGGCGCCGGTCGCGACCTTGCCGATGAGACCCCGAAACGTTTCGGTCACACACTCACCTCGATCAATGGACGCGCGCGAACGCACGGCGGGCGTCGTCGCTTGCCGGTGCGCTGCGCCGGCCGGTCGCGGCATTCCAGGCGGCGGCGATGTCGAGAAAGTTTTTCAGCACCACGCGGCCATGCTCCGAGGCGATGCTCTCGGGATGGAATTGCACGCCGTGAACCGGCAGCTGCGTATGCGCAAGCCCCATGATCAAGCCGTCGTCGGTCTCGGCGGTCACGGTCAGCGCGCGCGGCAGGCTTTTGCGCTCGACCACGAGCGAATGATAGCGCGTCGCCGAAAACGGCGCATTGATGCCGCGGAAAATACCGGTGCCGCGATGGCGGATTTCCGAAAGCTTGCCGTGCACCGGTTCGGGCGCGCGCACCACGCGGCCGCCGAACGCATCGGCGATCGCCTGATGACCGAGGCACACGCCGAGGATCGGAATGGTCGGTGCGGCCTGCGCGATCAGATCGAGGCAGATGCCGGCTTCCTTGGGCGTGCACGGCCCCGGCGACAGCACGATGGCGTCAGGATCGGCTGCAATGACGGCGGCGCTCGTCACCTTGTCGTTGCGGTAGACGTTGGCTGCCGCACCCAATTCGCCCAGGTAATGCACCAGGTTGAAGGTGAAGCTGTCGTAATTGTCGATGAGCACCAGCATGGCGGCCGTCTTTCCGACTGTGCGGCTCTTAGACGCGGCCATCGGGTGGGTCAAGGCGGCCGGCAAATGGTCAAGGCGCCGCCGATACGGTTAAATGGACTGTCAGGTGTTGCTTTGAAAGCGGCAAGAATCAAAGCCGCGCAAGGGGAGGGGAAGCATGATCGCACAGCGCCGCTCGATTCTGGCTCTGCTGACGACCAGGCTTTTGGCGGCCGCACTTTTGGCGGTGCCGTCTGCGGCATCGGCGCAGAATTATCCAAGCCGCGTGATCCGCCTGATCGTGCCGTATCCGCCCGGCGGGCCGACCGACGTGGTGGCGCGCATCGTGGCGAACAGCGTGTCCAACAAGCTGCATCAAAGCCTGGTCGTGGAGAACCGGCCGGGCGGCGCCGCCGGCACCGTCGGCGCCCATACCGTGGTCAGCGCCGAGCCCGACGGCTATACGCTCCTGGTCTCGCAGGTCGGCTCGCTCACCATCGCGCCGTCGCTCTACAAGCTCGATTACGATCCGCTGCGCGATTTCGCGCCGATTGCGATCCTGGCGGTGACGCCGGAAGTCCTCACCGTTCACCCCTCGGTGCCGGCCCATTCGCTCACGGAATTTTTGGCCTACGCCAAAGCCAATCCCGGCAAGCTCAATTTCGGTTCGCCCGGCACCGGCACATTGCCGCACGTCATCGGCGAGCAATTGCAGCTCGCCACCGGAATCAAGATCACGCATGTGCCGTATCGCGGCGCAGCACCGGCGGTGACCGATCTGTTGGCCGGCCGCGTCCAGCTGATGATCGACACCACGTCGGTGCTGCTGACACACATCGTCGCCGGCAAGCTCAACGGCTTTGCCATTTCGAGCGAGCGCCGTATCCCCGAATTGCCGAACATGCCGACCTTCGCCGAAGCCGGCTATCCGCAGCTCACAGCGTCGCTATGGACCGGATTACTGGCGCCGGCCGGCACGCCGGCCCCGATCATCGCGACGCTCAATGCCGCGACCAACGAGATTCTGAAATCGCCGGAAGTGCAACAGGCCTACGCAAAGCTGCAGGTCGGGACCAGGCTGCTGTCGCCCGAAGAGCTCAAAACATTCATGGCCGACGAAACCCGCAAGTGGACCCAAGTCGTCCAAGCCGCCGGCATCAAGGGCGAGTGAGAAAGTTTCAGCGCGACGCGACCGCGGTGCTCCGATCGGCGGCGGGCAGTCGGTCGAGCGGAATAATGCGCACCTGCCGCGCTTGGCCGAAGGGCTGGCGCGGATCGCGTAGGCAGGCGGCTTCGAAATAGGGCCATTCGCGCTGCGAGCACTTGCTGCCGATCGTCCTGGCATCGACCCGATCAGCCTTGACGCCGTACACTGGCCCATGGGCCTGCACCTGCGGCGACAGGCTCGTCAGGACGACGAAAGCGGCTGCGATCGCGGCTGCGGCAGTGACCGCATAAATCGATTTGCGCATGAAAGGTCCCCGTTCACCCATCCGTCCGCATTGGGACGGCTTGCCCTTTCCCTTGGGTCGCGCCGGAGTGCGGCGAGGTTCACACTGGTTAATAAAATTATGGAGGCTGACGCCGGCGTAATCGCCGTCCGCTAAGGCATTGGCTTTACGGTATATTCCGACTTGTCAGGCCGGCAGGAAAAGCCGTGATCGCCGCCCTTGCGGCGGCCGGCGCCGCAAGCTAGACCGCGCGCATGCCGCGCACCGCGCTGTTTGCCGGATCGTTCGATCCGATCACGCTGGGCCACCTCGACGTGGTCCGCGGCGCGGTGCGGCTTGCCGACAAGCTGGTGCTGGCGGTCGGCATCCATCCGGGCAAGACGCCGCTGTTTTCGCCCGACGAGCGGCTCGCCATGCTGCAGGAGATTTGCGGTCCGGTGGCGCGTGCCGCCGGCTGCGATCTGGCCTGCCTGACCTTTGCGGATCTGGTCGTCGCGGTCGCCCGGCGCGAGGGCGCCACCATCCTGGTGCGCGGGGTGCGCGACGCGACCGACTTCGATTACGAAATGCAGATGGCCGGCATGAACGGCGCCATGGCGCCGGAGGTGACGACGGTGTTTTTGCCGGCGGCACCGGCGGTCCGCCCGATCACGGCCACTTTGGTGCGCCAGATCGCCGGCATGGGCGGCGACGTCTCGGCGTTCGTGCCGCCGGCCGTCGCCGCGCGCCTGAAAAAGAAATTCGCCAAGACCTGAACGCTTTTTTCGCCTGCCATCCAGTCGGTCCGGGAGATCACATGATCCGCATTTTCGCTTTCGTGTTTGCGTTGGTTTTCGCCGCGCCCGCATTGAGCCAAAACCTCGGCAATCCCGCGGCGCTCAACGAGCAGGCGCCGGCTGTCTACAAGGTCAACGTCGATACCAGTAGGGGCTCGTTTGTCATCGAAGTGCATCGCGACTGGGCGCCGCTCGGCGCCGACCGGTTCTACAATTTGGTCAAGAACGGCTTTTACGACAACGACCGCTTCTTCCGCGTCATCGCGGGCTTCATGGTGCAGTTCGGCATCAACGGCGATCCGAAGGTGTCCGCGGTCTGGCGCGAGGCCAGGATCAAGGACGATCCGGTGCGGCAGGCCAACCAGCGCGGCTATATCAGCTTTGCCACCGCCGGCCCGAACACCCGCACGACGCAGGTCTTCATCAATTTCGGCGATAACCGCGCGCTCGACCGCATGGGCTTTGCGCCGTTCGGCCGCGTCGTTTCGGGCATGGACGCGGTCGATGCGCTCTACAGCGGCTATGGCGAAGGCGCGCCGAGCGGCAACGGGCCCGACCAGCAGCGCGTCCAGAGCCAGGGCAACGCCTATCTGACCAAGGATTTCGCCAAGCTCGACTACATCAAGAAAGCCACCATTGCGCAGTAACCTCGAAAAGAAAGTTGGACACCATGAGTGAAAGAGACATTGCCGCCGCGCTGCCGTCCGGCACCGATCCGCACAACACGCTGATCCTCGATACCACGCCGGGCCGCATCGTCATCAGGCTGCGCACCGACGTGGCGCCCGGCCACGCCGAGCGGCTCAAGCAGCTTGCCCGTGACGGCTTTTACGACGATGTGCCGTTCCATCGCGTGATCGAAGGGTTCATGGCGCAGACCGGCGACGGTCAACACGGCAACGGCACCGGCGGCTCATCCTATCCGGATCTCAAAGCCGAGTTTTCCCAGGTGCCGTTCACGCGCGGCATCGTCGGCATGGCGCGCAAGGGCGGCAGCAACAACTCGGCCAACAGCCAGTTTTTCATCATGTTCGAGGAAGGCTCGTTCCTCAACGGCCAGTACACCGTGATCGGCGAGGTGATCGCCGGCATGGACGTGGTCGACAAGCTCAAGCGTGGCGAGCCGCCGGCCAATCCCGACCGCATCGTTCGGATGCAGGTGGCGGCGGACGCGAAAGCCTAGCCACCGGTCGCAGCGCGGGATTGAGCGCGCCCGCTAGGCCGCGCCCGCCTTCAGCATCTGCGACTGAAACAGCTGCACGATCTCGTCGGCCGGCTTGGCGCGGCTGAACAGGTAGCCCTGCATCTCGGTGCAGCCGACCGCCTGCAGCGTGTCCAACTGCTGCTGGGTTTCCACGCCTTCCGCCGTCGAAATCATGTTGAGGCATTTGGCGAGGCCGGCGACCGCGTGCACGATGGCGCGCGGCTCGGCGCCGTTGGCCAGATCCTGGATGAACGAGCGGTCGATCTTGATCTTGTCGAACGGAAAGCTGCGCAGGTAGCTCAACGACGAATAGCCGGTGCCGAAATCGTCCATCGCGATCTGCACGCCGAGCTTGCGCAGCTCATGGAGCATGGCCAAGGTCGCGAAGGTGTTTTGCATCAGCATGGTCTCGGTGATTTCCAGCTGCAGTCGTTCGGCGGCCATGCCGCAATCGGCCAGGGCGGTCTTGACGATCGACACCAGGTCCTTGGTCTTCAACTGCGCCGGCGAAAGATTGACGGCGACCTTGACGTGATCCGGCCAGTTCGCGGTTTCCTTGCACGCCGTGCGCAGCACCCACTCGCCGATCGAGACAATGAGGCCGGTTTCCTCGGCGATCGGCACGAAATCGGCCGGCGAAATGAGGCCCTTGGTCGGATGATGCCAGCGTAGCAGTGCCTCGAACGCGGTGATCTCATTGGTTTGAAGATTAACGAGCGGCTGATAGTGCAGTTCAAATTCGCCGTTCGCCAGCGCTTGCCTTAAATCCATCTCCAGGTCGCGCCGCTCCTTCATGCGCTTGTCCATCTCGGCTTCGAAGAACCGATAGGTGCCGCGGCCGTCGCCCTTGGCGCCGTAAAGCGCCATGTCGGCGTTTTTCAGAAGCTGATCCGGTTCGGTGCCGTCAGTCGGCGCGATGGAAATGCCGATGCTGATGTCGGAGACGATCTGGTGGCCGTCCACCTGGTAGGGCTTGCTGATCGAGGCACGAATGCGCCGCGCCAGCACCGCGGCGTCCGAGGGCTGGCGCAGCTGCGTCATGATGATCGCAAACTCGTCGCCGCCAAGGCGCGCAATGGTGTCCGGCTCGCGGGTGCAGCCGCGCAGCCGGTCGGCAACGAGCTTCAATAATTCATCGCCGATCGGATGGCCGAGGGTGTCGTTGACGCTTTTGAAGTGATCGAGGTCGAGGCACAGCATCGCGATGATCTCGCCGCGCTTCACCCGCTTGAGCTCGTGCTCCAACTGCTCACGCAACAGCACGCGATTGGGCAGATCGGTCAAAGCATCGTGGCGCGCCATGTGCGCAATCTGCTGCTCGGCGCGCCGGCGCTCGGTGACGTCCTCATGGGTCGCAACCCAGCCGCCGTCGGCCAGCGGCTTGTTGACCACCGAGAAGGCGCGGCCGTCATCCAACGTTACGACATTGGCGAACGTGCTGCCCGCGGCGACTTTGGCCCTCAGTTCGGCAAGATGCTGGGCGGGATCGCCGGAAAACGTCCGCGCGCGCAGGCGCTCAGCCAGGACGTCGTGAAAGTTACATCCCGGCTTGGTGAGCTCGTCAGACAAGCCATACATTTCGACATAGCGGCGATTACAGAAGACCAGCTTGGCCTGCGTATCGAACATCGACACGCCCTGCGGCATGTTGTCGAGAACGGCATGCAGGAGCCGCTGATCCTCCAGAATCGAAGCGTGTGGAGCGCGACCATAGGCTCCGTGCGGGAACGACAGTATGTCGGCATTCGTCAGCGACGCCTCTTTCAGCCCCATGGTGATTCATCCAAATCTTTGTTGCGACCAAGCCCGAATATTCCACCTAGTGCAGGGGTGTTGCGAACCGTTCAATGGAGCCTGTCTTTTTTTAATCAAGTCCGCGAGCGCGCGCTTTCTCCGGGCTTTGTTTGGATTTCGCTAGCCATTATCGAAGAACGCAAGAGTGCGTCCGGTCAAAAAAAGAGGCCGCCAAACCGGGCGGCCTCGACAGCTCCGGTGGACAGGAGGCTGTTATTTCAATGCGCTCGAAACGCTGCTGAAGGTCGTCTTCAACTGCGTACCGAGGCCTTGAACGACCGCGATAATGGCGATGGAGATGCCGGCCGCGATCAGGCCATATTCGATAGCCGTGGCCCCGGATTGGTCTTTCAGGAAACGCGCAAAGGTCAGCATAGCGGACTCCAGCTGTGGGTTTGCACGTTGCGTTTATGGCGCGGCTCCCGTTGCAGGCGCCTAAAGATATTCCACGCGATTTGGGGCAGTTCAAACATTCAAATTAGGACAAAGCCTTCGCAATCGGGACAAAGGCCCGCATACCATCAAACAGATCCTTGGCCGCCGGTAGCGCGCTTATGCCCGCCAAACCCGGCTTTATCGGCCGGTCCCGGCGGTTTGCCGGAGCGGCAGGCCACGTCCGCACTCCGCCTCGCTGCCTTGCAATCGAGGCGAGCACAAGCGGCCGCCCCATGGCTGGAGCGACTAGATCTTTTTCGCGAGGCATTGCCTCGCTCTTTCCTCCTCGGCCGCGCTGATGCCGGCGGATTTGGCCAGCGCGATGGCTTGACCCATTCCGACCTTGGCCACATACGCGCGCACCATTTCGCAGGTGATCCCGGAATGGGACGCGTGCGCCGTATCGGAATGGGGAGCGCGGCTATAACGATCGGCGTGGTGTAAGGCGCGAGCGGCGTCGTGGCGGTGATGGCGGAAGTGATGATGGGAGTGCGGCTTTGCCATCACAGGGCAGGAAAGAGCGAACGAAAGCAGCGTAAGCAGCGCAGCGTGTTTCATCATCGCTACTCCCCGACACAACGTACAGCGCAACTACAATGCCACACTCGATTTCGGGTGCAGCAAAAATAAATTTTTTTCCCCAGATCAATAGCAAGTGATGCAAACGGGCATCACGCAATCGCAAAATTCGACGCGCTACTCGCGCCGCAGCGGCTCGCTCGGCGGCGGGTCCCAATTCTGCATTTGCTCGTAGCGCTTGGCGTAGCGATAGAACGTCCCCTCGAAATTGCCGAAGGCGATGACGAAGCCGGCCCAACCGTCGATGAAGCCGCGCTTGAAGAAATAATGTTTGAGGAACGCCCAGCTGGCGTGGCCCACCGCGCCCGCCATCGACACCTTCTTGCGCGTCATCTTTTGCGCTCCGAGGCTCGAGTAGCGGTCGATCTTGTGGATGACCTCCTCGAGATTGCGGAACGGAATCTGCCAGACCGCATGGCGCAGCGTGCCGATCGGCTTCCCGGTAAGGACTTCGTAGCCTTCGTGCACCAGGTCGGGCCGGTAGCGCATGGCGCCTTTGCGGAACAGTTGCGGCTGGCGAAAATTCGGATACCAGCCTGAGCCGCGGATCCAGCGCCCCATCATGTAGTTGCGGCGCGGCACCCGGTAGATGTCGTGCGCCGGCACGCCGCTGATCAGCCCGAGAATCTCGTCGCGCAGCTCCTTGGTGCAGCGCTCGTCGGAATCCAGGCTGAAGATCCAGTCGCTGCGGCAGGCCTCGATGGCGCGGTTGCGCAGCTCGCCGAAACCCTGGAACGGAATCTGCACGACGCGCGCGCCGAGTGAGGTTGCGATCTCGGCGGTGCCGTCGGTGCTGTTGGAATCGGCGACCACGATCTCATCGGCCCAAAGCACGCTCTCGACCGCCGCCTTGATCTTGGCAGCCTCATTGAAGGCGATGATGTAGGCGGAGATGGTCGGCATGGCGGTTCCAGGATGTGCGGCCGCCCCAGGGGAGGAGCCTGTCGGCTGCTTAGCCTTGTTGCTTGCAAACCGAAAGCCGGGGCGCGATCCGTTCAAGGACGTCAGCGGGCCTGAGCTGCGCCATGCCGCCCGGCTTCGGCCCACCCTCCGGCACGATCGCGTGGATGAATTTCGAATAGGTCAGGATCGTCGTTGCGCCGAACAGCGCGTAGGCATCGGTCCCGGTCGCCGCCGCGATGTTCATCGGTCCCGAATCCGTGCCGACGAACAGATCGGCCTGCTGTAGCAGCGCCGCGGCTTCGATCAGCTTGAGGCCGCAGGCATTGACCGCATTGGCCGCCGTCGAGCGGGCGATCAGGTCCTCGGCGCGGTCGATCGTGTCCTCGCCGCCGAGCAGAAATACCGTGCCGGTGGCGCGGCGACAGAGGCCGGCGACGAACTCGGCCCAATAGGCTTGCGGCCAATCCTTGTCGGGATGCGAAGCACCGACGCCAACGACGATCCATGGCCGCGCCCGGCCGGAAAATCGGGCGCCGATCGCCGCGACCGGCTCGCGCGGCAGCTGCAGGTTCGGCTCCAACGTCGGCAGCGGCACATTCATCTGGTTTAGCAGCGTGACCAGCCAGTCGATCGGAAAGTCATGCCAATGGCTCTGTGGGATGCCCCGATTGGTGATCAACCAGCGCTGCCGGGTGAGCCCGACGCCGATGCGCTGCGGGACGCCGGCAAGGAACGCGGCGAGAGCCGGCCGCGTGGTCCGGTCGAGAATCCATAGCGTACGAAAGCGCCGCTGCCGCATCAGCGCCACGAGGCGAATCAGATTGAGGCCGCGCCGCAGTTCCGAACCGGAATGCTCGAAATAAAGCGTCTCGGCGACACACGTTTCCGCGGCCAGCAGCTCGCGGGCGCCGCTGGTCGGGGGCGCCAGGAACGTCACCTGTCCGCCCGGCGCTGCGGCGGCAATGGCGCGGATGAACGGCAAGTGCCAGATGACATCGCCGATGCCGCGTTTCACCTGGATGACCGCGCTCGGGGTCACGTCGCCTGCCGCGCCAAAATTGCCGATGTGGGGTTGTAGAGCAGGTTGGTGAAGCCGGACAACAGCGCGGGGCTCCAGGGGGCCAGCAAGACAATTCGCTATCGATCGCGCTTAACGGCGGCGTCCTCGCGCTGGCTCGCCCGCTCGCCGTCCGGCCTGTCGCCGTTTGCCTGCGGCGTCTGCCGCGTCTCCGGCACCCCGCATTGCGGGAACGGCGTGTTTTTACCGAGCAGTGCCTGCCAAAGCTGGCGAAGATCGCTGCCGGGATTGCAGGGGCGGCCGCTCATGGACCACATATGGCCCGCAACGGCGGGCCCCGCCAGGGGCCGGCGGGCCGCGAATAAAACCCTAATCGAGCCGCATGCGCACCGACCTGTTCGATTTCATCCTGCCGCAGGACCGCATCGCGCTGCGGCCGGCTGCGCCGCGCGATGCTGCGCGGCTCCTGGTGGTGCGCTCCGGAGAGCCGCCGGCCCTGGAGGATCGCATCATGCGCGATCTGCCGGATTTGCTGCGCCCGGGCGACGCGCTCGTGGTCAACGACACCAAGGTGATCCCGGCGCAGCTTTTCGGCCGCCGCCTGCCGCGTGGCGAGGGCGGCGAGACCGGCCCCGCCATTGCGGCGACCCTGACCCGGCGGCTCGACGGCTCGCGCTGGACCGCCTTGGTGCGGCCGGCCAAGCGACTTGCGGTCGGCGACGTGGTGCGCTTCGGCGCCGAAGGCAAAGTCTGCTTCCTCGACCAGCTCGATGCCACGGTCGAAGCCAAAGGCGAGGGCGGCGAGGTGACGTTGGCCTTCGCGTTCCACGGCGCCGTGCTCGACGCGGCCTTGGCCGAGCGCGGCGACATGCCGTTGCCGCCTTACATCGCCGGCCGCCGCCCCGCCGACGAGGCCGACCGCGCCGATTACCAGACCATGTTCGCCCGCGAGGAGGGCTCGGTCGCGGCGCCGACCGCGGGCCTGCATTTCACCGACGAACTGGTGGCGGCGTTGCGCGCCCGCGGCATAGCGCTCCACAAGGTCACGCTGCATGTCGGCCCCGGCACCTTCCTGCCGGTCAAGGCCGACGACACGGCGGGCCATCGCATGCATGCCGAATGGGGCAGCGTGACCGCCGAAACCGCGGCCGCGCTCAACGCCGCGCGCGCCGCCGGCGGGCGCATCGTCGCGGTCGGCTCGACCGCGCTGCGGCTCATCGAAAGCGCCGCGGTCGCCGACGGCACCATCGCGGCGTTTTCCGGCGAGACCGCGCTGTTCATCACGCCCGGCTACCGCTTCCGCGCCGTCGACCTGATGCTGACCAATTTCCACCTGCCGCGCTCGACCCTGTTCATGCTGGTCGCGGCCTTCTGCGGCCTCGACACCATGCGCCGCGCCTACGCGCACGCGATCGGCGCCGGCTACCGGTTCTATTCCTACGGCGATGCGTGCCTGTTGTTTCGCAGTGCGCAGTCCTAACCGTCACTGCTGGCCCATTGCGGCGACGGATCGCTACACCGCCTAATGAAATAACCGGTCGTAAGTGGTCCGCTGCGGCCTGCACTCGGAAACAAAACCGTCGTCAGGCCGGATTGCTTCGAGCACTGGTCGAAAAGTTTCCGCGGCGGAGCCGCGGTTGTGTTGGCAAGCCTCAAGCCGCCGCTGCCTTTTCCAAAGAGACTCTCGCGCAGCTCGACGCCAATTGCCGGCGTCGTTGCGTTCCGGTACAGCGGTAGCGCAAATGCCACCTGATGCCGCCGCATAAATGTCTCTCATTCTGAGCGTGCATACCGGCTCGCACGACGCGGCAGCGGCGCTATTCGACGATTACGAACTGCTCGCCGCGGTGCAGCTTGAGCGGTTGACGCGCGTCAAAGGCGATGGCCGCGAGCATCCCGATCTCGCTATCGACGAGGTGCTGTCGATCGCCGGCGCGACTCGACGGAATGTCGATGTCGTCTGCTTCAGCCGCTCGGAATTTCCCACGATCTTTTACAAGAACATTCGCGGCGTGCGCTGGATTCGCGAAAAATATCGAAAGTACGTCGAGAAGAACACGCGGCGCTATATGCCGCCGGAATTTTTGCGCTATCACACACCGCGCATCGACGACATTTTCAAGGTCGCCGAATTCCGCCGCGCCAGCGGCTTTCGCGACGACACGCAGGTCTATTTCTATAATCATCACGAGGCGCACGCGTTAGCGCCGCTGTTCTACACGGACTGGGATGACGCGCTGCTGGTCACCGCCGACGGCGGCGGCGATACCGTCAATTACAGCCATCGCTATCTGGCCAACGGCGTGCTGACCACGATCTACGGCGGCGAGGAATGTTTGCTGACGGATCTGCCGGCCGACAGTTTAGGCCAAGCCTACGAGACCATGACGGCAGCGCTCGGCTTCATTCCCCGTCGCCATGAGGGCAAGCTCACCGGGCTTGCCGCATTCGGCCGGCCGATCCTTGCAGAACAAATCGGCGCGCGGTTTTTTGTCGATGAGTCCGGCCGTGTACGCTCCAAATTCGCTGATCTCGACGAGATGCATGATTTTCTCCGCGGCCTCGCCGCAGGCGTCAGCCGCGAAGATGTGGCGGCCTCGATCCAACAGGTGCTGGAAGATACCATGCTGCGCTCGGTGGCGCGGTTGCTCGAGCGCCACAAGGCGCGCCATCTCGGCTTGGCGGGTGGCGTGTTCGCCAATGTGCGGCTCAATCGTGTGCTGGCCGAGCAGCTGCCGCTCGCCGAGATTTTCATCTTTCCGGCCATGGGCGATGAAGGCATGCCGGCAGGCGGCGCGCTTTGCTACCTGCTGCACCGCGACGGTTTGGATCATTGGCTCGGCCGGCGCCGGGCGCTACGCGATGTTTATTTGGGCCGCGATTATACCGACGCGATCGACAAGACGCTCGAGGGCAGCGCCGGCGTGCGGCGCACAGCCGAACCGCCGGTCGAAGGCGCAGCCCGCCGGCTCAGCGCCGGACAGCTCGGCGCCATTTATACGGGACGCATGGAATACGGGCCGCGCGCGCTCGGCGCCCGCTCCATCCTCGCCAACCCGGCGCGGCGGGAAACCCACGACCTGCTCAATACGCGGCTGGCACGCTCTGAATTCATGCCGTTCGCGCCGGTCATTGCCGCCAAGAACGCGGCGACGGTGTTTGACGTCAATTCAGTCAACGCTTATGCCTGCCGTTTCATGACCATCACGTGCAATGTGAAGCCACAATGGCGCGAGCGCCTCGCCGCGGTGGTCCACGTCGATGGCTCGGCTCGCCCGCAAATCATCGAACGCGACGGCAATCCGCTCTATTACGACATCGTCGCCGCTTTCGAGCGCGATAGCGGATTGCCGGCAGTGGTCAACACCAGCTTCAATGTGCACGAGGAGCCGATCGTCAACAAACCTTCCGAGTGCCTGAAGGCCATGCTGGACGGCCGGATTGATTTTGTGGTGACGACCCGGGGCATCTACGAGCTCACGGCATCCAAGCCGATGCAGTAGACGTCAAGCACGGCCGACGTCGCTGAACGGCGCGTCGCGCCGGCAGTCAGACCCGATAATTTCAGTGTCGAAACTTTGACCACAGGCGTTCCCGCGCTTTCCGTTTGGCCTCCCGCAGGTTTCGAAATGGTATGCCAAGATAATATTTTCGAAAAAATTGCCAGCGGCCGAACAGGCTTACAGACAGGGGCGACCCGAACGGTACGTACCACGCGTTTAGTCCTGTGCGCCGCACCCATTTATAGCCATGCGACTGCAATACGCGATGCAACTGCAAATTAAACACGTTGTCCTCAATGAAAATCAAGCGCGGCCGCCAGCGCTCAAATGCGAAGCCGCTCAGCACATCAATCTCATGGCTCTCCACATCAATCGAGAGCAAGTCGATCGGAACCGGCGCTTTGGCCTCTATCAGGATGTCATCGAGAGTGCGCACCGGTACTTCGATGATCTTTTCCTTGCGCATACCGGCGACAAAGAAATTCAGGTTGAGCGAGGATTGAATGCCGGCCAGCTGAAACGGCAATGTCTTGCCGGCGTTCTGCGGTGAAGAACAGGCACAGGCAAACACCAGAGCCCGACGTTGTTCCTTCAGCTTTTGTGCCAATTTTGGCTGTGGCTCAACCAGGACCCCGCGCCAGCCCTTTTGCTCGAGATGCCATGTCTGCGATCCTTCGATCGGATCGTTGGCCCCGACGTCGACGAAAAAACCATTCGGGGTGTCGAAGAAAAATTCCTCTTTGAGCCGTTGCTCCACAGCCCAAGGAAAGACCGCACGCCCCCCGGACTGCCACGCCGTCTTCAGCTTAACTCTCCGTCCCGCAAAGGCCGGTCGCTGACCGGCATCGACGAGAATTGGTTACCCGATGTGGCACGGCCACGCTAGTGAACGGTCGATTCTACGTGGGTTCCGGCTCAAGGCGTGGTTTGGGAAATTCCGGCTCATCGGCCGTCATCGGCACTGAGCGATGCAAGCCGTGTCCGGTCGCAGGGCGGCTTTCCGAGTCGAGCTGACATTCCGGCAGTCTGGATCGGCGTGGCGGACGATGCGGTAAACCGTTGATTTATGGCCTGGCGCCACCTCGCTAGCGCTGCTGGAAAATCGGCCGCTGTAGATCGTGGCCGATGGCGAGATCGACGCGCAGCACGCGGCGGCCATGATCGGTGATCCACAGCGGCGCCAGTTTTTCGACGCTGGCGAATTTGGCGCTTACTTGCGGAATGCTCTGCCGCGCATTCCACCAGTTGGTGACGATGATGGCGTCGCGGCCGATAAGCGCGGCATCGTCGCGCCATAGCGCATGCGACACCGGATTGGCCGACAGACAGGCGATCGGGACCGCGTCCTTGATGACCAATTCGGCCTTGAAGCAATATTCATAGCGGCCGATCAGGAGAAAGTGCCGGGAATCGAAAAACCCGTCCTGTTCGAGCCGGGCGCGTAAATTGCCCCAATCGGTATCGTCGGCGACCAGCGGATCGTAATTGCCGTTGATGGCCGGCACGGCATTCTCGAGCCAGCCGGTCATCGTGTGGCTGACGAAGACAAACGCCGCGACGGCGCCGGCGGCGACGCAGCAGCCGATGGTGCCCCAGACCAGCCGCGGAAAGCGCTGGCACCATCGTGCCACGGCGGCGCCGAGCAGCGGGAAGGCGAAGACATAGCCGGGCGCGAGCCAATGCGGGCCCTGCACGCCTTCGAAGCCGAACAGGTCGATGCCGATGAAGAACACGATCGGCGCCAGCGCCAGCATGGCGAAGAACCAGCGGCGCTCATCGCGCGGGCCGCGCAGGAGGGCGCCGGCCAGCGTGCCAACCTGGATGAGCCCCACCAGGGGGCCCAACATGGCGAGCAGAAATCCGGCGTGCGCGACAAAGCGGTCGAGATGAATGTGGCCGTCCAGCGCGGCGCGGCTGCCTTGAAACACGAAGGCGGCGAAGCCGTTTTGTGCGTTCCACACGATGATCGGAATGGTCATGACGAGCGCTGCAAGCGCCGCCACATAGGGTCCGGCCGTGAGCAGGAGAGGGCGCAGGCGCGGCACTGTCAGGAGAAACAGGGCAATGCCGGGCAGCACCAGGATCGCGGAGAATTTCGACAGGCAGGCGATGCCGAAGAAAACTCCGGACAACAGCCAGTCGCCCGAATGGATCGGCCGGCCGTCGAACAGGCCGCGCGCCAAAAAGTACGCGGCGCCGGTCAAGCCGAACAGCAGCGGCCCGTCGGTGACCGCAATCGCGCCGAGGTAAAAGCCGAACAACGGGGAGAGGACGAGCGCGATCACCGCGAACAGTCCGGCCCGCTTGTCGAACGCGAGCGCGGTCAGCCGGTACAAGAGCCAGCCTTGCGCCGCCGCGATGATCAGCGTCGGCAGCCGGACAACGAAATGGTTTTCGCCGCCGAAAAGATGCACGGCGGTCGCGATCAGCCACATGATCGCCGGCGGATGGTCCTGGTAGGACAGCGCCAGATGGCGCGCCATGACCACGTCGTAGGTCTCGTCGATGGAAAAGCCCATGATGGACACGAAGCCGGCATGGGCCGCCGCGCCCAGCGCAAGGATCAGCAGCACCGCGCCGTCGCGAGCGTCGAACGACAGGTTGTCGTTGAGGGCTGCGGTAAAATGCGCCGGCCCCTGCCGGGTCGCGGCTTTACGGCCGGCGCGCCCGCCGTTTGCCACGCCGGGGGAAAGCAACAAGAGCGCGGCGAGATTGGCCGAAAAGCCAGGCAAAAACGACACGACACCCGTCCCCAACTGACAGCAAGCCCGGCGCTAAACTGGAAGAGCGGCGCCGCAAAGGCAAGCTTGACAGGGCCGAAATCTTGCGCGCTTTGGCCCGCGCTGACGTTCAGCGTTGCCGAGAGCGGGGGCTCGGATACCGAAATCCGCGCTATTTGTGTGATGGCGGTTTGCGGCCCGCGGCCCTTCGTTCGGCCGCATCGGCGCAGGCGATCCAAGCGTCCGCTATTTCCAGCAAAATCGATTTGTCTTTTGCCGAGCCTTTTTCCGCCAGCCGCCGGCACTCGGCGGCGTATTGGCGGTATTTTTCTGCGTCATCCATCGTATTCACCAATTATCGTTTGGTGGTGGAAAATGCCTGGAACTGGAACGTGGAACTTTCTCGCCAAGTTCCGGATCAAATCAGTGCGCGCATCCGGGAACCAAATCGATTATTCGCGAGTTGCTCCGCGGCACCCCGGGGGAAACGTGTGAATGAGCAGAGTGGAAATCGCGCGGAGCAGTATCGCCGCTACGCCGCCGAGTGCGTGCGCCTCGCCAGTCTCACCGACGATGCCCTTGAAAAAAGGGTGCTGCTGCAGATGGCCGAGCAGTGGCAGCAAATTGCCGCGCGCGCCGACAAGAACGAGCCCCAGACTTAACAGCGTGCAGACTTAACAGCGCTCCGTCGCTCTGCTTACGCTACTCAGCCGCCGGATAGCCGATCGCATCGCGATGCGCTAAGAGGCCGCGTCACCGGCACGGCGCGGTCTCCATGAGCTTTTCCTTCCGCCTGACTGCCAGCGAAGGCGCCGCGCGCGCCGGCGCGATCACCACCGCCCACGGCGTGGTGCACACGCCGGCCTTCATGCCGTGCGCCACGCAGGCCGCGGTCAAGGGCGTGCACCATGACGACGTGCGCGCGGCCGGCACCGAGCTTCTACTCGGCAATACCTATCACCTGATGCTGCGGCCAGGCGCCGAGCGGGTCGCTGTGCTCGGCGGCCTGCACGGCTTCATGCGCTGGCCATTGCCGATCCTCACCGATTCCGGCGGCTTCCAGGTCATGTCGCTCGCCGCGCTGCGCAAAGTCACGGAAGAGGGCGTCACATTCCGCTCGCATCTCGACGGCGCCCGGGTCGAGTTGTCGCCGGAGCGCGCCGTCGAGGTGCAAATCCTGCTCGGCTCCGACATCGCCATGCAGCTCGACGAATGCGTGCGGCTGCCGGCCGAGCGCACCGAGATCGAGCGGGCCATGCAATTGTCGCTGCGCTGGGCCGAGCGCTGCAAGCGCGCCTTCGAGAAAGCCGCGCCCGGCCGCGCGCTGTTCGGTATCGTGCAGGGCGGCGACGATCCGCGGCTGCGCGACGACAGCGTGCATGCGCTCACCGCCCTGGGTTTTGACGGCTACGCCATCGGCGGCCTCGCCGTCGGCGAAACCCAGCGCGTGATGCTCGACATCGTCGAACGCACCGCTGCGGCTTTGCCGGCCGACCGGCCGCGCTACCTGATGGGCGTCGGCACGCCGTCCGATATTCTCCAGGCGATCGGCCGCGGCGTCGACATGTTCGACTGCGTGCTGCCGACGCGCAACGGGCGGCACGGCCTTGCCTTTACGCGGTTCGGCCCGATCAACATCAAGAACGCCCGCCACGCCGACGATCCGCGGCCGCTCGATGCCGAAAGCCGCTGTCCGGCGGCGCGCGATTTTTCCCGCGCCTACCTGCATCACCTGTTTCGCAGCGGCGAGTTTTTGGGCGGCATGCTGTTGTCGATCGTCAACCTGTACTATTACCAGGACCTCGTCGCCGGCGCCCGCGCCGCGATCGCTGCCGGCCGCTTTGCCGATTATGCGGCGAATATCGTGGCGGCGTGGCAAGGCAAGGCCGACCTGGAGGACTGAACGCGGCTAATCGCGCCACGCCTCGACAACGGCATCGCGGCGAGGCACAACCTCAATCGGCAAACGGCGTTATCCATCGGGTCTTCAGCATGAAAAACAACGCTCCGAAATCCACGATCACGCGCCGCGAGGCCACGCTTGCGCTTGCCGCCGCGGCGACCGGGATCGGCGCCAGGCCGGTGCGAGCGCAATCCAAGTATCCAACCCGGCCGGTGCGCGTCATCCTGCCGTTCGGCGCCGGTGGCGTCGCCGATGTCACCGCGCGGCTCGTGTTCGAGGCGTTCGGCAACAAACTCGGCCAGCGCTTTGTCATCGAAAATAATCCAGGCGCCGGCGGCATTTCGGCTGCGCGCGCGGCTTTGTCCGGCGGCAAGGACGGCTACACGCTCATTCTACTGACCAATGGCACCGCGACCGCCGTGCCGCTGTTCAACCATCTGCCGTACGATCCGGTGAAAGATTTCGTGCCGATCTCGACCATCGGCTATTTCTCCTGCGTGTTCATGGTCAATGCGTCATCGCCGTTCCAAACGCTGGCGGACTTTCTCAAGGCCGACAAGGAAAAGCCCGGCGCGGTCAATGTCGGCACCATCAATGTCGGCGGCACGCAAAACTTGACCGCCGAACTGTTCAAGTCGAAGGCCAACGCGAAATTCGTCATCGTGCCGTTTCGCACTTCGCCGGATGTCGTGGTCGGGCTGTTGCGCAACGACGTGCAACTCGACATCGATTTTTATGCCGCGCTGAAGCCGACGCTCGACGGCGGCAAGGGGCGCGCCATCGCCACCAGCGGCACGCATCGTTCGCCGGAGCTGCCCAACGTGCCGACCGTGCAGGAGGCCGGCGTCGCCGGTTTTGACGTCGTCGCCTGGAACGGGCTTTATGCGCCGGCCGGCACTCCGCAAGATGTGATCGACATCCTCAACAAGGGGCTGCACGAGGTGCTGGCCGAGGCCGACCTGAAAAAGCGCGCGCTCGATCTCGGCATTGACGCACGCGCGTCGTCGCCGGCCGAACTCGACGAACGCATGCGCGCCGACATCGCCAAATGGGGCGCGGTGATCGCCGACGCCCATATTCCGAAACAGTGAGTGGCTGAGGAGCGAACGCTATGCGCCAGCCGGGGTTGATCGTCGCGCCGCTTACGCCGTTCACCGCCGATCTCAAGGTCGACGAGCAGGCACTGCGCCGGCAAATCGACTACGTGGTGCGTGACTGCGGCGCCACCATGGTGGTGGCGGCGGGCGTCGAGACGCAGGAATACACTTACCTGTCGTTCGAGGCGCGCCAGCGGCTGATCCGCTCCACCATCGACTACGTCGATCGCCGCGTGCCGGTCATGGTCGGCATCACGCATCCGTCGTTTCGCACCGCGATCGAGCTGGCGCACGAGGCCGAACAACGCGGCGCCGCCGCGCTGCAGCTGTTGGCGCCGCTGCGGCCGTTTGCCGGCCCGCCGACGCAGCGCGATCTGCTCGGCTACTTCGAGAAAATCTCCGCTGAAACCAGTCTGCCGCTGACGCTCTATCTCAATCCGGGACCGGGCGCTGATGTTTCGATCCCGGATACGATCGCGCTCGCCAAGCTGCCGCGGGTGCAATTCATCAAGGAAAGCTCGCGCGATCTGGCGCGGGTGTCGCGGCTGATCGTCGAGATCGATCGCGCCGGCCACGCGCGCTACTTCACCACCATGCAGATGCTGTTGGCGAGCATCGAGCTCGGCGGCTCCGGCGCCACCATGCCGCCGCCGGCTGCCGAGATTGCCCACGCTGTGATCGAGGCGTTCGTCGCCAAAGACTATGAGCGCGCGGCGCAGACGCAACTGCAATTCGCGCAGTTTCCCAGCCGCTGGATGCATTACGGCCTGGCGCCCGCCATGAAGGCGGCGATGAACCTGATCGGCGTGCCGGTCGGCGATCCGTATCCGCCCTATGCGCCGCTGTCGCGCGACGATTTCGCCGCGCTGGCGGCTTATCTGAAGACCACGGTTTTGGGCCCGCGCGTCACCGCCGCCGCGGCTTGAATAGGCTGAGGAATATAGTTCAGCAAACAAAACCCGCCGGCTGCGCGGGGCAGACGGCGGGCGATGAAGTCGCGCCTGGTACGGACGCTACGATCCAGCGCGCTGATTACGTTTTTACGATTTCGTCAGCTGGCCGCGGATTTCGCCGGCCGGGTTCGCCTTGGTATGGATGTTGGCGTAGTACTTGCCGGCCATCAGATCCTTGGCTTGCTCGTCGGTCAGCTCCGCCGAGCCTTTGAACGGGCTCGGGAAGTCCGGATTCGGGTCGCCCTTCTTGGTCAGCCAGATCACGGGCGGCGCATTCTTGCCCGGATCGGCCGGGCCATGGAGGTGGGCCGCGGTCACCGGGCCGGTGAGCCCCTTGTAGCTGCCGTCCCAGCTGATCTTCTTGGTCGCCGGATCATAGGTGACGGTCACCGAAGCGGTGCCGCCCGTGGTGTTCGACGGTACTTCGTCCTTGCCGTCGAGATTGGCCTTGAACGTGGTCGTAGCGGCCTCGCTGCGCGAGGTTGACGCCAACAGCACGGCGCTGGCAGCGCCGCCGACGCAATAGCCGAGGATCGATCGCCGAGCGAATAAATCTGTCATGGGGTCCTCCCTTTGGACGGTCCGGAATAACGGTATCAACACCGGGGCGGCGGTATTATTGCACGTCCAGGCCTGCCTCGCCCACATCCGGGGGTGGTCCAGGATCGGGAGCGCGGCCGGCACATCAGAGCTGCAGCGGCAAGACGTTGATCGAGGTCGCAAATTGCTCGCCGCACTCGTCGCAGGCCCAGCTATGGCGGATACGGCCGTCAAGGTTGAAGGCAGACCGTTCCGCCACATGCACCACGGACCCGCAGCGCGGGCAGTTCGGACGGCCGAAAGCGCCGAGGCTCGCTGCTGGACACGCGACTTGGACATTCAAGGCATTCATGACGAATCCTCCTTCATCGCCGTAGCCGGCACGCTGCGGTCTAGGCGCCGCCTATGGCGCGGCGACGACGACGGGATGAAGCTTTCGTGCCTTGGGCGGGGCGGCGGCGTGGTTTGAGCGAGGCGGCGTCCGTGCCGTGCTCAGCGCCCCGGCGGTGCCTCGATGGGAGCGCAATTGGTACGCCCGGACATGAGGCAGTCCTGCAATTTCTCGCCTTGGTAAAGTTCGCGCACCAGGACCAAGCTTAAGGCGAACAGCACAACGACGACCGCCAGCGCGAGCAGCGAACGTCGGCGGCTGCGGTCTTGTTCGTCGGGATCGGGCATCGCTCTTGCCTTTATTGTCACCGGCAGTCAGCCGCAATAATCTTCGCACAGGCGGCACGCTTTCGCCTGCCGTCGCCGTGGGTTCTTGTGCCCGCCCGCGAGTGTTTTCGGCGGACGGAGCAATTTGCTTGGCCGTGGGATCCAAATGGTGCAGTCCGATCCGACTCATAGCCGCCATTCCGGGCCTGACCAGGTGGTCGTGCTCCTGTTGCCGGACCTTGTCGATTGCACGGCAGACTGCGAAGGCCTGCACAAAACCTTCGACGAGGCGCCGGGCGAGAAGCGTCTTCTGGTCTGCATTCCAAGCCCGAACACGCCTGCAGGACCGTTATTCAGCGCGCTGGCGAGCCTCAATGTCGAAAAGCAATTTCTGCTCGGGCCTGATCTTGAGAAGCCGCACGGCGACGAATTCGTCGTGCGAGCGCCGCCGGACATGCCGCGCGACGACGTTATCGAGTTTGCGTTGGCGCTTTCGGACGTTGTTCTGGTTTCTCCCGGTAACGAGAATAAGCAATGGGCTCAACACGCCGGCAAAAAGCTGGGCAGGACACTGGTCGCGGTCGGTTCCTCCGTGCGACGGATCGCGCCTGAGACCACCGTCGACGTCACCAAATGGATCGATCCGGACTCGGGCGCCTGGCTGGCGTGGGGCCGAAGGTGGTTCGGGCGTCCCGAGCAGTTGATCCTGGAGTGCCTTGCGGTCTTCGGTTGGGGCGACGGCAAGAAGCGAAGGCATCGGGTTTGGCGCTGCTTCAGGCTGTCCTGGCGGCCGCGCGCATACTTCGCGCCCAGCGGATGGCAAGACGCATGTCCTGATAAAGTTGATGTCGACGATTCGGAACTCAGCAAGTGCTTTGAGGCCATGGACCGTAGTGCTCTCTACGGTTCCCATATTCACCGCGACATCACCTGGGCCTCACATCTTGCCGTCGCCTTCGCGGTGTTCTTCGCGGTGGCCGGTTACAGCTACGTCGGTCATCATCTGGTGTTCGCGGTACTGGAGCTCGTGTCGCTGGGCATTGCCAGCCTGGTTGTTGTGATCCGGCTGACCAGATTGCAGGACCGCTGGACGGCGTGTCGACTGGGCGCCGAGCAGTTGCGCATTGCTCGGATGTCGTTGCCGCTGCTTGTGCTGCCGTCCGCTTTGGCGACGGCGGATGCGCAAGGCGCCGGCGACGCCGAGGACCCCACCGATTTTGAACTGTCCGCGCTCGGTCAAGTGAAGCGGGCGGTGCGGCAGCAGGGTCTTCCTCGGGTCGATTATGGCTCGCTGAACGCCGCCGAGGCCGCACGCTGGCTCCAGATGATCGTCGCCGATCAGATGCACTACCACGAGCACAACCATCATACGCTGGAACGCGCCGAAAAATCGCTGAACCGCATCTCGACGATCGCTTTTGCCATCTCGGTTCTCGGTGTCGTGCTGCCATTGTGCGTTCCGTCGCTCCACGACCTTTCGATGGTGCTGCCATGGCTGGCCCCGGCGCAGCACGATCCGGATCCTCGTTTTCTGATTATCTCGGCAGCTGGACCGGCGCTCACGGCTGCTCTGCACGGCGCCGGGACGCGGCTCGGATTCGTTCACCGCGCCGCCTTGAGCCACGACATGAACGCGCGGCTCAAGCAAATATTCCAAGCCCTCAACGAGCTTATCAGGACCGCCGGGTTGTCGAAAACGGCCTGGAACGAGGTGCGGGCGCTGGCTTATGCGGCGGCAGACGCCATGGGCGCGGAAAACAGCTCATGGCATCGATTGGTCCGGCGCTATCGGGACGAGTTGCCTTGAGCAAACTCGAGCGTTTCGATCTGGCCAACGATCCGCACGCTTTGCGGGTCTGCAAGAGACCGGTGCCGGTCCAGGTCGAGTTCGCCGCGGCGGACGGGGTCTGCAAGACCCTGGAAGGCGAGGTGCATTTTCGCGCCGGTGATGCGCTGCTCACCGGCGGCCAGGGCGAACGTTGGCCGATCCGGTACGACTTGTTCTTGTCGAGCTACGAACCGGTGCCGCCGACGCGGCGCGGCGAAAGCGGCGCGTACCGCAAGCTTCCGGCGCTTGCGCACGCACGGCGCCTGACGGAGCCCGCGCAAGTGCCGGTCAGTTGGCAAAACGATCCCTTGCACGGCGACGCCGGCGATTGGCTGATCGGTTACGCCGACGGCAGCTACGGCATCGTCCAGGATGCGATCTTTCGCGAGACTTATGCGCCCGCTGCAGACGAGACACGCTGGCCACCGCCTTGATCGCAACAGCTTGCATGAGCGGTAAGCTATAAGCGCATTCGGCGCCGCGCGCTGCGTTGCCGCACAATGAGGACGGTTCATGAAATTCGGCGTATTCGATCATCTCGACGATTCGGGCGTGCCGCTGGGCGAACTCTATGCCAACCGGCTTCGGCTCGCCGAGGCTTACGACCGCGGCGGCTTTCACGCCTATCATTTGGCCGAGCATCACGGCACGCCGCTTGGCTGCGCGCCGTCGCCGGCGGTTTTTCTCGCCGCGCTCGCCCAGCGCACGCAGCGACTGCGCTTCGGCCCGATGGTTTTCTTGCTGCCGTTCTATCATCCGCTGCGTCTGATCGAGGAAGTCTGCATGCTCGATCAGTTGAGCGGCGGCCGACTCGAGCTCGGCATCGGCCGCGGCGTATCGCCGTTCGAGAGCAAAAATTACGCGCTCGATTTCGGGCAAACCCAGGCGATGTACCACGAGGCCTTCCAGCTGCTGCTCAAGGGCCTCGCCGCCGACGAGCTTTCCTTCGACGGCAAGTTCTACCGCTTCGACGGCGTGCCGATGACCGTGCGCCCGGTGCAGCGCCCGCATCCGCCGTTGTGGTATGGCGTCAGCTTTCCCGAGGGCGCCGAATGGCCGGCCGCAAACGACGTCAATGTCATCGCGCTGGCGCCGCCGCAGACGGTGCGCCCGATCTTCGAGCGCTACCTGTCGGTGCGCGACAAGCTCGGCAAGGCGCGCTCGACCCTGCTCGGGCTCGGCCGCCATGTCGTGGTCGCCGACACCGACGCGGCGGCGCGCGCCATCGCGCGGCGGGCCTATCCGCGCTGGCGTACGAGTTTCTTCTGGCTGTTCAAGCGCCACGGCAGCGCGCCGCGCACTGCCGTCTTGTACCCGGAAAGCTTCGACGACCTGCAGGCGCTCGGCACCGCGATCGCCGGATCGCCGCAGACGGTGCGCGATTTCATCAAGGCCGACGTCGCCGCGACCGGCGGCAACTATTTCGTGCCCTGGCTCGCCTTCGGCGACATGACGCTCGCCGAAGCGCTGCACTCGGTCGAGCTCTTTACGAACGAAGTGATGCCGGCATTCGACTGAAGACTCACGGAACGCCGAGCAGTTGCAGCGCCCGTGCGACATCCAGTCGTTGAGACAACACCGTTCGACCGCGCGTGATCAGGTCCGCTGCGACGTCCTGCAGAGCATACAGTTCGGCAACGATCGCCATCTTGATGAGGCGGTCTATCGAGTGCGTCGAAACGTCGTCGTTGGTGCCGAAGCCCCGTAGGAACAAAAAGTCAAAGGTATCGGGCCGGCCGCGATGCGGGTCCCCGCCTGACATCGGTTGCCGCGCCCAGCGATAGAAGTAAACGTCGTAGACGTCGAAACCGAAGGGCGCGAGCCACCGATACAGGCTGACAAAATGGCATGGATCATGGAGTGGGTTGAGCTTCAGATCGCTCTCCGACTCGACGGCAAAGACGCCGCTTTCGCGCAAAAACCGCTCGGCGCCGCGCAGCACCTCGATCTCCAGCCCTTCGCAGTCGAGCTTGATATAATCGATGCGGCCGAGCGCGTCACGTTCGGCCATCAGCGAGTCCAGCTTGCGCATGGGTAGCGTCGTCCATACGCCGTCTCCGTCGCACTCGTCGACTGATCGATTTTCGGGCAGAAAATACGATCCCCAGCTGCTGGTGCGGCGCATGAACAGCCGGTCGGTGTCCCGGTTGCCGAGGCCGAGCGCCTCGTAGTGAATCCGGGACGGCGCCGGGTTTGCGGCGCGCAACGCCTCGATGACGTCCGGTAGCGGGTCCCACGCCCACGCCTGCAGCATCTCGCCGAGCCATTTCCAGCGTCCGTGCAAGCCGCCTTGGCAGCCGACGTCAATGATCCGCAGCGGCTCATGCAGCAGGCCGCTCTTGACGACCCAATCGGTGAAAGCGGGATGCTCCGGCGTCTCGTAGATAGCCATGACCTGAACCGATCCCGTGTCGCCCCGGCAGAGGCGTAAAAACCCCATGTTGCACGGTTGCGCAACATTGCGCCTGGAAAAGAATTTCGGATCGCCGGGTCGAATCCACAGCGAAACCGCTTATTGCAGGCGTTGCGCGGCGATGCGCCCGCAGCGGTGCGCTGCGACCGCGAGCCAGCACGTCCTGTCCTGGCTCGCCCCGGCTGTCAGCGCCGGCTTCGGCCCACGATTTTTGTCAACAGTTGCAATCCGATCACAGACACGCCGCGGTGCGCGGGACTAGAGTCGCCGCGGCGACATATGCGGCCGGAGCGCTGAGCTGGGCGGCGGCTGGGCAGTCTTCCTTCACTTAAAGCCGCATCACGCGGGGCCGGAAGCGAGAGGGAGGAAATCATGGACGTCGGAAGTCTGATCATTTGGCTGATCGTCGGCGCCATCGCCGGCTGGCTTGCCGGCATGCTCGTCAAGGGCGGCGGCTTTGGACTGATCGGCGACATCGTCGTCGGTATCATCGGCGCCTTCATCGCCGGCTGGCTGTTGCCGAGGATCGGCATCGTGATCGGCGGCGGCTTTATCGCCGCCGTCATCAATGCACTGATCGGCGCGGTGATCCTGTTGTTGATCCTGAGGCTGGTCAGGCGAGCCGCCTGACACTCCGGCCCGCGACAGTAAACGCAGCAGTCGCTCACGAAACTGAGTGGACATCGCGCCGATCCCTGCGATGTCCGCTGGTCACGACGATCAAATACCGAAGCGCTCAGCGCACGGTGATCACCAGGCCGTTGAGGTCCGCGCTGACGATCGCGCCGACCGAACTGCCGGTCAGCCGCAGCACGGCGCCCTTTTGGTTGGTGAGAACGATCGCCTGCACGCCGCGGCCGACGGCGGCGCCGACATTGCCGGCGGCATAGACGCCGGAGACGTCCGACGGGCCGCGGATGTTGCTCACGGTGCCGGAAAAGCGCGTTTCCGAAGCGCCGAAGGTGAAGCCATAGCTGAGCCCGCCGATGCTGAGCGGATACCGCCTGCCGTGGAAGTTGAGGACGCCCGAGCCGCCGGAGCCGCCGACGACAAAACCAGCCTTGACGACGCGGAAGCTGATGCCGCCGCCGTCGGCGTATGCGGACGGCACGACGGCCCCGCCGGCCAGGATCAGCACGACGATCACGCTCGCACGAAGGGCTGATAAGATGCGCATGGGATGTCTGCTCCAAAAGACGTGTGAGGACGCGAATCGACTGTAATGCCCGGCAGCATACTGCGCGGGCAGAGCGCCGCAGCCAAATGTGCCAATAGTCAGGGCTTTTTGCTCAGAGCCGCAAGAGCCAGAACGGTGGTCGACCAGACCAGCACGATCACGACGCCCTCAGCCAACCAATGAAGCATGAGGCAGGCCCTCCCGTTGCGTCCCTAAAGGGGGCGGCCTGCGTGTTACCGGCAAATCGGTGATTCGCGCAAATGGCCGTGGCTGCAACCGCGCGGCCCTTAGTGAGCCTTTGTTTTTATTGGTGAGCCCGGACGCTTTGCCAATCGGCCCGCAATATTAGCGGCTTGACCGGCAGCGCAGCCGGCGCGGCGCGGGCGCTCGCTTGCGCCACGTCATCGCGTCGCGCCGAAACCCAGGTGACAATAGACCGCAGGCAATTCGGAGGAGGCGACGAATATCGTAGGGGGGCCAGTGCCGCCACGAAGGCAACAGCGGGGGGAGGAAGAATGGGAGGAGAAGAAAATGAACCGTCGAGTTTGGGGCTTAGCTATTTTCGCATTGACCTTGCAACCGGTGGCGACAATGGCAGCAGCCTGCCCTTCAGGTTACTCATGTCCGAACATCGGCTGTGTTTCTGGTCCTGGCCAGTGCTGCGAGTGGGGAGCGTTTTGTGCGCAAGGTAAGGTTTGCGATAAGTGGACTCATAGCTGCGTGCCCGCCGGGGACCCGCGCGTGTGTGACGATCATAGATCGGTCTGTCGACCAGGGAAGTATTGCAATCACCGCGACCAAGGGTGTTACCCTATGCTTCGCTAATGACCGCAGCCACCGGACTCGCCAGCAGGCCGCTTAGCCGGCGCAAACTCTAGCGGCTTGACCGGCACGCCGGCGCCATGAAGCGCCCTCAAGGATCGGTCCCGACGCTCGCCGACCTGCAGAAAAGCACGGCCTGGATATGGGTGTGGTGCGAGCGCTGCCAGCATCACGCGCCGATAAAGTTTGCACCGCTGATCGAGCGGTGGGGCGCCAACGCATCGAGCGACAAGCTGCGGCGCTGCGCACGCTGTACCGTCTGCGGCAACAGGGGCGCGACTCTGCAGCATCCCGGCTGGTCGATAGCGTCGTCGGCTTTCAACCTTTTCCGCTAGCTGACCAACCGCCTAACCGCGCCTAAGGATCAATTTTATTTGCTCTCAGAAAAGATTTAAGATCATCCAATAAAACTGCTTGACCTATCACGAGCTGAACTTGGCGCCGCAACTCATCAAGCACTTTCCCAACGAGTTGCGCCTCACTCATTGTTATTGGACTGCCGTCCGCCTTCGTCCCATTATATTGCATGCCGAATTTTTGGTTCTCTAAGACCTTGAGAATCTGGGCAGATTCCTGAGAAATTGGAGCTAGCTTGCTGGAAACCACACCAAACACTTCGCCGGTTTCTATTTGGATAAGTGGCCCACCCGAATTTCCGCCATTGAACGCCGCGTTCACGACCCATTTGCGGACGATCGTTCCGGGGCGGATTTGATACGCCTCTATGCCCGATAGATAACCAACACTTAGCAGAGGCGCTAACCCAAAATACCCGGCGGGAAATCCCCACGTCGAGACTTGGGTCCCTACTTTGAAATTATTGTTCGAGGCCAAAGATAACGGTTGCGCCGAGATGGGGACGCTAGGCTTGACCAATGCCAGATCGTGGTCCTGATCGTCTGCTAACGTTGTTGTTTGGCCTTGTTTGCCGTCCGGTAGGACAACGACGACATTCGCGCAGCCCCGAACAACGTGGTCGGCCGTGACGATATTTCCGCTTTTGTGCAAAAATCCGGTGCCTACCGTGCCTTGATCACGCATATGAGGCGAACTACAGAGTGCGTTGCCACATCTCCAGCGCGGCCTGCAGAATCCGTGTCGATTGGCGCTGACACCGGAACGTCGTTCAAATTTTGTGCGAGGCTCATTTGAGTACCTCCACTCATCGCGCCAATCAGCATGAGGGCCGCGATGCTAAAATTGCTGATGTGCATGCTTCTCACAATCCGCTGCGATTGGGGATTGGTGACCACGAAGGAGTTGGATGCTGCGATGGAAAAGGCGATTAGCAACGGCTGGACACCACCGCCGGCGCCACAGCTTGACCGCGCCATCCTGGCTTACCCGATCATTTGGTTCCTCCCTCATTCGTCCCCCTAGCAATTTTCGGGGAGGAAAACTTAATCAGGATTCTCATTAAGCCGTTGATTTTAGTGGTGAGCCCGGATGGGATCGAACCATCGACCTACTGATTAAAAGTCAGTTGCTCTACCGCTGAGCTACGGGCCCGCTGCCGAACCGCCCGATAGGCGAAAGGCCGTCACGGACGCTCCTGGTATCAGATCAAGCCGGCGCGAGGCAACGCCGCGTCTTGGCCAGGTGGGCGTTTGCCGCCCGGACTGCAAGCGTGGCGGCCTCGCGGCGCTGGTCCGCCCGGCGGTCGCACGCCGCGCAGCCATTTGCTAAACTCGCCGCTTCCCGGCCGCTTCGCCAGCAAGGACGCATCGCCATGCCCATCGTCAATCGCATCGCCGATCTGCAGCCCGAGATCGCCGCCTGGCGGCAGGATCTGCATGCCCATCCGGAACTGCGCTACGACGTGCATCGCACCGCCGCGTTCGTGGCCGAAAAGCTGAAAAGCTTCGGCTGCGACGAAGTCGTGCCCGGCATCGGCCGGACCGGCGTCGTCGGCGTCATCCGCGGCCGGGCCGGCGGCAAGGTCGTGGGGCTGCGCGCCGACATGGACGCGCTGCCGCTCGAGGAAGAGACCGGGCTGCCGTATAAATCGCAAAATCCCGGCAAGATGCACGCTTGCGGCCATGACGGCCACACCGCCATGCTGCTCGGCGCCGCCAAATACCTGGCCGAGACCCGCAATTTCTCCGGCACCGCGGTGGTGATCTTTCAGCCGGCCGAGGAGGGCGGCGCCGGCGCGCTCGCCATGGTCAAGGACGGCCTGATTTCGCGCTTCGGCATCCAGGAAGTTTTCGGCATGCACAATTTTCCCGGCCTGCCGCTCGGCCAGTTCGCGATCCGGCCGGGCGCCATGATGGCGTCGGCCGATCACCTGACCATCGACCTGGAAGGCAAGGGCGGCCACGCGGCGCGGCCGCACCTGTCCATCGACACGCTTCTGGTCGGCGCCCAGATCGTCAATCAGCTGCAATCGATCGTGGCCCGCAACGTCGATCCGCTCGAGGCCGCCGTGGTGTCGATCTGCATGTTCCAGGCCGGCCACACCGACAACGTCATTCCGCAACACGCGCAGTTGCGCGGCACGGCGCGCGCGCTGACCGACGAAGTCCGTAACACGCTGCTGCAGCGCATCGACGACGTGGTGCAGGGCACGGCGCGGATGTACGGCGCCAAAGCCAAGCTCACCTGCACCAACGGCTACCCGGTCCTGGTCAATAACAACCGCCAGACCGAGTTTGCCGCTGCGGTGGCGCGCGAGATCGCCGGCAGCGACAAGGTCGACACCGAAGTGGCGCCGGTCATGGGCGCCGAAGATTTCGCCTTCATGCTGGGCGAACGGCCGGGCGCCTTCATCTTCGTCGGCAACGGCGACAGCGCCGGCCTGCATCACCCGGCCTACAATTTCAACGACGAAGCGATCCCGACCGGCACGTCGTACTGGGTGCGGCTCGCCGAGAGCGCGCTACGCGGATAGGGCTCGCCGGCCGTATGAGCATGGCGGCAGCGCCGACCGCTCATCGATGCATCTTGCCGGCTATGCTGCTTTCCCCCACTTTGCGCCGCCGGCGCACGGACTGAGCGACTCCCAAGAAGCCATATTCCTCGAGAACCGTTTCGACCGGCGTGGTCTGCGGCGATTGATATGTTTCGCCGGCTCCGCTTGCCGGGGCTGCTGTTTGGTTCTGTTGTCCGGCAGCGCATGCCAGAACCCCCCTGAGCTCGTCCATCATCGCCGCGCGTTCCCGATGTGGGTAATGCGGCGGCAGCTCGCGCACTGCCGCGCGGAGCGCGTGCACAGCCCTGTAGCAATCCCGTTCGGCAAGGCGATCGCGCAGACTTGGCGCGGGCGCCAGGGTTGCGGCCGCGTCGGCAGCCTGAACCGCGTATTCGATGTAGCCGAAATTCAAAGCGATGAAAGCGAGTTTGAGGACGGCGAGGTAGCGTTCATCCTCGGACTTCGCCATGTCGCGCACGCTTTCGATGCTGCGCAAAAACAGCGCGTCGCCGAAGCCGATGAAGCCCTTGTCGCGCGCCCCGAGCGGCAGCCGGTGCGATGAAAACTCCCACAGACAGTCGAAGCCGGCAAAGTAGAAGCCGTGGCGATGGGCGAATTGGAAAATGTCCGAGAACAACGGCTGCTTTTTATAGAGTGGATGGAACTCGATCTCCGTCGCCAACGCCAGGCAATGCTCACGAAAAGTCCTTTCACCGCCGCTAAGGATGGCAAGCTCGGAGCCCTGGGTATCGAGCGACAAAAAATCCGGATACCAGCCCTTCGGCACATCACCGCCGTCCAGGACGTCGTCGAGCGTGCGGACCGCAACGTCGGCGACGCGGACGATGCGCATGCTGCCGCCGTAATCCAGGTCGTAGCATTCGCCCTTGACCTCAATGCCGTCGATCAAACCGTCCTGGTGAACTTCGCAATAAAATCGACCGTAGTCCGGATTGGGTTCAAGGTTGGAACTGAAATAGGGATTTTCGCAGATAAAAAGCTTGGCACGCTCTTGGCGTTGGCCAAGGCAATACGGCAGAACGTGGAAGTTCTCGTCCTTGTTCTGCGCAATCATCGCCTTTGCGCATTGCTCGTCGGCCTCGTAAACCACGTGGATGACGTGCTTGCTCAGTTTCGGTGGGCAGTTGAACGCCACGGTGAAGCCGCGCGCTCCGACGTGATGCGCCACGATACGCTCTTGCGGTTGCCGCATTCTGCTTCCTCACCCACCCGCTATGCACGCGGCCCCTCGCGCGCCGTTGCCGCGAAATTGCTCAGGCGGTAGGCGAAAGCGGCGGCCGTGCGCTGCCGCCCATCGGAGTTCACCGCCTCGAACCGCTGGCGCTATTGCGCTGCCTCGATGCGATTTTCGCTCGGCAGCTTGGGTTGCTCGGCAACGATCTTGGGCTGCGGCAAAAGCACGGCGGCTTTGGCGGTGACGCCGCGCCAATAGGGCAACGTATTAAAGCGCGTGCCTTCGACCAGCGCGATCAGCGCGGCCGCAAGAAACGGCAGGCTCTGCACCACCAGAACCGCGGCGAAAATATTGATCTCGCGGATCTCTTTGACGTTGGTGATGGCAAGCGTGGCCGCGCCGGCGAGCAAGAGTCCGGCGATGATCGCCTCCCAGAATGCCGGGAAGTCGGGACCCTTGCGCGTCAAGCCGCCTTTGGCGGTGCGCAGGAACGGCAGCCGCTCCTTGACCAGACCGATGGCGACCGCGCGTGCCACGGTCCATTGCACCGCCATGGCGGCACAAACCGCGCCCGCCATTTGCACCGGCGTCGCCCGCACGCGCAGTCGGTAGAGCGCGACGAAATGCGCGACTGAGACGGCGAAGGCGCCGAGGATGGGGATCGTCAGAATGCGGTCGGGCACCGCGATATCGGCAAACGCCACGAACGGCACCCAGAGAATGTTGAGGAGCGCGACCAAAACGCCGATACTTTCGGCGCCGAGCCAGTTGAGCCAGCCCACCGCATATTCGCGCTTCTGCTCGCGGCTCAATCCATCGACGCCGGGCAACAATCGCCGCCAATGCTTGCGCAGGATCTGCAGGCCGCCGAACGCCCAGCGGTGGCGTTGGCGCTTGTAAGCGTCGAACGTGTCGGGCAGCAGGCCATAGCCGTAGCGCCGATTGGTGTAGTGGGCGGTCCAGCCGCCTTCGAGCAAGGTGAGGCCGAGATCGGCGTCCTCGACGATGGTGTCGCTCGACCAGCCGCCGGCGGCGTCGAGCGCGGCGCGGCGAATGAGACACATGGTGCCGTGCACGATGATGGCGTTGAACTCGTTGCGCTGCACCATGCCGATGTCGAAAAAGCCGGCATACTCGGCATTCATGGCACGATGCATCAGCGAGCGGTCGCCGTCGCGGTGATCCTGCGGCGACTGCACGAGGCCGACCTGCGGATCGGCGAACAACGGCACCAAATCCTTGAGCCAGCCGGGCTCGACCACGTAATCGGCATCGATGACGCCGACGATTTCCGCATCGGGCGCGGTATTGGCGAGCGCCAAGCGGAGCGCGGCCGCTTTGTAGCCTTTCAGATTCTCGACGTTGATGAACTTGAAGCGCTCGCCCAAGGTGCGGCAGTGCTCCTCGACCGGCCGCCACAGCGCAGGGTCGGGCGTGTTGTTGATCACCAGCACGCATTCGAGATTGGGATAATCGAGCTGCGCCACGCTATCGAGCGTGGCCTTGAGCATATCGGGCGGCTCGCAACACGCCGGAATATGAATCGACACTTTCGGTGCAAACAACTCGGGCACGAGCGGCGGCGAGGCGGCGAGCCGGCGCGGCGGCCGGCCGAACGCGATGGCCGCGATCTCGTCGAGCCGCGCCAGCGCGATGGCGACCAGCGGCAGCAGCAGCAGCACGCCTAGTCCGAGCGCAAATGCGGCGCCCGGCACGAAGTAGTGGCCCTTCCAGAATGCGATCACGGCCGCAAACCAGGCGCCGGCCAGGTGTGCAGAAACGGCCAGCATCAGCGCTTGCCGCACCGTCGCGCCGGCGAGGCCGAGAATCGGCAGCGACAGCAACAGCCCGAGCAGCACCGCGAGCCCGGCGTGCTTGAAGTAGTCCGCATCGCCGATCGGACCGGTCCAGGAAAATTTGGCCTGGCGCGAAGCGTCGAAAACACCCCAGTACGGGCCGACGCCGCCCTCGAACGTCTTCCACGGCTGATCGATCGCTTCGACGACATTGTAGTCGATGCCGTAGGCCTGGGCGCGCAAGGCAAAATCGCGCAACACCGTCGCCTGCTCGGTGCGGCCAGGGAATGCGTTCTGGAAATTGTAGCCGGCGCTGGGCCAGCCGAACTCGGCGATGACGATGCGCTTGCCAGGGAGCGCGCGGCGCAGCTTGTCGTAAAACTCGATCGTGTAGTCGACGGCGTGCGGCGCATCAATGCCATTCCAGTACGGCAGCACGTGCGCGGCGACAAAATCGACCGCGGAGGCGAGCTCGGGATGCTGCAGCCAGACCGAGCCGATTTCACCGGTCGTGACCGGCACCGGGCTCGAACGCTTGACGTCTTTGATGAGCGCGATCAGGTCGGTCAGCGTCATCTCGTCGCGATAGATCGTCTCGTTGCCGACCACGAGCGCGTCGACGTTGCTGTTGTGGCGGGCGAGATCGATGGCGGCGGCGATTTCGCGCTCGTTGCGCTCCTTGTCCTTGCTGATCCAGGCGCCGACCGTGACTTTCAGGCCGAACTCGGCGGCGATCGGCGGCACCAGCTCGGCGCCGCCGGTCGAGGAATACAGGCGGATGGCGCGCGTATAGGGCGCGATGGCTTTCAGATCGGCGCGGATTTGTTCGGCCGTCGGACGCGCGCCGCGGTCGGGATGGTCCGAACTGGCAAACGGCGCGTATGACAGGCTGGCGAGTTGACCGCGAAATTCCGGTGCATTGGTTTGGGACCGAAACAGGACCCAGAGCCCGGCATGCACGCACACAATAAGCGCGAGCACGGCAGCGACGGTGCGCATCGACTCTCAACCACGCGGGGATTTGAGGGCACGGGCCCGAACCTGTCCCCAAAGGTTCGACAATGGTCGTAAGGAGGGTAAGGTAACCTTGCGAGCGGCGTTTAAGAAGTAGCGCCGGGGCATGGCAAATTCAAGACAAGGAACCAAACTTTGCGCGGCGGCGGCCGTGCATGCGGCCGCGCGGCAGGATGCATTTCCGACTTAGCGACTGGTGGTGGAGTTCGGCGCCGCAGCGGGCGCTTGCGGAGCAGGTCGCGCGCGACGCCTGGCGCTCATTTATTGGTGGTCCCGTTTGGCGCAGCAGCGGCGGCCGGCGCCGGCGGCGGCGCCGGGCTGGCCGGGTTGATCCAGCAGGCGCTGACCCGGCCGTTGAGGCTGTCGGGCGCCTTGGGGTCGACGCTGTTGGAATGCAGGATCAGGCAGCGGAACGTCGCCTGGATATGACCGGACGGGCAGCCGAAGCGGTCATAGAGATCGAGGTGGCGAAACGCCGTCTCGATGTCGTCGCGCCACAACAGGCTGACCACACGGCGGCCGAGCCAGACGCATTCCGGATTGCCGGCGGGTCCATTGATGGTGTGCTGGATTTCGGCGTACTCCTCGACCTTCTGGGCGGGAGCAGGAGCCGGGGCGGCTGGTGCCGGCGTCTTTTCGGCTCCCTTGGTATCGCCGCCGCTTTGGGCGAGGGCCGTGCCGTTTGAGCCGGCAAGCGCAGTGGCAAGCCAGATCGCGGCGCCGAGCCCGACCGTAAGGCGGAGGACGCTTATGCGCATTGTTCGACTTTTGAGCGGCATCCGGTGATTTCGATACGCAGTTGCGGGACAGTTTAGGCTATCGCGGCTGTAAACGAGCGCTATCTGGAACGCCTCATCATGCCGGAATTGCGGCTTGGCGTGCGGCCGTCGCGACCACATCGCAAGTCTGCCGATTTGTCCAGCGCGCATGGCGGCGCAGGCCTCCGGAACCGGCCGCGGCTTGGCACGACGCGCGGGCAAGGTTAATGGCAGGCGGTGTTTCAGCGAGCCAATACGCATCGGATCGGCCAAGCGCTCGCGCTGTTTGCGCTCACCGCGCTCACCATCGCCGCAAGCTGGTGGTGGCTCGGCCGTCCGGTCGCGCTGCCGCCATCGCCGCTAGCCGACGGCGAAAAGCTTTATTGCGTTTCCTATGCGCCCTACCGCGGCAGCCAGGACCCGCTGGTCGAAGGCACGCACATCAGCGCTGCGCAGGTCGACGAAGATTTGGCGCTGATCGCGAAATACAGCAATTGCGTGCGCATCTATTCGGTGGAGGACAATGCCGCTGCAGTCCTCGAGAGCGCCCGCCACCACGGCCTTAAAGTCCTCGACGGGCTGTGGCTCTCCGGCAAGCCGGACAAGAACCGGCAGCAGATCGCCGCCGCCGTTGCGCTCGCCAAGCAATATCCCGACGTGATCAGCGCCATCATCGTCGGCAACGAGGTGCTGCTGCGCGGCGAAATGCCGGTCAACGACCTCATCGCCGCGATCCGCGAGGTCAAGGCGCAGGTCCCGGAACCGGTGACCTATGCCGACGTCTGGGAGTTTTGGCTGCGCTATCGCGAAGTTGCTAGCGCGGTCGATTTCATCACCATTCACATGCTGCCCTATTGGGAGGATTTTCCGATTCCCGCCGACCATGCGGCGGCGCATATCGAGGCGATCCGCAACCGGGTCGCCGCCGCCTTCCCGGGCAAGGAGATCATGATCGGCGAGCTGGGCTGGCCGAGCCGCGGCCGCATGCGTGAAGGCGCGCGGCCGTCGCCGTCCGATCAGGCCCGCGTCATTCTGGAGACGCTTGCGTTTGCCAAGCGCGACCATGTCCGGGTCAACGTGATCGAAGCCTTCGATCAACCCTGGAAGCGCTGGCTGGAAGGCACGGTCGGCGGTCAATGGGGCATTTTTGACCGCGCCACCGGCGCACCGAAGTTCAGCTTTACAGGGGGCGCCGTATCCGACCATCCGCGCTGGCTGCTGCAGGCGCTGGCCGGCATCGTGCTTGCCGCCGCGGCGTTTGGCGCTGCGTTTAGAGCGGGGTGCGGCAAGCCCGCTGCGCCCTTGTTCTGGTGGCGCATCGCGCTACTCGTTGTCCTGCCTGCCGTCTTGTTTGGCTGGACGATCGACCAGGTCGGGCCGGATAGCTTCAGTGCGGGCGGCTGGCTGCGCGCGCTGGCGCTTGCAGCTGTTGCGTCAGCGGCGCCCATCGTGTGCGCCATGGCCTGCGCGATACGCCGGCCGCTGCCGCCGCTTTCGACCTTGCTGGGCGGCTCCGACATCAATCGCGACGGACCGTTTTGGGCACTCGGGCTGAGCTTTCTCTTGCTGTTGTTGCTGGCGATCCAGACCGCGTTGGGCCTGGTGTTCGATCCGCGCTACCGCGACATTCCCTTTGCGGCGCTGACTGCCGCCGTTGTGCCCTATCTGGTGCTTTGGGCGTCGACCGAACGCCGGCCGGGACCACCGGCCTTGGCCGAGCGGGTGGCGGCCTTGGTTACCGCCGTTGCGGCCATCTACATCGCGTTCAACGAAGGCTTCGCCAACTGGCAGGCGGTCTGGTTCTGCGCCGCGCTGCTCGGCCTAGCCTTCATTCTGGCGCAGGCGCGGGCCGTGCCAAGCTCAGAATAAGCGCAGCCACCGCAAGCGCAGCCAGATCGACATTGTGCAGCACGAGGCCGAAGCCGGCCGCCGCAAGCGCGCATGCTGTTAGCACCACCGACGGCCGCACCATGTTCAGCAGCGCCGCAGTTAGCGCCACGATGCCGAACACCTCGTGCTGAAACAGCGGGATTGTCGCCCGGTAGGTACTGCACAGCCATGTCGGCAGGCCGGCCTGGCAGGCCAGCGCCACAGTCCCCCGCTCGATCGCCATGAAGCGCAGATAGAGCGCCTCGCCGACGGCCAAAAAGCCGATGGCGATGAGCCAACTGGTCTGCCGAGCGGTCGGACGAAACAGCGGGCGGGGCATGGTCGTTTGGCCGTTTTGACAAAGCCTATGCCCCTGCCAATGCACGAGGCCATTGCTCGGCGCAATGAATTTGCGGATGTCGCGTTACTGCAGCGCCACGTGCTGGCCGCTGAACAGCGTCGGCTGGCAGCTCAGCCGATAGTGCTCGAGCGCGCTGCAGATTTTGCCTGCGGCCTCGGCATTGGCGAGCGGCCCGACCACGAGCCGCAGTTCGACGCGGCCGGTTTGCGGCACCTCGCGCAGCATAACCACCGGCATCAAGCCATCGAACAGCTGGGCATGCGCCGAGCGGATGCCGAGCCAACGCGCGCGGAGCACTTGGATCGAGACTGCACTGCCGATATCGACGCCGTATTGCGGCGTCGGCACCGCTGGCGCCTCGATACGGGCAGGTGGCGCCGCGGCATTCGGACCAGGCGACGCCGCCTGCGGGACGGCAGCGGCGGGAGCGGGGCCGGCCGCATGGGGCGGCGCCGCAACCGGGCCTGCAGGAGCTGGCGCAGGTCCGGCTGGTAGCTCGGCGGTTGCGGCTCTTGCCGCCGGAGCAGCCGCGGATGCCCGATTTGCATCGGCGGCGGGTAGGGGAACTGGACTGGTCTTCTTGATGGTTTCGATCTGGCGCGCCACCGAACCCGTAATATCGTCGACGTTGTGCTCGACCGCGGCAAGCCGCGATTTCAGCTCCTGGTTCTCGGCGTTCAATCCGCGCACGGCTTCGGCCAGTTGGCGGGCTTCGGCCTCGGCGTCGAATGGCCGCGCCGCCACCTGGGTGCGGTCGCCGCGGATCGAAAACAAGCCGGCGATTCGCTGCGCCCCGACGTCGCTGCGCGATGCCATGACGGCGACGAGGAGGGCGCTGGCCGCCACGCCGCCCCACAGCGTCATGCGCCATAGATTGCGCATGGTGAACGCCGCCGGCGCCGGCCGCTTCGGGAGTGGCACAGGCTTCACCGCCGGCTTGCTGGCGGCCATGACGGCAGCCTTGCCGCCACTGCGCGACGTGCCCGGTTGCAGAATCCGTGGCCGAATCATTTGTGAAAAACTAGCAGATTCGCGCTGTTGACGTGCGCGGCGCGGTTCCTGGCCGCGGTTTTTGGCGTTGCCGTGTTTGCCATCGCCACAGGTTCGGCTTTCGGCGCCGGGCCCGCTCGGCTATGAGAGCGCCGCGGAGGTCGTTTGAATGGCGGCTCGGACTTGCCTTGCCATCGTGCTGGCGGCCGGGGAGGGCACGCGGATGCGCTCGGCCCGCCCCAAGGTGCTCCACACGGTCGCCGGGCGCTCGCTGCTCAGGCATGTGCTCACCGCCGTGGCCGGGATCGAGCCCGCCGCCGTCGCGGTGGTGATCGGGCCCGGTCAGGACGACGTTGCCGCCGAGGCCAAGCGCGTGCTGCCGCACACCGCCTCTTTCGTGCAGCACCAACGCCGCGGCACGGCGCATGCCGTGCTGGCGGCCAAAGCGGCGATCGAGCGGCAGTTCGACGATATTCTCGTCGTCTACGCCGACACGCCGCTGCTGCGGCCGGCAACGCTTCGCCTGCTCCGCGCGCCGCTCGCCGACGGCGCCGCCGTGGTGGTGCTCGGCTTCCGGCCTGCCGATCCGGCCGGCTACGGCCGCCTGGTCACCTCAGGGGAAAAACTTCTCAAGATCGTCGAGGAGGCAGATGCCGGCGCGGACGAAAAGGCGGTGACGCTGTGCAACGCCGGCATGATGGCGCTCGACGGCAAGAGCGCGCTGAATATCCTGGAGCGGATCGGCAACCGCAACCGCAAGAGCGAGTTTTACCTGACCGAAGCCGTCGAGATCGCGCGCGGCATGAACAAATCCGTGGTCGCGGTCGAAGTCGAGGAGGACGAGGTGCGCGGCATCAACAGCAAAAAGGAACTGGCCGAGGCCGAAGCGGTCGCCCAACAGCGGCTGCGCCAGTCGGCGCTCGACGCCGGCGTGACGCTGGTTGCGCCCGAAACTGTGTTCCTGTCCGCCGATACCAAATTCGGCAAGGACGTGGTGGTCGAGCCGTATGTGGTATTCGGCGACAACGTCAGCGTCGGCGACGGCGCGGTGATCCATTCGTTCTCGCACCTCGCCGGCGCCACGATCGGCAAGGGCGTCTCGGTCGGCCCGTTCGCGCGGCTTCGTCCCGGCACGCGGCTTGGCGACGGCGCGCACATCGGCAACTTTGTCGAAATCAAAGAAGCGACGATCGAAGCCGGCGCCAAGGCCAACCACCTGAGCTATATCGGCGACGCCTTCGTCGGCGCCGGCGCCAATATCGGGGCCGGCACCATCACCTGCAATTACGACGGCACCGCCAAGCACCGCACCACGATTGGCGAAAACGCCTTCATCGGCTCGAACTCGGCGCTGGTCGCGCCGGTCGAGATCGGCGCCGGCGCCTATGTGGGCTCGGGCTCGGTGGTCACCGCCGACGTGCCGGCGGAAGCGCTGGCGCTGGCGCGCGCCCGGCAGGTCGTTAAGGAAGGCTGGGCGAGCCGCTTGCGCGCCTTTAAATCGCTGGGCAAGAAAAAGGCGCACGCATCCGATTAGAAAGAAACGTTAAGCACTTGCACCGTGTCCGAAGCATGAGAAGCGGCGGCCAAGCGTCAGGAAACGCAACGTTATTTGATTTTGCCGTTTTCGCCTGCTGCGCTTTAACAATTAATCTTCGGAATCCTGGTATGACGAACTAGCCGGCCAATCTAAAGCCATGACGCTTTAAGACGGCTGTGCGGAGAGCGTTCAACGAATGTGCGGCATCATCGGAATCATCGGCGGCGAGCCGGCGGCGCCGCAGCTGATCGAGGCGTTAAAACGCCTCGAATATCGCGGCTATGATTCCGCGGGCGTGGCGACGCTGGAAAAAAACGGCGTACTGACCCGCCGCCGCGCCGAGGGCAAGCTGAAAAATCTCGAGAGCCGGCTGCAGCGCGAACCGCTTGATGGCACCATCGGCATCGGCCATACCCGCTGGGCCACGCACGGACGACCGACCGAAAACAACGCCCATCCGCACGCCACGGAAAAACTCGCCGTGGTGCACAACGGCATCATCGAGAACTTCGCCGAGCTGCGCCGCGAGCTCGAAGCAAGCGGCGCCAAATTTGCGACCGACACCGATACCGAAGTCGTCGCCCATCTGGTCACCGAGGAGATCAAGCGCGGCGCTTCGCCGGTCGAGGCGGTGCAGAAAGCGCTGCCGCGGCTGCGCGGCGCGTTCGCGCTCGCCTTCCTGTTTGCCGGGCAGGACGATTTGCTGATCGGCGCGCGCAAGGGCTCGCCGCTCGCCGTCGGCTTTGGCGACGATGTCATGTTCGTCGGCTCCGACGCGATTGCGCTCGCGCCATTCACCGACATGGTGAGCTATCTGGAAGACGGCGACTGGGTGATCGTGACCCGAAAAGGCGCGGAAATCCACGACGCCCAGGGCGCCGCAGTCCAGCGCGAGGTGATCAAATCGCGCGCCGACGTCATGCTGATCGACAAGGGCAACCATCGCCATTACATGGCCAAGGAAATCTACGAGCAGCCCGAAGTCGTCGGCCACACGCTGGCGCATTACATCGACATGGCGGCCGAACGCGTGGCACTGCCGTTTGCGCTGCCGTTCGACTTCAAAAAACTCAGCCGCATATCGATCTCGGCGTGCGGCACCGCCTATTACGCCGGCATGGTCGCCAAATACTGGTTCGAGCGCTTTGCCCAGCTGCCGGTCGAGGTCGATATCGCGTCCGAGTTTCGCTACCGCAGCGCGCCGCTCGCGCCCGGCAATCTCGCGATCTTCGTCTCGCAGTCCGGCGAAACGGCCGACACACTCGCTTCGCTGCGTTACGCGCGCGAGCACCGGCAGCACGTGCTCTCGGTCGTCAACGTGCCGACCTCGACCATTGCCCGCGAGAGCGACGTCGCGATGCCGACGCTCGCCGGTCCGGAGATCGGCGTCGCCTCCACAAAAGCCTTCACCTGCCAATTGGCGGCGCTCGCCGCGCTCGCCATCGCCGCCGGGCGGGCGCGCGGCGTGCTCGGCGAAAACGACGAAGCCAAGCTGGTGCGTGCTTTGATCGAGGTGCCCCGGCACATGAGCGAGGCGCTGGCGCTGGAGCCGCAGATCGAACAACTCGCGCGCACGCTGTCGAAATGCCCCGACGTGCTTTATCTCGGGCGCGGCACCAGCTTTCCGCTGGCGCTGGAAGGCGCGCTGAAGCTCAAGGAAATTTCCTACATCCACGCCGAGGGCTACGCCGCCGGCGAACTCAAGCATGGCCCGATTGCGCTGATCGACGAGAAAATGCCGGTGATCGTCATCGCGCCGTACGATCAGGTGTTCGAGAAGACCGCGTCGAACATGCAGGAGGTTGCCGCGCGCGGCGGCCGCCTCATCCTGCTCACCGACAAGAAAGGCGCCGAAGTCGCCGCCGAGAGCCATGCGCTGACGACGCTGACGCTACCCACCATGCCGGCGACCGTGACGCCGCTGGTATACGCCGTGCCGGTGCAATTGCTCGCCTACCACACCGCCGTCATTCTCGGCACCGATGTCGACCAGCCGCGCAATCTGGCCAAGTCGGTGACGGTAGAGTGATCGGCGCTGCTGTCCGATCCGCCGACTCGCTACTATAATTGCGCGCGGCAGCGGCACCCGTACCGAAATGACGAACGTGAGCGACAGCACCGAACTCCCTGCTGGCCCGAACGCACGGCCATCGGCCGGCCTCGTGAGCCGCATTCGCAATTATTTCCTCACCGGCTTGATCGTGGCCGGGCCGGTAGCGGTGACGTTGTGGCTGGTCTGGTGGTTCGTCACCTGGGTCGACAATTGGGTACGGCCGTTCATTCCGGTGGCATACCGGCCGGAAACCTATCTGCCGGTCGACGTCCCCGGCTTCGGCCTCGTCATCGCTTTTGTGGCGCTCACGCTGCTTGGCTTCTTGACCGCCAATTTGGTCGGCTCGCGGCTGATCAGCCTCGGCGAGAATGTTCTCAGCCGCATGCCGATCGTGCGGCCGATCTACCGCACCGCCAAGCAGATATTCCAAACGCTGTTTTCCGGCTCCGGCTCGAGCTTCCGCAAAGTCGGCCTGGTCGAATTTCCGTCTCCGGGCATGTGGTCGCTGGTATTTTTAACGCAGTCGCCGAGCGCGGAGATTTCCGCGCGGCTGCCGGCGACCGAGCACGTCTCGGCCTTCATGCCGTGCACGCCGAACCCGACCACCGGCTTTTTCTTCTACGTGCCGCGCCACGACGTGGTCGAGCTCGACATCACGGTCGAGCAGGCCATGCAGCTTCTGATGTCGGCGGGTATCATCCAGCCCGGCGGCGATGCGCATGGCAAGCTCGCCGACCTCGCCGAAGTCGCGCGCGCCGCGCAGTCGGCGCGTCAAACGGTGCCCGCATCGCATGGCGCACCGACGCTGGCGAAGTAAGGGCGCGGCATTGCTGAGGCGCCACGCTGCTCCTGTCATCGCGGCTTGTCTTGTGGCGTGCCTCGCCGCGAGCCGTGCCGTCGCCATTCGCGGCGGCACGGAACCCGCCGCCGACGATGCCGGCGCGCGTGCGACCGTCATGGTGAAAGTGCCGCACGGCGCCTGCTCGGGTCTTGTCTACGGCGATAGCTTTGTCATCACCGCAGCGCATTGTCTGGTCGACCACGATTTTAAATCGACCGTCCAACCGGACCAGGTGACCATCACCTACGGTCGGAGCCTCGAAGATCCCGACGCCGTGGTGCGCAAAGCGGCTGCGATCGTGATCGAGGAGAATTTTCTCGAGCAGCTCACGGCTTGGCTTGACGGCAAAGCCGGGCTGCCTGAAGACGATATGCCGATCAACCACCAGGATATCGGCCTCATTCGCATTATCGGGTCGCATCCTACCCGGGCGCTTAGCGCCGCATTGCCGCCGATCAAGAACGAATACGTCGTGTGCTGCCAGCCGCGGATACGCACGTGGCCGCTGGTCTGGCTCGACATGTACGGTTTCGGCGCAGCACCAAAAGGCGAGACCCTGCACAAGATGCGCATCGGCACGTCGGCTCCCGACATGGTCCATCCCGGCCGGCAACCGAATCTCGAACAACCTTATCTGCCGAGGCAAATGATGGTGACGCCCGACGATCTAGGCGTCGCCGACGAACCGTCGTCGGACGCGCGCGGCGTCTGCCACGGCGATTCCGGCGGACCGGCGTTCTTCGTGGCGACGACACGCAGCCGTGCGGTGCCGAGCGTGCCGATCAAGCTGATCAAGGGGCTCCCGCTCGCGGTCGGCATCCTCAGTCACACCTTTGCGCCCGCCGAGTGCGGCGGCCGCTTCGCCGTGGTCCGGCTCGATTACTACCGCGACTGGATCATCGCGCACATGAAACCGATGTGAGGAAACGATGGAGGACGATTCGCGGCCGCATTCCCTTGGCCGCGGCTAGCGTGCACAGCACCTGCGGCGCACGGCGCGCCGACGCCGGCGAAGTAGGCTGAGCGTAGCTATTAGTCCAGCGCCGCAAACCCCGACGCCTTCACCACGGTTCCCCAGCGCGCAATCTCTTTCTCGACCCAGGCGGTGTATTCGGCAGTAGCCATGGACGCGGGCTCGGTGCCGAACTTGGCCAAGCTGTCGATCATTTCTTTGGACGCCACCGCCTTGCGCATCGCCGCATTGAGCGCGGCGACGACCGGAGCCGGCGTTTTGGCCGGCACGAATACGCCAGGGAGCGACTCGACCACGACGTTGAATCCCTGCTCCTTCATGGTCGGCACGTCGGGCAGAAACGGCGTGCGCTGCTCGCCGGTCACCGCCAGCGCGCGGATCGAGCCGGCCTGCGCGAACGCCATCACTTCGCTCACCGGATTGACGCTGGCCGGCACGTGGCCGCCGATCAGATCCTCCATCGCCGGCGCGCCGCCGCGGTAATGCACCGGGATGAGCGTGATCTTCGCCTCCTGCGCCAGCATGACGCCGGTGAAGTGCGGCGTCGCACCCGCCGAGGTGTCGGCGATGTTCGCCTTGCCCGGATTCGCCTTGCACCAGGCGATATAATCTTGCAGCGTTTTCACCTCCGCGGCCACGGCGGGGCCGATGCTCAGAACCAGCTCACCCTTGGTGACCGGCCCGACCGCAATGAAGTCCTTGACCGGATCGTATTTCAGCGCCTTGAAGCTCGACGGGTAGAGCGTCATGGCAAAGTCGGGCGTGAACAGCATGACGCTGCCGTCGGCCGGCGCATTCTTCACATACTCGACCGCGAGCCGGGCGCTGGCGCCGGGCCGGTTCTCGACGATGATGCTCGACGCGTAGCTGCCTTGCAGCGCCTGCGCCAGCACGCGCGCCGTGATGTCCGTGCCGCCGCCGGCCGGGAAGCCGACGATGATGTGCACGACCTTGTCGAGCGTTTCGGCCTCCGCGCGGCCGGCGACAAGGTTGTCGGCTGCGATGGCGCCGATCGCCGCACCGAGCGCCTGACGACGGTTGAGCATCACCAGCTCCTCAAGTTTCCTGCCCTGCCAGCGCGCCGCCGAAGGCCGGCGCTATGTCTGCCATGAAGCGCTGCATCTGCTCGCGCACAAAGGCGTCGGGACGCTGGCCGAAGTTGAAGTAAAGGATGACCTCGTCGATGCCGATCGCCTCGACCCGCTTCAAGGTATCGATGATCTGTTGCGGTGAGCCATGCAGCAGCGAGTTGTCGTCGAAGTCGGAGGCTTTGGCGTCATTGAGCCGCTCGCCGATCTGCTTGAAGTACGCCATGGTTGGCGGCAGCGCGCCGCTGCCGCCCTGGCTCATGGTTTTGCGCAGGCCCGCCATTGTGACGTAATCGACCATCCGCTCAGTTGCCTGTTGCCGCTCGTGCTCACCCGCGCCGATGTGGATGAAATAGCTGCATTTGACTTTCTGCGCCGGCTTTTCCGCCTTCGCACAGATCTCGCGATACGCAGCGACTGCATTGTTCAGGCTGCCGAACAGGATGGTGGCCGCGAACGGCGCCAGCATCAGGTTCCAGTCCCACTTCGCCGCCAGCTCCATCGAGAAGCGCGAGAACGAGCCCATGTAGGGCCGAAAGTCCTTCTGCAGAGGCTTGGGAAAAACCTCGACGTCCGCGAAATCGTAGAACCGCCCCTTGAAGTCGAACGGCTTGGTTTCGGTCCAGCAGCGCATCAACAGTTCGATGCCTTCGCCAAGCTGCTCGGCGGAAGCATCGAAATCGGCGTTGAACGGCGTGAATTCGTGACGGTCGTAGCCGCGCCCCGCCGCGAAATCGACGCGGCCGCCGGACAACTGGTCAAGGGTCGCCCATTCCTCCGCGACATGAATCGGATGATGGATCGGCAGCACGACCACGGCCGGTCCCAACCGCAGGCGCGTCGTGGCGGCGGCAACATTGGCCAGCACGATTGCCGGCACCGAGACGCAGCCGCGCCGGTTGAAGTGGTGCTCGCCGATCCAGGCCGAGTTCAATCCCAGCTTCTCGGCCAACACCGCCTGGTCGCGTATCTCGATCAGAAATTGCTCAGGCGAGCGCGGATTGTTGGGATAACGGTTGTCGCTGAGCGTGAAGTAGCCGAATTTCATGACGGCTCACGATGTCGGCGCGGCTGCGTGGTGCGCCGCCGGCCTGGTCGCGTGTTTTGTTGGGCCCGATTTCTTTGCCGCAAGATCGATGCCCATGATCGCCCGCGCCTCGGCAGGCGTCGCGATCTCGCGGCCGAGCTCGTTGGCGATTGCCACCACCTTGCGCACGGCCTGCGCCGATGTCTGGATCTTCTCCTCGCGGTGCGGATGCAGGTAGACGGTGTCCTCCATGCCGACGCGCACCATGTCGAAGCCGAGCATGATGGCGAGCGTCGAGAACGGCAGCCAGTTGCGGCCGCCGGCACAGACGCCCTTGACCGCGTTCGTGGCCAGCACCTGCTGCATGGTCATCATGTAGATGTAATTCCACGGATCGGGCCCGAGCGGCGAGCCGTGACAGAAACCGTGGAAGCCCATCATGATGTTCATCAGCGGCGGGTCCTTGGCGATGCCCTTGTCGACCAGCCAATCCAGCACGTCCTTGATGCCCTGATAGCTGGTGCCCTGATACTCGGGCCGCACACCGTGATCCTCCAAATACTTCACCTGCTCCGAGAGCGTCTTCTCGGTGATGATGTAGGTGAATTTCTCCGAGAAGCCGAGCGTCTGGATCAACAGCACGGCGGACTGGAAATATTCGGGTCCGGCGCCGGTGAGGACATCGACCGTGCGCTTGATCAGATCGAGCCCCTGGTGCTCGTAGTCGGCGTACGGAACGACCGAGGTGACGATGTCGGGACACTGGTCGAGCACGCGCGCGATGGTCTCTTTCAGGACATGGGGATCCTTGCTCGGCGTGCCGTCCTTGTCGCGGGCGTGCACGTGCCAGACCGCGGCGCCGGCCTTGTGCGCTTCGACCGCGGCCTTGACGTTCTCCTCCATGGTGTAGGGCTGGCCGGGGTTTTGCTGCCTGTTCATGAACGAGCCGGTCGGAGCGACGTTGATGATCAGCTTCTTGGCCATGGTCTTGTGCGGCCGCTCCATGTGCACGTTGCTGAGAATGCCGGAGTAAAGGTCGTGGATATCGACCGCCATGGCTCTCCTCCTACTGCGGCGCAGCTTGCGGCGTGACGCCGATGCTCTTGAACACCTTCGCGGCGGCTTCGCGATCGGCCTTGGCGAACCTGGCAAATTGGTCCGGGGTGTTGGCTTCCGCAACCAGCGTCGAGGTTTTGTAGAATGCCTGCACAGCCGGGGTGTTGATGGCTTTGGCGAACTCGGCGTTGAGCCGCTCGACGATCGGCTTCGGCGTACCGGCAGGCGCAAACAAGCCGAAATAGCCGGCAAGGCCGGGATCGCCGCCCTCTTCGCCGAGCGACGGCAGGTCGGGCATCAACGGCGAGCGTCGGTCGCCGACTGCGACCAAGGGCTTGATGGTGCCGACGGCGATCGGCTGCGCCGCCACGCCGAAGCCCATATAGGTGATGTCGGCTTCGCCGGAATACACCGCCGGATTGCCCTGCGCGGCGCCCTTGTAGGGAATAGCCTGGATGACGATTCCGGCACGCGCCGAGACCCAACGCAGATAAAGGTCAGGCAGCGTCGCCGGCCCCCACGTCGCCCAGTTGAGCTTGCCCGGATTGGCCTTGGCGTACTGGATCATGCCCTTGTAGGTGTCGAATGGCGTCTTGGCGTTGGCGACCAACAGGTTGTTGGTCCAGGCCAGCCGGATCACCGGCGCGAAGCTCTTGTCGGGATCGTACGGCAGATTGGCGTACAGTTGCGGATTATACGACAGGCTGTCGGCGACCGTCAGGCACACGGTCTGACCGTCGGGCTTCGCTTTGGCGCAAGTCTCCATGCCGACGATCGAGCCGGCGCCGGACCGGTTTTCGACGATCACCGGCTGACCGATCGCTTCGGCAACCTGGTTACCCAGAACGCGCGCCAGCGCATCGGTGAGGCCGCCCGCCGCGAACGGTACGATGATGTGAACGGGGCCGCTGGGGAATTTCTGCGCGGCCGCCGGAGATACGAGCGATCCGGCGATCGCCGCAAGCAGCAGCACGGCGATACCGCGCCGAATTTTCGTCACGTCGAAGGTCATCGCGCCTCCCAAATCGGCCGCGTCGGCGAGGTCGAGGAATGCGCTAATCTCGCCTGCTTCCTGGTGTCGAAGCAAGGCGGCTCCATCACCGGGACGGCGATCAATGTCGACGGCGGGCGTTGGCCCGTGGTGTGATAATTGGCGCGACCGCAGCGAAGGCCGCGTGTCTCGTCGCTATGGGCGCCGGCAAGGCGTCTTCGTCTTACCGTGCCACTTCGGTGATTTTGAACGCGCCCGATTGTTCGCCGCTCGCTGCGCTCTCGACTATCAGCCCGGCAACCCCACCAAGCGCGCTGGCGGCGATGCGCGCGCCGCGCTGCGACACCTCAAAAGCGTAGGCTTTGCCGGCAACCGCGTTGAACCTCACGACGTACATGCCGATGTCCATCTTCCCGGCCGCAGTCACGGTGACCGGCCCTGGTGGCACGCCGCCGCTGTAGTTTTGGCCTGGCGCGAGCTCGACCAGGGCGCCGTTTATCGTGATCTGGGCCGGGGGGCCCCACGACACCGCGTGATCGGTCCGCGTGATCGAAATGCGCGCTTGTCCGGGCGCAACGGCCGCCACGATCGGCGCCGCCGGTTGCGAAGCGCAGCCGGCGCAGCACGCGACCGTGACGAGAAGCGTTCCCCAAATCGCCACACGCACGATTTTGTCCCCCCGATTCCCGACTACTTATGTTTGAAAATAGTTTATCGATCTCCAAGGGGTCTTGTCTCATGGCATGATAGAATTTTTCTATGGAAGAGCCCCTCCGTTGGCGCCTTCGTTCATTTTCGCGAATGGCGCGATTTTGACGTCGGTGGCCGGGTGGAGCGCGTGCTGGGCGTTCTCCCAAGAAATTCGAAACCGCGGCCCATCCTGCCGATGAATGCCTTGTCTCCCGCCCATCTGGAAAACGCTCGAAGAAGCGACTAATTGGCTGCACATGCTTCGCGGACTTGTCTTGCCATCGGCCATCATCTTCGTTCTATCGATCGCTCTGCCCATAGCGCTATCCGGTATCTCCTTCTTGCTTGGAGACCGCCAGAGCAATTGGCGCACGGCGGACCGGTCGAGCGCGGGACTGCTGCCCGACGCCGCGAACCATCCCGATGCCGTCATCCGCGTCTATGCGGCGCGGACCGTCCGCTGGCGGGCGATCTTTGCCGTGCATTGTTGGATTGTCGTGAAAGAACGGGGTGCGCCGCGCTACACGCGATATGATTATACCCGTTGGGGAGAACCGATCCGGATCGACGGGTTTGTGCCCGATGGCCGCTGGTTTGGCGCCAGCCCGGAAACGGTCGTGAGCGTGGACGGGGAGACGGCCGAGCGGCTCATTCCCAAGATCCGCTCGGTCATCGAGACGTATCGATTCAACGCATACGGCGATTACCGGCCGTGGCCCGGTCCGAACTCGAACACTTTTGTGCAGGCCGCGCTGGACGCGGTACCGGAACTCAAGGCGGTGCTGCCGCCCACGGCGATCGGCAAGGACTATCCCTACGCGGGGCGATGGATCGGGTTCACGCCATCCGGGACCGGCGCGTTCGTCTCGCTCGGCGGCTATGTCGGCCTCACCATTGGCTGGGTTGAAGGCGTCGAACTGAATTTCTTCGGCGCGGTGGTCGGATTCGATCTGCGGCGGCCCGCGGTCAAATTACCCGCTATCGGCCGGCTCGGCTGGGCATCGGGTCCGTGATTGCGTCGCCGCTCACACCAAACACTTTGTTCTATCGGCGTGGCGGCGGATGCGCGGCATCCAATTTCGCAAGCTCCTGCGGCGTGAGCGTCAGCGCAAGGGCGACGGCGTTCTGCTTGACGTGCGCGGCGGAGCCCGATTCGACGATGGCCAAGACCTTGCCGCTACGAATCGTCCACGCCAGCGCAACGGCGGCGGCGGAGCAATCGTGTGCTGCGCCAATCTCCATCAATGCGGGATCGCGCAGCAGATTGCTGTCGGGTCCCCCGAGCGGCGAATAAGCCATCACCGGCATGTCATGCTGGGCACACCAGGGCAGCAGATCGCGTTCAATAGCTCGATCGCCGAGACTGTAAGGAACCTGGTTGGTGGCGCAGCGATCGCCGCGCGGAACGCGGAACAGGGCGTCCATCTGGCCGACCTTGAAGTTGGACACGCCCCACGCCCGGATTTTCCCAGCCGCATGCAAATTCTCAAATGCCGTCACGACGTGTGAAAAGTCGCGGACGCCATTTGGCCAATGCATCAGGTAGAGGTCGAGGTAGTCGGTTCCGAGACGAGCAAGACTGGATGTGCAGGCGCGCTCGATGCCATTGCCCGCCACATGATTGGGCCAGACTTTGGATACCAGGAATACGCGATCGCGCCGCCCCGCAATCACCCGACTGATCAATTTTTCGGCCGCGCCGCTGCCATAGAGCTCGGCGGTGTCGATCACGGTCATGCCAAGCGACAGGCCGGTGCGCAGCGCGTCTTCCTCTTGGGCTTGCGGGTATCTGCCCTGTCCCAGACGGGCGGAGCCCTGGCCGAGCGCCGGAACGACGATACCGTCGCGGAATTTCACCGTTCGCCCCGCGTTTGAGCCCGGCGGATCGGCAAGAGCAGGCCGACCCAACAAAGTCGCGGCGCCAAGCGCCGCGCCATATGCACCAAGCGCGCGCCTTGTCAGCAATCTCGCCATCCTTTGAGTATAGCGCAATTCAAGCCAAGCGTCACAGCGCGAGCGGCGACGGCAAGCGGAGGGTCCGGATCGCGGCGCGTCACTCGACAATATAATTTATGAGTGTACGCCCCGATAGCTTGCCTGCTTTATCAGGCTTTGACTTGCGCAAGACATTTGTCGGCACTGTGCAGCGCCAGCAGATTCATGCCGACGTCAAACGTCGTGTAATCGTGTTGTCCCAGCCACGCGCGCAGCTCATCCTTGCCGACCTTGACCGCTTCGATCAGCAGAATTGGATGATGCTTGGCGACGCAGACGGCGGCACCCGCCAGGCCTTCAAGCTCCATGCCCTCGATGTCCATCTTGACCAGATCGAGCCGCGGAAAGTCGTAGGCGTCCAGCGTCGTCGCCGGCACCGCGGTCATCCTCTGTTCGGAATAATCGATCATCTGTCCGATGAATTCGTTGCCGACGCGCTGTTTCAGCTCCAGGCTGCCGAAACTGCTCGGCGCGAAATAATTCGGCATCGGTATTTTCATCGTGCCCGGCTCCTTCGTCACGGCGGCATGAACGGCGCGGGCGTTGAAGCAATTGTTGATCGCGATGTTGCCGGCCAGCGCGTAATAGATCCGCTCCTGCGCCTCGAACGCCACGACCACGCCCCAGCCGGTCATGTGCTTGGCCCACTCCACGGTGAAGACGCCGATATTGGCGCCGCAATCGACCGCAATCGCGCCGTCGCCGTAATGCTCGCGGCGCAGGTCGAGCAGTTTCAGGGTCAGATCGACTTCTCCCGGGTCATAGCAGCTTGCCTCCAACAGCTGGAAGCCGACCCCAATGCCGGTGGTCTGATTGACGATGTGCTGATCGAAACGATTGACGATCAGCGTGCCGTGCTCGGTCGCTATGGTGACGAACGCGATCTTGCGCGGCGGCTTCGGCATGATCGAACCATAGCCGATTCGCGTCCTGCCGATGGCGAATCAAGCGTCCATGCGCGTGGCATTCGCCTGCATGAGCCGGGCCAGGGCCGCGCGCGTTTCCACCGGCGGCGTCCAGCCGAGCCGCTGCAGCGCCGAACAATCCGCGACCAACGAGCCCGACAGCAGCGCATAAGCGTCGTTGCGACCGGCAACCTGCAGCAAGAACCCGACGAGGCGTCGCGGCAACCAAAATACGTGAGGCCGGCGACCCAGACCCTGTCGCAGAGTGGTAATGATCTCGGCCGCCGTGAGCGCTTGCGGATCGGCGGCGATGAGCACGCGCCGCAGCGGTTCGGGAACGTGCAACACCACATCGATCGCCGCCGTCAGGTTGTCCAGCGCCAGCAGCGAGCGCCGCCCTTTGAACGCGCCGAGCGGCAGCGGCAAGGCGGAGCGCGCAAATCGCATCAATTGCGCGACGTTGCCCTTTGCTCCGGGGCCGTAAACCACCGCCAGACGCAGCGCCACCCAGTCGAGATCGAGCTCGGCCAGACCGCGCTCCGCGGCAAGCTTCGACCGGCCATACGCGTCGGTCGGCGCCGGCGGCAGCGTTTCGGTCAGCACGGCGTCCGAGGAGGACCCGCATTGCGCCCGGAGCGACGACAGGAAGACGAAGCGCTTGACGCCGGCCCGCTGCGCGGCCCGAGCCAGCGCGATCGTCGCCTCGGTATTGAGCACGCGGAAATCATCCTCGGGCCGCCCGGACATCCGCGGTGCAAGTCCCGCCGAATGAATGACGGCATCGACGCCTTCCAATGCCGCCGCCATGTTGCGCGGCTGCGCCAGATCGCCGATCACCGCACTTGTTGCCGGCAGGGCGACCGGTGTCGGCCGGCGCAGCAGCATGCGCACGCGATAGCCGCGCCGCGGCAGCTCGCGCAGCAGATGTTGGCCGATAAAGCCGGTCGCGCCGGTCAGCGCCAAAAGCATGCAATTCTCATCATGGCGATATCGCGCGGCTTTGCCCACCGTCCATTTGTTGATAGGTTCCGCTTATTGGAACGGCAGGGGAGGGAGCCATGCACCGACGAGACGTTCTGCGCACAGCCGCATTGTCGCTCGGAGCCGTTGCCCTGGGTCGCGCACTCGGGCCGCGCAACGCTGTCGCGGCCGCGCCGTTCAAGGCCTCTGACGTCCATCCGCCCGGCTATCCGACCGTGGTCGCGGTCGAAAACCTCGGCAAGAAGCTGCAGCAGGCGACCGGCGGCCGATTGTCGGTGCAGATGTACGCCTCGATGCAGCTCGGCGGCGAGAAAGAGGCGATCGAGCAGGCGCAGGTCGGCGCCATCCAGTTCGCCCGCATCAGCGTCGGCGCCATCGGGCCGGTGATCGACGACCTCAACGTGCTCAATCTGCCGTTCGTGTTCCGCAGCACCGCGCACATGCAGAAGGTGATCGACGGCGACATCGGCCGCGAGCTGCTCGACAAGGTGACAGCCAGTCCGAAGGCGGGCCTGGTCGGGCTGTGCTGGATGGATGCCGGCGCCCGCAGTTTTTATAACACCAAGCATCCGATCAAAAGCATCGCCGATCTGAAAGGCCTCAAGGTGCGCGTGATCGGCAATCCGATCTTCGTCGACATGGCCAACGCGCTCGGCGCCAACGGCGTCGCCATGGGCTACGATCAGGTGTTTTCGGCGCTGCAGACCGGCGTCATCGACGGCGCCGAGAACAATCCGCCGAGCTTCGTGTTCGACAATCACTATCAGGTGGCGAAATTCTATACTCTCACCGAGCATTTGATCGTGCCCGAGATCCTGGTGTTCTCGCGCAAGACCTGGGACGCGCTGTCGGCCGACGACCAGGCGCTGCTGCGCAAGCTCGCCGGCGAAGCGCAGGCCGAGGAACGCGTGCTGTGGAACGCCTATGAAAAAGACGCCATGGACAAGGCGCGCTCCGCCGGCATCCAGATCGTCGAGAACCTCGAGAAAAAGCCGTTCCAGGACGCGGTCAAGCCGGTCTGGGACAAATACGGCCCGCGCTTCGCCGCCACGATCGCGCGCATCCAGGCGGTGAATTGACGCGCCCGTCATTGCCAGGTCGGGGGGCGGCATGGCACCGACCATTCGTTCAGTGATGGACGCGCTCTATCTGTTCTGCGTCGGCGCCGCCGGCGCGGCTTTGGTGCTGATCTCCGCGGTCATCCCCTGGGCGGTCTATACGCGTTACGTGCTCAACCGCGCCGCGTCGTGGCCGGAGCCGACCGCGGTGCTGTTGATGATCGTGCTGACGTTCTTCGGCGGTGCCGCCTGCTACCGCGTCGGCATGCACATGCGCATGTCGTTCTTCGTCGCGCTGCTGCCGCCGCATCTGCAGCGGCTGTGCGCCCTCGCCGTCGAGCTCTTGATGGCCTTGATCGCGCTGTTCATGGTCGTGTGGGGCACAAGCCTTGTCGCCACGACTTGGCAAAATTCCATCGCCGATTTTCCGGCGCTGTCGGTCGGCGTGACCTACCTGCCGATCCCGCTCGGCGGCGCCATCCTGCTGCTGTTCGTGATCGAGCGTCTGACGATCGGCCCGCTGCCGGCGCCGCCGGCGGAAGCGATGCCGACCTCCGGCTGAGTCGGGAAAGAGGGCCGCGTGGACATCTTCGTCCTGCTCGCCACCATGTTCGGCTGCTTTCTGATCGGCATGCCGATCGCCTATGCGCTGGCGCTCGCGGCCATCGCCGGCGCGCTGTGGATCGGCATTCCGCTCGAAGCGGTGATGCTGCAGATCTCCAACGGGGTGAGCAAAGTGGCGATGCTCACCATCCCGTTCTTCGTGCTCGCCGGCGCCATCATGGCCGAAGGCGGCATGGCGCGCCGCCTGGTCGCCTTTGCCGACGTGTTGGTCGGCTTTACCCGGGTGCGCGGCGGGCTGTCGGTCGTCAACGTCGTCGCCACCACATTTCTCTCCGGCATTTCCGGCTCGGCGGTCGCCGACACCTCGGCGATCGGCTCAGTGATGATCCCGCAGATGGAAAAGAGCGGATTTCCCCGCGTGTTCGCCACCAACGTGACGATCTCCGCCTCGGTGCAGGCGCTGCTGGTGCCGCCGAGCCACAACGCGGTGATCTATTCGCTCGCCACCGGCGGCACGATCTCGATCATCAGCCTGTTCATGGCCGGCGTGGTGCCCGGGCTCCTGCTCGGCTTCGCCATCATCGTGCTCTGCCTCGTCATCGCCTATCGCGACGGCCATCCGCGCGGCACGAGCGTGCCGCTGCGCGACGCCATCCGCATCACCCGCGATGCGCTGTGGGGCCTAATCACGCTCGTCATCATCCTCGGCGGCATTCTCGCCGGCGTGTTCACCGCGATCGAGGCCGGCGCGGTGGCCTGCGTCTGGGCGTTCTGCGTCACCATGTTCGTCTATCGCGATTACCGCTGGCGCGATCTGCCGGCTTTGGTGCACCGGACCATGCGCACCGTCGCCATGGTGCTCACGCTGATCGCCTGCGCCTCGAGCGTCGGCTACATCATGGCGCTGACCCAGATGCCGGCGAAAATCACGGCATTCTTTCTGTCGATCTCGACCGACAAATACGTCATCCTGCTGTTGATCAACGCGCTGCTGTTGCTGCTCGGCTGCCTGGTCGACATGGCGCCGTCGATCCTGATCTCGACGCCGATCCTGTTGCCGGTGATGCTCAAGCTCGGCGTCGACCCGGTGCATTTCGGCATGATCATGCTGCTCAACCTCGGCATCGGGCTGTGCCATCCGCCGGTCGGCGCCATCCTGTTCGTCGGCTGCGCGGTCGGCAAGGTCACCATCGAGCAAGTGCTGCGCCGCATCTGGCCGTTCTATGCGGTGATGTTTCTCGTGCTGATGCTGGTGACGTACCTGCCGCAGCTGTCGCTCTGGCTGCCGCGGGCGCTGGGGCTGTAGCCCGGATGAGCGAAGCGAAAGCCGGGACTCAGCGAGTCAGCTCGAAGATCGTCCCCGCATATCGCTGCGCTCATGCGGGCTACACTTATTACCCCGCCGCCAACAGCCGGATCGCCTCGTCGCGGGCGAACAGATAGAGGAGATGGCGCAGCGCCTCGCCGCGCGGCGAGGCGAGCTTCGGGTCGCGCGACAGAATGAGCGCGGCATCGTCGCGCGCGGCGGTCAGAAGCTTGCCGTGGACTTCGAGCTGGGCGACGCGAAAACCCGGCATGCCGCTCTGCCTCGTGCCGAGCACGTCGCCTTCGCCGCGCAACCGCAAATCTTCCTCGGCGATGCGAAAACCGTCGTCGGTCTCGCGCATGACGGCAAGCCGCTTCTTGGCGGTTTCGCCGAGCGGCCCCTTGTAGAGCAACAGGCATGTCGAGCGCTCGGCGCCGCGACCGATGCGGCCGCGCAGCTGGTGGAGCTGGGCGAGACCGAAGCGCTCAGCGTGCTCGATGACCATGACGCTTGCCTCCGGCACGTCGACGCCGACTTCGATCACCGTGGTGGCAACGAGCAGCCGCGTCTCGCCGGCGGCAAAGCGCGCCATGGCGCGATCCTTGTCGGGGCCGCGCATTTGGCCGTGCACGAGATCGACGGTGGCGCCGAAGCGCTGTTTCAGCTCGGCAAAGCGTTCCACAGCGGCGGCGAGATCGACACTTTCGGATTCTTCGACCAGCGGGCACACCCAATAGACGCGGCGACCTTCCTTGAGCGCGCGCGCCACCGCATCGATCACCTCGTTCAAACGCTCCAGCGGCACGGTGCGGGTATCGATCTTCTGCCGGCCCGCCGGTTTTTCGCGCAGCGCCGAGACGTCCATGTCGCCGAAATAGGTCAGCACCAGAGTGCGCGGGATCGGCGTTGCGGTGAGCACCAGAAGATCGACCGCTTCGCCCTTGCGGGCGAGCGCCAGGCGCTGGTGCACGCCGAAGCGGTGCTGCTCGTCGACGATGGCGAGTGCCAGATCGTGAAAGGCAACGTCTTCCTGGAACAGCGCATGGGTGCCGACCAACAGGTCGATGTCGCCCGCGGTGAGCGCCGTCAAGATGTCGGGGCGCTCGCGACCGCGCTCGCGGCCGGTGAGGATGGCCACGCGCAGGCCGGCCGCCGCGGCAAGCGGCGCGATGGTCGAAAAATGCTGGCGCGCCAAGATTTCGGTCGGCGCCATCAATGCTGCCTGCCGGCCGGCTTCGATGACATGGGTGGCGGCGAGCAGCGCCACCACGGTCTTGCCGGAGCCGACGTCGCCTTGCAGGAGGCGCAGCATGCGCTGCGGCTGCGCCAGATCGGCAACGATGTCGGCCACCGCCTGCTGTTGCGAGGAAGTCAGCGCGTAGGGCAGGGCGGCGACAATCCGCTCGCGCAGGCGCCCCTTGGCGATAGTGCCACGGCCACTGCCGCGGCGCTGATGGGCGCGCAACAGCGCCAGCGCCAGCTGACCGGCGAGCAATTCGTCGTAGGCGAGCCGCGACCACGGCGCGCTCTCCGGCTTGATGTCGGCAGGCTCTTGCGGCTGGTGCACGCGCGCTAGCGCCTCGGCAAAGCCGGCAAAGCCGTTGCGCTTGAGCCATTGCGCATCCTGCCACTCCGGCAATTCTTTCGGCACGCGCTCGAGCGCCGCCGCAATGGCCTTGCGCAACTGATTGGGATGCAGCCCTTCGGTGAGCGGATAGATCGGATCGATCAGCGGCAGCGCGGCAAAGCCGGCTTCGTCGACCACGCGGTCCGGATGCACCATCTGCAGATGGCCGTCGTAGAGCGTGGCGGTGCCCGACACGTAACGCACTTCGCCCTCGGGAAAGAGCTTTTCCAGATAATCGCCGCGCGCATTGAAATAGGTGATGGTCAGCGTCTGCAGGCCGTCCTCGGCATCGCTGGTGTCGATGTTGTAGGGCGCGCGCGGCCGATGCGGCGGCGGCGGCCGATGGCCTTCGACCCGAACCGCGACCGTCACCACCGTGTCGGGCACGACCTCGCTCAGCCGCGGCCGGCTGCGGCGATCGACGAATCCTGTCGGCAGATGGAACAGAAGATCGATCAGCCGCGGCCGCTCGTTGTCGCGGCCGAGCAGCCGGCCATACAGCTTTTCCAGCCGCGGCCCGATGCCGGGCAGGTTTGTCAGCGGCGCGAACAGCGGATTGAGAGCCGGCGGGCGCATGGCGCATCATTCTACACTGTCATCATCCGCGAAAGCGGATGATCCAGTAGCCGCCATGCCCACGGTGATTACTGGATCGTCCGCTTTCGCGGACGATGACAGATAAGGTCGCCGCGCGGGCCATGACAATCGCAGGGTCGCCCTCTATATACCGCTGGCCCGGCCGCGTCCGGGCTTTTGGCGTTTGCGGCCCGACGAGAATTTGATGCAATGACGCAGCGATCGAGCGACGGATTGGACGAGCGGCGGCGCAAACTTCTGTTCCGCGCCTGGCGCCGCGGCGTGCGCGAGATGGATTTGATCGTCGGCCGCTTCGCCGATGCGCATATCGCGGCCTTGGACGAGCCGGCGCTCGACGATTTCGAGCGGCTGATCGAGGTGCCGAACGCCGAGCTGTACGCCTGGGTCAGTGGCGCGCAAGCGGTACCGCAGGACCACGACAGCGCCGTGCTGCGTCAGCTGATCGCGTTCCATCAGCAAGGCGAGGCGGCGCGGTGAGTACAGCTTTGCTCAAAGGCCGCTCGCCGGCGGAGCGCCTCGCGCCGGGAAAACCGCTGCTACTGGCCGGCGTCGCCGACGGCGCCGAGGGCTTGGTCATCGCCGACCTCGCCCGCGCGATCGCGGCCGGCGCCAAGCCGCCCGCGGTCAGCGCCGCCGTGATCTGCCGCGACGGCCCGCGCATGGCGACGCTGCATCGCGCGCTCGCCTTCTTCGCGCCCGACATCGAGGTGTTGGAGTTTCCGGCCTGGGACTGCCTGCCTTACGACCGCGTCTCGCCGCACGCCGCCGTCGTCGCCCAGCGCATGACGACGCTGGCGCGGCTCGCCGGCGTAAAGGGCCGTGAACGCCCTGCCGTGCTGCTCACCACCGTCAACGCCATCCTGCAGCGCGTGCCGGCGCGCGAGACTGTGGCGCGGCAATCGCTTGCGGCGGCGCCCGGCAACATGCTGCCGATGGCCGGCATCACCCAATGGCTCGAGCTCAACGGCTTTAATCGCGCCTCGACCGTGCGCGAGCCCGGCGATTATGCGGTGCGCGGCGGCATTTTGGACCTGTTTCCGCCCGGCATGGATGCGCCGGTGCGGCTCGACTTCTTCGGCGACACGCTGGAATCGATCCGCAGCTTCGATCCGGAGACCCAGCGCACCACGGCCGAGCTGCGCGCGCTCGATCTGGTGCCGGTCGCCGAGTTTCAGCTCACCTCAGAAACCATCCGCCTGTTCCGCACCGGCTACGTCGCCGCCTTCGGCGCCGCCGCCCCCGACGACGTGCTCTACGAGGCGGTCAGCGAAGGCCGCCGCTATGCCGGCATGGAGCACTGGCTGCCGCTGTTCCACAAACAAATGGCGACGCTGTTCGATTATCTCGATGCTTTTGCTCCCTCTCCCCGTAGGGGAGAGGGCCGGGGTGAGGGGGTTCGGACCTCTCCGCCCGAGCCCCCTCACCCTAACCCTCTCCCCTCCGGGGAGAGGGAACACGTTGCGACTCCCATCATCCTCGAACCGCTGGCCGAGGAAGCCGCGCACGAGCGGCTGGCGCAGATCGCCGACTATTTCGAAGCGCGCCGCAGCGCGCTCGATCGCGACGGCGGCGGCGCGCCGTACAAGCCGCTGCCGCCGGACCGGCTCTATCTTGCCGAAGCCGAGTGGCGCGCGCGGCTCGACGATGCGGCTCTGGCGCGGCTCACGCCCTTTGCACCGCAAGACGGCGCCGCCGACACGATCGACGTCGCCACCCGCACCGGCCACAACTTCACCGCCGAGCGCAGCGAGCCCGGCACCAACGTGTTCGAGGCCCTGACCAAACACGTCCAGGCGCTGCAAGCCTCGGGCAAGCGCGCCGCCATCGCGCTGTGGAGCGACGGCTCGCGCGAGCGCATGGCGCACGTGCTCAATGAACACGGCCTGCACAATCTGGCGCCGGTCGCGTCCTGGCCGCAGGCCCTGGCGCTGCCGCGCCCGCAGGTCGCGCTCGCCGTGCTCGGCATCGAGAACGGCTTCGAGACCGCCGACGTCGCGGTCATCAGCGAGCAGGACATCCTCGGCGAGCGTCTGGTCCGGCCGCGCCGCCAACAAAAGCGCGCCGAAAATTTCATCGCCGAGGTGACCGGCCTTTCCGCCGGCGATCTTGTCGTCCACGTCGACCACGGCATCGGCCGCTTCGTCGGCCTGCGCGCCATCGAGGCTGCCGGCGCGCCGCACGATTGCCTGGAGATCCACTATCACGGTGGCGACAAGCTTTATCTGCCGGTCGAGAACATCGAGCTGCTCTCGCGCTACGGCTCCGAAGGCGCCAACGTCGAGCTCGACCGGCTCGGCGGCGCGGCCTGGCAGGCGCGCAAGGCGCGCATGAAGAACCGCATCCGCGAGATGGCGGGCGAACTGATCAAGATCGCCGCCGAGCGGCAATTGCGCGAGGCGCCGCGGCTCGCGGTCGGCGCCGGGCTCTACGATGAGTTCTGCGCCGGTTTTCCCTACGAGGAGACCGACGACCAGGAAGCCTCGATCGCCGCCGTGCTCAACGATCTCGCCGCCGGCCGGCCGATGGATCGGCTCATCTGCGGCGACGTCGGCTTCGGCAAGACCGAGATCGCGCTGCGCGCCGCCTTCGTCACGGCGATGAACGGCAAGCAGGTCGCGGTCGTGGTGCCGACCACGCTGTTATCGCGCCAGCATTTCAAGACCTTTTCCGACCGGCTGCGCGACTATCCGGTGCACGTTGCCCAGGCCTCGCGCCTGGTTTCGCCCGCCGATCTGGCCAAGACCAAAAAGGGCCTGGCCGAGGGCACCATCGACATCGTCGTCGGCACCCATGCGCTCCTCGGCAAATCGATCGCGTTCAAGGATCTCGGCCTGATCGTGGTCGACGAGGAGCAGCATTTCGGCGTCGCGCACAAGGAGAAGCTGAAAAAGCTGCGCGCCGAGGTGCACGTGCTGACGCTGACCGCGACGCCGATCCCCCGCACCTTGCAGCTCGCCTTGAGCGGCGTGCGCGACATGTCGATCATCGCCACGCCGCCGGTCGACCGGCTCGCGGTCCGCACCTTCGTGGCGCCGTTCGATCCGGTGGTGGTGCGCGAGGCGCTCCTGCGCGAGCGCTATCGCGGCGGCCAGGCGTTTTACGTCTGCCCGCGCATCGAAGATATCGCCGAGACCAAAGCCTTCCTCGATGCCAGCGTGCCGGAAGTTCGGGTCGCGGTCGCCCACGGCCAAATGCCGGCGCGGGTGCTCGAAGACGTGATGGCGGCGTTCTACGACGGCAAGTTCGACGTGCTGCTCTCCACCGCCATCGTCGAATCCGGCCTCGACATTCCGACCGCCAACACCCTGATCGTGCACCGCGCCGACATGTTCGGGCTGGCGCAAATCTACCAGCTGCGCGGCCGCGTCGGCCGCGCCAAGCTGCGCGCCTATGCGCTGCTCACCTTGCCGGCGAAACGGAAGATCACGCCGCAGGCCGAGCGCCGGCTCAAGGTGCTGCAATCGCTCGACACGCTCGGCGCCGGTTTTCAGCTCGCCTCGCACGATCTCGACATCCGCGGCGCCGGCAATCTGTTGGGCGAGGAGCAGTCCGGCCACATCAAGGAAGTCGGCTACGAGCTTTATCAGCAGATGCTCGAGGAGGCGGTGCTGTCGCTCAAGGCCGGCATCAGCACGCCGGTCGCCGACAAATGGTCGCCGCAGATCACCATCGGCACGCCGGTGCTCATCCCCGAGGATTACGTCACCGACCTGCCGGTGCGGCTTGGGCTCTATCGCCGGCTCGCCGAGATCGAGGACGACCGTGCCATCGAGGAATTTGCCGCCGAGCTGGTCGACCGCTTCGGCCCGCTGCCCGAGGAGGTCGAGTATCTGCTGCAAGTCGTCGCCATCAAGACGCTGTGCCGGCGCGCTAATGTCGAGCGCATCGAGGTCGGTCCCAAAGGCGCCGTGCTGGCGCTGCGCGACAACGTCTTCGCCAATCCCGACGGCCTCATCGCCTACATCGCCAAGCACGAAGCCGGCGCCCGCGTCCGCCCCGACATGAAAGTCGTGTTCTTCGACGAATGGGAAACGCCGAAAGCCCGGCTGCGCGGCGCCGCGGGGATTTTGCGGGCGCTGGCCGGGATTGCGGAGAAAGGGAAGAGGGCCGCGTAACCCCGTATCAGGTGGGCCAAAATCGCCCACGCGCGGTGCCCGCGGTTGCGCCGCGCGGCGATTTTACGCGCTCTGCGCTTGCTGCGCCGGATTGTCGTCGCGGCCGCGCTTCTACAACTCCCAATTGACGCACCGGATTTTGCGTGCGACGCTGCACCGTGCATCGCGCCGCCCAACGGCATCTCCGCCGCACGGCGACTGTCGCAGCAAACGCGATCGCGATCAAAAATTGGGGAGGATGCAATGCGACGAATGTTGGTAGCCGGCCTGTTCCTTTCGGTTTTCACGGCAAACGCTTTCGCCCAAAAGTCGATCACCGTCACCGGCTGCGTACAACAAGGGGTCGAAGCGAAGTGCCTTATCCTCCGAACGTTCGCCGGCAAGACCTACAATGTAACGGCCGCCAAACCGACGCCGACGCCGGGCACGTATGGCACGGTCAAGGGCACTCTTAAGAGCGACGGAGTGGACACCTGCCAGCAGGGACCCATCATCGATCCCGCCTCATGGAGCATGCGGGGCAAGTTCTGTCCAAAAGCACGGCGACCCAAGTGAGGCGTCTTCGTCCACAATAGCTATCGAGTATCCTTGAGGGCACTAGACGTTGCATTACCGCATACATGCATAAGCAAGCGTCGCCCGGATAAAGCGCAGCACAATCGCGGACAATAGTGAAGATTGCACCGCCGATTACGGATTTCGCTTCGCTGAATCCGGGTGCTTCGTCCAGCTTTTGATTCGTGCGTTTTCCACTATAAAACCTCCTTTCGGCACGCTTTCGGAGACGAACATAATCAGCGAAAGCTCAGTCACCTCAACCAATTGTCCTCATTAAGGAGACAATTCTTGACAATTGTTACCGGCTGGGTTAGGGACACGCAAGCTCGCTCACCAAGGGGCGCTCTCGCGAGGCGATCCGCGGGGTGGAGCGGGCTGCGGCGCCTGCGCGCGGTTTCGCACATCGCGCCCGGGCGGCTTCGGACCCTGCCTCTCCGGCACAACGACCGGGGCGCGAGGAGCTCGCTAGTAAAAGGGGTTTGTGGCGGCGCAAGCTGCCGCAAGACTCCGGTAAGCGCAGCCCGAAGCTGAGCCAGAGGTAACAGCCTGGCGAGTGCCGCGACGGAGCGCCGAAAGGCGAGGGCGCCCGCAAGCGGATGACCGCGGTAACGCGAATCATTCGTGGCGCTCGCCGCATTGGCCGCGGGTTCGGATGCTCTCATCCGAAGTGCCGGTGCGGATTCTACCGTTGCGCCGTTCGGCGCTCCGCCTCCCCTTATTTTTTTGGAGGCAAACGCGCTCGTGCAGTGGCTTGCCAAGACTCGGGCGCACAAAACGCGCCGCGAGAACGGGGATGCTCGTGTCTCATCATTGGAGCGAAGCGAAGCAATCCAATGCGGCTCCGCAGTTCTAAATTACTTCGTCGCGGAGCTTGTCATCGGGCCGGCCACTTCGGGCCGGACCCGTTGGCTCCTCGCAATGACGGCTGCGCACCTTTCACCTCTCCCCGGAGGTCGAGCGAGCGCAGCGAGCGAGGGTGAGGGGGTTCGGATGCTGCAATCTTTTTCTGAAACTTCCGAGCCCCCTCACCCCAACCCTCTCCCCTACGGGGAGAGGGAGTCGCGAGCGCTAAGCGCGAAGTCTTGTATGCCGCCCGGCGGTGCGTTCGATGGCGCTGGCCAAGTATTCGGGCGATTGCGCGCCGGTGACGATGACGCGGCCGCCGAAGATGAAGCAGGGCACGCCGTCGATGCCGGCTTCCTTGGCGCTGTTGGCTTCGCTCTCGATGCGCTCGAGATCGGCGTCGCCGGCGAGGAGCCGCCGCACCAGTTCGCCGTCCATGCCGCAATCGACCGCAGCCCCGATCAGCACGCGCGGATCGGACAGGTCGGCGCCTTCGGCGAAGTAAAGCTCCATCAGCCGCTGCTTGACGCGCGCCGGATCGGTGGCGCTGCGCGACCACAGGATCAGCCGATGACAGTCGACGGTGTTGGGCTGGCGCGAAATTTTGTCGGGCGCGTAGCGCAGGCCCTCCATGGCGGCCGCGGCGGCGACCCGCTCGGCGATGGCGCCGTAACGTTCGGCCGAGCCGAATTTGGTTTCGAGGTAGCTCTGCCGGTCGATGCCTTCGCGCGGGATCCACGGATTGAGGAAATACGGCCGCCAGTTGATCGTCACCGTAACGTCGGGCACGAGCCCGATCGCCGCTTCGAGCCGGTGCTTGCCGATGTAGCACCACGGACAAACCACGTCGGAGACCACTTCGACGTTGACGGCGGCCGGCGCGCCGGGGGAGGGGGCCATAACAGGTGCCTTCGCGGATGCCTTCGATTCGGTGTTCTCAACCCTAGCACCAATATGGGGATGTTTCCCGGATGCGGTGCAGCACCAGAAGCGCGTTCACGCGCGTCGTCAACGCGCGTTGGCGGTGCACCGCTGATCCGAGACCGGCGCCAGCCGGGCGTTTGTGGCGATCCCGGGTCTGCAGCGCACCACCCTCGGGTCGCGCAATTGCGCGCCCGAGGGCAAGCTTGTCCCCGGACCGCGCGGAGCGCGGACCCGGGGATGCTGCGCTGCGCCCCGGGAAACGCGCCGGGACTACCCCACCGTGCCGACCACGCGGGCGATCAGCGAATCGACGCTGTCGGTCGGCCGCAAGGTGGCCAGCGTGACCGCGGCCTCGATGCCGATGTGCTTTCTATCCGGCGCCATGGTGGTGTTTTTCAAGACGCTGGCGATACGGCGCGCCACGAGGTGGGCGGCGCGCAGGTCGGTCTCGGTGAACACCGCGAAGATCGAGTTGTCGGCCTCGCGGCAGGCGAAGTCGACCTCGCGCATCAGCCGGGCCAGAAGCCGCGCCGCATCGAGGCTCGAGCGCCGGTCGGCGCCGCCGAACGAGAACCGCGCGATCGAGAGCCCGACGCCGCGCTTTTCCGCGTCGTCGACGGCGCGGTTGAGGTCGCGCCAGAACGCCTCGTGGCCGAGAAGGCCGGTGTCGGGATCGACCATGCCCTTGGCTTCGAGCGATTTGAGCATGCGGCGCAGCCGCTCGCCGAAGGCATGCAGACGAACCAGCGGCATGAAGCGTTCGACCAAACGCGCCGCGCCCTCGGCGACGCGGTCGAGGTTCGGCAGCAGCGACGCGAACTGCTCGACGATGGCGGGATGGCCGCCGGTCACCGCGATCGGCAGGTCGCGGAAGCGCACGTCGCCGGCGAGCACCGTCAACAGCGCCTCGACGATCTTCGGGCCAAAGCCGTCGCCGATGACGATGCCGTCAACGTCGCGGGCATGCAGCGCCCGCGCCGCGCTCTCGACGCTGAGCGCGCCGATGACGCCGACGCATTCGCCGACGGCGACCGAGAGCGCCGGGTACGAACGGCCGCGGCCGGCGAGCAGCACGGCGGCCTCGTCGAGCGGATCGGTGCGCGGCAGTTCGGGCGGCAGCTCGCCGCGCGCCGCCAGCATGCGGGTGCGGCGCAGCACGGTGGAATGCAAGGTGCGGATGCGCAGCGCCGAACCAAGGCGGGCGATGATGCGCTCGGCCGGTGCGTTGGCGGCGATCGTGAGCGCGTCGGGCACAATCGCACTGCCGTCCTCGCGGGCACGGGCCAGCACCGGCATGAACGGACGCTCGCTCTTCAACCGGTCTGCAAGCGCCTTGGCGAAGGCGGCGACGCGACCCGCATCCGCGCTGGCATCGGCGACCAGTACGGCCTCAGGCTCGACCGAGCTCAACGCCGCCGGCGCCCCGGCCCAATCGGCCTCGACGATGGGAAAACCGCCGGCGCCGCGCAGCGCCTCGACCATCTCGGTCGCCGGGTTGTCGGAAACAACGACGAACGAACCTTGCAGCGCCATGGCGGAGTGCGACCGGATACGGGAGAGCTTCCGGCAAAATGCCAAACCGCTGTTAATGCTGCGTCAACAGCGCGGCGCGCCCACCGCTTGCGTGGCGCGGTTACGCGTCGGCCGGTTGGGAGGGCTCGCCGCGGTCGCGGAATGCCGCGGCAACGAGCGGATTGAGGCCGACCGCAGTGAGCGCGGCCCGTACCATGTCGCGCCGGGCGGCTTGGCCGACCAGGCGTTGGCCGACCAACGGATCCGGCAACGCGGTCACCGTGGCGGTGCTGTCGATCTTGCCCACCGCCTGGTCGAGCTCATGCAACGCGAAGCGATAGCCCCCGACACCCACAATGCCGGTTGGCGGACCGGTGACGATCATGGCCTTGGTCGCCAGGTCGACCCGGCAGGTATAGCCGGTGTCGACCAGGCCGAAGCGGTCGATCTTGAAGTGCGGCAGTCCGGAACGGTCGATGCCCGGAGGAAACGCGTGGCGCGGCACCATCGGCCCGCGCAGCGCCACGGTGCTGGCCGCGGTGCGCAAGACTTCGGCGACCACGACCGCGCCGGTCGAGCCGCGCGGCGCGACGACTGCGCCGAACGGGATCGGCGCCGGGCGTCCGTTCGCGCCGCGGCGGGCCGCGACAAGGCCCGCTTCGCCGAAGATCGCGACATCGATCAGCGCGGTATCGTGCTCGCGCCAGACCGGACTCGTCGCAACCCGTTCCGGCGCCCGCCAGGCTGCGATGACGCAGCCGCCGGCGTCGTCATCGCGGGCGAAGGCGGCGGCCTCGGCAAGTCGCAATGCCACAGGGCCCGGCAGGACCAGTGTCGTGCAGCCATCGTCGCGGCGCTGCTGCAGCAAGACGCCGGCGTCGAACGGATGATGCAGCGACAGCGTGCCGGCCGAGAGCAGCCACGGCGTAAAGGTCAGGCTCAACCCGGCGAACGTCGCCGGCGCGATGGCCGAAAGGATGCGCGCATCCTGGGCGAGCCGGCCTTCCAGCGCGACGCCGAGCCCGCCGGCGACCACCTCGAGGTGATTGCGCGCCACCGGCACGATGCCGCTGTCGCCCACGTCGAAGGTGATGAAGGCGAGATGCGCGGCGGCGTTATGCTGGCGCTCGAGCGGCGGCGCGTCGACTTCTTCTGCGGCGAACAGATCGTCGAACGGCACGACGCCGTCCGGCAGATCGCTGCCGAAGCCACAGACGTAACGGATCGAAAATACTTCCGAGGCGATTCGCAATGTGAACTGGGCGTGCTGGAAGCTGCCGGCGCGGCCGCAGGTGACGAGCGCCTTGGCGCCGAGCCGCGCCAGAGCCGCAGCCATCTCGGCGCGGCGCCAAAGGAGCGGCAAAGGCGCGGCGATCAGGCCGGCGCGCAGCACGCCGAGCAGAGTCAAAATGTTGTCGACCGTGTTGGGCAGCTGGATCGCCACCACCGAATCGGCGGCAAGGCCCATGCGATGCAGCCGGCCGGCGATCGCGGTCACGACGCGGTCGGCCTCGGCGTAGGTCAGCCCCCGCGGCGCGCCGTCGGTGAAGATTTCGCGGTTGGTGGCGTCGATCAGCGCCGGCCGGTCCGGATGCTTGTGGGCGATGCGGCCGAACACCTCGTCGATGGTGAGGCGGCGCTGGCCGTTAGGCGGCGCTGCGGCGCCGGTCGCCAGCGGATCGCCGAGAATCATGGCCGCGCTCCGGCCGGACGGCGCCACCAGGTTTCCGGCAGGTAGCCGAACAAGGAGATGCGCACCGGATGCAAAACGTCGGCCGCATGCGCCACCCATTGGCGCGGCAGATAGAACAGCGGCACCACGTAGCTGCCGGAAACGAGCACGCGATCGAGCGCGCGCACCGCGCCGACGAACTCGCCGCGGCTGTTCGCCTGCAGGAGCGCCGCGATCATGGCGTCGGCGGCCGGACTGCGCACGCCCATGTAGTTGCGCGTCCCCTGTTGGTCGGCCGCGGCGGAGCCGAAATAAAAGCTCTGCTCGTTGCCGGGCGACAGCGACTGCTCCCAGCGGTACTCGATCACGTCGAAATCGTACGACAGAAGCCGCTGCTGGTATTGCACGTCATCGACCAGCCGCACCTGCGCGTCAATGCCGGCGCGCTGCAGGTTGTGGGAAAATGCCAGCGCCAGCCGTTGCTGGTCGCGACTCGCCACCATGATCTCGAAAGCAAGCGGGCGCCCGCTCGTTCGCTGGCGCAAGGTGGTGCCCTGGAGCTGGTAGCCGGCGGCCTGCAGCAGCGTCAGCGCCTGCCGCAAGGCGGCGCGGTCGTGGCCCGAGCCATCGGTCGGCGGCGGCGTCCAGGTACCGTCCAGCACATCGGCGCGCACGGCGCCGGGGAATGGCGCCAGCAAATCCCGCTCATGCGCGTCGGCCGGCCGCCGATAGGCCGACAATTCCGAATCGTCAAAGAAGCTGGCGCTGCGCTTGTACAGGCCGAAGAAAAAATTGCGGTTGATCCATTCGAAATCGAACAACAGCGCGATTGCCTGGCGCACGCGGATGTCGGCAAACACCGCGCGGCGCGTGTTGAACACGAAATTGAATGCCGGCTTCGGCTGGCCGTCGGCAAACGTCTCTTTGACGATGCGGCCGTCGCGCACCGCCGGAATGTCGTAACCGGTCTGCCAGCGCGTTGGATCCTGCTCGACGCGCAGATCGTAGAGCCCGGCCTTGAAGGCTTCGAAATAGGCGTTGGCGTCGCGATAATAATCGAGGCGCACCTCGTCGAAATTGTAGAGCCCGCGATTGATCGGCAGCGCGCGCCCCCAATAGTTCGGATCGCGCTTGAAGGTGACGGTTTTCCCTGTTTCGACATGTGCCACGACGTAAGGGCCGCTGCCGATCGGCTTTACCAGGGTTGTTTGCTCGAATCTCGCTTCGTCGATCGCGTGCTTGGGCAGGATCGGCATCAGGCCGAGGATCAGCGGCAATTCGCGATCGTTGCTGCCGGCAAGATCGAACCGCACGGTGTGCTCGTCCAAAATGTCGGCCCGCGCCACCTTCGAATAATAGCTCCGATGGTTCGGCCTGCCGTGGTCGCGAAGGAGCTTCCAGGAAAACACCACGTCATCGGCGGTGACCGGCGCGCCGTCGGAAAAATGCGCGGCGGGATCGATGCTGAAGGTGACGAAGTCGCGGGCGTCGTCGGTCTCGACGCTCTTAGCGAGCAGGCCGTAGAGCGTGAACGGCTCGTCATAGCCGCGCGCCATCAGGCTCTCGACCACGAAACCGCGGACCGCTTGCACGGGGAGGCCGAACACGATCAGCGGATTGAGGCTGTCGAAGGTGCCGAGCACGCCCTGAACAAGGCGACCGCCTTTCGGCGCCTCCGCATTGACGTAGGGCATCGCCGCAAAATCCGGCGGCAGCGCCGGCTTGCCTTGCATGGCGATGGCGTAATCCGCCCGGGCGGCTTGCGGTGGAGCCGCGGCAAGCGCCGGCACGCCGCAGCACGCGATGGCCGCGGCCAAGCGTCGAAATGCGATCAGCCGGAATGGCAAGGAACTGGCGCGCGACAACGAGCCGAACCTTTGCGGTCGCGAGGGATCTTCGGCGGCGGCCAATCTAACACAGCGCTGCGTTTATGCGGCCTTTATCGCGCCGCACAATTGCGCTATCTCGCGGGACGGCGGGTGTCACGCTGTTGCCGTAATCTGCGTCGATTGACCCTCAAGCCGGGGAAAAGCGCGGCATGTGCGGCGACGGATCAAGGGGATTGCGCCGCTTTACGACCAGTCATCACCGTCGGACCGGGGAAAATCGGCTTAGGCCGATTTGCGGACGGCAGCACGTATAGAAGGACTGCTTCTCATGACCCATCGTAACGCGCCGGCACGGCCGGCCGGCCGCACGCTCGGCGCCATCACCAAGGCGACAGTCACGACTGCAGCCGTCGGCTTGGCGATCGCCACCGCGGCGGGTTCGCTCGCGCTCGCCCAGGCGCCGAAAAAGCCGCCGGTCAAGAAGCCGGCGCCCGCGCAAGAGCAACAGGCGCAACCGGCTCAGCCGGCGGCACCGGCGCCCGCGCCCCAGCAGGGCGAACAGCAGCAACAGCAGGTGCAGCTCATCTACTCGCCATGGACCAAATTCTGTCTGACCGGCCAGGAGGCCGGCGGCAAAAAGGTCTGCTTTACCGGCAAGGACGCCCGGATCGAATCCGGCATGCTGGTGGCATCCGCGGTGCTGATCGAGCCGGAAGGCCAGCCCAAAAAAGTGTTCCGCGTGACCGTGCCGCTCGGCATGGCGCTTGCCAACGGCACCCGCGTCCTGATCGACCAGAACCAGCCGCTCACCGCGCCGTTCGGATTCTGCGTTCCGGCCGGCTGCATGGCCGATTACGACATCACGCCCGAGACCGTCGCCTCCCTGAAAAAGGGCAAAGGCCTCTACATCCAGGCCATCAAAGTCGACGGCCAGCCGCTCACCGTGCCGCTGCCGCTCGGCGATTTCGCCAAGGCCTATGAGGGCCCGCCGACCGATCCGAAAGTGTTCAAGGAGCAGCAGGACAAGCTGCAGCAGGAACTGCAGAAGCGCGCCGAGGAAGCCCGTAAGAAGCTCGAGCAGGCCAACCCGCCGCCGGGGCCCGGCGCCGCCGCCGCCCCGCAGGGCAAGACGCAGTAACCCGGCCTAGCTGCGCCCCCTGGCTCTACGTCATGGCCGGGCTCGTCCCGGCCATCCACGTCTTTGGCTTGCTGCGATCTCAAAGACGTGGATGCCCGCGACAGGCGCGGGCATGACGGGTCATTTGTGGAGTAGCGGACGCAGCACTTCAATGCCGCTGCGTGTCGCGCGGGCGATAGGTCTTGCCGTCGCGGACGAACACTTCGGCGACCTGCGGATGGCGCACCGGCTCGCCGCTCAAATCGGGCAACAGGTTCTGTTCCGATACGTAGGCGATGTATTCGGTCTGGTCGTTCTCGGCGAACAGATGATAAAACGGCTGGTCCTTGTGCGGACGCACCTCGGCCGGAATCGACTGATACCATTCCTCGGTGTTGGCAAACACCGGATCGATGTCGAACACCACGCCGCGGAACGGATAGACGCGGTGGCGCACGACCTGGCCGATCTGGAATTTTGCGATCCTGATCTTTTCCATCTGTCGGACTCAAGGCGTCCTATCGCGCAGGCCGCGCCTATAGTCCATAGCGCACCGCCATGGCGGGATCCTTGGCGGCGACCAGATGCGCGAGATCGACCAAAATTTTGGCCTGCTTCCAGGTGGCGTCGTCCTGCATCTTGCCGTCGATCATAACCGCGCCGCCGCCGTCCGGCATGGCGGCGATGATCTTCTTGGCAAACGCCACGTCGGCCGGGTCGGGTGAAAACACCCGCTTGGCGATCGGCACCTGGCTCGGATGCAAGGTCCAGGCGCCGACGCAGCCCATCAAGAACGCGTTGCGGAACTGCGCCTCGCAGGCCGCCGCATCGGCGAAATCGCCGAACGGGCCGTAGAACGGTTTTATGCCGGCGGCCGCGCAGGCATCGACCATCTTGGCGATGGTGTAATGCCAAAGGTCCTGTTGAAAACCGGCGCGTGGGCCGTCGCCGGCGGGCGCATCGGCCAACACCTTATAGTCGGGATGGCCGCCGCCGACGCGCGTCGTCTTCATCGCCCGCGATGCCGCAAGATCGGCCGGGCCGAGACTGATGCCGTGCAGGCGCGGCGACGCCGTGGCGATCGCCTCGACATTGTTGACGCCCTCGGCCGTTTCCAGGATGGCGTGAATGAGGATCGGCTTGGTGACGCCGTGCGTGGCTTCGAGCTGGGCGAGCAGCTGGTCGAGATAATGAATGTCCCACGGCCCTTCGACCTTGGGCAGCATGACGACGTCGAGTTTTTGGCCGACCGCCGCCATGATCTGACACACGTCGTCGAGCATCCACGGCGAATTGAGCGCGTTGATCCGCGTCCACAGCCCGGTGTCGCCGAAATCGCACGCTCGCGCCATGGCTATGAAGCCCGCGCGCGCCGCCTCCTTGGCGTCGGCCGGAACGGCATCTTCCAGATTGCCGAGCACCACGTCGACCTCGCCGATGAGCTCGGGAACGCGGCTGCGCACCTTCTCGACATGCGGCGGCACGAAATGAATCATGCGCTCGAGCCGCAGCGGCAATTCGCGCAGCGGCGCCGGCGCCCCGACGGCGAGGGCTTTGAAAAAATTGCGCGGCAGCTTCATGCGCCGCACCATGGCGCCGAAGCGGCCAGGCCGCAACCGGGCCTAACCTGATCCGATCGTCCCCGCTGCCACGCCTTGCGCGCGGCAGTCGTCTAAGGCAGCGACACGGCTCGCATCAGTGCGGCCGCGACAGGTACGCCTTTTCCAGCGCATCGATGGTCATCAGCAGCAACTGATACGCCTTGCTGTCCACCGTGCGCACGTCGTCCATCGCATAGGACAGGTACGCGACCATCATATCACGCAAGTCGGCGGCAACGATGGCATCGGCCGCCGGCCTTTCCAGATCGACGCTCTTCATTTCACCCCCTGGCACTCATACGCCGCACACACGTCCCCACGCCGGAACGGCTGCCCCGACCGCGGGATTGACCCCTCTCTACGTTGCCGCGCCTTTGATCGCTTCGACATGCGGCCATCATGGCGCGGGCCTGTGTCACATTTATTTCCTCGGTCCTTTTATTTCTTCGGTACTTTCCGCCCATGCGCCGGCTTGCGCGGCGCGGCGTCGGACGTTTGATTGAACTCGTCGAGCTGTTTTGCCTTTTCCATCAATTCGACGCCGATCGCCTCGAGCTCGTTGGAGGTCGGCCGATGCGGGCAGTCGCGCGCCGCGCGCGTGCAGCGCTGCGCCAGGTCGCGCATGTATGTCGAATCGGCCCAGATCCAGGCGTAAGAGGCGCCGACACCGCTCGGCATGTTGGTCGCAGCCACCGTCACGTCGCCATCCGCGCGGTACACACTGCAAACAGATCGCCGCACAGCAGAGCGCGCATCCACTCTGTGGATGGGCAACCCAAAAAGCCTGTAGCGCGGCGATTTATTTCTTGTTTCATGCGCTTACCGAGCGGCCGTCCTATTAGGCCACTATCGGCGCCGCGCCGGAATCGTGCGCAGGTATCCCGTGCGAGGGGCAATAGGTATTGCCCTCGCTCATCCTTTGGTATGGCTTCGCCTCTCCCGGAGCGTTCGGGAAGAGGCCAAAAACACCCGTCGCTACTCGGCGGCAGGCAACGTCGCCGCCACGGCGTGGCCCGCGTGGGCAGCCCCTTTACGCACATTCACCGCATATTGGCCGCGCTTGCGGTCCGGCGTGGTGTTGGGCACGACCACGGTGCGGTGAAACGCCTGCCAGTCTTCGGCCGACAATTCGGCCATGTCCCTGACGGCGAAATTCTGCAGGAACTTTTCGTTATAAAACTCCTTGCGCACCGGCTGGACCTGCAGGAACGGGATATCGCTGCGGAAGTCGATCGGCACGTCGGTCTTGAGGATGCGCACGTTGTCGAACAGCGGGCCGAACCAGTGGTCGGTCTCGATGATGCCTTCGAGCGTCTGAAACGCCTGGCTGTGCGGCAGGTTGGCGACGCCGCGCACGAGCAGGTTCCAGCCCGGCGCGGTCCGCGCGATGGCCCCGGTCCAGATCTGCAGCTGCCCCGGCTGGATCGAGGGCGCCAGAAACGTCGGCGAAAAGCCGCGTGCCTGCGGCGGCGCGGCCGCGTCGAACTGCCGGCTGAAGTTCGGATACTGCACGGCGTCGCGGGTGAGCGGCAGCCATTCGTCGACCCCCGGATAGGTCCACAGCATGTCGCTGCCGTCCCATACCACCTTGAAACTCAAGGGCAAAAACACATACCAGCCGAATTGCGAGGCGCTGGTGATGGCCTCGCAATAGCGCAACGCCCGCGCCGGAATAACCCCGCCCACCGCCTTATCCGCCCGCCGCGGCGGATTGGCGTTCGGGACGAGCTGGAAGAATTCGACGAGGGGAGGGGCGGGGGGAATTGCGACTGCCATGCGGAACTCCTAGGGAAATCGTGCAAACGTCGCGTCACCAAAGAAAGGAGCTCGCGGGAGCGCGTGGCGTTCCCGCGGCCTCCAAAACCGCTGCGAAAGCCGCCGGGTGTCAGCGCCCAAAAACGGGAGCCCAATCTCCCATGTGCACCTTGCCTTGGTCCAAAGTCGCCGTATCGCGCACGACTTTGTCGCCAGCGCGGAAAACAGGCGCCCAGTCGCCAAGGCGCACTTTGTCGGTATCCACGGTCGTAGCATCACGGACTACCTTATCGCCGACCTTAATCTTGGCCATCGTCATCTCCTTCGCTGCGCGTCACTATTGACGGCGATTCGCAGCGTAAGAGGCGGCCTATCACTCGCAATCAAACATACGATTTTTCCACTGCGCAGGGGTCTTAAGACCGCCGTCCGAAGCGACCGGACTTAAGGACGGGCGATTCCCGACTTTCGGCCGCTTTCTTTTTAGCGCGCGGGGGCCCACTGATTGTGCAGTTGCTGGGACACCAGCTCATGAAGCGCAATCGTGCTAATAAGCTTGTCGTTGTCGTCGAGGACGATTCCCTTGTCTTAGAGGCTACCCAAAGTCTGTTGCGCTCGTGGGGCTGCCGAGTCGTCGCCGCAGAATCCTGCGGTGACGCGATGGCCAAGCTCAGGGAAATCGGCGAGCGGCCGGATTTAATAGTTTGCGACTATCGTCTTCGTCATGGGCCAAGCGGCATTGATACCATTAAGAGGCTGCGCGGTGCTTTTGAAATCCCGGCAGTCCTAATTAGCGCTGATCCGACTCTGCCAGAGTGCAATAATCCAGAGTCCAATAATGGTGACGCGTATCAGTTGTTACATAAACCTGTTAGCGCCGCCATTTTCCGCGCGATGCTGGTAGATGCTTCCGTGCTGCGGCCGGGCGAGTAGCCACTAGTGCAAGTGCTTTTTTCCTCGCTGGAACGCTTGAAGTTTAGAGCGTCAATTTATCAGCGCGTCAGCACCCGCCAACAGAATTCTCGGCACGACAATATCAAGCGCATGTGCTGTTTTTAAATTGATTACAAGTTCAAATTTCCTGGGCGCTTGAATGGGAAGATCGGCTGGGTTCGCGCCGCGTAATATCCGATCAACGTAGTCAGGCGCCCGCCTAAACAAATCTAAAACATCAACTCCGTAGGACAGGAGACCGCCCTCGTCCGCAAAGTAACGATAAGGATAAAGTGTCGGAATACGCAAGCGAGCCGCCAATGAAATAATCAGCTCGCGGTACAGGGTTGTGAAGTTGCCCGGCGTCACAATCAATCCGCCTCCCGGCGCGGTCCCGAGATCGGTCATATAACTTTCAATCTCAGTGGGAGTATGGACGGAAGCCATAATCGGCGTCACATGGAATTCGTGCGCAGCCTTGTTGAAGCTGTGCATAGAAAGCATTCCGCTCGGCGTGGATTCCGGATTGTACATCACGACGACGCGGCTGAGCTTTGGGTCGAGTTGCCGCAAGATGGATAGGTATTTTCCAATAATGGTCGGCTGCATCACGGTGAAACCGGTGATATTTCCCCCCGGGTGGGCGATGCTGGTGACGAAGCCGCTGCCGACAGGATCTCCAACCACCACGAATACAATTGGAAGCGTTCGCGTGATCTGATGAAGGGCCGCGACCACCGGCGTACTATGCGCGATTATCACATCGGGATGCAGCTCGATAATAGTTTTGGCGAGACTCAGGAGTCGATCATCCTCACCTTTCGCAAATCGATATTCGATGTGGAGATTTCGACCAACGAACCATCCTCTATCTCCTAGGCCTTCTTCGATGGCCGCAGTGCGCGCTTTCGTTTCCTCGTCATTTGACACTCCCATCACGACTGCCACTGTCCGCGCGTTGGAGCGCTGCTGCCCTCTTACAAGGGAAGGGCGCAGGGCTAGTGCAGCGCCGAAAAATGCCAAGAGCGCGCGCCGCTCCATCGGATTGGCCCCTGTCTCGATAAGCAATTTCAAGCAAGAATCTGCGGCAAAAGCCCTGCAGCTTACTAGCGGCCTATAGAAATGGCATCGCTCCATTTTGACGCGGTTCCAAGCATTTTCGCCGCCGCAAGAGTTTGCTATGGTGTAATCTGTTCTGCACGCGGTGATTGCGACCATTGAGACCAAACAACGTGGAAATGAATACCACGATGCCTCGGCGGGGACCCGAGCGGCGTGACGAAACGTAGGAATCAACCAATCATCAAGCGCGCGGCTGTTGCACCTGGGCTGCCAAACGGCGGGCTTTTCCGAAAATACGTCGTGATGTTCGTTGGCGTCGTTAGTGTCGCCCTGGCGATTAATGCCGTGTCTGACATCTGGTTTTCTTATCAAGCACAGAAGGCGTTGCTATTTCGAATTCAACGCGCACAGGCACAGTTCGCCGCGCAAAAGATCGGTCAATTTCTCAATGATATTACCGCCGGATTGGCGTGGGAAACCCAACTATCCTGGAACGACAACACGCTTGATGAATGGCAATTCGATGCGGCTAGGCTGATGCGCCAAGTGCCGGCGATAACCCAGATTGTACAGCTCGACGGTTCAGGCCGCGAGCAATTCCGCAGCTCGCGTCAAGACGCCGATGTCGTGAAAAGCGGCACCGACCGTTCGGGGGATCCGGCATTCCTTCAAGCACGAGCGCATCGGATCTACTTTGGACCCGTTTACTTCGTCGAAGAGTCACAGCCCTACATGACGATCGCGATGGCCGGACTTCGCCCCGAGTTCGGCGTCACCATTGCGCAGATAAATCTCACCTTCATTTGGGACGTCGTTTCGCAGATCAAAGTCGGCAAATCGGGCGGCGCTTTTGTGCTCGACGACAAGGCCCGGCTGATTGCCCATCCGGACATCAGCCAAGTCCTGCGCAAGACCGACATGTCAGGCTTCGCGCAAGTGCAAATGGCGCGCGCCGCGGAATCCAACGGCATGCCGGATCAACCGCTCGGCGGCGTCGATCTGAACGGGCGGCAGATGTTAAGCGCCTACGCCAAGGTGGCGCCGACCGGCTGGCTTGTCTTTACCGAATTGCCGAATAATGAAGCTTACGCACCGTTGTACAATTCCGCGCGGCGATCGGGCGCTTTGGTACTGGTGGCGCTGGCGCTCGCGATTTTAGCCGGCTTTCTCCTCGCACGCCGGATGGTCATTCCGATTCGCGCGCTGCAGGCTGGTGCGGCGCGGGTCGGCGGCGGCGACCTTGCGCAACGCATTTCGATCAATACAGGCGATGAACTGGAAGCGCTGGGCGGGCAGTTCAACCGCATGGCGGAGCGACTGCAGGAGTCCTACGCCACGCTTGAGCAGAAAGTCGAAGAGCGCACGCATCAGCTTGAACTCGCCAACAAGGCTAAGTCGCGTTTCCTGGCGACCGCCACGCACGATCTGCGCCAGCCGCTGCACGCGCTTGGCTTGTTCGTCGCGCAACTCGGCGGACGCAACAGCGCTGCAGAGCGCAAGAAGCTCGTCGTCGGCATTGAGGCTGCGCTGTCTGGCATGAACGAGTTGTTCAACGCGCTCCTCGACATTTCCAGGCTCGATGCCGGGGTGGTGAAGCCGAAGTGGGACACGTTCCCCGCGACTCATGTTCTACGCCGCGTCGAAACCACGTTCGCGGGCTGGGCGCGCGAAAAGAATTTGCCGCTGCACATCGTGCCGAGCCACGCGTGGGTCCGAAGCGACGCCGTTATGCTCGCACAAATCGTCAGCAATTTGGTCCAAAACGCCATCCGTTACACAGCGAGCGGCCGCGTACTGGTAGGCTGCCGACGCCGCGGCGACCAGCTGCGCATCGAGGTTTGGGATACCGGGCCCGGCATTCCACCGGATCAGCAGCAGAACATTTTCGGCGAGTTCTATCGGTTGGAACGATCCGAGCGCGACCATAGCGGCGGCCTTGGCCTCGGCCTCGCCATTGTCGACCGCGCGTGCCGACTACTCGATCATCCAATCGAGCTGAAATCCACGCCGGGCAAAGGTTCGTGCTTTACGGTCTCCGTACCGATGGTCGCACCCGGCGATGACGTTGCGGTTTCTCAGATCACCGCGCCACCGCGCGTCATTGCGGCAGCGAATAAGCTCATCGTCGTCATCGACGACGATCCGCTGGTGCTCGACGGCATGGGCAGCCTGATCCGCAGCTGGGGCTGCGGCGTCGTCACCGGCGACAATGAAACGGCGGTACTCGCCGGCCTTGCGGGCCGCAGCGCGCTGCCCGACGCGATCATTTCCGACTATCGGCTGCGCAATGGCAAGACCGGGATCGAAGCAATCGCGCGCTTACGTGAGGCGGTCGCCGCACCGATCCCGGCGTTTTTGATGAGCGGCGACACCGATCTTAACGTGGTGCGGCACGCCGAGGCGAGCGGTCTGGCCTTGTTGCACAAGCCAGTCGAGCCGGCGACGCTGCGTGCCATGCTGGCGGATGCGTTGAAGCAGCCCGCAGCAGCAACTGCGTAGCGACGCCGTTTGAGACGACATCCTTCTAGCAGCAAGGGGGGCTCCATGCCGCATCGAATCCTGTGTTCCGTCGCCGTTCTGTTGGCAGTCTGCTCAGCGGTCCATGCCAGCGAGATTCGCCGCGTGGTGACGGCTCTTGATGCGCAGAATCGGTCGACGACACTTATCGACGAAGTCGAGACGCTCACCGTCAGCAAAGCGGGAAATCCGGGTAAGCTGCTCTGGACCACCAATTCCGCGCCCGCGGGATTTTCGTTCACTGCGGACGCCGGGCAAAAGGAGATCGGCATCAATCCGCCGGACGACGGCACGGTGTTCCGCGTCGTGGAATTTCCGCCGCTCGATGCCGGGGCCGAGGCCAAGCTGCCGCCCGACTTCGTCATGAAGATCGTCGGCGACCACGCGCCGGTACGCGGCGTTCCCGTCAGCCATCCGCTGATGCACCGCACCCGGACCGTGGACTACGCCATCATCATGTCGGGTGAAATCGACATGATGCTCGACGACAAGACGGTGCATCTCAAAGCCGGCGACGTCGTCGTGCAGCAGGCGACCAATCACGCCTGGCTCAATCGCGGCAAGGAGCCGTGCCGCGTCATCTTCGTCCTGATCGATGCGAAACAGCCTTAACCGCGCGAACGCAGCATCGCTCAAAAACGGTGGCGACGATTACCGGCGTCACGATTTGCCGATCTCCGGCATCTTCCAGCCCAGCTTGATCACCGCGACGACCGCTTCGGTGCGGCTCTTGACATCGAGCGCGCGCAGGATCGCGGTGACGTGGTTCTTCACGGTCGGCTCGGCGAGATCGAGCGTCCGGCAGATGGTCTTGTTGTTCTTGCCCTGCATGATCAGCGCCAGGACTTGGATCTGCCGCTCGGTCAGGCCGGCGGCCTCGGGCGAGGCGAGGCGATTGTCGGCCGCGGCATAGCGCGCCTGCGGCGGCGCCGAGAAGCCGCCGGCAAGAATTTCCGGCGGAATGTAGACGCCGCCGGAAATCACCAGCCGCAGCGCGTTGATAATGACATCGGCTTTGGCGGATTTCGGAATGTAGCCGCGCGCACCGAGGTCGAGCGCGCGGCGCACCCTGTCGGCGTCCTGATGGCCGGAGAGCACGACGATGATGGCCGCCGGATAGCGCTCACGCAATTCGGCCAGCACGTCAAAACCGTCGCGGTCGGGGAGCGTGAGGTCGAGCAGGATGAGGCCGGTGTCGGGGTTTTCGGCGAGCGTTTGCATCGCCTCGGCGCTGTTCGTCGCTTCGAGCACGCGCGCATCGCGCCGCAGCTTCTTGAGCACGCCATGCGTCGCCTGCCGAATGAGGACGTGGTCGTCGATGAGCAGGATTTTCATGGCCGGGAAGCGCGGGAGGGATGGTAAATCGCGTTCGGTGCATGGGACAGGCAGTTCAACTAAAAACCGCTTTGCTACGAGGGAGCGGCGGCCGTCAAGCGGCAAACCGATTCATAGTTGCCGCTCAGAGGCGTTCGCCGCGCATCAGGCGCGGTTGCTGCATTGCGGTCGGCGCGACGCCTTCGCGCATTAACGCCCGGCGCAGCGGTCCGATCCGGTCGACGAGATAAAGCGATAGTCCGCGGAAACCTTGCGCCGGAATGAAGTCGGTCAGCAGAATGCGGTTAAGGAGATCGACCGCCACGGTCCGGCTCCCTATATCGACGCGACGTTCTGCCGCGTAGCGCGCCATCACGTCAGGCGCGCCCGGGTCGCGGTTGTCGCCCCGGGCTTCGGCGGCAATCTCGGCGATGGCCGCGGCATCGCGCAGGCCGAGATTGAGGCCCTGCGCGCCGATCGGCGGCACCACATGCGCCGCCTCGCCGATGAGCGCGATGCGGCCCCGGGCGATGGCGTCGGCAATCTCGACCGCGAGCGGAAAAAAGCCGCGGCCCGGTTCGACCTGCATCGCGCCGAGCAACGAATGGGCGCGGCGCTCGACCTCCTGCGACAGCGCGGCATCGCTTTGCGCCGCGAGCGCTTGCGCCTCCTCGGGGCGGAGCCCGCAAACCAGGCTCGAGCGCCGGCCGGGCAGGGGAACCAGGGTGAAGGGGCCGTGCTCGGTATGGAATTCGGTCGAGGTGTCGTTGTGGGGACGCGCATGGACGAGATTGAGGGTGAGCGCGGCCTGCGGATAGCTCCGCCGCGTCGTCCCGAGACCGGCGGCGGCGCGGCAAAGCGAGCGCGCGCCGTCGGCGCCGATCGCCAGTTGGGCCCGCACCGCACCGCCGGCGTGAGCGATGGTGACGGCCCGATCGTCTACGGTGACGGCCAGCGCCGCGGCGCTGATCCGTGGAATGCCGAGCGCCGCGACGCGCGCCTCGAGCGCGGCCAGCAGGTGCCGGTTCTCGATATTGAAGCCGAACGCCTCGAGCCCGATCTCCGCGGCGCTGAACAACACTTCGGGGGCGCGCATAAGTCGCGCCGTATCGTCGATGATGCGAATGGCGCAAAGCGGCGCGGCATGTGGCCGGCAACTCTCCCACACGCCGAGCGTTTCCAGCGCCGTCACCGAGCCCGCAAGCAGCGCGGTGGTCCGGTGGTCCGGCTCGGCGGGGGGCGCAATGAGCAGCGTGTCCACACCCGCCGCCTTCAGCGCAAGCGCGCAGACGAGGCCCGCCGGTCCGCCGCCGACGACCGCGACCTCCGCCTCGTATTGGTCTGCCGCCGTGCTCAGTTCTGCCATTTCTGGGCTACCTCGTTGGCCGCGCCGGCCCCGGCCTGCAAATTAGCAATGACAGAAGCCCCACGCACGTTAGGCTTAAAGCCATATGGCATCCTCCAGTTCATCCCGTCCCGCGACAGCCGCGGCCTTCGCGGTGCATGTTTTCACCGCCTGCGGCGCAGCCTGTGCGCTGCTGGCGCTGCTTGCTGCCGTGGACGCGCACTGGCCGGCAATGTTTCTGTGGCTCGGCCTGGCGCTGTTTATCGACGGCATCGACGGCACCTTCGCGCGGCGGCTGCGCGTCGCCGAGGTATTGCCGCGCTGGTCGGGCGAGGTGCTCGATCTCGTGGTCGACGTGATAAATTACGTGTTCGTGCCGGCCTACGCGTTGACCACGAGCGGGTTGCTGCCGCAGCCGGTCACGGTGCCGCTCGGGCTGATCGTCGTCGCGACCGGCGCGCTGTATTTCGCCGATCGCCAGATGAAGACCGCCGATTATTATTTCCGTGGTTTCCCGGCAGTCTGGAATGTTGCGGTGTTCTATTTGTTTCTGCTCAAGCTGCCGGCCTGGCTTGCGGCGGCGCTCGTCGTCGCGCTGGCGATCCTCACCTTCGTGCCGGTGCATTTCATTCATCCCGTGCGGATTGCGCATCTGCGCGTACTGACCATGGCGGCCCTCATACTTTGGGCACTGCTTGCGCTCGTTGCGGTGACGAAAAATTTGGCGCCTGGGCTGTGGACCGTCACCGGGCTCTGCGCTCTTGCGATCTACTTCGTCGCTATCGGGTTTTTGCGCCGCCATCATCCTTGAACACGAGGCGGTCGGTGCGCGCGGGACCGCTCCCTTGCGCGCCTGCGGCCAGCACCTATGATCCGCCGGCGGCGTTGCGCCGCTTTAAGAGTTAGCCATTACGGGAGAGCAAAATGGTTGCTGCGGTGCGCGTGCATAAGACCGGCGGGCCTGAGGTTTTGACCTTTGAGGACATCGAGGTCGGCGCCCCCGGTCAGGGGCAGGTCCGGGTCAAGCAGCATGCCTGCGGCGTCAATTTCATCGACACGTATTTTCGCATGGGCATGTATCCGTCGCCGGTCGGCCTGCCGTTCGTCGCCGGCAACGAGGGTGCCGGCGAAGTCACGGCGGTCGGACCGGGCGTGTCCGACCTCAAGGTCGGCGACCGGGTCGGCTACGTCACGGGGCTCGGCTGCTACGCCGCCGAACGCCTGGTGCCGGCCGATCGCGCCGTCAAACTGCCGGCCAATATCAGCTACGAGCAGGCCGCCGCCATGATGCTCAAGGGCATGACGGCCGAATACCTGCTGCGCCGCACCTTCAAGGTCGAGAAGGGCATGAACGTGCTGATGCATGCGGCCGCCGGCGGCGTCGGCCTGATCCTTTGCCAATGGGCCAATTACCTCGGCGCCAATGTGATCGGCACGGTCGGCTCGAAGGACAAGGCCGCGCTCGCCAAGGCCAACGGCTGCCACCACACCATCCTCTATCGCGACGAGGATTTTGTTGCCCGGGTCAAGGAGATCACCGGCGGCAGCCTATGTGAGGTGGTCTATGACGGCATCGGCAAGACAACCTTTCCGGCCTCGCTGGACTGCATAAAACCGCTCGGCATGTTCGTCAGCTTCGGCAGCGCATCGGGCCAGATCGACGCCTTCAACATCAATATCCTGCAGACCAAAGGCTCGCTGTTCGCCACCCGGCCGACGCTCAACACCTATGCGGCCAAGCGCGCCGATCTGCTCGCCATCGCCAACGATCTGTTCGATGTGGTCGGCAAGGGCGCGGTCAAAATTCCGGTCAATCAGAAATACGCGCTACGCGACGCCGTGAAAGCGCATCGCGACCTCGAAGGCCGCGCCACCACCGGCTCGTCGATCCTGCTGCCGTAAAGCGCAAGGACCGCCAAGCCCAATGATCGCCCCTGCATGAAGCTTCCGCGCGCGCGGGCCGCGCTGCCTTATCTGGCATCGTTCGCCTGGGTGTTTGCCGCCTTCGTCATCGCCCAGATCGCCGCGTGGGTGGCGCTGGTCTGGTGGGCGCAGGGCGACCTGCACGCCGCACTGAGCGAGCCGTTCGACGGTGCGGTGGTCACCATCTCGGTGCTGGTGCTCAATCCGGTCCAGGTTGCAATCCTGGTGATGTCGGTCCGGCTCAAGGGCGCCGACCCGGTCGCCTATCTGGCGCTGGTGCCGCCGCGGTTGCGCGCCCTCGTGGTTGGCGTGGTCGGCATAGCGATCATCATCGGGCTGACCGACCTCACGCTCCTCGCCAGCGGCCGGGCCCTCGTCTCGCCATTCCAGGAAGTGTCCTATACCACCGCCGCCGCCGAGGGCTGGCTGCCGCTCCTGTGGTTCGCGACGGTCCTGGTGGCACCGGCCGGCGAGGAGATCACGTTTCGCGGCTACCTGTTCCGCGGCTTCGTCCGCTCGGAGCGCTCGGCTTGGCCGGCGATCATCGTCATCTCGCTGTTATGGGCGGCGCCGCACCTGCAATACGACTGGACCGGCATTGCGGAGATCTTCGTCGCCGGCCTGTTCCTCGGCTGGGTGCGCTGGCGCTCGGGCTCGACGCTGCTCACTTTCCTGCTCCATGCGCTGTTCAATCTGGAGGGCATGCTGGAGACCGTATTCCAGGTGAGCCATTCCTCATAAGCGTCGGTCAGCGTGTGAAAATCGCAGATCGGAGGTTATGGGGGACGCCGGCCAGCCCGGTCGAAAATCTGGCCGAACGGCGGCGGCCGCCCGGGCGGCCCGCTATCCTTTTTCTGCCGTGGCAGCGCGACGACCGGCTCGGCAAAGCGGGCGATCGCCGCCACGGTGTCGTCGAGCGGCACCTGCGACCCGACAGTCTCGCTCACAATGACCGCAAGCACGTCCAAGTCGCGCCGGAACAACGAGTCGAGCGCAGTCAGCGTGTGGCTGATGGTGCCGAGATAACTGCCGGTCACCAGGATCAGCGGCAGGCGCAGCGCCATCATGACGTCGAGCACGGTGCGCTCGCCGTCGAGCGGCACCATGATGCCGCCGACCCCTTCGATCAGCAAAAGGTCGCGGCGATGCTGGACCGCACCCTGGCAGAACTCGATGACGGCATCGACGTCAATGCTGCGCCCCTCGCGGCGAGCCGCGAGGTCGGGCGACAGCGGCGCCCGAAACCGCCACGGCGCAATGCGCTCGACCGCTTCGGCGTTCACCGGCACGCCCAGTGCCTGTAACAGCACGCCCGGATCGCTGTCGGCCACACGCGCCGGATCAAAGCCGCTCACCACCGGTTTGATCGCCTCCACGCTGCGGCCCATGCGGCGAAAATGGCCGATCAGAGAGGCCGCCACATAGGTCTTGCCGAGGTCGGTCCCGGTCGCGGTGATGAAGATCGCGGTCACGAGCTACATCCCCAACACCCGCCGGCGCAGGGTCGCGGCAAGCCGCTCGATCTCGGCGTCCGGATGTTGTGCCGTGAAGGCGAAGCGTAGCCGCGCCGTGCCGTCCGGCACCGTCGGGGGTCGGATCGGAACGACCAAAAATCCCTCGTCCTCCAGCGCTCGCGCGGCCGCCAGGACCGCCTCGGTTTCTTTCAGCACCAGCGGCACGATGGCGCTCTGCGGCTCTGGCAGGTTCAGCGCCCGGGCGAACAGTTTGGCCTTTCGCACCGGCAATGCCGTGTAGTCCGGATCGCGCGCGATCACGTCGAGTGCGGCGATGGCGGCGGCGACCACCGGCGGCGGCAGTCCGGTCGAGTAAATGAAGGTGCGCGCCCGCGTGTGCATCAGGTCGATGACCGGCTGCGAGGCGCACAGATAGCCGCCGTAGGCGCCGACCGCTTTGGACAGCGTGCCCATCTGCAGCGGCACGTCAGCGGCCGAGCCATTAGCAAACGTCGAGCCACGGCCGCCGCCGGTCACGCCGAGCCCGTGCGCGTCATCGGCGAGCAGCCAGGCGTCAAAGCGCTCGGCAAGCTTGGTGAGTTCGGGCAACGGCGCCAAATCGCCGTCCATGGAGAAGACACCGTCGGTTGCGATCAGTGCGCGACGATGCTTAGCGCGATTCGCCCCCAGCAGGCTTTCGGCGTGCGCCACGTCGCAGTGGCGATAGGGATGGATTGCGGCCCCGCTCAGCCTGGAGCCGGCGTGGATGCAGGCGTGCGACAGCTCGTCGACCATGATCAGGTCTTCCGGGCCGACGAGTGCCGGAATGATGCCGACGTTGGCCAGATAACCCGAACCGAACACGCAGGCCGCCGCAGTGCCCTTCAGCTGCGCCAGCCGGCTTTCGAGCTCGGCGTAGAGCGGGTGATTGCCGGTGACGAGCCGCGACGCCCCGGCGCCGACGCCGTAGCGCTCGGCCGCCGCCACGGCTGCTTTGATGACCTCGGGATGCCGGGTAAGATTGAGGTAGTCGTTGCATGAGAATGACAGCAAAATGCGGCTGCCGCGCTCGGCAAAAATGCCGTCGCGGCCAGTCTCCACCGGCGAGCGGCGCAGCCGCGCACCCTCCAGCGCCGCGAGCTTGCCGCACGCGAATTTGTCGAGTGAGCGCATAGCGCCGGCATGAAAGCGCCGAATGTCGGGCAATACCAGCAAAAACAAACGAGTAGGACAGGCTCTAAACCCGGCTTGGTACGAAGCCGGGCTGCCGCATGTCTGGCTGCCATACGCGCAGATGAAGACCGCAAACCCACCGCTTGCGGTGAAGGCGACTTGCGGCAGCCGGATCGTGCTCGCCGACGGCCGCGAGCTGATCGACGGCATTGCGTCGTGGTGGTCGGCCTGTCACGGCTACAATCATCCGCACATCCGCGCCGCAGTGGAACGGCAATTGGCCGAGATGCCGCACGTGATGTTCGGCGGGCTCGTTCATGAGCAGGCGCTCAAGCTGGCGCAACGGCTCATCAGGCTGTGCGCTCCGGCCGATCTTGAGCGGGTGTTTTTCAGCGAATCCGGCTCAGTCGCCGTCGAGGTCGCACTGAAGATGGCGGTGCAGTATTGGCGCAACCGCGGTCGGGCCAAGCAAAGCCGGATTGTCTGTTTCCGCGGCGCCTATCACGGCGACACCACCGGCGCGATGGCGGTGTCGGACCCCGACGACAGCATGCACGCCGCATTCCGCGGGCTTTTGCCGCGGCAAATCGTGCTCGACCTGCCGACTAACGCCGAAGCCGTAACGGCATTCGAGCGCACGCTCGCCGAAGACGCCGACCAGATTGCGGCAATCATTGTCGAGCCGCTGGTGCAGGGCGCCGGGGGTATGCGTTTTCACGACGCAGCGGTGCTGCGCACCTTGCGGGCCGCGGCGGACCGCCACGATGTCCTGCTCATCTTCGATGAGATATTTACCGGCTTCGGCCGAACCGGATCGTTGTTCGCTTTCCAGGCCGCGGGCGTGATCCCGGACATCCTTACGATCGGCAAGGCCTTGACAGGCGGCACGCTGCCGCTTGCCGCCACCCTGGCGCGCCGGCGCGTGTTCGATGGCTTTTGGTCGGATGACCCGGCGCAGGCGCTTATGCATGGCCCGACCTTTATGGCCAATGCGCTGGCCTGCGCAGCTGCGAATGCTTCGCTGGACCTATTCGAGCGCGAACCGCGGCTCGATCAGGTCGCGACAATCTCTCGCGCCCTGGCGTTGGGTCTGGAGCCGTGTCGGGGCTTACCGGGCGTCAACGATGTTCGGGTCAAAGGCGCCGTCGGCGTTGTCAAGATCGAGCGCATCGAAAATCTCAATGCGCTCCGGCAACGCTTTATTGCGGAAGGGGTTTTTATTCGCCCGTTCGGCACCGTGATTTACCTGACCCCGGCCTTCACGATTGCCGAACCCGAGCTGGCGAAGCTCGTGGCTGCCTTGAACGCAGTCCTTGTCGAGTGGCTGGGCCGCCCACGGTCCCGCTAGTAACCAACCGCCGTCCCGAAAAGGTCATACGCCTCGGCGCGCTCGATCTTCACCGTGGCGATCTCGCCCACCCGCAACGGGCGGCGGCTTGAGACGAACACCGTGCCGTCGATTTGCGGCGCGTCGCCTTTACCGCGGCCCTTGGCGCCGGCCGCGCCGACCTCGTCGATGAGGACGGCCTCGTTGCGTCCGATTTTGCGTTTGAGGCGCTTGAACGAGATGGCCTGCTGGTGCGCCATCAGCCGGTTCCAGCGCTCTTCCTTGATGGGCTCCGGCACGGCATCGCCCTGGTCGTTCGCGGCGGCGCCCGCCACGGCCTCGTAGCGGAAGCAGCCGACACGATCGAGCTCAGCCTCCGTGAGCCAGTCGAGCAGTTCGCGAAAATCCGCTTCGGTCTCGCCCGGAAAGCCGACGATGAACGTGGAGCGAATGGTGAGGCTCGGGCATTCGTCGCGCCAGTTGCGGATGCGCTCGAGCGTGCGGACCTGCGCCGCCGGCCGGCGCATGCGTTGGAGCACAGCCGGGCTTGCATGCTGGAACGGCACGTCGAGGTAGGGCAGCACCTTGCCGTCGGCCATGAGCCCGATGACGTCGTCGACGTGCGGATAGGGGTAAACGTAGTGCAGCCGCACCCAGACGCCGAACTCGCCAAGCTCGCGGGCAAGATCGACGAACTTGGCCCGGACCGATCGGCCTTTCCACGCGCTCTCGGCGTATTGCAGATCGAGGCCATAAGCCGAGGTGTCCTGCGAGATGACCAAAAGCTCCTTCACGCCCGCGGCCACCAGCCGCTCGGCCTCGCGCAAAACCTCGGCGGCCGGCCGGGAGATCAAGTCGCCGCGCAGTTTGGGTATGATGCAGAAGGTGCAGCGATTATTGCAACCCTCTGAAATCTTGAGATAAGCGTAATGCCGCGGCGTCAACTTGATGCCCTGCGGCGGGATCAGATCGGCGTACGGATCGTGCGGCCGCGGCACCGCCTGGTGCACCGCCTCGACCACGCTCTCGTATTGCTGCGGCCCGGTCACGGCGAGCACGCCGGGATGCACGGCAGTGATCTTTTCGGGTTCCGCGCCCATGCAGCCGGTGACGATCACCTTGCCGTTCTCGGCCATGGCATTGCCGATTGCGGCAAGCGATTCCGCCTGGGCGCTGTCCAGGAACCCGCAGGTGTTGACGATGGCGAGATCGGCGCCGGCATGATCGCGCGCCAGCTCGTAGCCTTCGGCGCGCAGCCGCGTGACGATGCGCTCGGAATCGACCAGCGCCTTCGGGCAGCCGAGCGAGACGAACGAAATCCGGGGCGGGTGGAGCGGACGGTTCATGCTGATTGGTGCAGCTTCTACATGGTCCTGCCGCGTGACGACAGCAGGTGATCTTCGCTAGATTGATTGGACAGCGGCGGCGTCGAGCGCCGTCGCTGAGCGCCATATGGGGAGGGTTGCCCGGAAACGCAGTGCCATGCCCGCACTCTTGTTTGGATCGTGAGGTGGTTGCGCATACGCTTCGGCGATCGCGCATACCCGATCCGCCGCTTCTTGTGGTGACGGACCGGCGTCAAGCGCGGCGGCCGCTCGCCGAAATCGTCTCGGCCGCCATTGCGGCCGGCTGCCGGTGGATCAGTTTGCGCGAAAAGGATTTGCCAGAGGACGAGCAAGCCCTGCTGGCGCGCCGCCTGCTGCCGGCTATTCACGCCGTGGGTGCCCGTCTGCTGGTCCATGGCGATGCAGCGCTTGCCGGGCTGGCTGGGGCCGATGGAGTGCACCTACCTGCAGGCGCCGACGCAGCGGCCGCGCGCGCCCGGCTCGGCCGCGACAAGCTGATCGGCCTCTCGATCCATAGCGTCGGTGAGGCGGCCGCCATCGTGCCGGCCAACGTCGATTATGCGCTCGCCGGGCCGGCTTTCGAGACGCCGAGTAAACCCGGCTACGGCCCCGAAATCGGCCGCAAGGGCCTTGCTGAGATTGTCCACGCTGTACCGGTGCCGGTGCTGGCCATCGGCGGCGTTAACGCGCTGCGCGTGCCTGAGCTAATCGCCGCCGGCGCGACCGGCGTCGCCGTCATGGGTGGCGTCATGCGCGCCGCCGATCCGGAAACAGAGGTTCGCGGCCTGATCGCTGCGCTCAGAGGCTCACCCGCGAGCGGCACATAGCGCTATCGCGCCCGATAGGTGGCGACGCCCTGGTCCGGCACCCAGACGCCGGCGGGCAGCTTGCCGGCCTGCCAGAACACGTCGATCGGCATGCCGCCCCGGGGATGGAAATAGCCGCCGATGCGCAGCCATTTCGGCTTGAGCAGCGCAACCAGCTTCTTACCGATGGCGACTGTGCACTCTTCGTGGAAGGCGCCATGGTTGCGGAAGCTGTTGAGGTAAAGCTTCAGCGATTTGGATTCGACGAGCCAGGCGCGCGGTGCATAGTCGATGACCAGCGTGGCGAAGTCGGGCTGCCCAGTCACCGGACACATCACGGTAAATTCCGGAAAGGTGAAGCGCGCGACGTAGTCAGTATCCGGATGCGGATTACGCACGCGGTCGAGCACTGCCTGCATAGGCGATTGAGGAAGCGGCGTCGGCCGGCCGAGCTGTGGTGACTTTTTCGCCATGGCTTGATGCGACAGAGCTATAGAGATTCCTGCCGTATTCGTCGATCCAATGACCGATCCGCGATGTGACGCACCCGGGCATGACAACAGCCGCCCGCGTCCTGTAGAAGCCGCACCATAAACGCGCTGGGAGCCAACATGACCGCAATCGTCGACATTATCGGCCGGGAAATCCTCGACAGCCGCGGCAATCCGACCGTCGAGGTCGACGTCGTCCTCGCCGACGGTTCGCGCGGCCGGGCCGGCGTGCCGTCCGGCGCATCGACCGGCGCGCATGAAGCCGTCGAACTGCGCGACGGCGACAAGAAGCGCTACCTCGGCAAGGGCGTGCGCAACGCGGTCGATGCGGTCAACGGCGAGATTTTCGATGCGCTGTCCGGCATGGATGCCGAAGCGCAGGTCAAGATCGATCAGACCATGATCGCGCTCGACGGTACGCCCAATAAGGGGCGCCTCGGCGCCAACGCCATTTTGGGCGTGTCGCTCGCCGTGTCCAAGGCGGCGGCGGCGGCCAACAAGCTGCCGCTCTATCGCTATATCGGCGGTACCTCGGCGCGGCTGTTGCCGGTGCCGATGATGAACATCCTCAATGGCGGCGTGCACGCCGACAACCCGATCGACTTTCAGGAATTCATGATCGTGCCGCTCGGCGCCGCCTCGTTCGCCGAAGCGCTGCGCGCCGGCGCCGAAATCTTTCAAACGCTGCGCGCGGCGCTCAAGGCTGACGGCCACAACACCAATGTGGGCGACGAAGGCGGCTTCGCGCCCAATCTGCCCTCGGCGGAAGCCGCGCTCGATTTCGTGCTCAAGGCCATCGAGAAGACAGGCTACCGCGTCGGCGACGATGTCATGCTCGCACTCGATCCGGCGGCGAGCGAGTTTTTCGATAACGGCGCCTATAACTACAAGGGCGAGGGCAAGACGCGCTCGATCGACCAGCAGGTCGCCTATCTCGCCGAATTGACCAAGAACTATCCGATCGTCTCCATCGAGGACGGCATGGCCGAGGACGATGACGCCGGCTGGCAAAAGCTGACGCAGCGGATCGGCAAGAATTGCCAACTGGTCGGCGACGACATTTTCGTTACCAACGTGGCGCGGCTTGCCGACGGCATCAAAAACGGCATCGGCAACTCGATCCTGATCAAGGTCAACCAGATCGGCACACTGACCGAGACGCTGGCCGCGGTCGAAACCGCCCACAAGGCCGGCTATACCGCAGTGATGTCGCACCGCTCCGGCGAGACCGAGGATGCGACGATCGCCGACCTCGCGGTCGCCACCAATTGCGGACAGATCAAGACCGGCTCGCTCGCTCGCGCCGATCGCACCGCCAAGTACAATCAGCTTTTGCGCATCGAGGAGGAACTTGGTGCGCAAGCACGCTATGGCGGGCGCGCCGCATTCAAAGTGCTGGCATAGCGGCGTAACCGTACGCTTGTCCGGCCGCGGCAATCGGCGCTATATCCCAGCCGGGCGCGGCAGCGCTGACGCCGCGGCGCGCGGGGCCTTTTCCATGGATCAGACGCTCGGCTTGCAGGCGGGCAACCGGAAATACGCCATCGAGCGGCTGCGCGATCACGTGGTCGGCGCGGTGGACGCGGCAGCGCCGAGCGACACGCCGTTCACGCATCTTGTGCTCGATCGCGTGTTTCCCGACGACGTCTATGCGGCAATTCTGGCCAACATGCCGGAATCGCGCGACTACCGCCCGATGCACGGCCGCGCCAAGGGACATGATTTGGCCGACGGCACCCATACGCGGGTGAAGATCGATCTGTTTCCCGAATACATCCGTCATCTGCCACCGCAGAAGCGCGCGGTGTGGGACGTAGTCGGCCGCGCGCTGTGTTCGCCGCAGGTGCGCGATGCCTTCATCCGCCGCCTCGCTCCGCCGCTAATGCGCCGCTTCGGCACCGGCTACGCCAAGACCGGCATGTACCCGATCCCGGTTCTGACCCGCGATATTCCCGGCTATCTGATCACGCCGCACACCGACACCAAGTGGAAAGGCATCACCGTTCAGCTTTATCTGCCGCGCGACAGTTCCAATAGCAATATCGGCACCAACTTTCTCGAAAAGCGCCCCGACGGTTCGTTCGCAAAAAACAAGCAGATGAGCTTTGCGCCGAATACCGGCTACGCGTTCGCGGTCGGCACCGACACCTGGCACTCGGCCGATCGGGTCGGCTCCGAGGTCAAGACGCGCGACAGCATCCTTTTGACCTATTTCGTCGATGCCGGGCTGCTGCGTTATCTGCGCAATCGCGGTAAGCGCATCGGTAATTTCCTGGGCAGCGAATTGCGCAACGTCTTGCCGTAGCAGCGCACTCCCGACGCTTTCATTAAGCCTGCTTTAAGCGCCAAGCCGGCATGATCGGGCGATGGTCACCCGCAAGCGCCTGCGTTCGATCCTGACCGCGCTCGGCCTCTACGTCATGGCCGGCCTGTTGATCGGCTATTTCGGCGTCAACGCCTATAGCGGCAACCACGGCATCAAGGCCAAGCAGGACATCGACCGCCAGATCGAGGCGCTGACGGCGGAGCTGCACGGGTTGCAGGTCGAACGCGCGCAATGGGAGCGCCGCATTGCGCTGCTGCGCTCCGACGACATCGATCCCGACATGCTCGACGAGCGCGCCCGCGCCTTGCTCGACTTTGCCGACCCGCGCGATCTGGTACTTCCGCTTAAGGTTTTGGCGCCGGCGCCAGCGGCTGCGCCGAGGCCTTGAAGTCGTAAGCCGCCTCTCCGAAATTAGATTTTCCGACAACGATTTGTCCGGTGGTCCTGCGCGCCGGATATCCACCCGCTGGCTTTCGCAAGGGTGGGAATTCGGCTATGGGATCAGCCGTACGGGAGGCTTTTAAGGAAACCGAATGGCCGTCGCCAGAACCAGAACCGCCGATCAAGGCGTGCAAGACCTCCGCCCCATCGCCGAGCCGACCGCTCCGCAGGGTCCCATTGCGGAATTCAGCAAGGAAGCGGAGTTCCAGGCGCTGCGGCAGATGCTCTTGATCCGGCGCTTCGAGGAAAAAGCCGGCCAGATGTACGGCATGGGGCTGATCGGCGGCTTCTGCCACCTCTACATCGGCCAGGAGGCGGTCGTCGTCGGCATGAAGATGGCGATGGCCGACGGCGATCAGATGATCACCGGCTACCGAGACCACGGCCACATGCTGGCCTGCGGCATGGATCCGAAGGGCGTCATGGCCGAGCTGACCGGCCGCCGCGGCGGCTATTCCAAGGGCAAGGGCGGCTCGATGCACATGTTCTCCCGCGAGAAGAATTTTTTCGGCGGGCACGGCATCGTCGGCGCCCAGGTTCCGCTCGGCACCGGCATCGCGTTCGCCAACAAGTATCGCAAGAACGACAGTGTCTGCCTGACCTACTTCGGCGACGGCGCCGCCAACCAGGGCCAGGTCTACGAAAGTTTCAACATGGCGGAGCTGTGGAAGCTCCCCGTGATCTACGTCATCGAGAACAACCGCTACGCCATGGGCACGTCGGTGACGCGCTCGTCGGCGCAGACCGATTTTTCCAAGCGCGGCTCGTCCTTCAATATTCCCGGCAAGCAGGTCGACGGCATGGACGTGCGCGCGGTGAAAGCCGCGGCGGAGGAAGCGCTCGACTGGTGCCGCGCCGGCAAGGGCCCGACCATTCTGGAAATGATGACGTATCGCTACCGCGGCCACTCCATGTCCGACCCCGCCAAATATCGGACCAAGGAGGAGGTCGACAAAATGCGCACCGAGCACGATCCGATCGAGCAGGTGCGCAAGCGGCTTCTCGACAAGAAATGGGCCGGGGAGGACGAACTGAAAAAGATCGACGCCTCGGTACGCGCCGTCGTCAACGAAGCGGCGGAATTCGCCACCCACGACGCCGAGCCCGATCCTGCCGAGCTCTACACCGACGTCTATCGGTAATCCTATCGGTCACGCGACCAGTGCGACGGATGTAGGCCACCATGCCGGTAGAAGTCCTGATGCCCGCCCTCTCGCCCACCATGGAGAAGGGCAACCTCGCCAAGTGGCTGAAGAAGGAAGGCGACTCCGTCAAATCCGGCGACGTCATCGCCGAGATCGAGACCGACAAGGCCACCATGGAGGTCGAAGCGGTCGACGAGGGCACGCTCGGCAAAATTCTGGTGCCCGAGGGCACCAACGACGTCGCGGTCAACACGCCGATCGCGATGATCCTCAGCGAAGGCGAGGACGCTTCCGCGCTCAAGGACGGCAAAGGCGCCAAGACCGCCGCCGCGGCAAGCGCGCCGGGGCGTCAGGAGAAAGCCGCGGAGTCCGCACCGCCGGCCGCGACCGAGCCTGCCAAAGCGCTGCCGCCGGCGCCGGCCAAGACCGGCACCGCCGAAGCCGCCGCTGCTCCCGCAGCACCCGAGCCGGAGGTGCCGGAAGGCACCGAAATGGTCACCATGACCATGCGCGAGGCGTTGCGCGACGCCATGGCTGAAGAAATGCGCCGCGACCCGGACGTGTTCGTCATGGGCGAGGAGGTCGCCGAGTACCAGGGCGCCTACAAGGTGACGCAGGGTCTGCTCGACGAGTTCGGCGCGCGGCGCGTCATCGACACGCCGATCACCGAGCACGGTTTTGCCGGGCTCGGCGTCGGCGCCGCGCTCGCCGGCCTCAAACCGGTCGTCGAGTTCATGACCTTCAATTTCGCCATGCAGGCCATGGACCAGTTGATCAATTCGGCGGCCAAGACACGCTACATGTCGGGCGGCCAAGTCCAGGTCGCGATCGTATTTCGCGGCCCGAACGGCGCCGCCGCGCGCGTCGCCGCCCAGCACAGCCAGGATTACTCGGCCTGGTACTCGCATATCCCGGGGCTGAAGGTGATCGCGCCCTCGACCGCCGCCGACGCCAAGGGCCTGTTGAAGGCGGCGATCCGCGATCCCAATCCGGTGATGTTTTTGGAAAACGAAATTCTGTACGGCCATTCGTCGCCGGTGCCAAAACTCGACGATTACGTGCTGCCGATCGGCCGGGCGCGGGTGGTGCGCAGCGGCAGCGACGTGACGCTGGTCGCCTGGTCGATGGGCATGAGCTACGCGCTCAAAGCCGCCGACGAACTGGCCAAGGACAACATTGCCGCCGAAGTGATCGACCTGCGCACGCTCCGCCCGATGGATACCGAAACGATCGTCGAGTCGGTGAAGAAGACCGGGCGCCTCGTCACCGTCGAGGAAGGCTGGAAACAATCCGGCGTCGGCGCCGAAATCGCCGCGCGCGTGATGGCGCAGGCCTTCGATTATCTCGACGCCCCGGTCGAGCGCGTCGCCGGTAAAGACGTGCCGATGCCGTACGCGGCGAATCTGGAAAAGCTGGCGCTGCCGTCCGTCGCCGATGTGGTCGCGGCGGCCAAGGCGGTCTGCTACCGATGAGCAAAGAGCCCGCGGTACCGGCCCCAAAATTCGAGGCGCTCGCCGTGCCGCCGCCGGTCCTCGAGCTCGGCGGTTACGAGGTGCTGCGCGCGGCGATCGCCGAGGGCAATCTGCACGTCTCGCTGCGGCGCGCTTTCGACGAGCCGGAGACCTGGGGCATCCTGCTCGCCAACGTGGCGCGCCATATCGGCCGCATCTACGCGCTCGAAGCCGGCATGCGCGAGGACGAAGTGGTCGACAAAGTTTGGGCGATGTTCGAGGCCGAGATGGAACGGCCGACTGCTGTCGGCAAGACAAACGCGGTCAGCTGAACAAACAAAATGCCGATCAACATCCTCATGCCGGCTTTGTCGCCCACGATGGAGAAGGGCAACCTCGCCAAGTGGCTCAAGAAGGAAGGCGAGGCGGTCAAGACCGGCGACGTCATTGCCGAGATCGAGACCGACAAGGCGACGATGGAATACGAAGCCGTCGACGACGGCGTGCTGGCCAAGATCGTCGTGCCCGAAGGCACCACCGACGTGCCGGTCAATCAGCTGATCGCCGTGCTGGCGCAGGAAGGCGAAGATCCGAAGGCGGCCGCAGCCGCGACAGGAAAAGCAGCCGCACCCAGCGCCCGAGCCCCCTCATCCCAACCCCCTCCCCGACGGGGAGAGGGAGCTGCTCAGCAAGCCGCAGCGCCTGCGACCGCTGCGCAACCGCGCCCGGCATCCCCGCAAGAGGCGAGAGCACCGAGCCCGCCACCGCCACCGCGCGCTCCGTCTCCACAGAGGGGAGAGGGTGGGGGCGAGGAAGTTCGGACCAATGGGCATGGTGCTCCGTCGGGCGGCACCAACAGAATCTTTTCTTCGCCGCTCGCGCGCCGCCTCGCCAAGGAAGCCGGCATCGACATCGGCCGCATTGCCGGCTCCGGGCCGCACGGCCGCGTCATTGCTCGCGACGTCGAAGAGGCCAAATCGGGCCGCGGCCTTTTACGCGCGCCGGGAGCTGCGCCCGCGGGCGCGCCGGCGCCGCTCATTGCGCCGTCGATGTCGGATCAGCAGATCCGCGCGCTGTACAAGGAGGGCAGCTACGAGCTTGTGCCGCACGACGGTATGCGCCGCACCATCGCGCAGCGGCTCACTGCCTCGGTGCAGACCATTCCGCATTTCTATCTCACGGTGGACTGTGACATCGGCAAGCTCACCACGGCGCGCGAGGAGATCAACGCCGCCGCGCCAAAAGACAAAGATGGCAAGCCGGCCTACAAGCTGTCGGTCAACGATTTCGTCATCAAGGCGCTGGCGCTGGCGCTGCAGCGCGTGCCGGACGCCAATGTCAGTTGGACCGACGCCGGCATGCTCAAGCATAAGCATTCCGATATCGGCGTCGCAGTGGCGATGCCGAACGGCCTGATCGCGCCGATCATCCGCAATGCAGAAACAAAATCGTTGTCGGCGATCTCCAACGAGATGAAAGAGCTCGCCGCACGCGCGCGTGCGAGAAAACTCAAGCCGCACGAATACCAGGGCGGCACCACGGCGGTGTCCAATCTCGGCATGTACGGCATCAAGGATTTCACCGCCGTGATCAATCCGCCGCACGCCACGATCCTGGCGGTCGGCACCGGCGAGGAGCGCGCGGTGGTGCGCCACGGCAAGATCGAGGCCGCCCACATCATGAGCGTCACGCTGTCGTGCGATCACCGCGCCGTCGACGGCGCCCTCGGCGCGGTGCTGATCGGCGCCTTCAAGGCGCTGATCGAAAATCCGGTCATGATGCTAGTCTAGGCATCGAACCTGCCACGCCCACTTTCATGGACGATCTAATCGCAGGTTA